>Ga0197143_1002609_pt1 | contig 12988 bp, 12 predicted proteins | sample GBS70_MetaG_FD_148603 | JGI IMG/M metagenome (GOLD analysis project Ga0197143, IMG submission 148603) | Sediment microbial communities from Great Boiling Springs, Gerlach, Nevada, United States - GBS 70_MetaG | ecosystem: Environmental > Aquatic > Thermal springs > Hot (42-90C) > Sediment...
AAAGATGCCTTAAAGATTAAAAGCATTTTTGAGAAATTAGGATACAAGCTTAGATAAGATATTGATAAAATTTAAAAAGTTTAAAAAAATAAAGTTAAAGAAAAAAAATAAAGTTAAAGAAGATAATAGATGATAAAAAGAATAAATAAAAAAAGAAAAAAAATTTAAAAAAAATAAAATTAAAATTTAAAAAAAATAAAGTTAAAAAATAAAAAGAGGTAAAATGGTGGAAAAAGAAAGGCTTGTGGAAATTGAAGATAAGATAAGGGATTTAATAAACCAAGTAGAGATATTTGTTATTGATGAAAAGATTGATGAGGAAACAGCAGAAGAAATAAACTCAAGGCTCAGAGAGATTGCAGAGAAGATCGCAAATTTAGAATGAGGATAAGGATATCTCTGCTATTTGGTATTTTGGCTTTGATTTTGTTAATTTTTCTTATTTATCTTTTTTTTATAAAAGAGGAAAAATGTAACGATGAGTTATGTTTTAGAATTAACTTAAGGAATTGTGAAAAGGCAAGTTATAATACTGGGGAATGGTTTTATAGGATAATTGGAAAAAGTAAAGGGGATTGTATTGTTTATGTTAAAAATATTTATTTGTATGGAAAAGATGTAGATATTGCAGAAACATTGAAAGGAAAGGAAATGAATTGTTATATTCCATTATATGAAGCAGGTTTTTATATGCCAACAGATGACATAGACAAATGTCATGGCCCTCTAAAAGAAGCCATATTAGATTTAATGGTAAAAAGGATGCATCTTTACATTATAAAAAATATTGGGGAAATCAATGTTACAGAAATAAAGATAATTTGAAGTTTTAAACTTTAAAATTTAAAGTTTTATTTAAAGTTTTAAACTTAAAACCTTACTAATTCCATCTTGCATTGATATTCCATATATCAAATCTGCCTTTCGGATTGTTGAATCGTTATGTGTGATGATTATGCATTGACTATTTCCTATATGCCTTTTCAAAAGATCTGCAAACCTTTCGCTGTTTCTTTTATCAAGTGCAGCATCTATTTCATCAAATATATAAAAGTAATATGGGCTTATGTTTTGTATAGCAAAGATAAAGGCTAAAGCAACCAAAACTTTTTCTCCACCACTTAAACTAAAAGAATCGAAATATTTTCCTTTTCCAAGCTTTAAAACAATGTCAACACCACCTTCAAAAGGATGTTTTGGGTTTTCTAAAACAAGTTTTGTAATGCCTTTACTGCTCAATCTAGCAAAATTATCACTGAAGTTTTTATTAATTTTGTTGAAAGTATCCATAAAGATCTTTTTCTTTTCTCTATCGATTTTCTCTATTTGCTTTAATATTTCCTGTCTTTCTTCATCGATCCTTTTAAATTTTTCTTCTATATGCATAATCTCCTGTTTAATATGATCATAGGTTTCTATAGCCAAAAGGTTTATGTTGCCAAGTTCTTCCAACTTTGCTTTAGCTTTACTCAACCTTTCTTCAAGTTTTTGAAGAGAATCCTTTATTATTCGATCCTCTTTCCTAACTCCTTCACTTATCTCTTTTTCTTCTTCATCAAGCATAGCAATTTCTGCATCTATTTTGGCTATGTTTATATTTATCTCGTTTGTCTTTTCATTCAACAATAAAATTTCACTTCTCAGCTTTGCTATTTCTGTTTCTACATCAGTAATTCTATTGTGTAGATTATTCTTTTTGTTTATTAAATCTGAAAACCTTTTCTGTATTTCTTGCATCTTTTCCTGTTTCTGGCCTAGCAATTTATTTAACTCAAATAACTCATCATTCAAATTTTTTAATTCAGCTATGATTTTTTCTTTTTCCCTTTCGCTCTTCAACAAAACACTTCTAATATTGCTTAATTCTCTTTCTTTAACGCTTATTTCAAAATCCAAGCTCACGTTTATATCTATTTCTCTTTTTACCTTTTCCTTCTGAATTATCAAGTTGTTTATCACTTCCTTTATTTTAACAATTTCTTCATCTATACTGGCTATAGAAATCTCAATATTTTCATGCTTAGTGATTTCATTAGTTATAGAAACTTGTAAATTTTCAAGTTCTTTTTTTCTAGATAATAAGGAATTAAGTTCTGCTTTTGTTTCTTTAATCCTTTCCTCCAAAAATTTGTTTTCTAAAAGCTTTTTCTCCTCTTCTCTTAATTTTTCTAAATTTTTCTCTAAACTTTCTTTTTTTCTTTCCGCTATTTCGATATCTTTGCTAGCCTTTTTTATTTCATTTTCTAAACCTTTAATTTTCTCTCTCAATTCTGCCAACAAATTCTTTTTAAATTCTTCGTCAATCTTCCTCTTACATTTTGGGCATATCTCTAGTTTATTAATATCATCAATCTCTTTGTTGATAATTTCTATCTCCCTCTCATTTTTATTTATAATTTTAATCTTCTCATTGATCATACTTTTATATTTTTCATTTTCTTCCAAAACCTTCTTTATTTTTTCCTCAATATGGTCATCTATCTTAGAAATTCTTGCTGACATTTCTAAAATAAAACTCCTTAAATTATCAATTTTTTCTCTAATAGCTAAATACTCTTTATTAATCAAAGCTAATTTTTCCTTCAGCAAAGCATTATTCTTTTCTAAGGCCTCTAGCTCTTCCTTCCTCTTTTCAAATTTTCTTAGTTTATCCTGATTTTCCTTTATCTTTTCTTCAACTTTTTTAAGCTTATCCTTTTGACTTTCTCCAAGATTTTTCTGTTGCTCTTCCTTTAACCTCTCTAACTCTTTCTCAAGACTTATTTCTTCTGTTTTTAAACTTTTTATCTTTTCAGTTAAAGAGTTTAGACTATTTTCAAAAGAATTTTTTCTGACCTCAAGCCTGGCTATTTGAGTCTTTAGTTCTGTAATTTCATTTTGTAAAGATATTTGTTTTATTCCAGTAATCTCTTCAATAAACCTATCAATCTCATCGATTTCTCTTTTCATACCATCTAGCTTTTGAGAAAGATTATTTATCTTTTCTTCTTTCCTCTTTCTTTCTTTTTCATACTCTTCATACTTTTGTATAGCTTTTTCTTTTTCCTGCAACTTATCATTTTTTCTTTTCCAAATTATAGAGTATCTCAAAATCTCTATAAGATTTTTTAGTTTGTTATAAAGTTCTGCCTGTTTTTTTTCCTTTTCTAAATTACTAAGAAAATTTTGTTTTTCATTCAATATGGTTTTGATTTCCTTAAGCTTTTCTTCTGTTCTTTCTAATTCCCTCATTGCCTTCTCTTTTCTGGTTTCATAAATACTAATCCCTGCCAAATCTTCTATAAGCTTTCTTCTTTCTTCTGGCTTCATTTCAACAAATTTAAAAATTTCTTGCTGCCTTATGATGTTAAAACCATAAGGATTTAGGTTTGCCATTGACAAAAGTTCTAAAACTTCATTCCTTGTTTTTGTTTTTCCATTTATCTTGTATACACTCGTTCCATTCTTGTTCGTTATTCTCTCTATCACTATCTCTGGTGGTTTTTCATTTTCTATACTAAAAACTCCTGGATTTTCCAAAAATACTTTGACTATGGCCTTATCCTTTTCCAAATTTTTTCCCTTAAAGATCAAGCTACTGGCTTTATCAGCTCTCATACTTTTTATTCCTAAGCTACCAAAGGCAAAACAAATAGCATCTACGATATTACTCTTACCACTTCCATTCGGCCCAACAATAACGTTTATGCCTTTATCAAACAACACTTCTGTTGGTTTTGCAAAACTTTTAAATCCCTCAAGATAAATTTTTTTGATCTTAACCATGCTTATTGATCGAAAAATTCTTTTAATTTTTTTTGTTTTATATTTTCCATTTTCCAGGTTTTTCTTAAAAAGTGATGTTTCTCATCGATTTCTTTAATTTTTTTAAATTCATTTTTCAAAAAATTTATAGTTCTTTCATCACTAGGATAACCAGAACCAAAATCAAAACCAATAATCTCTTTTATCTTTTTAATTTCCCTTTCCCTTTCCTCTTTAGCCAATATACTAGCTGCAGCTACTGCTGTATGCATCTCTGCCTTATGCTTTACAATAAGAAAAATTTCTTTTCTAACCATTTCTTCTATATACCCTTCCAAAACTTCTTGCCATTTTTTTATATTGGGAGATGGACAATCAACAATTACCAAAACCTTTCCCACAATTTTTTCCAAAATTTTTTTCTCTTTTAAAAGAAAAAAGATATTGTTAATCAAACTTGCAAATTTTTTTGCTTCCAGAGTGTTAAGATTTATTCTTCTTATTTCCCTTGTATCTATTTCATAAGGAGAGATGTTTAAAAGTTTATAAGCTAGACAATTTTGCTTTATTATTCCTTCAAGTCTTTTTCTAGTTGTAGAAGAAAGTTTTTTGCTATCTTTTACGCCTACTTTCTTCAAAAATATTTTTTGTTTTTGGTTTATGGCTACAGCTGCTAGAATCATTGGACCAATTATTGGCCCTCTCCCACTATCATCCAATCCTATAAATATTTTCATAAAAATTTTATCAGAGAAGGTTTATAGAATTTTTGATTAATTTTTTTAAGTAAATTTGATTAATTTTTGTTAAGTAAATAGCGGGGGGTGGATTTGAACCACCGACCTTCGGGTTATGAGCCCGACGAGCACTCCAGGCTGCTCCACCCCGCTAAAATATTTATCTTTTGAATTTTTTAAATATTTTTGCAAAATTTTTTGTACAAAATTTTTTTTATGTTGCATGATTTTGTTGCATGAAAGAGTTTATTAAAAAAAGATTAAAAAAAGAAAAAAGAGTTAGAGAAGTTTTTTAAGTTTTATTTTTATAATTTTACATTATTTTTTTAAGTTTTTATTAATTTTTATTATTTTTATAATTTTCATTCTTTTCATTATTACTTTATAATTGTTTTTGAATTCGAGGTAGTTTTATTATTTTTTTAATTTCTATGTGGGTTTTTAAGTTTTTTAATTTTTATCAATTTTAAACTTTTTAACTTTTATTGTTACTGTATCTTCATTTATATCAAATTTTACAGGTAAAAATTTTTCTATAATGAAGGCATTCGTTTTTGCATGTTCTGTTATTTCTGAAGTTTTGAATTCTATTTCTTGTCTGTTTTTAAAAGCTATGAAGGCTAAAAATGGCATGATCTGATCTGCAGCATGGCTATCAACAACCCCTCTAACTTCTTTGAGTAAGGCTTCTACAGCTTCTTTTGCCATCTCTTCACTACTCTTTTTTGGTTCTCCTAAGCTACTAGCTCCTAAAATGCTATTTTTTGTTTTAAGCCATAAACAGAAAACTGCTCCAGGAGAAAAAGTTTTGTCATATTCCTTATTTATTTCTATCTCTATACCTTTAAAATTATCTCTTAGATAATTTATAGCATACTCCTGAATCCTTTCAGCAACTTTCCTTTTCTCTAAATCTTTACTAACAGCTATGTTGCCCTTTATATATTCCAATTTTCCTTTTTCCAAAAAATTATAAGGGTTTAGTTTTGATGATAAAAGTCTAAAATTAACTATACCTCCTCCCTTAGGATAAAAACCTCTTCTGATTATATCTATCTCTGCTTTATAACCTATCTTCTCTAATAAGCCCAACAAAACAAATTTGATATAGTCTATGGGAGGAGCTCCTTTAACATCAGTACCACCTATAATCTGTATGCTAAAGTTTTCTTTTTCTATTAAAGCTGGCATCAAGGTTTGTAAGACAAGACTTATACTTCCAGCAGTTCCTATATCTATTTTTTTTATACCAATATCAAACCCTCTAGGCTTAAAAACAATTTCCTTGCTTCCAACAAAGGCATTCTCTATATATGCATTAGTTAATTTTGTTGCAAAATTTATACAAGCTAAATGTTGTGGCCTTAATCCAGGATTCTCTCTTTTAGCCCTTATGTTTTTCAGTTTGAAAGGTTTTTTTGTCAATATACTCAATGCTAAAGCTGTTCTTAAAATTTGGCCACCTCCACTCCCATAGCCACCATCTATCTCTAACATCAAAAACTGATCAAGTTTAAATTGTATCTTTTTTTTACAGAAAAATTTCTTGCTGCAATCACTTCAAACCCTTTTTTCTCTGCTCTACTTATTATGGTATCTGTAACAAGACCATCAACAACTAAGGCATAGCCGCTAATACTAGAAATTTTCCTGTTTAATAATTTTACTGAAAATGTTTTTATGACTCTGCAATTCCTGTCTAAAACAAAAACCAAACCAGTATTCTTTGCTTCTTCTAAGCAAGGTTTAATTTTTTTATAAATCTCTTCATTTTTTTCTTTTAAACTTGGTTTTGCTTCAAATTTATTAAACTTTTCTAGAAATTCATCAACTCTAATCCTTTTTCTTAATGCAGAAAAAATTTCTTTACCAGTTAGTTCTTCCACCTCTTTACCTTCAGGAGCTCTAGCTATATATGCTACCTTTGCCGAATTTATAACATTTTTTGCAAGTAATAAGCCCCCCCTATCACCATCAACAAAAAGAGTTATTTCTTTTTCTCTGGATAATTTCTTTATTGTTGTTGGTACCTTTATCCCATTCAAAGCTATCACATTCTTTATTCCATGTTTAATCAAGTTTATAACATCTGCTCTTCCCTCAACAACTATAAGTTCTTTAGCCTCTATATCACCTGCCGGAAGTTTCTCTTTTCCAATTTCTTTTATCTCAATTAAAGATGTTCTTGCTTTAACTTCTTCTTCTATTTCTCTTGTTTCTGGAATCTTCAAAGTTTTTAGAAGTTCTTTTGCCCTCTCAACTATGTACTTTCTCTTTTCTTCCCTTACATCTTCTATTTCTATAACAAAAAATTTTGCTTCTGCTGGGCCAATTCTATCGATAGTCTCTATAGCGGCTGCAACAAGAGTTGTATCTGTTTTATCCAAGGCTGTTGGTACTTCAACAATTCCGGTAGTTTTTTCATCTTTGTATTCAAGTTCTACTTCTATTCTACCTATTTTCCCTTTTTTTTGTAATTCTCTAAGCTCCAAATCTTCTCCAAGCAAACCTTCAGTTTGGCCAAAAATAGCACCTATAACATCGGGTTTTTCGACAATAGCATTTGCCTCAAACTTAACTTTTATGACATATTTTATGGATATAGGACTTAGTTTCGCCATTTTTAAAAAAGTTTTCCATTTTTATTTTTAATTGATTTTTAATTGATTGATGAGCTATGATTTGGAATAGCTTTGATTAGCTTTTTTTGATTAGTTTTTATATTTAAAAACAGCTATTTTTAAAAATTTTACTTTTAAAAAATATATTTAATTCTTCCATTACTTTTTTATCATGTCTATAATTTCTTTCATACTTTTCTTTAGTAAATCTAAATTATACTCATCCAAAACCTTTTTCTTTTTTACAAAAAAATCTATAAGCACATTGATTTGTTGTTCCTTTGTTTGATACTTTATAGCTTTATTATATGCTTCAACAAGATCGTTATATAAAGCTAAATTTTTTTGTGCCAAAATGTTTGCAGCCTTGCTTAATTTTTTTAATTCACTAAATGCATCACTTTTTATTTCTGCATAAACAAATTCTCCTCTTTCTACTGCTTCCAAAAGTTTGGTGAATTGTTCCTCAAATTGCTCCAATGAAGCTTCTCCCCTATAAACAGCTTCCTGCAATTTTGCCAAATCATAAAGAGAAAAGTTGCTTTTTAGTTTTGCTTCTTTTAGAGACGCTTCTATATCCTCAATAGTTTTATTAGTTTTATATCTGTTTAAAATATTGTCATATATTTTTTCCAACTGTTGATAAAATAAATTGTTTTGCTTTATCTTGTGAAAAGTTTTTAAAAAATTTAATATGCAATCAAAAAATAATTGATTTTCTTCTATATTATATATAATTTTTCCTGGAAACAGTTTTATATACATATTTGTATTTTCGGTTTTTGCATCAATTTCTATGCAATGTAATAAAACATTTAAAGAGGTGGGTAAAGAAGATTTATATAAATAGTTTTTCTTTTCAAGAGAGTTTAGTATGTTTAAAAGCTCGTGCTTTCTTAAGGGAATAACATTATTTATCTCTTCAAATATTAAAGAGAATGGTTTAAACCAAGAGTATTTAAAGACCAATTTTTCAAGATCGTTAAGCCCCTCATCACTTGTGTTCAAAATCTCATAGAATTGGTTTTCTCTAAATTCTTGTAAACTTATGAAAGTTTCCTTCTCCTTTTTATTTATACTTTTCAATAAATAACATCTTTCCATAAAATATACTAACCCATCTGAAAATTTTCTTCTTTCTTCTTTATTCAAGTACAAATCCCTATCTCCACTTATTATTTTTACCATTATATAGGAATAACCTTTATATTTATAAATTTTTCTTTTTTGGTATAAATTAAATACAGGGCTAGTAAAACTTTAAGCTTTCTCCTTGTCTCGATAATTTTTATTTTTTCTTACATAAGTCTTGAATTATTTTTTCCTTTCATTTATTTTTTCCTTTCATTTTAAAAAATTTAGCCAAAAAAGAGAGGAAATTTTTACTTTCCTATCTCGAACAACTATTTTCTAGCAATAACTAATAAATGGGCTCCAAGCCAAGAAAATCTTTTGTCATGACCAAGTTTTAACTCTAATTCCATAATCTCCTTTAAAAATTTTTTATCTTTTAATTGTTTGTAGTTTGTGTTATCGAAAAGAAAATCTGTAAAAACGATCTCTCCAAAAACATCAACAAAGTTGAGTTTTGCTTTTTTTAGCATATTGATAATTTGTATAGGAGTATAAGGTTTTTATTTTTAAACCACCCATCTTTATTATTCTCGTTTTTTTGAAATTAAAATACTCCTTTAAGCTCATTTGTAATGTTAAAAGTAAAAAGGAATAATAGTTGTTAAAGTTTATCAAAATCTTTTTGTTTGGTTTAAGAACCCTTGATAACTCTTTCAAAGCTTTATTTGGCATGGGTGTTATTCCTATGATATCACCTTCACACAATATAAAATCAAAGAAATTAGAAGGAAAAGGTAGTTTTCTTATATCTCCTTTATAAAGATAAATTCTATTTTCTAATCCTTCTTTCATAATATTTTTTCTTGCTTGACAAAGAGCTTTTTCAGAAATGCCTACTAAGAAAAATTCACAACCTCTTTTTGCTAATGGAATAGCCCATCTCCCAGTTCCTCCACCAGCATCGAGGACCTTTCCTTTTTTTGGGGCATTTGCACAAATCCATCTCCACTTAAGCTCATCAACCAACCTCCATATTATATGCTTTCTTCTCCAATCACCACATTTTCCTATAATTGTATCATAATATTTCTTTATCTCTTTTATTCTCATTTACTCTAACACAACAATAAAGATTGAAAATTTTTAAATATTTTTTGTTAAATTCGATGTGTTGCATGATTATTGTGTTGCATGATTATTACAATGAGAAAAATACAACCATTAGTTTATTCATTTCTTAAAAAAGTTTTTTATATAAGGGAAAATTAGGCGAAAATTAGGCGAAAGCCTTAACTTAAATACAAGATTTGTTAATTTTAATATTCTTTAACATTTAAATTTAGCATTTAAATAAAGATTTAAATAAAAGTAATTAAACTAAAAGTAATTAAATGAACTTTATTCTGTTGGAAATGTTTGTTGTGGATAAGGCTTTTCAAGGCTTTTCAATTTAGTTGCCACTAAAAAATAATAATAAACCGAAAAATTTAAAAACTAGTAATGCTTAATATTTTTAGGAATGCCAAAGCAAATAAATAAACTTATCCCAAGATAAAAAAAATGAAAAATAAAAAGCTTGAAATTTTGGTTGTGGAAGATACGCTTCAAGCACGTGCGGCTTTGATAGGATCTCTTTTAGAAAAGTTTAGTCCAAACAACAAGGAGCTTAACGAGATATACATTCCATTGAAAAAAAAGATTATAGAAGAAGAATTAAAAGGTAGTTACAATAGTTATAAAATACTTGAAGACACATTAGAAAAGTATGGCCTCATTGAACTCATTAAGCCAGAAGGAAGCAATCCAATAGAAGTGCAAAAACCATATTCCATACAAGATGAGAATATTAGAATTGACAGCTTTCCAGTTTACGATAGTGCTTTGGAAAGCATGAAAACTCATCATTATGATGGAGTTATTACTGATCTATCCTTTCCTTTCACTGAAAAATGTTTTTTAGAAGATCTTGATAAAAATATGTATATTAGTGGTCTTAATAATAATGATATAGCAGAAATACTCAAAGACATATCCCCACAAAATGCCAAATATCTTTGGAAAACTCTTTTGAAAATTGGAGAAAGTTCTTTTATTACAGAGGCTATCGATATCTATGATGAAAAATATTCATTAACCACACCAGATATAGAATATTTCAAAAAATTGTTAGAAACAGAAAATAATAATCGTAACGGTTGGTGTTATGGTAATTTAATTGCTCTAGAAGCAACAAAGAGAGGAGTTCCTGTAGTAGTGTGGACGGAAGAACTATATCACGCTAAGAAAGGAATTATATTAGGCATAGGACAAGGTTTATTTGATTGTAAAGAAATTGCAGACGGATTATCTGTGTACAAGTCCTGTAGTCCAACAGAAAAATATGAAAAGATATGGACATTTAGTCAGGGAAAGGTTCCTTTAGTAGTGGGTGGTGGTAAGAGGGGCTTCATTAATGAAAATTATAATAGCTACAGTCTTGGAGCAGAAAAAGCAGTAGAGATATTATATAACTTAATCAAGGAGAGAAGAGGGTAAAAAATGAAAAAAAGCTCGAAGAAAAATTGAGAAAAAAAGAAATATCGAGTAGTTGAGCTAGTGGTTTGAATATAGACAAATTTTATGAACTAAAACAGAATATTATCTTTATGAGAAACAGCTATTAATCTCGAAAAAGCAAACGAAATACTAAGGCAATGTATCAGTATAGACTGGCAGCTTTGAATGAAGCAATAAGAAATAGCTACTCAGACTTCAAATTACGTAAAACCGATAACTTAATTAGATAATCACTACACTACCAAGAAAGTTATAGATTGGTCGAAAAATGTCTTGAACGACTCAAACAAGAGTTAACAGGAATTGCTGAAATCTTGATTAGAGTAGAGCTCAGAAGTGGGAAAGAGAACACTTGTTTCAATTGGAAAAAAGTAAGTAGGATAGACAAATTTAAAATAAAGCAATAACAATAAAGCAAAACAAGAAATAAAAAAAGTAAGGTTTAAAAAGTAAGCTTTATATAGATAAAAATATTTGAAAAAGTAAGATGAAAAAGAGAGAAAGCAAAAAAAGAGAAAAGCCTTTTCTTATTCTTATTGCTGGAGGGACTGGTTCTGGCAAGACAACTGTAGCCGAAATGATTGCTAGACAGTCTGGCAAAAAGAATGTGCTGGTATTGTCTGTTGATAATTATTATAAAGACTTAAGCCATATGCCATTCAAAGAAAGAGAAAAGGTGAATTTCGACCACCCAAACTCAATTGAATGGAGTTTGTTGAAAAAGGATATTACCCAATTACTAAATGGAGAGCCAATAAAAATGCCAGTATATTCTTTCAAAACGCATACGAGAGAAAAATATATTAATGTAAAGCCAAAAAAGATAATCATTCTAGAAGGGATTTTTGCCTTGTATAACAATGAACTAAATAAATTAGCAAAATTAAGAATATTTGTAGAAACTGATTCGGACGTTAGATTTATTAGAAGACTTAGAAGAGATATTAAAGAAAGAGGTAGAACAGTTGAAGGAGTAATCAAGCAATGGCTCACTACAGTAAAACCGATGCACGACAAATTCATCGAGCCTACAAGAAAAAATGCCCATATTATTATCCCTGAGGACCCTGATGGAAAAATGAGGGGAACGGCTGTAGAATTGATAAAAACAAAAATAAAAAGTCTTGTCCAAAAATCTTTCTGGCAATAGCATTTATTTTTGTTTCGATAATTACAATCCAACTTTGTTTGAACAGAATAATCTATGATTGTATTAAACAATTTTGTAATCTTAACTACAATATCAAAGCCTCCTCCTCAAATCTCCTTCTCAAATCTTTTCAAACATTCATACAATTTTTTTCTCCCACTATGTCTTTATTATAATTAAGGTTTTATAATTAAGGTTTGTTATTTATTCTGATATTATCGTGCCAACAAAAGGCTTGCCCAAAAGGTAATTCTCAAAATTTCTTAGGTTCTTGCCGTTCATTATTACCACTTCAAGTTTTAGTCTTTCGGCTTCTTTTGCAGCAATAGGGTCAAAGGGAACACTTAGCCCAGGACTCCATTTATTTGGGATTATCTTCCTGAGCTCTTTCCACGAAATTTTTTTGAGTGGTTTCGCATCTTTGAATTTCCTTGGATCTTTATTATAGACATAATCTATATTTGTAAGATTGATTATTTTTTTAACACCAAAATTTTTTGCCAAAAGTACAGCATCATAATCAGTACTGAATCCGGGCTTCCAGCCAGAAGCAACTAACACTTTTTTTGTGGAAGTTATCTTTTCATTAGGATTATCTATAATTTTATGATATGCCTCTTTTTTGAAAATAGTTTTAACCAAATAGGCATTTATTTTAGTACCTTGAATTCCTAACCAATCAATCTCATCATTGGTCAACCTAACTATCTTCTTAGCGGCCTCTTGATACATTCGAGCAGTTTTACCGCCTCCACAAACTATAATCACTCGCATTCCTTTTTTAACATATCTCAAAACTAATTCTCTAAATTTTCTCAAAAAAAGCACATCTATTTCTGACGGAACAATAAGCGAACCACCAACCGAAATAATAATAGTGTCCTCTTTTTTCATAATATAATGTAGATCCCTACATTTTTAAATTTTAATGAAATTGCTTGTTAATTCTACAATAAAGCATATAAAAGTTTTCTGTTCGCGGGGCATAAATTATTGACCTTTCTTGAGTAATCTTTTAAGTGCATCGGAGCAAGAAGTTTTGTAGCGTCTTGCGGCTCGCACTTCCAGCCTCAACAAAGGCATTTCGCAATTCTTCATAACTCATT
>Ga0197143_1002610_pt1 | contig 12988 bp, 7 predicted proteins | sample GBS70_MetaG_FD_148603 | JGI IMG/M metagenome (GOLD analysis project Ga0197143, IMG submission 148603) | Sediment microbial communities from Great Boiling Springs, Gerlach, Nevada, United States - GBS 70_MetaG | ecosystem: Environmental > Aquatic > Thermal springs > Hot (42-90C) > Sediment...
GCACTGGTTTCCTTGGACTGGCTGGCCTTTCGGGGGTCCTCACTCCCGCTACGATTTTGGGCTGCTCAGCAGGTTCAGGTGGCTTCACTTCTATAGGTTTTTGCTCTTTCGTCTCTGCTTCTGCCTCTTTCATCGCCTCCTGTGCCTTTTTGGCCTCTAAAAGCATTGTAGCAGCGTTCAAAAGCTCTTTTGCGCTGCTATTTTCAGGGTCTTCTGCCAATACTGCTCGCGCTTTTGCCGCTGCAAGTTGCGGGTTTTCGTCGCTGATTGCCTGCAAACCCTGCTCCAGCCACTCATTTATCCGTTTTGCTTTCATTTGTTCTGGGGTCAACTGGGGCTCAGCGGGTTTTGGCAGTTCCTTGACTATCTCTGTTGCAGGTCTTGGAGGCGGGGGAGGTTGTGGTCTTCCAAAATACAGTACAGCTGCCACTACAATCAGCACCCCCAAAACCCCCACAATCACCCAAAACATCCTAGATTCCTTCTTTTCCTCCTCGATCTCTCCATCATCTGGCAAGATTGGAAATGGCTTTGTCCCATCAACGAACCACTCATCTCCTTTTTTCGCGTCCGCCTTGACTTCTGCAGATTCTTCTTGCACTGATGACTCCATCTCCTGTGCTCTTGTTTCTTCCGCTGGTTCCTCCTTTGCTTGTTTCTCCTCCTCTTCACGCTTTGATTCCAAGGGTCTTTCTTCCGTCTCAACCTTTGTTTCTGTTGCGACTGCCGCTTCCTTAGCCTTCCTTAAAGCCTCCTCGAGTGCTTGGGTATCGAAGGCTTCCGTTGGTCTTGATGTCTCGACCTTTGCCTGCTGAGAAAAAGTTGCTTTTGCCTCGACCTCCTGCGCGACGAGCTCCGCAAGACCCGTGAAAACAAGGGTTTCTCTTGGGCTGGGCTCTGCTTCTGGCACCTTTGTCGTGGCTTCTTCTGGCACTTTTATGTTGCATACTATCTTGGGTGCTTCCTCTCTATCCGGCTCCAACTCCAATACCACATTTGGGAATGCACTTTGGAGCTGGGCAATCATCTCCATGACCTCGGTCCCGTCTGCAGGTCTTGTCTTCGGGTCTTTAGTAAGAAGTTTGGAAACAACCTTTTCTATCGTATCTGCACCTTGCAGCGTCGGCTTCACCAAATGCAAAGGCAAGGGCTTCTCGTAAACTTGTCTTTTGAGCGTGGTCGTGGCACTCGAAGACATGAACGGCGTTTTACCCGCAATCATCTCATACATCAGGATTCCGAGGGCATAGATGTCAGAAGCGGAGTCGCCTGCCCTACCCGAGCACACCTCGGGCGCCATATACTCTGGGGTGCCATGATAAGGCTTTCCCTTCTGCGCCTGAGAATAAGGCGGCAGTAGGTAGCAAAAACCATATCTGCTGATACGGAGACTTAGGGACTCTGGATCCACAAAGATGCACGAGGATGTAAGGTCTAGATGATTTTCGCCCACCGAAGACGCAAGCCTTAGGGTCGCAGCGATCCTGTAAGCGATAGTAATAGTCTCCTCAACACTAAGCCCCCCCTTCTTCTTAATAAAAGATTTCAAATCGCTGTAATCACAAGCCTCCCACACAAGGTAAAAGTTCCCGGCACCTGTCTCGCCAGCCTCCAAACACAGGAGAATATTTCTTGAGAGCAGTTCGGATAACCTCTCGGATGCCCTCACAACCTTCACTACTTGTTCAGGTAGTATCTTCAACTTTGGGTCGAGGATGGTTATCATGCAAGGCTGACCATCTGCTTTCCGTTTTGCCGGTACATGGCGCCCATACTTATCTTCTCCACCGCCTCCTAACATCTCATAGCGTGATGTGATCTCTTCATTGGGCATGGAGCACCTCCGAAAAGAGGGTCGAGAAAAGAGGCAAAAGCAAAGAATGCCCTCGCCTTCTCGGCAACTATTCTACATAATTATAAGGTCTTTTGGCAAGGTGCATTTTCGATGGCATCACATCGCTTTGTTACACATGCTTCGGTTTGTCTTCTTGTTTACGCGTGTTCGAAAGGGGAATGGTGGGTTTCGGGGTCTGACATTGGATTTTATGATAGTTTCCAATGGGAGACGAAGGTGGATGAGGACGCAAGCGTTCCGAGCGAGGTCTTTGAGGCAACCATAGATTCCCAGTTGTTAGATAGGACCGAGGAAACAGAAGATTCGAAAGACTTTGCGGAGGTAGAGGAAACTGACAATGTTCCGCCAGAACTTTTAAGCGCTTTCTCGACTGATGGCAAAAGTGTGACTTTGAGGTTTTCAGAGGTCCTAGACAAAAACGATGCCGAGAATCCGGGATATTACGAAATCAAAGGTAGTGACCAATCCACGCTTCGTGTAATCTCCGCTACGCAGAGGCAGCAATTTGTAAGGCTTGAGCTCGATCCAACCCAGCAGATAAACCCATCACTTACTTACACCGTATGGGTCTCAGAAAAGGTAAAAGACCTAAATAACAACCCGATAAGCCAAGCAAAAAGAAGTGCAAGGATCAAGAGGTCTGTTTATCTCGCACTTGTATGGCATCAGCATCAGCCATTCTATGTGGATATAGCAAAAGACGGGCTCACAGGTCCATGGGTGAGGAAGCATGCAACGAAAGACTATTATGACATGGCAAGTATGCTGAGGGATTATCCAGAGGTTCATGTTACCATAAACCTAACCGCGGTTTTAGTAACGCAACTTCAAAAGTACTATGTCGAAAGATTAGCACCTTTCGTGGATGTAAAGAACAACAGAGTGGACGAAGAGGCTTTTTTGGCGCGACACAGGGGCAGAACAGACCCATGGATAGACCTTCTTTTGGATGACACACCCGATCCTGAAGGGAAAGTAGCTCCTAAGCCTACAGACCAGCAACTAGAGCTGTTTTACAACGGCGCGTGGTCTTGCCTTTCCACATCCGAAGCACTTATGTCGTTCTTCCCTGAGTATAAGGCACTAAGAGACAGGGCGCCGGTTACATACACGCACGATGATCTACTGTTGCTAAAGGTGATGTTCGAGATAGCGTGGTTTGATCCAGATTTTTTGAATGGTCCTGTTTTATTGCCAGATGGTTCTGTAGTTGACCTTTCCGATGTTGTTCGAAAGGACGAGCAGGGGCGTTTCTATTTGCGCAACAAACCTACTGAAGAACTAGCAAACCGCCTTGTTGCGGAAGAGTTCAAGATAATGAAAAATGTCGTTGAGATTCACAAGCAACTCCGCTTCGACCCCGATCAATGTGCAAAGCACCAAAAATGTTCAGGGCAGATTGAAATATCGACCACCCCATTTTACCATCCGATTCTGCCTTTGATCTACGACAGTGACATTGCGAAGAAGGTTCAGCCTTATGATACCATGCCACAGAGGTTCAGCTATCCCGAGGATGCAAAAGCGCAGGTCGGGAGGGCTGTGAAGTTTTACATCGACCTTTTCGGAAGTCCACCGATTGGGATGTGGCCTGGCGAGGGTAGCGTTGCCGAGGAGGTGGTGTCTTCGTTTGTAGAATATGGCATAAAATGGATTGCTACAGACCAGGCCGTGCTTGTGCGGACGCTACAAGAAATGGGGTTAGAGACGTCGGGATGTCCGCATTGTAAGCCTTACAGGCTCGATAGCGACTTGGTTTTAGGGGATGGCGGGTCTAAGGACGATGAGATGGCGATCGTGTTCAGGGACACAGGACTATCGAACAAGATAAGTTGGAGTTATCAGCCTATGTGGGGTCAGCAAGCAGTTTTGGACCTTATGCGAGACATTGCGAATATGGCTCCCCTTTTTGGTATGCCGGATAGGCTTATTGTGATTGTGATGGACGGAGAAAATGCATGGGAGCATTTTTTGAAGGAACACGATGCAAAAGGTTTTTTGAAGGCACTTTATAAGACATTGAATGACGGCGCAGAGATGGGAGAAGTTGTGCCTGTGACAGTGGGGGAATATCTTTTGGGGAACGAGCAAAGGAATGTGCCTGCGCATCCAATACATGACCTGAGGGAACTAGAACCGTTGTGGCCTGGGTCGTGGATAAACGCGGATTTCTCGGTATGGATTGGCGAGAAAGAAGAGAATGCTGCCTGGGGCTATCTTTTACAGGCGAGACAGGCGCTCAAAGAGAGTGGTCTGGATGCGCCTGACCCGATGGCTGATTTGCCGCAGGATACGAACTCTGTGGCTTATTTTACTTATCTTGCTTATGACGAGATGTACGCAGCAGAGGGTAGCGACTGGTTCTGGTGGTACGGAGACGATATGACAAGCCCATCCAATGACGATACGCCGTTTGATTCTGCATTTAGAGCGCATCTTATAGGCATGTATTCTGCTATGAATAGGGCTTTCGAACTTATGGGAAAACCTTTGGTAGAGGTGCCTGATTTTCCGCCCCTTGTGCAGGCAAAGCCTAAGGCACCCGTTGGGCCGTTTACAACGCCACCAACAATTGATGGACAGATAATGCCATCCGAGTCGTGGAACTCTGAGGCAGGGGTATTTCAGGATGCAGATTCTGGGGCTGTTGCAAACCCTAACGACGATATAAAGACCGTGTATTACGGATATACTCAAGATAAGTTTTACCTAGGGCTTGTTTTTAACATCGATCTAAACCAAAAGAAAAACAGTGCCTATTCAATATCTTTGTATTTTTCACACAAGCACATAACGAACGAAGAAACGGGGGAGTTTGTGCAATATCTGTTCAACCAGACAGATAGATATGGACAGGAGCTCGGATTCTTGATGGGGGGTGCAGCATTCGATATTAGGCTCGATTTTTCACAAAGTCCGTTAGGTCTTAGGCTTTTTCAGGCGGATGGTGGTGGTGGGTGGAACTATGTTGGCCCTGTTTCAGGTGCTGAGTTTGCAGGACCTGTTGGTGCAGGGACGCAGATCGAGATTGCAATCCCGTTCAGTGCGTTGAGCCTCACTTTTGGCGACCCGTTGGAGTTCCTAGTCGTGACTGGCGATGACAAGGGTGAGAGGGATAGGGCACCAAACCTAGGGGGAAAGGTCGTATTCGAGGATCCGACAAACATGGTTTATGTGACATTCGAGGTGGATGTCAGTGGTACACTGTTGCCTTTGGATACCTATGGTCCCATAAACAATCCCCCTCCACCATATGGCAAAGGGATTGTCTATATTGCAGGCAATCAGGACAAGCTTGGGAACTGGATTCCTAATAAGATAGCGCTTCGTGATGACGGGCAGGGAGGTGACAGTGTGGCGGACGACAGAAAATGGAGCAAGACTTTTGGCTTTATGAGAGGGACGCTTTTGCGCTACAAATACACCATAGGGGTGCCGACCGACGAGAACAAGTGGGCAGGGACCGAGGAGTTCCCGCTTACGGAAAGGGGCTTTACTGTGACCAAGAATCCACAGTGCAAAAAGATGAAGGTTTCGGACATATTCGCTGATAGACCCCAGCCATCAGGAACCCTCGGTCCTCACAGCATTCTTCAAGACTGTATTCAGTAGATGTTTAGACGAATTTCAGATTTTTTTGTTGCGCTAGTACACCGTTACATGGTGGATCCACTTATATTTGCGATCCTTCTCACATTCGCTGCGTTTTTATTGGCGCTTTTTGTTGGAAATGCAAGTCTTCCTGACCTGTTTGCTTTTTGGGGCATGGGGGTTTTCAACCTTTTGTCTTTTGCGATGCAGATGGTTTTGGTTTTGGTTACGGGCTTCGCGGTTGCAAAATCGAGGGCTGTGGGATTGCTACTGGAGAGGGTAGCCGCCATCCCAAGAAGCAAAGGACAGGCGGTTGTAGTGGTTTTTGTTGGGTCTGCCATTGCATCTCTCATAAACTGGGGACTTGGGCTTGTGGTGGGCGCTTTCCTTGCAAAGCGGGTTGCAAGGAACTGCAAAGGCGTTCCTTTTGGGTTTCTTGTTGCTTCTGCTTATTCAGGTTTCATTGTGTGGGAATCAGGTCTGTCATCGTCCATTGCTCTGATTTCGGCGACTCCATCAAGTCCAATGAATTTTGCTGAAAAAGTGTTTGGTCACATCTTGCCAATAGGAACCACACTCCTTTCTATCACCAACATCTTGCCAACATGCCTCATCCTATGTCTTATGCCCGTCCTTTTTTTGATTATTATGCCGAGCAAAGAGGAGTTCGTAGAGATACCTGAAGAAAGAGTTGCTTGGGAAGAAAAAGGCAGACTTGACACCCCTGCAAAGAGACTCGAGCATTCTTTGTGGATTTCCAGAACCTTTTTTCTTTTGCTCTTAGCCGCTTTCATTATTCGGGTCGTAAGCTCTAAAAGCATCGATATAAACACTGTGATTCTTTTTATGTTATGCGTTGGTGTTGGCCTTTATCGATCGGTCATGGCATATGCAAACGCAATAGCTAAAGGCGCTGCGTTGGTCGGTCCGATGCTCCTTCAATACCCATTATATGGGGGGATTCAAGGAGTGCTCGAGCACAGTGGTGCAGGAAGCGCTATTTCTTCATGGTTTGTCACTTTTTCATCAGCGAAAACATTGCCTTTCTGGTCTTATGTGGCAAGTTGCCTGTTGAACTTCTTTGTACCGTCGGGTGGAGGGCACTGGGTTGTGCAAGGGCCTATAATGATGGAATCTGCAAAGGAGTTAGGTGCAAGTCCCAGTATTGTTGCAGTTGGGGTTGCTGCAGGTGATGCCGTTGCCAACATGCTTCAGCCTTTCTGGGCTTTGCCATTGCTTGCGATTGCTGGACTGGGAGTGCGTGACATCATGGGGTATTGCGTGCTCGTGTTTGTTCTTGGCTTTGTCCTTTACGGAGGTAGCCTCCTTCTGTTTCCGTTTGGCTAGTGCGCCCAGAGGGACTCGAACCCCCAACCCGCAGATCCGTAGTCTGCTGCTCTATCCAATTGAGCCATGGGCGCATGCAAATGGTCAAAGAACGGATTTCTAAACTGAAATCCGCCGAGGAAATTATTAGCTAGTTTTTGTAGAAGTGCAAGAGTGTGACGCAGCGTTGCTTGCCCGAAGCAAGCCGGTTTCCTAACCTTGTGTGCTAGTCGGCCCTGTAGGTTGCAAGAGAGCGCCATTTGGTGCTTGGTCGACCAGATTCGCTGGGACGCCCACCCGTGCCCGCCGACCTGCCTGCCTCGTCCCCGGCCACTGCATACACTCGTTCATGCCTCGCTAAATGCGGGGTTTCAGTGACCTCACAAGGCAATCGCCACGAGCTGCTCTTGACGATTCGGAACCCGGGTCAGCTCGGATTCCAACTTTCGACATAAGCAAGATTTGTGCCATTTTCTCTAGAACCGAAACTCGGTGATTTTCTTTGCCATTCCCGAATCACTTATTTTGGACAATTTGGACAAGTTTTGGACAATGTCCAAATGTCCAATCAGAGGTTTTGACGAATACGCAACGACAAAAAGCATCTGCAAAAAGTTCTTGTTTGTACCGAGCAATTCGGTGCTCGGGGCCTCACATCGCTGCACCTCATCTTTCCCACTCGATGTGGTCATTTATGTGATACCACTCATAAGCTTCGAAAATGTGAGAATAAAATATTGTCAACTGCTCGTTCCCTTCACTTTTCGCTAGTTCATACTAGCAGAAAGACACCTTTTTCTCTTACCGCCTTTGGGTCGTACCTATAAACCCCATCTTTACTTTTTCCAAAAAGCCTTCTTCGTGCGGATCCCTTATCGTTCGCCAAGTGTCTCTGGGCTTCTTCCCATACAAAGTCGCTTATTGTTTTTCGACCCAGTCCACTAAAGGACCATGCTCCAGGTCTTGGTTTGGATGGTTCCTAAAACACTCGATGACCAACTGCTTAACCGACTTGGATTGCATCATGTCTTTTTAAACTCGAGCCTTGACTTGCGCCTTTTCCTTCAACCGCCTTACTGCTAGCTCACAATAAGCCTCCTTCTTGGGCCCGTGATAAGTAAACCTGTTCCCGCAGCCTTGTGTCGAGGAATCCAAAAGCATGGCGCTCTTAGGAGAGAAAAAAAGTGTGGCAAGTGTGTTGAATAGACCTTATCTTCGAAGAAACCTTTTTGTTCGGTCCACTCTCGTGGGGTAGCCGTGCTAGAAACCCTTGCAAGACTTTACGGGTCTTGGGGGCTGAACAAAACGGCATCCCAAAGCTTTTTCGGTGGCTCGAATATAGAAACAGACATACACGCCTTTTTCTGATCACCATTGCAGCCCTATCGCGAGTTTTGGAAGAAGATCGCCTTTGTTTGTCTCAAAGAACCGCGTGCCCAGAAACGGGAAGAGTTTTGGACCAAATGTCCAACAAGGGTGAAAATCCTATTTAGCGGAGAGAGCGGGATTTGAACCCGCGGAACGGGTTTTAGCCCGTTCACTCGCTTAGCAGGCGAGCGCCTTAGACCTCTCGGCCATCTCTCCAAGGAAAAAGGCAAAGCGGCGGAGGTAGGATTCGAACCCACGGGGCTCATCGCCCGGCGGTTTTCAAGACCGCTGCCTTAAACCACTCGGCCACTCCGCCTTTTTCAAGGAACCCAACGCACCATAATATTAAGCCTTCGACAAACATTTGTAAAGGATTTTTTATCGCCGGGAACTTACGGTTAGCTAAACGAGAGGATAGCACTACAGGCTAGGAGAGGCTCTAACTCGCGAGACACAAGAACAATCAGTGCTTGTTATCGGACTGTCCGAAACCGAGAGATAGAACACGGGGAAAATGGATACGGATGGATTTCACGGGGAGGCTATGGCTAGCGTAAAAGGAAAAGAATCTCTATCGTTAGTTTACGGGAACTGTGGTAGGATTTGCGCTGTTTCCTTTTTTGCGCTAAATATTTGAGTCATTTTTTGCGAGGTGATGATGAAGCCGGTGGTTTACCCAGTACTATTTGGATATTTCAGATTGGATGGCGGCGCAATGTTTGGCGTTGTGCCAAAGCCTCTCTGGGAAAGGAAGAACAAGGCAGATGAAAGGAATAGGATACTTTTAGCATTGAGGTCGTTACTCATAAAAGGGAAAGATTTTTGTGCACTTGTTGACTTGGGCATATCGAACAAGATGAGCCCAAAGTTGCTTGATATCTACGGCTATGAAGAAAGGGAAGGGGGGGTCGAAGGGGTGCTAGCAAAGTACGGCGAGTCACCTGATACCATAACCCACATGGTGATAACACACCTGCACTTTGACCATGCATCTGGTTGTACAACTCTAAAGGACGGCAAGGTCGTCCCTACATTCCCGAATGCACGATATATCGTTCAGCGAACCCAACTGGAGTGGGCCCTTCAACCAAGCCTTAGGGATAGGGCTTCCTACTTCAATGAAGACTTCAAACCCCTATTAGATAAAGGGCTCGTTGAAGTAGTTGATGGCGATTGTGAAGTCCTCGATGGCGTATTCGTGCAAAAGTGCGATGGACACACATTTGGGATCCAGACCGTCCGCGTGGAAACAGAAATAGGAACGATTGTTTATCCGTCTGACGAGATTCCTACTTCCTCTCATATCCCACTTCCCTACATAATGGGATATGATTTACAGCCTCTAGTAACTCTGGAAGAAAAGATGAAGATCCTTGAGGCAGCCGCAAACGAAGGCCACATCCTTGTGTTTGAACACGACCCCACGATTGTCGCGGCAAAGGTCTCAAAGACCCCTGAAGGCTTCGAGTTAGCGCAATCTTATTCCTCATGGGAAGAACTAGCGCGCTAAGCACTCGTCACAACAGTTGTATTTCAAAATTCTTGCAACGGGTTCTTTATGGATTCTAAGATTGGACGCCAACCCTAGCCGACCTTTTTGAAACAAATGATGTCAAAAATCGTTCCTGTCCTTTTTCCTTCTTCCACTATCTCGGCCTTGACCTTTTCGCCGATCTGGATACTGCCCTCAACATACCCAAACAACCCCCCACAACTACCATCAATGCGAACGAACGCCACAACCTTGGGCTTTTCGAACTTATTGCCGTCAATATCCTCGCAAACCTCGCAGTATGTTTCGACAACGCCAACGGGATCAAGCGGCAAAAAGTCTTTTATCTCCTCAAAGCACTCCTCGCAATACACCCTTGGGGGCAAATAAACCTTGCCACAACAAGGGCACTTAGCCCCTGTAAGGACCCCTTTTTCCTTGAGGTTCTTTGCGAATACTTCTCCAGCAATTCCTACTGTATAGTCATACCATACCGGAAACTTATAATAGTGAGCCTTACCCTCAATGTTCTTTGTTACCTTCGAGATGATACCCATCTGTCCCTCCTTATCTCACGGGTCTGAAATAAAGGATGTCCGTGATTTCGCCTTTCCTGTCCTTTTCTTCCTTGAACACCGCCTCAACCTGCATCCCAACATGCACATCTTTCGGATCCACCTCGCCCAGCACATGCAATATCCCAACCCCAGGCGACGCCCCTTCGAGCTCTATTACAGCAGGGATTTCAGGCTTTTCTATCCGAGATGCATCCCATTTCACATAAGAGATGGAAAATGTATTGACCTTTCCACGACCACTAAGTTCAATAAAATCTTCAATCGGCACATAGCACTGTTCGCAAAATGAGCGAGGCGGGACAAGTATCCTCCCACACTTGTGGCACCTTATACCCACAATCTTGCCTTCTTTTAGCCCCATCAAATATCTTGAAACAGCGAACCCCATATCATAGGCATACTCTGCCTTGAGCTCATACTTGATCCTCGTTGCCTCAGCGAACGCTTTCTTGTCAAGGTCCTTACCCCGAACATTATCTGGCTTCATACACACCTCCGCTTTACACACCCAAAACGATGACCGTTCCCACCTGCATCAAATCACCCCATGCCTGAGCAACCCCCCGCTTCACAGGTCTTGTAACTTGCCTCTTTCCTGCCTCGCCTCTAAGCTGCCAGAAAAGTTCGCAACACTTCATCATGCCTGCTGCCGCAATGGGGTTTCCGACTCCCAACAACCCCCCAGAAGGGCACGATGGCAAATCCCCGTCCCGGTCAAAGACTCCTTTTGCTAGCAGTTTTGGCGCCTGTCCCCTGTCCGCGAGTCCTAAGCCTTCCAGGTGGTGGAGCTCTTTGTAGGCAAAAGGATCGTAAGGTTCGGCAATATGGATCTCGCGCCTAGGGTCGGTTATCCCTGCCATCTCGTATGCCATCTTCGCTGCCTTTTCCACATAGTCAGGATAATAAAGGTCTCGGTTTGTCCAGAAGGCGGTATCCAGACACCATCCAACGCCTTCCACCCAGACCGGTTTTTCACATACCCTCCTTGCCACATCCTCGCTTGCCATCACCACTGCACCAGCGCCATCGCTCGTTGGTGACACCATGAGCCTGTGCACTGGCCAAGCCATTACCTCGGACGCCAAAACCTCCTCGACTGTCACCGCCTTGGCGATCTGCGCTGAAGGATGGTCAAGCGCATTCTTCTTGTTTTTCACACTGACAAGCGCTATCTCCTCAAGACTGATATTGTGGACTTGCATATATCGGTTCATCTCGAGTGCAAAAATCCACAGTAGATTCACCCCCAAATCACGCTCGAGGGTATGGTCGAATATCGTATTGAAAGCCCCTTGCGGGTGAGGCTGGCAACACGACATCTTCTCTTCCGCAACCACAAGGCATGTATCAAACATGCCTGATGCCACCATATACCATCCCTGAATCAGGGCAAAAACCCCTGAACCACCCCCCACATATCCACGCAAATAGGGACGATGGAATGAGCCGCACCCATCAGCAAGCCATTCTGTCTTCATGTGGACGCCATCGAATGCATCTGGGGCAGTCGAAATTACGACACTTTCTATGTCCTTAAACCTGAGACCAGAGGAATCGAGCGCTTGACGAGCTGCATAAAAACCAAGCTCACGGCCTGTCTCCAAAGCCCTCCTCATGAACTTTGTTAGACCAGCACCAATCACTGCAACCTTTCTTTTTAGCTTCAGTCCCATAGCTCACCCCCATCTCCTAAGAACAGCCAATGCACCAGTCTGGGTTGGGAGTCCTCTCCAGGACTGCACAACCGCACAATCTACCTTTCCAAGTTGCGATTCACCTGCCTCCCCTCGCAACTGTTGAACTGCATATGCGAGCTGGTAAAGGCATGTGGCTTCGTGCATCATGCCGATACCAAGATGGCCTCCAGAAAGGTTCGCAGGCACTTGTCCTTTTCTCGAGAACTTTCCATTCACGAAGTCTTTATAGGCCTCGAATGGCTTGGAAAGCCTCAATGCCTCAATGTGTTCGAAAAACTTGTGAGCAAACCTGTCGTCCACCTCGACGAGGTCAACTTCGTTCTCTGGCGAAGCGATCCCAGCCATCTTGTATGCCTTCTTTGCACATAGCTCGGCATAAGAGGCACAGCCCCATTTCCATGTATCAGGGTGCGGCTCTGCGGTGTAAAACGCTATCCCTTCAATAGCCACAGCCCTTTTGCACGCCTCTGCAACATCACGATTGGCAAGGATGACGCAACAAGCGCCATCTGCAGGCTTTGCGCACAGACCGTCTAGCAAGGGACTAGCGACAACCCTCGTTGCGAGCACATCTTCTGGAGAAAGAGACGCAGGGTAAGCAGCAAAAGGATTCTTCATCGCATTCTTCCGATGCGTGCAAACGACACTAGCGAACGCATCATAAGGGGCACAACTTTTTGCAAGATAACTCTGCATATCCATGGCAGCCAAAAACTTCGGGCTCAGTCTTGTGTTCCTAAAATAGATAGGGTCGAGTGCAAACTCCTCGATATGGTATGGTGTCAGTAGGTTAGAGATCTTGCTATGCGACTCTACAAATGCAACCCTGAATCCCCCCGTAGCTATCTGGAGATAGGCTGCGGCAAGAGCCATTAGTCCGTCTCCACCTATGGTGTGGACGGGTTTCAATACCGCGCCAAGCTGGTCGGGGACATACTCGTCGAAAATGCTAACACCTTCGTTGAAGTCTTCTGATGCAGCAACAAAGGTTTCTACATCCTTGTGTTCAATGCCAGCATCCTCGTAAGCCTTTACAGCTGCTTCGAATATGATCTCCCTATAAGACACATCTGGGCTTAGA
>Ga0197143_1002611_pt1 | contig 12984 bp, 19 predicted proteins | sample GBS70_MetaG_FD_148603 | JGI IMG/M metagenome (GOLD analysis project Ga0197143, IMG submission 148603) | Sediment microbial communities from Great Boiling Springs, Gerlach, Nevada, United States - GBS 70_MetaG | ecosystem: Environmental > Aquatic > Thermal springs > Hot (42-90C) > Sediment...
TCCCGGAGTGAAGCGGCGACCTCTTCGGCAGCGACGCCTTCCTCACAAACGGAACGCGCTGGGAACCGAGCCAGTTCCGCTGAGACATCCGTGTCTGACCAACCGGTCAATACTCCGGTCCTTGCCACGGGATTCAGCGGACGGACCTTCAGCGTGGTTGCGATTTGACCACACGGTCAACCGATGGCTGACCACACGGTCAACCGACGGCTGACCACACGGTCAACCGATGACTGACCGCACGGTCAACCGATGGCTGACCGCACGGTCAACCGCATGGTTGACCATCCGGTCAGCCCAGCAAGCAACGCCTCCGGGCGATGAGCAAACGCACGTTCGCTACTCCTGTGTACCGTGGGCTGAAACGGCCTTGTCAAAGCCATTTTTGAGCGGGCGACCTGCTTAGGTGCCAGGCACACGGGTCTTCCAGCAGATCATGGGCTAGAAGCCCTTTCCTGAGGGCGTTCCACAGCCATGCTATCATTGTGCCCCACCCCCAAAAACACCGTGCCGAGCCACGTCGCGTCAGGTCCCTGCGGTCCGCGAGCTGAAACCCTCACACCGTGCGTTTTCCAGGCAAGCCATGATCTGTACATCGCTGGCACAAAACCTGTTGCCGACTGAAAGGCTGGCATTGCCCTTCCCACAGGAACCGTAGCCGTACGTTATCTTTCTGCCCCACCCCAAAACCGGATTTCCTACTAACTGCAGTTCGGTATTTCGGTCGCGGCTTCTGGAAGAGGCTTACTACGGCCATTTTCAGGCCTTTGAAGCCCTGGATCCCTGCACACACAGGATCCTGTCTATGTCCTCCGCCAAAATGGCTGTCCCGTGGCAGATTAGCCGGATGTAATCATTCGTGCCCCACGCTGTGCACGTGTCCCACCCACAAGTGTTCGCTATTCTTTTTTCGCATTGGCCGAAGTTCAGTAACGGAGGCTATTCCGGGCCGTGCGACGCTGCAAAGCCCTGCACGAAGCTGCATTGGGCGGGAGGCCATGATCACGGCCGCATCCTGCAAGCGTTGTGGAAGTCGCTGCAAATCCTGCCCCACGCTCCCTAATACGTTTTTCGACCTTCGCTGGGGGGGATGTTGGTGAGGTGGCTTCGGAGGTCCCAGCGTGGCAATCGGGTGACGCGGCTTCGCCGCGGGCTCTGCCGCGGGTGGGGGATGGCTTTTTTAACCCCCCGCTGCCCCGGGCGGGGCATGGTGTGCAGACCGGTCTCGACGGGCTCCTGGGAGGGGGTGGTGAGCCCTGCCGGTGGTGTGAAGGGCAGCTGTCTTTGCCGGGGGTGGGCAGGGGTCTGTGGAGGTGAGTCGACCCGGGTGCAGTGGGGTGGTGGGCCTGGTCAGTTCTGGGGGTTGGAGAGGCTCTGGCCTGCCAGGGAGTGGGGGGGTACCCCCCCACTCCTGATAGCTGCTCCCTCCCTCTACTGCTGGGTGCTGGGGATGCGGACCTGGGTGTGATGACGGCCTTCGGCCGGGCGAATGGTGCCCTTGAAAAAGGGCAGGCTCCAGGGTCCGAGGACCCTGTGGGAGGCCTGGTGAGTGCGGCGGGTCCGGGGGCTGCGGCCCCCGTCGCCGCCCGCCGCGGAAAGGGGGGTGCGAGTCGTGAAGTCGGAGGAACTTCTGTGGAGCATTGAGGGCTTCCTCTCCACCGCCTTCGAGGCGGTGGAGGAGCTCGACGCGTTGGTGCGGAGGGAGCTCGGGGGCGACCCGAGCCCCATCGGGGAGGTGCAGTCGGGCTTTGCCCGGCAGGCCCTCTCCGCCATCAGGGAGGCGGGCGAGCAGCTGCGCCCGGCTTCCCGCAGCGCCGAGGACTGGGCTCGGCGGGCTCCCCGACTAGGGGAGTTGCTCTCCACGGCGACTGACGCCGTGGAGCGGCTTGACGCGCAGTTGCGCCGCCTCCGGGGTGAGTACCCGGTCTCCGTCTGGATGGCGGAGACCGAGCCCGGGCGGCGGGCCTTCCGTGCGCTCTGCCGGGCGAACGGCAAGTTCCGAATCCTGGGCGCCATGCTGGGCGCCCGGGTGGAGGACTAGCGTGGCGGCGTGGGTGGTGCCATGGTGCTGATGTGCCACGGCACCACTTCCCGCCGGCTCCCTTCGATCCTCTCTGGGGGTTGAGGGGACCAGCTTTTGTAACGGGCTCCCGCTGGCTGGCGGTGTACTACGCCAGCCTGCGGGCCCGCCTGGATGGCGGGGAGCCGACCGTCCTCCTGGTCCGGGTGGGCCAGGAGGAGCTGACTCCTGACGAGTTCGGGGTCAGCGTCACGGCCGGGGACCGGTGCCGGGAGTGGGTGGTCCCCGGCGGGCTCCCCGCGGAGTGCATCCTGGCGGTGGAGCTCGTGCCCCGCTCCGAGGAGGAGCGGGTCTGGGGCTCTGCCCGCCGGGTTGCCCAGCCGGAGGAGGTGTCCCGTGGTCGTCCTTGAGCTCACCCTCTCCCGGGGCCTGATCGAGCCCCGGGAGATCCCGGACCTCGTGCGGGCCGTGGAGTCCCGCGTGCCCGCGGGGGGTACGGAGCCGGTGGTGGTTTCGGGGCGGCTGCCCGTGTGGGCGTTCGCCGCCCTGGCCGACCTGTTCCACCCCCGGCCGTGGGTCGGGACGTTCGACCCGCGGCTGGGTGGTGGGGTCGTGGTGATGAGCCACGACCCCAGCGGCCCCTCGGTGGGTGACGTTGTCTCCACCGATGGGGCCGCGGTGGTCACGGTGGAGTTCTAGCCGTGGCCACGGTGGTCGTGCTTTCCGGTCCCCCCAAGGCGGGCAAGTCCCGCCTCCGGGGGGACCTGTACCGGGCGCTCCAGGCCGAGGAGCGCCGCGCCCGGGAGGCCGGGCGGGGCCTGCGCTGGTTCGTGCAGGCCTTCTCGCCCGACTCCGAGGGGCAGTGGGTCAACGACTCCCACTGCCTCGGGCGCGGCACTGAGGCCGAGGGCCTGGCCCGCCGGGCCAAGCAGGCCCTCAAGGCCAGCGGGGCTTTCTTTGCCTCCGAGTGGGTGGAGAAGGCCCGGGGCCAGCTGCAGGGCCTGTGCCGGTGGGCGCAGGTCGTGGTCGCAGACCTGGGCGGCCTGCCTTCCCCCGAGACCCGGCAAATCCTGGAGGACTGCCTCCAGGGTTGCCGCGTCCTTGCCGTCGTGCTGACCCGCGACGGCGAGGACGGCGGGTGGGCCGCCTGGTGGCGGTCCCTCGGCGTGACCCCGTGGTACGTTGGACCGTACCACGAGGGCTTGTCCGGGGACCTGGCCAGGTGGGCCGCCGGCCCGTTGCCCGCCCCGGGCCCTGAGGTTCCGGGCGTTCCCCGCGAGCTCACGGAGTACGCCGGGGGTGCCGTCCTGTGGCACCTCGGGAGCCTGGCGAACGCTTTCGATGAGGAGGCGTTCGCCTCGTGGCTGCGGGCCAGGGCCCCGGGCCTGCTGGAGGCACTTCATGACCTCGGCCAGCCCGGACTTGCGGCGGTGTCCACCGCCGCCGCCGGGCTTGCATGGGACATGGTCCGGTCCCGGGTGCGGGGGCGGGCAGCTCCAGGAGGTGCAGGATGACGAGGAGGGGGAAGGCGCTCCGCCGTGGGAGGTACTACGCCTACGGCGGGGCCCTGAACTGGGGCCCGGCCGCAGGTCCCACCGCGGCGGGCACCTGAGGGAGATCAGGGCCGCTAAGAAGCGTGCCCGGAGAGCGTTGCGGGAGGCGGGGGCCGACGGGTTCGAGCCCGGGGATAGAGCCGAAGCGCTTCCCGGGGCGACGGGGGTTTCGACTCCCCCGGCCTCCACCACGTCGCGCTGCTGACGCCGTACGTCGCGCCTGCCAGCGAAAGGAGGTGCGCGGACATGCTCACCGCCGCCTTCACCGGCCACCGGCCCGACAAGCTCGGCGGCTGGTCCGGTAACAGCCCCGTCGCCGAGACCGTCCGGCGCGCCCTACCGGACATCGTCCGCAGGACGCTCCGGAAGTACCCCGGGGCCAGCTTCCTGTCCGGCATGGCCCCTGGGGTGGACTAGTGGGCGGCCGAGGCCGTCCTGGCTGCCCGCGACCAGGGAGCCCAGTGCCGCCTGGTCGCCGTGGTCCCCTTCGAGGGCCAGGAGCACCGCTGGCCGGAGGCGTCTCAGCTCCGGTACCGCGAGCTGCTCCGCCGGGCCGACGAGGTCGTGGTCCTGGCCCCGGTCCCGTCGGGCCCGAAGGAGGCCCGGCGTCTCCTGCTAGCCCGCAACCGGTGGATGGTGGAGCGAGCCGGGGTCGTCCTGGCGGTTTGGGACGGCTCTCCCGGCGGCACTGCCGACACCGTCCGCTTCGCCGCCCAGGCCGGCAGGGTGGTGGTACTGTTCGACCCGCGCCACCCGGAGGCTGGGTGGCAAGTGCTGGGTTAGCCCTCCCTGGATGGCGAGGGCTCAAGTTACCTGCCCCCCCCACCACCAACACCGCAAGCAGGAAAGGGGGTGACCCTGGTGCCCTTCGAGGTGCCCCTGCCCTGTGGCCCGTGTACTTCGACGGTTGCACGTGCCCCCCGTGCAACCAGTACCGGCAGAGGCCTGGGCTGTCCGGGTCCCCAAGCTGGACCGGGTTCAGCTCGAGGCCAGAATCGCCCGTGCCCGGGAGCGTGGCGACCTGGAACCCCTGAGCCCCGCCCCCAAGGTCTTCTCGGTCGAGGAGCTCCGCTTGCGGAAGCTCCTCTGGGACCTGGAAGACCTGCTCGCAGTAGCAGTAGCGGTTTCTCCCTGACGGCCTTCGGCCGGGCGGAGGGCGAGATCTCCGGAGAGGAGGTGACCGCCTTGGACGCCCTCCCGGACGGCGTCGTCCACGCTTTCGTGGACGGCGCCTTAGTCGACGGGGGCTGCGGCTGCGGTGTGGCCTTCGTCGTCAGGAGGGAGGGCAGGGTCATCACCCGCGAGCTGTCCCTCACGGCTGAGGAGGCCGCGGCTCTCGCCGGGCTCGACTGGCTCCTGGGGGACGTCCGGGAGCAGTCCATGCGGCTCTGGAACGTCCTCGGGGAAGTGCTGGCCTTCCTGGCTGCACTGTCCCACGTGCGGCCAGGGACCTCCCTCGTCGTCGTCCACGACGACGAGGGGGTCCGCCGCCTGGTTCCGGGGACAGTGGCGGGCCCGGGACCAGGTGGTGCGGCGGCTGGTCCACGCCGCTCACCGGATGGTCCAGGAGAAAGGGCTGGCTGTGGAGTTCCGCCACCAGCCCAGCCACCGGCCCCCCGAACGTTACGGGGAGTTCGCGGCCTACCACCGGGCCGCGGACAGGCTGGCCTCCCTGGCAGCCAGGAGGGCAGCGGCCGCCGACGCCGTGGCCGGCGGGCAGGGCCACCGGAGGTGATCAGCGATGAACGGAGTCTCGTCCGCCTCCACGCAGGACGAGCTCCTCCTGGAGCTTGAGCGCGTCCTGGCCGGGCTCGGCGATGCCGGCCCAGCCGGAAGACGCCTGGCCGGTTGGGCACGGCTCCTGAGGTGTGCCCGGCTCCACCCGAGCTCTGTGGAGAGCGTGAGGACCCTGGTCGAGATGGAGCTCGCCAGGGTTCTCCTCGCCGGCGCCACAACCCGCCGCAGGGCCGGACGCCCCTCCGGGGCGGGCACTGAGTGAAGTTAGAAAACTCACCCAAGGAGGTGCAGGATGAACACAGTCCACCTGAGCGGGAACCTGGCCACGGACCCGGCGGGCTGCAAGATCGTCGTGGTCCGGGACGGCCAGCGGACCGAGAACACGATCGTCAGCTTCCTCCTCGCCGTGAACCGCCCCCGGCGGGCCGGCAAGGAGCAGGACCCCGGCGCGGACTTCGTCCGCATCGAAGTCTGGGGCAGGGCGGCCGAGAACGCCCTGCAGTACCTGAAGAAGGGCCGCAAGGTTAACGTGGAGGGGCGGCTCCGCTCCAGCTGCTGGACCGGCCAGGACGGCCAGCAGCGGCACCACCTGCGGGTTATCGCCCGCCGGATCGAGTACTGGCCCGTCCGCACGGCCACCGCGGCCAACGGCCAGGCCGAGAGCGCCGAGCCCGCGTTCGAGCCCTCCCCGGCGGCCGAGTACGACCGCGTGCCGTTCTAGCTACCTCGGGGATTCCGGGCGACTACCCGGGGTCTCCACCGCCGGCCGGGCTCCGGATGGCGGTGAAGACCCGGTCCCATCTCCCTCCTCCTCACCCCCAGGGCGCCCCGTGCCGGTTTCACCCCCAGCCACCACGGCCGGGCCCCACCCGGCTCCCGCCCCGCAAGGTCAGGCCCCGTCCTCATCTGGAAGGGAGCGCAGGGGGTTCCGCAGGTAGTCCCGGGGGCTTGCGGGGCTCGCGAAGTGCAGCACCAACCCCACGGGCTCCGAAACCTCCACCGGTCGCGTCACGTCGTGCCGCCGGAAGTGGAAGCGAGGGTGGCCCCGCAGGTGCGCGAGGTTCTCCTCCCGGCCCGTGAGGAGGTCGTCCAGGGCCTCCACCTCCCAGCCCACCTGCAGCAGCCGGTCGCACAGGTGGGAACCCAGAAAGCCCGCAGCGCCTGTGATCAGGGCCCGCATGGTGCCCTCTCCCGCACGTGAGTCTGGAACCTCGGGGGTCCGCCTATGCAAGCCTACCCAAGGGACGGAGTCCGCCGAAACCGCTGACTGATCCGGGGTGGTCTCAGCCGAGGACGGCGTCCACGGGAACGAGAAGGTCGGGGAGGAGTGCAGGAGCGAGGGACTCGCCGCGTCGGAGCACCCGGACTTCCCGGTACCCCTCCGCGGACGGCTCCCGGAATACCTCCACCCGGTCCCCTGCAAGGTCCACCAGCCAGACATCCGACACCCCGAACCGGGCGTACAGGGGCACCTTCACCTCGCGGTCCACACCCGCCGACGTCTCCGCCACCTCGATCACCAGGACGACGTCTTCGGGACCGGGGTGGGCTGTAGCGTAGAAATCGGGGCGGGGCTTGAGCAGGGCCACATCCGGCTGGGGCTCCGAGTGCTCCCCCAGGCGGATGGGGTTCTGGACACGGACGATGGCGCGACCAGCCACTCGCACAACCAAGTACTGCGTGAGTCGGTCCACGCACGCCGCATGTCTGCTGCCGATGGGACTCATCGCCACGATCTCCCCACTCAGGAGCTCCACCCGGTCGTCCTCGGAGAGGATCCCGGCCTCGGCCATCTTGTGGTACTCCGCCACAGTAAACAGACGCCTGGCCAGTTGCACGCCCATCACTCTCCTCTCACCAGCCACCTTCGATGCTACCCCTCAGCAGACCGGACGCGCAAAGGCCCGCTCCGCCACCGGCTCCTGGAACAGGTGAGAGTCCCGCGGGGCTTCCAGTTGCGAGCCGTGCAGAGCCAGGAGTTTTCACCTGGAAAGGTCATCGCCGTGAGGACGGACCTCGGCCCAGGAGGTTTCGTCAAGAAGTGTGGACTTTACCATCAGGCGGCGACCTCCCGGGGAGCCACGACTCCATCCACGTACCGCACTCCCGCGTAGACCTTCGCGAGGAGGTGCGGGCGTTGAGGCGGCGGAAGCGGCGCTCCGCCACCAGGAGCATCTTCGAGATCACCGCGGTCGCCCGGTCGCAACGCTTGTAGCGCTTGGCCGCGTCCGTCCGCAGCCGCAGGGCCGCCAAGGGGGACTCCACCACGTTCACCGTCCGGAGGTGCACCCAGTGCTCCCGGGGAAACTGATAAAAGGTCACCATCCCGTCCTCAACTCCGCCCCAGGGTCTTGGCGGCCTGCTCGACTGCCCCGCCTTTCGCACCACGTCTCGAACCGCTTCCGCTGGCGCTCCGCCTCCTTCCGGATGGGCGCGTACGCCACCGCCCGGAGCATCTGTCGAGCGGCCCGGTGCTGGGTCTTGGGAAGCTGGTCCAGCACGTTCAGGATCTCGGGGGTACCCCACGAAGTCCACCGGGACTTCGTGGGGTACCCTTCCAGCACCGCTGCTCGCCGGCCTCCGGCTCAACGGTTCCGCACCGCTCCCCAGATCCCCAGGTGCCCGTCCGCCACCACCAGCCGGGGTGCCCGCAGCCCCCGGTCGCGCAGGTCCCGGCTCCACGTCTCCACCGACTCCCGGGCCCCCGGAGTAACGCTCACCACCACCTTCCGCCCGTCCACACACCCCACAATCACCACCAGCACCGCCTCCAGCCCCGCCCGCACATACACCCCGTCCGCCCACACATACACCGGCTCCAGAGCCTCCAGCCGCCGCTTCTGCCAGGCCTCCTCAGCGCGCCGGCCACTGCTCCTTCAGCCGAGCTACCGTGCTGGCCGAAAGGGGAGCTTCTTCCCCCAGCAGCCCCCGTAGGGCCAGGTCAAAGTCCCCCTCCGCTAGCCCGTGCAGGTACAGCTCCGGCAACAGCTCCCCCACTTCCTTGGTCCTCCGGGCAAACAGCGGCTCACAAACCGCTCCTCCAAGCCCCGCACCCGGGGCCGCCGCAACGTCACCGTCCCCAGGGGTGTGGTCAGCTTGCGGGGCTTCCCGTACCCGTTCCGGTACCCCGGCGCCCCATCCACCTCCGCCCGGCGCTGGTACCGAGCCCGCCCCAAAAGCTCCGCCACTTCCGCCTCCAGGACCTTCTGGATGAGCCCCTGGGCCTGCTCCCGAAGTCAGGTGTGGAGAGTCTCCCAGGTGGGGATTGACAACTCCTCCTGGTGCGTGCTGCGCTGGTGCATGGCGGTGTCCTCCCTCCGCGGGCCCGTAGCCCGGGTTTCTTCTCTCACCAGGAGGGTACACCGCCTTCCACATTTCCACCTCCCCCGCCACACCGGTCAGCGAAGTCCCCTGCATCTGCCGCGCAGAGGGGGAACCCAAATGCGCCAGAATCACCCGCCTGTCCCTGCTCCTCCCGGATCTCTCCGAGGTCCCCGGCATCGGCGTGTGGCTGTTCTCCTCCAGGAGTGAAAGCACCAACCGGGAAGTCTCGTCCCTCCTGGGCCTCCTGAAAACCGTCGCCTCCCACTTCCGCGTCGAGCCCGTCCGCATCCCCCTGGTCATGTCCGTCCGCGAGATCCAGAGGCGCGACCAGACCGGGACCAGGAAGTGGCCCGTCGTCAGCCTCCAGATCACCCTGTCCATGGCCCAGCCGACCGCTCTGTCCGGATCCCCTCAGAACCACAGCCTCCCCCCAGACCCCCCTGGCATCCGTCGCCAGCACCGGCAGCTGAACCTGGAAGCGCTTCCAGGTCCCCACCTGCCGAAACCATGTTCGCTCTTGACCGCCCACGGTGCCCGGTGGTAGCATGAGCCAGGAATGCTGGTGATACCGGGTTCGTTAATGCCGTGGTTCAGGTGGTGCAGAGCAGGGAGCCACGGACCAGAGCGCCGGCTGGGTCTTCCCCGCAGCCCGTCGGTGACTTTCCTCGCTACCACCTACGGACCCGAGAACTACCCCTCCGAGGCCTGGTTCACAGCCAGCCTCAGGCCGGGTCTGGTCGACTTCGGCTCCCTGCCCCCGGAACTGCAAACCCTCCCCGACTACGTCCTCGTCCTGCCGATGGACGGACGCGCCCCTCTGGAGTGCGGCAGGGCCCTGCGCAGGACCTGCGGAGGACGCAACGTAGGAGCTCCCGGAGACGGCTCGGGAGGTGGCCCTGGAGACGACCACCCTCCCCCCTCGCCGGTCAACCTGAGGATCCTCGCAGTTTTCTACACTGCCACCACCGTCGCATGGGACGACGTGCCGAACGAGAACCGCTACGTCGTCCGGTGGTGGAGGCCAGGCAACCAGGCAAACCCCTCAAGCTCGGGAGACCTGGCAGCCAACACCACTGCCTACCGGATCCCGGAGCTCACCCCGGACACCACCTACGAAATCCGGGTTACTGCCGACGCGCTGGAACCCGAACCCCCACAACCCGCCCGGGACATGCACCGCACGCCCACGAGGAAATGTCTCCATCCCGTTCTGACGGAGGTGAACCATGACCGAGCCGCTCGTGATCGAAATCTACGGCCCCGAGGGCATCGGGAAGACCTACACCGGCTTGAGCTTCCCCAACCCGGTCATGATCGACACCGAGGGCCGGGGTAGGTACATCTGCGCCCTCCTCCAGAAACGGACGCCGTACCGGGTCAGAGAGTGGCAGGACCTGCGGGAAGCCGCGGCACGCATCCTCACGGAGGTGCCTCCTCCAGCCACCGTGGTCATCGACTCCGCCAGCGACCTGGAGGACATGGCCAGCCTGCAGTGGGCCAGGGAAAACGGGGTCAGCACCGTTCAGAGACCCGACTACTCAGCAGTATACCGTATGATCGACTCGGCCATCAACTTCTGGATGCGCCACGGATACCACCTGGTCCTCCTGGAACGCGTCGGGCCCGAGTACGACCCCGTGTCCGAATCCTACACCGGGCGGATGGTCCCCAACCGCTACGGCAAGGTCTCCGCAAAGCCCCACGTGGTCCTGGAACTGCAGTGGGGACTCATGATCGAGGGGATCCAGGTCCTGAGCGACCGCTACCCCGTAGCCGTGGTCCGGAAAAACGTGTGGCTGCCGATGGGCGCAACTAAACCGTACCTGCTGCGGTTCACCTACCCAGAGGTGATCCGCCAGCTCCAACAGCCGTGGAAGGGAACCGTCCACGACTACCTTGAGGAGGCCAAGGAGGTCGTGCGCGAAATGGAGGCCACCGCCGCCCTCATGGCCCAGCGGGTCAGGCAGCTGTCCAGGGAATGCGGAGCCGAATCGGCGACCTAGCCATGCCGGGAAAACCCCGCAGCTCGTCCCTCCGTGTCCTGGAGTCCCTCGTCCGGAGGTACGTCCGCGACGGGGCACCGCCCACCCTGTGCCAGATGGCCAGGGACGTCGGCCTAGCCGGCGCGTCCAGTGCGAGAGTTGCGCTGCTCCCCCTGCTGAAAGCCGGCGCGGTCAGGAAGGTCCGCGGGCACTACGTCCCCACCGACGTCCTGCGCCTGCCCCCCCCAGGTGCCCGTCCTGCAACGCTGCCACGCACCCGGAGCTCCTCGAGGGCAGGATCCGCTGGAGGTGCACCAGATGCCAACCCTAGACATCCCGTCCCCCGCAGACATCGCGCGCCTGGCCACAGAGGCCGCCACAGGCTGCGAGCCGGGGTTCCGTCAAAAGGAGTGTAAATTCCCATCAGGCGGCGACCTCCTGGGTGGCCTCGACTGAGGTTCCGTCAAGAGGTGTGGACTTTCGCATCAGGCGGCGACCTCCCGGGGAGCCACGACTCCATCCACGTACCGCACTCCCGCGTAGACCTTCGCGAGGAGGTGCGGGCGTTGAGGCGGCGGAAGCGGCGCTCCGCCACCAGGAGCATCTTCCAGATCACCGCGCTGCGCCGGTCGCAGCGCTTGTACGCTTGGCCGCGTCCATCCGCAGCCGGAGGGCCGCAAACGGGGACTCCACCACGTTCACCGTCCGGAGGTGCACCCGGTGCTGGTAAAAGGTCACCGTCCGGTCCTCAACTCCGCCCCAGGGCCTCCGCGGCCTGCTCGACTGCCCCGCCTTTCGGACCACGCCTGGAACGCCTGCCGCTGGCGCTCCGCCTCCCTCCGGGCGGGCGCGTACGCCGCCGCCCAGAGCATCTGTCGAGCGGCCTGGCGCTGGGCTTTGCGCAGCTGATCCGGTACGTTCAGGATCTCGGGGGTACCCCACTAAGTCCACAGGGATTTCGTGGGGACCCCTTCCAACACCGCTGCTCCGCGACCGCCGGCTCAAGGTTCGGTACTGCCTCCTCAACATGCCCATACGCGATCACCAGCCTGGCCGCCCGCAATCACCGGTCCCGCAGGCCCCCCTGCCTCCTTACGCCACGGCCGCAGCGGAACCGATGAGCGTGGTCATCACCAGATGGTCTTCACCGCGTACTGCCTGATGGCCGGGTCCGCCGTAAGGATCTCCAGGGCTTCCAGCTGCGCCTGCGCCACCAGCATCCGGTCGAACGGATCCCGGTGGAGAAGCGGCAGGGTGTGCACATGCAGGGCATGTCGCATCGAGACCGGCATGGCCTCGATTCCGTTCCGGACCATCTGGTCCAGCAGAAAGCTCCCGATGGGTTCCGGAAGCCGGATCCGGCCCAGCCCGGCCTTGACAGCGATCTCCCACCCGCTGGCGGCGCTCAGGAACAGCTCGTTTCGGCCTGAGCGGATCACTGCCCGGGCCCGCTTTGAAAGGCGCGGGTCATCCGTGATCCACCACAGGAAGGCGTGGGTGTCCAACAGGACCCGCAGCAACCCTACCGCTCGAACTCCTCCAGGACCTCATCCGGAAGCGGGGCGTCGAACTCCGGGGAGATCCAGACTCTCCCTGCTGCGGTGCCGGGTCTGCGCTCTTGGGGCCGTTCCCGGGCAGGGACCAGGCGCGCCACGGGCCTGCCGGCGCGCGCGATCACGACCTCCTCGCCGGCCGCCACCCGCTGCAGCAATCTGGAGAGGTGGGTCTTGGCCTGGTGGACATTAACCCGGATCATCCGCCTTCTCCGGCCAAAGATTTAGACTAAGTCGTGGACTAAGTCAATGGCCCTCCAATCCTGGCAGTGCCACCACAATTCTCCTTCGCGCCCCGGCAGCCGCCGAAGGCGTGCCGTGGGAGTCCGCAATCCCAACCCTGCTTTGGTCAGGGCCGGTGGGCCCCTGGGGCGTCCAGGTGCAGAAGGGCGGAAATTCCGCGTTCACGGTGGGGTTCGCCGCAAGCGGTGCCCTCCTGGCCGGGCACCAGGGCACTCTTGAGGTGCGCACGGTAGAAGCCGTCCGGTACGTCGTCTCGCTTGTGACGGGCCGAGTGCGGCTTTCCTCCGAGCCTCCTTGGAGGGAGGTTCCGTCAAGAGGCGTGGACTTTCGCATCAGGCGGCGACCTCCTTGGGAGCCTCGATCCCATCCACGTACCGCACGCCCGCGTAGACCTTCGCGAGCAGGTGCGGGGCATTCAGGCGGCGGAAACGCCGTTCCGCCACCAGGAGCATCTTCCAGATCACCGCGGTGGCGCGGTCACAGCGCTTGTAGCGCTTGGCCGCGTCCGTCCGCAGCCGCAGCGCCGCAAACGGGGACTCCACCACGTTCACCGTCCGGAGGTGCACCCAGTG
>Ga0197143_1002613_pt1 | contig 12974 bp, 12 predicted proteins | sample GBS70_MetaG_FD_148603 | JGI IMG/M metagenome (GOLD analysis project Ga0197143, IMG submission 148603) | Sediment microbial communities from Great Boiling Springs, Gerlach, Nevada, United States - GBS 70_MetaG | ecosystem: Environmental > Aquatic > Thermal springs > Hot (42-90C) > Sediment...
TCAGGATGAGGGGAGAGGGCTCAGGATATACTGAGAAGACATTCATGGTCACGACTAGCGTGACATCTCAGAAGGAGAGGGAAGTATTAGCGAGAGCTTGGAAGCTCAACTTCGATGATTCCTCTATACCATGGTATATAAGTAATGTCAACTACTGGTTATTAGGTTGGTATGGTGTTCGCATCTCACCACCATCGACTGAGATACCAAGTGGCTTCAACGATCCCACTGGGAGCCTCTTCCTCGGTAGGGTTACCCCTGGAGCTACTATCAACTTCGACTTCACGATAGAGAGCCCAGAGAATAACCCATCATCTAGCTACAGTGTGAGAGCTGTGAAGTTCACGCTTCAATCGACGACAGCATTCACGATGAGAGCGATCCCACCATCTACTAGAAGTTACTACATCTTAGGGCCAGCATCGAACTTCGCGACTACTCAATTGATGAGGGTCAGCGGAGTCATGCCCTACAGCAGCTTCGATCCCGAGGACGATTACGAGGCCGATGGCTTCTTCTACCTCTACGTGTTCGATTGGGTAGATGATAACGGGGATAAGCAGATACAATACGAGGAGCTCCAGCGTCTCAATTACGCAGTGAACACTGGAACTAGTAACGAAGTCCTCGTATCCGATCCGGGGATCAAGGCCAGAGCTGGCTCTTATCTCGTCGTAGGTGTCCTCAATCCCTTCCCACGCCCGATAGATGTGAGCGTGAGGGTATCTAGGTTCTCCATAACTCCGGATACGACAGTCACGTTCACGCCAGCCTCAGGGACAATAGATGCGGGTAACACAGTCACTATAACGGGGAGACTCAAAGCCAGTAGCATCAATGGCGTCAATGAGGGATTGATAGAGATAAACTTCGGTGAGTTCACTAAAGTGATACCTTACAGTTACGTAGTCTACTCACCTCTGACTACTTCGGTCACGCTAACTACAGCAGCTAGTGAATCCAGGCTCTACGATCCTGGAGCTGTCAGAGGGCTCTTCGATTGGGATTGGCGTTACGAAGCTGGTGATTGGAGGGTCTACTATGTCAGTGTGAACGATCCCAAGGCTACAGCATTGGAGGTCACTTTCAGGTGGCAGAAGCCGAAGAGCAACCTCTACATAATGGTACTAGGGCCAGATGGACAATTCGCAGGTTACAACTTCGGGATGGGAGTGGGACAACACTGGTGGATCGGTGGAGGCGTATTCGTTTGGGAGAACGTCGGTAAGACTACGGATAATATAGCTAAGAACTTCGCTGCTGTAGATTACATACTGTGGAACGGGGAGTATGGAAATAAGATAGAGTTGAACGGTCCGGGGATCTACACTATATACGTGCACAACGTACTCTACGATAACTACCCGAATACCTTCGAGCCTATAGTCGGGCAAGTTAGGTTGATGAAGAGCACAAAAGTGCTAACTGGCCAGATGTTAGTCATGGTAAATAGGCCAGCTAGCTTCTATACATCAGTAGTGTTGTCACCCTACAAGACAGCTCCCCCGATGCCAGGGTGGAGCAGTTATCAAATTACAGTATCATATGAAGACCCGATCACGGTGAGCCCTGATTACGTTACCTCAACTAGCTCGGTCAGTATCGTGAGCACATACCCGCCGATGACAATATCATCCTCTTACGAAGCTCCTCCGCGAGGGATCGCTGTTAGATTCGATTGCTCGATACCACAACTCCAGGTGAACTATAGATACCTTAATGAGTTCTACATAGACGTTTACGGCTACTACTGGATGTTCTACGACTGGACGAAAGCGATCGCCCTACGTAAGTTAGCTCCAGGAGGGTAGCGACCCCTTCCCTCTTTTATTTTTCAATAGAGGGCTCGGAGAGCTCTAATCCCAATCTGAGGATCCTCCTAGTCTCCTTTAATTCCTTAAACTATGCGAGTGAAGGACTATGACTCTTATCATTCATTAACTCACTTAACTAAAACCCTCAACTAGTAAATAAAAAAATCCTTACCTTCAAAAACCTCTATATTTTTATGAAGTGAAAGTAGCTTAGCTAGATGAAGCGGTACTTGATACTTCTCCTCATCTTCCCTTTGCTCAATGTGAGCGCACAACCCCTCCAGCTCCATGCCCCTGAATGGATCGAGGGAGGCCACTATGACCTTGAGCTGAAAATAGGGGTTCCGTTCAACGGCTCGATTCACATAAAAGCGACTCTACTTAAGGATCTGAATGTTTTAGATGAGTTATCCCTCATATCATCAGCTGACCATGTAAAATTGAGGATGAAGTTCCCGGATGAGCCCGGGGAGTATGTGCTCAACGTCTCATTAGCTGAACTGAACTTATCCACGCTCTACCATATTTACGTAGCTCCCTCTCTGAGTGATTTAGCTAATTTGAGCTCCAAACTCCTAAAATTCGAGGCGAGTTACTCTAGGGTCAGGGGGCTCCTGGAGGACGCTAGCTACTTCGAGGAGGAAAGGGAGGTCCTTTACGAGAAATTCGGTAATTTAGTGAGGTTAGTAATGGAGAGAAGAGATCCTAAAAGTGCTACCATCCTCTTCATCGATATCTCTAAATCGATAGATGAACTATCTGAGAAGCTCCTTAAAGTGAGCGGGTATGAGGCCTTCATCTGGTCCTCCTTAGCTCCGCTAGATTCCTCCCTCAAGCTACCCCCTGAGACACATGAGTTCTGGGCGAAACTCTCCTCAGCGATGCTCTTGCTCTTACTCGTACTAATGTTCCTCTACCCTCTCTACATGAGCTACCCTGAGGTGAAGCGTAAGCTGGGATCTATGGGTCATGAGATCGATGAGAGAGCTAGGAAATTGATCGATATAGCTGAGAGAGAGATGGAGTCTCTGAGAGACATAAAGGAGTATTTCAGACTTATTTTAGCGAGTATACTCGCATCTGTAGGCTTAATGACAGATAATTTAATCGCTATAATAGCATCTATGTTCCTATCCGGCTTGATGGGGGATGTACTTGCTTTCTCTATGATCTTATCCCTTCGGGAGCCCTCCAGCTCTAGTGAATTGATCCACGGGAAGGACATATTGAAGGGGATCTCCCTCATGATACTCACATCATTCTTCTTGGCCTCGATAGGCAGGGGCTTCGTCCCCCTCCAAGTGACATCTCAGCTCGCTGCTAGGGCCTCACCGAATTTAGTCGATCTAGCGATAGCTGCTTGCGCTGGGATAATAGGGGTCCAATCTCTCATACATAAGGGAGAGTTAAGCGCTCTGATATCTTCAGCCTTAGCTATAGCACTAGTCCCGCCAGCTTCAGCTGTCGGTATCTCCATGGCGATGATGGATCCAGCTCTCCTCTCCGGAAGCTTATCCCTCCTCTCAGTGAACTTAATCGCTCTGATAACGACTGGCTACATCTCAGCTAGGATATATTTGATAATCCCGGACTTCAGCAAGGACGTTAGGACCTCTATATCGGAATTCCTCGGGCTCTGGAGGGCCCTGATGGGCTTCAGAGAAGGGGAGAGCTTGAAGGAAATCGTTATATCCTTGGCCAGGAGGATCTCTTGGATAGCCTCAATACTCCTATTATCTCTGATCTTCGCTTTCCTAATAACTAGCGCTTCCCCCTACATATCCTCCATCCATAAAGCATCTATTAAGATGATCTCCCTCATCTCGATCACGATTTCCTCAATACTACGATTACAGATACCTGAATGGATCCCCCTAGCTATCTGCCTCATCTTAGCCCCTCTCTCCTTCATCTACATGTTGAGAGCAGCTCATGAATTCAGGGAGATGAATGAGCGGAGTGATATAGATGAGAGGTCGAGAGTATTAGTTGGCTTGAAGGTCCTCGCGTCATTCATCTTATCTTGGCTCTCCTCCGGTTACTTACTGGGGATCCACATACTCGGATCGATAGGCGCCATACTGACGATACTCATGATCTCCATCTTAGCGGTCACTAGCTCCGAGAGATTGTGGAATAAGAAATCAAAGATACTCATATATATCGTAATAATATCCACATTCACTGTAATAACTATAAATAGTTCCATGGCATTCGCGGAGCTTTATGGGAGAGCTCAATACTCCGGAGAGTTCGTTGAAACCTCAAGAGTGCTCATCTCCTCCTATCTAGGTGTGACGCCAGATGATGTGAGGGTCCAAGCGGAGTCACGCGCTCTAAAGGCTCAGGTCAGGTTGGATCCCCTCAAGCTAGAGGAACTCAAGCACATCAAGGGGATAGAGGCTATCATTGAGGAGTCTATAAGGGAAACGACTGGAATGAACGTGAGAGTATCTATAGAGTATGTCCTGGGCCCCTCCTGAGGACTTTGATATTTTAAGATATCTTTAAGATCATCCCACTGTATGCTCTATCAAGATCTTCACTCCTATAGCTATTAGTATCATCCCCCCTACTTTCTCGGATCTATCCCCCATCCACCTCAACCTCGAGCCCAAGCAGTAGCCAGCTAACGTGAGCGAGAAGGATGAGCCTCCAGCTATGAGGGAAGGCGTGATTGCCTCGAAACCCAAGAGGGAGAGAGCTATCCCGACGGATAGGGCGTCTATACTAGTAGCTATCGATAGGATGAGTAGCATAGCTGATCTTATCTCATTCCCTCTCATCATATTCATCCCAGCGAATAGGAGGAGTAGGAAAGCTATCCAGTGATCGAAAGCCTGTATCTGCTGTGCTAAGAGGAGCCCGAAGGAGTAGCCCAATAGGAGCATGAGAGATTGGAAGAAGCCGAAGGATGCCGCGTAAGTGAGCGCATCTCTCTTCTTCAAATCATTAAGGCAAGCGGAGTTTGAGATAGATACTGAGAAGCAATCCAAGGCCAAGCTGATGGACGTGAGCAGAGTATCCACACCCCCCTAAGCAGTGAGATATTAAAAAATTGAATGGTCCATCAGCGTCTGAAAAAGCGTTAGAAATGTTCAATTTGGGAGCTTTTCACTTCTGTTATCAACTAATCTAAGTTCTAAGGCGATACCGCTAATCGTATCTCCAGCCCGCAGTCTTAGCACTCTGACTACTCCTGTTCGGAAGATGAACCAAAGATTTAATTTTTGTGCAACTCTGAGCATAGGGGCGAGATCATGGAGATGTTCAGGACCCAAGATTGGAAGACAGAGAAGCACGTGCCAGTGATAGAGATAGTAGAGAGGAAGGATGATCAAGTCACCGTGAGGGTTAGCGTTGGGAAGGAGATACCCCATCCGAATACCACTGAACACCACATAAGGTGGATCTCCCTCTACTTCTGGCCAGATGGTGAGAACTATCCCTTTGAGATAGGGAAGGCGGATTTCAACGCCCACGGGGAGTCCACTCAGGGACCTAACACGAGCACAGTTTACACTGAGCCAATAGCTCACTTCACTTTCAAGACTAAGAAGAATGGGAAGCTGATAGCCTTCAGTTACTGTAACATACACGGCCTCTGGAGGAACGAGGAGCCCCTCCCATAAGATTATATTTTTTACTTAAGAGCCCAACGTGTGGAGACCGTAAACTCATTGACTGCCACATCGTACGTCCTCCTCTCACTCCTCTTAGGCTACTCCCTCATGAGCACGAATCTCTTGAGAAGAGGGGAGGAGAACGTCATCTTCAAGTACGTGATGTATGTCGGAATGCCTGCTTTAGCTTTCACGAGCATCTCAAAGGTACAGTTAGATATGGGCTTCCTCAGGGCATCTCTCTCCTACGCATTATCCATGGCCTCACTCTCCCTCTCGATATTCCTCCTCTCGAAGCTCTTAAGATGGGAAAGGGAGAAGACATACCTTCTGATACTCATAGCGAACTTCGGGAACACTGGCTTCTTCGGGGTACCATTTGTAAGCTTAGCCTTTGGGCAGGGGAGGCCCCTTCAACTCTCCATATTTTTATGGGTCCTCACTTTCCTCTTCGCCTCCTTCATAGGGATACCGATGCTCGAGAGCCTCAAGAGAGGTAGTTCCGCCATCAAAGCCCTGAGGAACCCCCTCTTGATCTCAGTGGTCCTCGGGTTAGCGGCATCTACCCTCGACTTGAGCTTCCCTCAACCTATCTCACTCTTCCTAGATTCCTTAGCTGCGACAGCATCCCCTCTAGCTCTGATATCTATAGGAGCCTCGATCCCAAGCTTTAATTCCATTATGAAATCTAAGATATCCCTTTTCCTCTTGAAGACTTTCATATCCCCGGCTTTCTCGATGATAATAGGTTCTATCCTCCGTTTGGAGGTCATAGAGCTCAACGTCCTCGTGATCATGAGCGCTATGCCAGTAGCTATCTTCTTAGGTGTATTCAGCAATGAGTATGAGTTCTATAAGGAGGAAGTAGTAGCTCAGATAGCCCTGACCTCTATATCAGCCCCATTGTACCTCAACTTATGGCTCTACTTACTCTCAGCTCTCTAATCTGGGGATGCATACGCTGGCCTCGGGGAGCACAGCCACTTCCCCGCTCACATTAGATAGAGCTTCATTCAGAGCTTTCTGCAAGTCCCTGAAGGGCTTTATCCCTATCTTCATCAGCACTTCCCCATCTAGCTCGGTGACTGCATATACTTGGAACCTCTCCAGGACATCTAAGAACTTAGCTGCCTTATGATAACCCAATTTGTAATCCTCCCATATCCTCCTCCTCACTTCCTCCCTAGTTCCACTCGTGAGGAGATCGTAGAAGTTCCTGGGGCCTATGCCGTCCCAACAGGGAGCTACTAATATTATCACGCCTCCCTCCTCAGTCACTAACTTAGCGGCCTCTAGAGCTTTCTGCGCTTGATAGAGATCTATCCCCATCTGCCCGGGGGCTACAGCTACTACTATCTCAGCTTCCCTCGGGAGGTAGATCGAGTAATAGCGTTCCACCTCCCTGACTATAGAGTAGAAGGACTCGAAAGGATCCCCAGCTCTCGCAGCCCATACTCTGCCATCTCCACTTATCGCTGTATTCACCGAGAATATATCGACTCTCTCAGCTATAGCTTTAGCTATCTCCTCTAGGTCCTCATGCACTGGATTACCATTGAGCTTCCCCAAGGCTGACTCGGGCAGTAAAGCCATCCTATGGTTCTTCTCTATCGTCTCGTACATACAGAGGCCGGGGGCGAACATCTTCCTCCCCCCGCTGTAGCCAGCGAAGTAATGGGGCTCGACAGAGCTTATCGTAATTAAGAGATCGCTCTCGAATACCTCCTTATTGACTAAGATCGGAGTCCCCCTGCTAGTCTCCCCTAAGTTCAGGAACTCGCTCCTCTTAGCATCGTGAGCTATCGTCCTCCCCCTCAAGTTATCGTAATGGTGCCCCAGTATGACATCGCGATACTCCTCCTCAGTAGGCGCCCTATGCGAGCCAGTCGCCACTATCACTCTCACTTCCCCTCTCACTCTCCTCAATACGCGATCTAGTATCATAGGAGTCGGAGTGAGCCTCGTAGCATCATTGACTGCGATGAGCACTCTCTCAGCACCTCGATCCTCTAGTCTCTCCCCTATCGGATCCCTCAAAGCCTCCTCTACTACATCTCCAGTCACTTGAGGCTCCTCTATCTCGAAGACCCCCATTAACTTCGATTCCGGGATATCGAACTGAATTAGCTCCTTTCCGTAAGGGACGCTTATCCTCAAGGTCTCACCTAGCTCATGGAAAGGATAAATTGAAAAGCCTTCCTCCTTCAATATGCGCTTCATCTTGATGCATCCGGATGGGGAGGTAGAGCATCTAGATCTCCAGATAAGGAGAGTGATATTAGGGGGATGGACTGGGAGGGATAGGGATGAAGTACTCTCCCACATAGAGGAGTTGAAGAGACTCGGGATCCCTGAGCCCGATAGGGTCCCCTCTTTCTTCCCCGTTCCCGTTGATCTCCTCCGCTCCTCTAGTTCGATACAAGTCCTGAGCGATAGGACTAACGGTGAGGTAGAGTACGTCCTCTTCGTCGAGAGGGGAGAGCCCTCTTACGTGACTGTAGGGAGCGATCACACTGATAGAGAAGTGGAGAGGATCAACGTTCACTTATCCAAGCTCCTCTACCCTAAGGTAGTGGCCCCGATCCTCTGGAGTTATGATGACGTGAGGGACCATTGGGATGAGTTGACCCTCTCTATGGAAGTAGATGGTTCGATAGCTCAAGAATCGAGAGTATCATCGATAATCCACCCTGAGAAGCTTCTAGAGATCTGCGATGAGGATTGCATCATCTTCTCCGGCTCGATAAAGTGGAAGGACGGTACTCTGAGGTTCGGTAAGAGGTATAAGATATCGCTCAAGGACCCCGTCCTCAATAGGTCGATATCCTTCTCATATGAGGCCGTGAGGATATAGTTTAAAATTTTACGAGTTAATCTTAAATCCTATGAGCGGTTGAAATCTTATGAGCTTTGAGCAAGTCTGCGAGGGCATAGATAGGTTGATCACGATAGATGTGAGCGGTAGAGGCGTCATATACAAGTTATATGAAGCAGCGAGATCTCAATCCGGGAAGCCTCTCACATTAAGTGCAGCTGATTCGATTAGGGAGAAGTTGAAGGAGGGCGATACAGCGATAATAACTACTGGCTTCAGAGTGCTCCCAGATATGATGCAGGAGACCGATGGGCCCTTAGGCGCCGCCTCTATAACTAAAGCCTTGATACACCTCAAAGCTAAGCCAGTGGTAGTGATAGAGAGGGAGTCCTTCGGGATAATGAGAGCAGCTCTCACTTCCCTAGGATTGAGGGAAGCTCGAAATATCGATGAGCTTGGGGAAAATTCTTACATCCTTATGAGCTTCCCATATGAGATCTCAGAAGCTGAAGAAGAAGCTGAGAAGTTAGTAGCTGAATACAATCCATCTATCTTCCTCTCGATAGAGAAAGCCGGTATGGCTAGTAACGGTAGGTATCACACGATGAGGGGTTACGATATAACTGACTTCCACATAAAGGTAGAGGCTCTACTCGAGAGAGCTAAGAAGAACGGGGCTCTCACGGTAGCTATAGGGGACGGAGGCAATGAAGTCGGGATGGGTAACATAAGGGAAGCAGTTGAGAGGGACGTCCCGAATGGGGAGAAGATAGCCGCTGTATCGAGGGTGGATCGATTGATATGCGCTGCAGTCAGCAACTGGGGAGGATATGGGCTCTCAGCTGCTCTCTCAATGATAGGAGGAGTGAAGGAAGCCCTCCACACACCGGAGCAAGAGGAACTAATGCTCAGGAATATCTTAGAGGCTGGAGCTGTCGATGGGATCACTGGGAAGAGGGAGGAGTCCGTGGACAACATACCTATGAAAGTGCACTCCTCGATCATCAGGATACTGGAGGGCTTGATCAAGAAGTGATGGATTCGATTCTGAGATGATTGGAGGGCTTAGGAACGTGCGGTTCGCGGGCATGAGCGTCTCTCCGGAGCTCACGTATTTTAATCGATTTATACACTTCTCGCCCCAATATTTTATATAAGTTGACTAGTTTTACGTTAGGTGGATAAGTTGGCCCTCCGCCTCAAAGTCGGGAAGAGGGGTTGCGTGATCCTGCCTAAGGCTGTGAGAGAGGCTCTCGGAATAGAGGAGGGAGACGAACTACTAGTTGAGGTAGGGGATAGTATCATCTTAAAACCTCTGAAAAGAAAGATTGACGCAGATAAATTGAGGGAAGCTATGAGGATGCATCTAGAGGACCTGAAGAGAGTTCAAGGGAGGAGGGAGCCAGAGCCCGGGGAGCTAGCGGGAGCATATCTGGAGAAGGAGTTTGAAGATGAGGGCATTCATTGATGCACCTCTCTTCATCTACCTCAACGCTGTTGAGAGGAGAGTTGAGATCCCTATATGGGGAATTTAGAGGTATTAGCAGGATGTAGAGCTTATACTGATGTATTAGTTCTGGATGGGGTGAGATACATAAGTGAGAGGAAATAGGCATTCCTCACGAGTCTCCATGAGGTTCATAGGATCTTCCGTCCTGCCATAAGTCACACTGATAAGTTTGGGAGAGGCTGAGTATGAGTACGCGATGGAGTTGATGGAGATGGGCCTCAGGCCCTCCGATGCCTCACATGCCGGAGCCATGAGGAGCAGTGGAGTTAGCCTTATCATCGGTGAGGATAGGGATTTCGACAGAATAGAAGGTATTAAGAGGATCTGGATGAACTAATCTCATCTCTATCAACTCGAGTCTCTCGTCAAGTGGCCCCTTATCGTGGGCACGCTCCCTCTAGGGGAATCATAGATTCTATAATTTAATCATTAGACTCGAAAGTGCCCTCCTAAATCAAATAATACTCTCCAGCGTCAGGATCGTAATCCTCAACTATAAAAATTGGGAGGTCAGTCCAGATATATCCTCAAATCCTCAACTACAGCTGATGGTATGGGCAGATCCTTCATAGTGAAGAGGCCCGGAGGAGCATTTATGACCTTGGGTATCATGTTTATCACGACCGCAACAGTACCTATGTCACCGTGGACTCCCCCTATCTTCTTCTCCTCTATCCTGGGTGTGCCCTCTATTATCACCGTATCGTGCTCCTCCTCGACTAAAGCGTGAGATACGAACTCGAGCACTATAACGGGTTTCCCGTCCTTTATCCCATGGGCTACGCTCTTCAGCCCCGCTACTTGACCTGGCTTAACTGTGACGTAAGCCTGAACTTCCTTATCAGCTATAACTGGCTCAGGCGGGAATTCCTTTATCTCATCTAGCTTCCAGCCTAATGCAGCAGCTATCATAGCTATGGATTCCGTCAATCCAACGTGACCCGTTATCTTCTTCTCCTCTATCATCTTCTTGAACTCTTCAGGCGATAACCCAGTCCCTATCTTCTTCTGATAGGGTATCCTCCTCTTCTTAGAGTCCATCATCCTTATCACTTTGATGCTATCTACTCTAGTGCAAGCTCCAGTCAGCATTATCGGGAGGGCGTCCATCAAATAGCCAGGATTTATCCCCGTGCCCAATACAGTGACACCATAATCCTTAGCTAACGTATCTATCTTCGCTGAGAGCTCTGGGTAACGATAGTATGGGTATGAGAGTTCCTCACACGTAGATATCACATTAACGCAGTGTTTTATGCAAGACTCTATCTGAGGGTAGACATCAGGCAGGTAGGATTTCGTGGCTATCACAGCTATATCAGCCTTCACTTCATCCAGTAGCTTGTCTAAGTCATCCCTCACAGTGACTCCCAGCTTCTTATCCAATTCGAGCACTTCCCCCAGATCCTTCCCGATCAGATCAGGGGCTACGTCCACAGCCCCTACTATCTTCACGCCTTTCTTCTCGAGCAAGCCCTTCGCTATGGCCTTGCCTATGGGACCGAGGCCCACGCAGACTACCCTCAGCTCCTCCATAATAGCACCCCTGCGTGGGGATGAGAAAAATAAAAAAGTTTTGGTAAATAAAATTAACAAAAAATTATATCAGGAGGAGCTTCCCGTAACCTGAGATCGGCTCCTTATACCCTAACCTCCTGAGCATAGCCCAGAGAGTAGCCGTGTTGCTCGAGAAGACGGGCTTCCCCATCTTCCTCTCTAAATAGTCTATAGCAGCTATCGTAGGCAAGTTAGTGCAGCTTATGAATATACCATCCGCTCCCTCATGCCTGAGCCCCTCTACTAATGAGATCAAAGTTTCCTCACTGACTCTCCCTATCTCAAGGTTATCCTTAAGTCTCAATGCCCTCAAATCGATTACTTCAAATCCATTTTTCTCTAGGAATTCCTCCTCCTTCTCATTTATCTCATCTATATATGGAGTGGCTACCGCCACTCTCCCGATCCCCAGAGCCCTGAGGGCCCTCAGGACAGCTCCTGAAGTAGCTACAGCTGGGACACCTGAGACAGATTCCAATCTCCTCTCAAGCATCTCATCATGCCCAACCCCTCTTATCAAGCTCCCGCTAGTGCATCCATAACCTATTATATCTACTCCCGCATCCTTAAGCTTCAGAGCTTCATACTCAGCCTCTCTCTCCATCTCCTCGAGCCCGCTCACGGTCACTTCCTTGAGCCTCATCCTAGCGGTGTGCAGTGAGAATCCTCTGGGGAGCATCTCCCTGAATTCTATCTCCATCGTGGTATTAGAGGAGGGGATTATCAGACCCATCCTCATGAAAATCACCTCTCACATACCTAAGTAAGCCTTCTTAACGTCAGGATCTGCCATAAGTTCCTTACTGCTCCCTACTTTCACTATCCTCCCCGTCTCCAGGACGTAAGCCTTATCGCTATGGAGTAAAGCCTGTCTGACGTTCTGCTCGACTAAGAATATAGTATAGCCGCTCTCCCTCAAGTCCTTTATCAGCCTGAATAAGTCAGCCACTACCTTAGGAGCTAAGCCCAAGCTCATCTCATCTATCATCAATATCTTAGGCCTCAGCATGAGGCCCCTAGCTATAGCTAACATCTGCTGCTCCCCTCCGCTCAGAGTCCTAGCTAGTTGCTCCCTCCTCTCCTTCAACCTGGGGAATAGATTGAAGACGAACTCCAAGGAGTCATTGAAGTGCTTCCTAGCTTCTTTCGTGTAAGCAGCTGCCTTTAAGTTCTCTATGACTTTCATGTCCGGGAATAACCTCCTCCCCTCGGGGATGTGAGCTATACCCAGCTCTACTCTCTTATGGGGCTCTAGCTCAGTTATATCCTCCCCAGAGAAGTATATCTTACCTTTCTTTATGGGTAGCACTCCGGAGATAGCTCTCAAGGTGGTCGTCTTCCCAGCCCCATTGCTCCCAACTAAGCAAGTTATCTCCCCTTTCTCAGCTGCTAGAGAGACCCCCCAAAGGACTTGGGTCTCACCATAAGCGACCTCGAGATCCCTCACCTCTAACAAAACCATCTCCTCACCCCCCTACTCTATACCTCCCAGATATGCCTCTATGACCCTCGGATCGTTCGATACCTCTTCCTTCGGTCCATCGGCTATCTTCTCCCCGTAATGAAGTACGACTAACCTATCCACGAGGCCCATTATGAACTTCATCACGTGCTCTATGACTATCATAGTTATCCCCTCGGCATTGAGCTTCCTG
>Ga0197143_1002614_pt1 | contig 12963 bp, 9 predicted proteins | sample GBS70_MetaG_FD_148603 | JGI IMG/M metagenome (GOLD analysis project Ga0197143, IMG submission 148603) | Sediment microbial communities from Great Boiling Springs, Gerlach, Nevada, United States - GBS 70_MetaG | ecosystem: Environmental > Aquatic > Thermal springs > Hot (42-90C) > Sediment...
CTTATAGGAGAATATTGTGCCTCTTTAATTCTATTTGATAAATTCATAAAGCCTCCTTAAAGATTTAAAATTTTAAAATTAGAAAGCATTATAAATCAATTTGATTTAATCTTATAAATTTCTTTTTAAAAAATCAAGAATTAAATAATAATATTTAAAAATCTTTTCTTTTTCCCATAAATAATGACCTGTTTCTGGAAATATAATAACTTCAATATTTTTGTTCAAATCATTCAATTTATCAACCATCTTTAAAACAGGTTTTAAATGTGTTCTTGTATCCTTTTGAAAATGGATTATCAAAAGAGGTCTTTTAAGACTTTCGCATTTATAATAGGGTGACCTTTCCCTCATAAGTTCTTTGTTTCCCAAAAACATCATATTGAAAAAATTTTTAAAGGCAGAATCAGAGAGTTCAAGAGATTCTTCCCAATCGGAAATTGAAGCAATTGCAACTCCACATTCATAAAGATCTGGTTCATTAAACATTGCCCATAATGTCATATATCCACCATAACTTCCACCTATTATAGCAAGTTTTTCAGAAATTTTATTTTTAAGTGCCCATTTTGAAACACTTATAATATCCTTTAAATCCCCTCCACCTATATCGCCTATATCCATCTTTCTAAAATTTTCTCCATAACCTGTTGAACCCCTAAAATTTGGAATAATAACATTATATCCCATACAAAGAAATTGAAAAAATAAAGGGTGAAATAGGTCCTTTACTTCATCCCATGGACCTCCATGAACATAGATAATACCCTTTGAAGATTTTTTACTTGTTTTTATAATAAATGTAGGAATTTTTAAACCATCAAAAGATTCAATGTATTTAAATTCTAATGATTTTGCTTTATTTTTTATCCATTTGGGAATATTTATTCCAAAAATCTCTTTAAATTCAGGATATACTTTACAAATTTTTGGAAGAATAGTAAGGGAAGAAATATATCCATAAACTTCTCCATCAGAAACTTCCATCTGCCATATATTTCCTTCTTTTACATCCCATTTTTTACCATCAACAAATAAAAAACTTTTTCCTTCTTTTTTCCCAATAATAAAAATTTTATTAGATTTTTCGTCATATTTGTAATAATATTCCCTATAACCTTTCCATTCTTCACTTTCAAGTTCTAAATTCTCATATTTATCATTCTTAAAATCATAAACTAAAATATCTTCTTTATCTTTGTAAAAATAAGAAAAAATTAAATTTTCTTCAAAAAAGAAAGGAGCACCATAAGAAAAGTTTTTAAAGGGTTCAATTTCTTTAAAATCAAGAGTTTTTAAATTAAAGAGAAAGACCTTTGGTTCCCCTCTTTCATTATAAAAATTTCCGCAAACAATTTCTCCTTTAATATCAGTGAAAAGTGTGTTTTTTTCAAATCTTTTGAGTATCTTAAACTCATCGTCTTTCTTCAAAATCCAATATATTCCATCTTCTCTATTTTCGTCAAAAACAATTTTTTCATCATCAAAAATAACACTAAAAATCCTGTAAGGCGTATTTTCTAAATTCTTTATCTTTTTTGTCAAAGGGTCATATTTCCATAAAAGAACTTTTTCTTCACCTTTTCCAACATCTTCTCCAATTATAATCTTTTTAGAATATTTAGATGAAAAAGCATTATAAACTTCTATATCACTTATTTTTTCATCTTTATTAATTTTTAAATCTCTTTCATATAATTTCATTTTCCCATCTCTATTGGAAAGAAAATATAATTTATTTCCATTTTTTTTAACAAGGAAAAACCTTTCAAGGTTTGAAAAAATTTTTACTATTTTTAAAATTCTATCAACCATTTCCTGCCTCCTTTTATTTTTCCCTTTCACCAAATAAAAATCTTCCTATTCTTATCATGTTTGCTCCTTCTTCTATTGCATATTCAAAATCTTCGCTCATTCCCATTGAAAGATATGGCAAATTTAAATTGTATTCCTTTTCTATTTTTTCTTTTAATTCCCTTAAATTTTTAAATGCTTCTCTTGATTTTTTTTCTTCAACAGGATAAGGACCAAGTGTAAAAAGACCAAGAATATTTAAATTTTTAAAGGATAAGATTTTTTCAAAATCTCTTAAAAGTTCCTCTGGTAAAAAACCATGTTTTGTCTCTTCAAAAGAAGTATTTACCTCTATTAAAACAGGATATTTTTGAAGTGCTCTTTTATCTATTTCTTCTGCAAGTTTTAATGAATCAACCGATTGTATCATTTTAAAAATTTTTATTGCCTTTTTAACCTTATTTCTTTGCAAATTTCCTATCATATGCCATTCTGCTTCTTTTTTAACCTCTTCAATTTTTTTCTCCGCTTCCTGAACTCTATTTTCTCCTATTATCTTTATTCCAAGGTCTATTGCCATTTCAATTTTATAAGAAGGAACATCTTTTGTTGCAGCAACAATAATAATATCTTCTTTTTTTCTTCCGGAAAATTCTGCTTTTTTTTCAATTTTCTCAATTAAAATTTCGTAATTATTCTTTAATTTTTCCCATTCTTTTGAGTTCATCATAAATTTCCTGAGGATTTTTTGTAATTAAAAAAATTCCTCTAAAAGGGTCAAGCCATGATTTTTTCTCAAAAGGAGATAAAAATATGCCGTTTTTATCAATCTCTATTCTTTTAACCCAATTCCAATCCTTTGAAATTTCATAAAAGGGCTTTTTTATAATTATTTTTTCATCCGTTATCTCATATTTTGTTTTTATAAAAAAATTTATGTTTGAAAAAAATAAAACCAAAAAAGCAAATATTCCAAAAAATGAACCGAATCCAAAGCCAAAAATTAAAGAAATAAAAATTAAAAAAATTATTAAAAAAATTAACTTTTTAGGATTTTCTTTTGCGGGCAGGACCTCCCATTTTATAGAATTCAAATGGTGAGACATAATCACCTTTTTCCTTTTGAACTTTTAATAATCTCTTTCTTTGTTTTTCAAGAACATCAAACAAAATTTTTGGAGTATCTTTAATCTCTTTATAAATTTGAATCATTCTATCAATTTTTGCAAGTTGCTGGGGAATTCTCAATGTAAATTGTTTTATATAATCTTCCTTTTTATAATCTTTATTAAGAACTTTCTTAAAGAGTTTTCTCAAATCCTCATATTTTGGAATATAACCTGTAGGTGTTTTAACAGCGTCAACTTCACCATTAACTCTTAATTCCATCCATTTATACCATACCCTTTTATCAACTTTTTCATTTAAGAAGTTTCCATTTTCATCTCTTAAAAAGTAATTTACAGAAAATATTTTTGGCTTTTTTCTAAGTCCTTTTGCAAAATTTAAATGCATTTTAATATATTTTCCTATTGTAACTGATAAGAAATCTAAATTTGACATTGGATTGAATTCCCTTTGTGCTTTTGCTTCAAGAACAGCAGCAGTTGGTTCTGATTCAAGACATGCACCCTTTGTTATAACTCCATGAACCCAATCAAGTGATTCTTCAACAGGAACCCATGTATCAGAGTCCCTTCCTCCATAAACAATTCCTCCAATAGGAACACCTTCTGGATCTTCTAATTTTGGATCAAGGTTTTCAAATGCACTTAATGAAATTGTAAATCTTGCATTAGGGTGAGAAGGTGGTATTTCTTTTCCTTTTTCATCCTTTTTACCTATATACCATTCACCAGAATGATTTATTCCCTTTGGAGGACATTCTTCACCTTTACCAACCCAATAAACATCTCCATCTTCTTTCATTAAAACATTAGAAAATATCACATCTCCTGGGGTTTTTAATGCCTTAAATATGATAGGGTCATCAACAGGATTTATACCTTCAATTATACCAAACATTCCTTTTTCAACATTTACTGCATAAACTTTTCCTTTCTTTTTCCTTAAATATGCAATATCATCTCCTATTAATCTTTCACCTTCCATCATTGCAGTTGATGTTTTTCCACAAAGAGAAGGAAAAGCACCTGTAAAATAAGTAACTCTTTTTTTAGGACCATTAATTCCAACAATTAGCATATGTTCAGCAAGCCATCCTTCTTTTGAAGCTTTATATATTGCAAGTCGTAAAGAAAGTTTTTTCAAACCTATTGAATTACCACCATATTGTGTATTTATTGAATATACAGTGTTGTCAAGCAAATCTATATAAATTCTTCTTTTATCTAAATTTTTTGATGTTTTTCTTTCATCAAGTTCTCCTGCACTATGAACAAATTTGAAAAAATCAAACTTTTTACCTCTTTTTAAAAATTCCTCATAACCTTGTCTATATAAAATATTTTCAGAATGGGCTACATAAGCAGAATCAGTTAATTGAACAGATGGTATTGAAAATTCAGAACCAACAGGACCAAGAGTGTAAAAACAAACATAAAGGGGTTTTCCTTTCATTATGTCTTTCATAATTTCGTGTATCTCTTCTAATCCCTTATCTCTTTCCATCCATTCAATATACTTTCCATAATCAACTCCTGGTGGTAAAAGAAATTTCGTATTTTTTCTATCCCTTGCCTGGTCATAGTATCCATCAAAATGTATTGTGTGACCTTCTATTGCAAGCTTTATTTCTTCACCATCTTCTATTGCTTTATTTTTTATATATTCAAAGTCAGAAGGGGTTCCTGTATTTACATATATTTTATCAGGATTACAGAGTTCAGCATATTTTTTAACAAATTCAATCACCTTTTGATTTTGTATTTTTAAAAGTTTTTCAAAACCATCTCCAATAAATTTTTCTTTTAATGTTTCCATACAAGCCTCCTCAAAAATAAAAATAAAGGTATAATTATAAAATAAAGTATAACAAATTGGCAAACTTAAATAAAAAACCTTTATAATTAAATTGATGAAAACATTTCAAAAAATTAAAGAAAGAAAAATAGATTTTGCATGGAAACCAACACCTATTGAAAAGATTGATTTCCAGCATCATGCAGAAATATATATAAAAAGGGATGACTATACAGGGCTTATTTCATCAGGAAACAAAATAAGAAAACTTGAATATATTTTTTTTGATGCAAGAGAAAAAGGTGCTGATACACTTATCACATGTGGAGGAATACAATCAAATCATGCAAGAACAACTACTTATATAGGGAGAAAAAATGGATTTGATGTTTATCTTGTTTTAAGAGGGGAAAAAGGAGAAATTTTTAAGGGAAATTTACTTTTAGATAATCTACTTGGAGCAAAAATAAAATATGTAAGTTATGAAGAATATAAGGAAAGGATAAATGAAATAATGGAAGAATTAAAAGAAGAATTAAAAGAACAAAATAAAAAACCTTATATAATTCCTGAAGGTGCTTCAAATGAAATTGGATGCCTTGGATATGTGGAATGTATGGAAGAGATGAAGGAATTTATTAAAGAAGAAAAAATAGAGGCAATATATTTAGCAGTTGGTTCAGGTGGAACATATGCAGGTCTTTTAATTGGTAAGAAAATTTTTAATCTTGATGTAAAAATTATTGGAATAATTGTTTGTGATACAGTTGAATATTTTAAAAACAAAGTAGAAAATATATGCAAAAGAGCAATTGAGAAATATAATTTAGAAATTGAAATAAATAAAGAAGAGATTGAATTAAGAGATGGTTATATTGGAGAAGGTTATGCAATTCCATATAAAGAAGAAATTGATTTAATTAAAAATTTAGCAAAATACGGAATAATTTTAGACCCTGTTTATACTGGAAAAGCCTTTTATGGAATGCTTAATGAATTAAAGGAATTTAAAAAAATTTTATTCTTGCATACAGGAGGAATTTTCAGCATATTTGCTTATGAAAAGGATTTAAGTTAAAAGGAGGTTTTTTATGAAATTTTTTCTAATCCTTTTAATTTCTATTGGGGCAAAATCAAAGGAAGGGAAAATAATTTTTAGAATTGAGGATGCATATACAGGTAAAAAGATTTTTGCAGGGATAAAGGTTGTAAAAAATGGAAATTTGATAACAGAAGTTAATGCAGATGGAAAATATGAATTTTTGCTTCCAGAAGGTAAATATGATTTTTATTTTGAAGCAGAAAATTATTTTCCACTTTCCACATATTTTTATATAAATGAAAAAGAAACATTAAATGTAAATTGCCTTTTAGTTCCGGTTAAAAGAGAAAATATATTTCCAGAAAAAAGAGAAAATTTGACAGGTATAAGAGGATATGTAACAGATGAAGATGGAAAACCATTAAAAAATGTTGAGGTTATATTAAAGGGTAAAAATTTAAGAACTTTTACTGACGAGGAAGGTGTTTTTGAATTCTGGATGGAAATTCCTGAAAAAGAATATACTTCTTTTTTTGATATTCCAAAGGATACAATAATTTTAAATCTTGAAGGTTATAAAAAAATTTTAAGGGAAATAATTTTAATTCCTGAAAATTTTATATTGAAAATAAAAATGGAAAAAGGTAAAGGAGAAAAATTTATTCCAGAAATAAGGGGAAAAGGAACGCAAGAAGAAATTTTACCACCTAAAAGGGAAATTGAAGGAAAAATTGAAGAAGGTATTTTAAGAGTTGTTTTAGACCCACCTCCTTCAATAAGAGTTGGAAAACCATGTGATTGTTGGACATGCACAAATGTGGTTGTAATGCCATTAGAGCATTATGTTGGAAGTGGTCTTGATGACGAATGGATTGCATCATGGGGACAGCATACATTAAGAGCAGGAGCAATTCCGTATAGAAGTTATGGAACCTATTATGTAATACATCCATATTCTCCAAATTATGATATATGCGATAATGCATGTTGCCAGGTATGGGACGGAAATGATGTTTATGCATCTTGCACACTTTCTGCTTATACAACAAATGGTATTTTACTTGAAAAAAATTCTGATTATGCAAGGTCAGAATATTCTGCTGAAAACAATAATTGTGGATGTGGTGATGGATATAGTGGGACAGGAACTACATGGCCATGTATATATGACCCGGTTTGTGCAGGATATTCTTGTTATGGACATGGAAGAGGAATGTGTCAGTGGGGCTCAAGAAGATGGAATTATTATCAAGGAAAACTATGGAAATGGATTGTTGAACATTATTACGAGCCAGGAAATATGAAGATTTCAACTCCAATGAAAATAAACGCCCTTAATGTTTCTCAAAATCAAATATTACCTGGGGATTCATTTATAATTTATTATTATGTATATTCTTATTGTGAAAAAAAACATAATAGAATTTTGCTTGGCGCATCAATTTATAATCCAAGTGTTGGATTTATAAGTGACCCCCCAAATGATTCACTTGTAACAATTGATCCAGGACAAGGAACAAGAAGCAGGAAATTTAAAGTTCCTTCAAATACTCCTTATGGGACTTATGACCTTTATGCTGCTTTATGGCTTGATGTTGATGAAGATAATGAAATAACTTCTCTTGACCTTGCCTTATATCTTTTTATATGGGAAGATGCAATAATTATAACTCCTGTAGGTAAAAAAGAAGATTTTCTTCCTCCAAATTTTGAGATAATTTCAAATTTTTCAAAAAAATTTGGATTTATTGAAATTTATCCAAATCCCGTTTACCAAAAAATAAATATTGTATTTTCTTTACCTTCAGAAGAAAAAATTTCACTTGAATTGTTTGATATAACAGGAAAAAGAGTTTTAAAAGTTTTTGAAAGAAAATTTAACAAGGGCATTTATAAATATTCTTTTGAAACAAAATTCTTAAAACCAGGAAATTATTTTTTAATAATAAAAGGAAAAAATAAAAAGGAAAGTAAAAAGATAGAAATTTTTTAAAAGTCAATCCCAATATTTTTTTCAAAATCTATTTCCTTTTGCCTCCATATTTTTTTATTTCTTGCAAATTTTTCATAATATTTATCTTTCCCTTTTCCATCAACAAATATTCCAATACATTTAATATAATTTCTTAAAGAACCCTTAATTCCTATATTTGCTTTTCCAAGTGTTATTCCACTTTTTGTTTTATATTCATCGTTTCCTTCAAAATCAATAAATATTCCAAGCCCATTTGCATTTCCGCAGCCAAGACTTAAATTTGGTGCCTCATAAAAATCATCACCCTTATAATCTACTAAATATCCTAAGGAAAAATCATGTCCGGCACCAATCCCCATATTCATTTCTGTTATATATTTATCATTCCCATTTAAATCCAAAAGACTTCCAATTGCAAAATGGGCAGACGCTCCTTGTGTATACCATATTCCCTTATATTCATCATTTCCATTAAAATCTATTAATCCTCCTATTCCCATCCAATATCCACATCCCTGTCCAAATACGCCACAAAAATATTTATCATCACCATTCCCATCAATTAAAAGGCCAATTCCACCTGCAAGTGAATGTCCATCTATAAAATCTGCTCTTATTCCAAATCCCATTCCTTGAGAAAGTGAAACATTGTGTTTTTCTGTTTGGGGAGAAGGATATTTAATTGTATCATCTCTTGCAACATAAACATCATTTCCTTCTTTATCAATAATTATTCCACATCCTTTAACAAATCCAAAACCTTGAATTCCTTGAAATCCTTCATAATAATCATTTCCCTTTAAATCTGATAAAACACCAACACCAAATAAACCTGCACCTTCTCCATAAGAATCACATACATATTTATCATCTCCTTCATAATCTAATAAAATACCACACCCAAATAGTCCTGCACCAATGCAAATTTTTTCTCCATAATACTCATCATTTCCTTTAAAATCAATTAATAAACCTGTTCCACCTATACCTGTTGCTATTCTTCCCTTATATCTATCATTACCATTAAAATCTATTAAAATATTTAGAAAAGAACTTTTTAAAAATATTTCATATTCATCATTTCCATCCGGCTCTATTATTAAAAGATAAGGAGGAGAATTATAAGTATCATTTCCCTTTTTTCCAAGAATTATTTTACCATAAATTGAATTTAATTCAAAACTCTCTTTAAAATCCGATTCTTTTAAAAATTCAATTCCCTTTTGAATATAATAAGAAAGGTCACTTGTAATTCTTGAAATTATCTTAAAATCTGTATGTTCAATTAATTTTTCAATATAAGGATTTGAAAGAAGCGTATCTCCCTTTTCTTCAAACCCTTTTATTATTTTTTCAATATCTTCATCTTTTAAATTTTTTCTAAAATCATTTATTTCCTTTAAATATATTTTTATTCCCTTTAAAATAAATATAATTCCTTTTAATAAATTTTCATCTTTAATCTCAATTTCATTTGAAGAACCAATTTCCTTTAAAAGTTTATTTAAATATTCATTTTTATCAATTTTATCAATAGAATCAATTAAACCTTTAAAAGGCTTTTCAATTAACCCTCTTCTTACCCCTTCATCAATTCTTGAAAAAGGAAAAATTATTAATGCCCATAAGGAATCAGAATTATTTAAAATGTTTTCTGAAATAACTTTTATATATGAAGGCAATTTAACAGGTGAAAAAATTAAATTATCAAATATTTTCAATCTAAATTTTCCATACCCATAAATTTCAAATCCTTCTTTATCAATGCATAAATCCCTTAAGTCAATTTTTAATTCTTTTGAGGCCTTTAAAAGATATTTTTCTTCAGGAAAATAAAAATTTAAAAAAATTAAAATAAATATCAAATCATACCACCATCTATTTGAATAACACAACCAGAAATATAAGATGCTTTATCAGAAGATAAAAAGGAAACAAGTTCTGCAACTTCTTCTGGTTTACCAAATCTTTTTAATGGAATTTGTTCAAGATACTTATTTTTAATTTCTTCAGGCAATTTTAAAGTCATTGGTGTTTCAATAAATCCAGGTGCAACTGCAATAACCCTTATATTTCTTGAACCAACTTCTTTTGCAAGTGATTTTGTAAATGCGATAACACCTGCTTTTGAAGCAGAATAATTGCATTGACCAATATTTCCTGTAATTCCAACAACAGAAGATAAATTTATTATAACTCCCTTTTCCTCTTTAAGCATTAACTTTAAAATCTCTTTTGTTAAAAGGAAAATCCCTTTTAAATTTACATTTAAAACAAAATCCCAATCTTCCTCCTTCATCCTTATCAAAAAAGTATCTCTTGTAACTCCTGCATTATTAACAAGAATATCTATTCTTTCATTTTTCTCTTTTATTTCTTTAACAAATTTATCTACATCTTCTTTCTTTGATATATCCCCTACTAAATACCATCCCCTATCCCCTATTTTTTCTTCCCAAAAACTTTTTAATGCTTCTTCATTCACATCAAAAAGAATTACTCTTGCTCCATATTCAATAAACTTTATTGCAGTTGCCTTCCCTATTCCTGACGCACCACCTGTTATAATTCCAGTTTTTCCTTCAAGCATTTCAATCTCCTTTTTAAATTTTTTATTATAAATTTTTTTCAGTTTTTTTCTCAAATATCGCATTAAAGCATAAAAATGTCCATAAAAATGTTATTAGATAGAAGGAAATTAATCTCCGACTAATTTTTGTTCATTTTATTTTGTAACTACAACCTTTATCTTTTCTTTAAATCCCTTGTTTTCAACTTTTAAAAAATATATACCGTTTTCAATTCCTTTAATATCAAGACTTATATTTTTAGAACCTTTATTTATAGAATACATTCTTATCCTTTCTCCAATAACATTATAAAGTGAGATTTTAAGTTCCTCATAAAGTGGATTTTCAAAAAATAGTTTTATTTCATCTGAAACAGGATTTTTTAAAAGTTTAACAAAAGAAAGCGGAATCCTTTCTCCTTCTTCAACGTCATAGCCATAAAATTCATAAATCTGAAGTCCAGCATAACCATCTGCAACATAAGCATATGAATCTGAAACATAAATATCAAAAGCATGGCCAGGTGTATCATAATATCCTGCTTCATAAGGGCTTGAAGGATTTGAAACATCAATTATACAAAGCCCAGCCAAATCATCTGCAACATAAGCATATGAACCTGAAACGTAAACATCAAAAGCTGTGCCAGGTGTATCATAATATCCTTCTTCATAAGGATTTGAAGGATTTGAAACATTAATTATACGAAGTCCAGCATAATAATCTGCAACATAGGCATATGAACCTGAAACATAAACACCATAAGAACAGCCAGGTGTAGGATAATATCCTACTTCATAAGGGCTTGAAGGATTTGAAATATCAATTATACAAAGTCCAGCCCAATCTGCAACATAAGCATATGAACCTGAAACATAAACATCCTGAGCCCAGCCAGGTGTATAATAATATCCTTCCTCATAAGGACTTGAAGGATTTGAAACATTAATTATACAAAGTCCAGCCCAATCTGCAACATAAGCATATGAACCTGAAACATAAACATCCTGAGCACAGCCAGGTGTATAATAATATCCTTCCTCATAAGGGCTTGAAGGATTTGAAACATTAATTATACGAAGTCCAGCACCCCCATCTGCAACATAAGCATATGAACCTGAAACATAAACACCACAAGCATAGTCAGGTATATCATAATATCCTTCTTCATAAGGGTTTGAAGGATTTGAAACATTAATTATACGAAGTCCAGCATCCCAATCTGCAACATAAGCATATGAACCTGAAACATAAACACCGCAAGCTTCGTCAAGTGTATCATAATATCCTTCTTCATAAGGGCTTGAAGGATTTGAAACATTAATTATGCGAAGTCCAGCACCCTCATCTGCAACATAAGTATATGAACCTGAAACATAAACATCATTAGAATAGCCAGGTGTATCATAATATCCTGCTTCATAAGGGCTTGAAGGATTTGAAACATCAATTATACGAAGTCCAGCACCCCCATCTGCAACATAAGCATATGAACCTGAAACATAAACACCCCGAGCATGACCAGGTGTATCATAATATCCTTCTTCATAAGGGTTTGAAGGATTTGAAACATTAATTATACGAAGTCCAGCCTCTTTATCTGCAACATAAGCATATGAACCTGAAACATAAACACCCAAAGCATATCCAGGTGTATCATAATATCCTACTTCATAAGGGCTTGAAGGATTTGAAACATCAATTATACGAAGTCCAGCCTCTTTATCTGCAACATAAGCATATGAACCTAAAACATAAACACCCAAAGCATATCCAGGTGTATCATAATATCCTACTTCATAAGGGCTTGAAGGATTTGAAACATCAATTATACGAAGTCCAGCACCTTCATCTGCAACATAAGCATATGAACCTGAAACATAAACATCAAAAGAAGAGCCAGGTGTAAAGTAATAACCCAATTTTAATGGATTTGATGGATCTCCTATATCCCATATTTCAAGACCACCTTGTCCTCCTGCAATGTAAAGCATTTTATTTTCCGGGTCATAAAAAAGCCCATAAACAATTCCTCTTGTGTGAATTTTTTCTGAAACCTTTTGTGGATTTGATGGATTTGAAACATCAAGGATATAAACACCACCACCAGAACCACAAAAAACAAAATTTCTTTCAGCATCAAAACTTACTGCAAGAGAAGGACCAAAAGGCCAGTTCCCTATAAACCTTGTATTTAAGGAATCAAACCCTGTAAAGAGTTTCGGATTTTTTACCGGCTCAAATCCGTAATCTCTTACCTTTCCAAAAAGGAAAGGAGTTAACACCACTATACTACATAGAATTTTATTAAACATTTTAACCTCCTTTTTTAAGGTTTAAATTAAGTTTATAATTATAAAGGATTGAAAAAAATCAATATAGCACATTAGATCATAAAAATGTCCGCGAAATGTTATTATGATTTATCCATTAAAGAATTTCACAGACACTCAATTTTGATCTAACAGGGTATGTTTTAAAGACCGGGCTGTTTGACAAAATTTAATCTTTTCCCTTATAATTAAAAACTTAGATTAATTTAACAAAGTTAGATTATGAAAACTTTAACATCTTCCTTAGAGGATTATTTAGAGGCAATTTATATTTTAAAAAAGGGGAAAGGATTTACAAGGGTATCAAGTATAGCAAAATTTTTAAAG
>Ga0197143_1002615_pt1 | contig 12961 bp, 10 predicted proteins | sample GBS70_MetaG_FD_148603 | JGI IMG/M metagenome (GOLD analysis project Ga0197143, IMG submission 148603) | Sediment microbial communities from Great Boiling Springs, Gerlach, Nevada, United States - GBS 70_MetaG | ecosystem: Environmental > Aquatic > Thermal springs > Hot (42-90C) > Sediment...
TTTTTTCTAAAACATCATCTACCATTTTTTGTTTGTATTTTTTTAATTTTTCTTTAAGTTCAGGATATTTTAAAGACAAGATTTGTGTTGCAAAGATAGCAGCATTTTTTGCACCCCAAGAACCTTTTGACATTACACCCACAGGTATTCCTGGTGGCATCTGAAGCATTGATAAAATTGAGTCAAAACCCATAAGAGGTGAGTCCATCGGTACACCAATTACTGGAAGTGTTGTGTACGCAGCAATTACACCAGCAAGGTGTGCAGCACCGCCTGCCGCTGCTATAAATAATTCTGTGCCGTTATCTTCTGCTTCCTTTACGTACTTTTTCAACTCGTCAGGCGTCCTGTGAGCTGAAAGAATCTTTACTTCATAGCTTATACAAAATTCATCTAAAATTTTTACCGTATCTTTCATAGTGGGTAGATCAGAATCTGAACCAATTATTACACTTATTTTCATTAAGACACCTTCCTTCCCTCTTTTTTAAGCTACAGAAAGAAATTTTACAAAAAATATTTCTCCCTTTGCCAATCGTTTCTTTTCTCCGTTTAATTTATTCTATCCTGTCCTACTCCGGATAGTTAGATGAGAAAATTATTCGCAAATTTGGGAAATTTTTGACTTCCAAAAATGAAATTGTCAAAATAACAACTTTATTTGCAAAAAATATTTTTTCATTTTTCTCTTACAATTTTTTAAAATATTTCAAAAACTTTTTCCAAAGAAAGCGAAAAAATGCGCATATTACACAAAAACCTTTTCTTTTTATTATGCAGCGGAATAATAACCGCAGAGATCGTAAGTTTTACATTCTCTGTAGCCTCCTCTACGACTGTTGTCTCTACCGGCACAATATTAGGCAAAGTAACAAAATCAGACCAGATAACACCAATATCAGGTGCATCAATTGAAGCAATACAATGTGGTAGTTTAAAATCAATTACAACAACAGATTCTAATGGAAATTATTCATTAACCCTCTCAACCGGTACATATGGCCTACGTGCTTCCTGTCAAGGTTACATTGCGCAAGCAAAAATAGGAATCTCTGTCTTTGAAGGACAAACAGTGACAGTAAATTTCGTATTATTTGAACAACCCACTGCTGAAGTTGTGAAGCACATCTGGACAAAGCAATGGGGCGGTCCTTCTGATGATGAAGGTTTTGGTATAAGTGTAGATACAAGTAATAACATTTATGTTACTGGTATAACTTTTGGGAATCTTTCTGGAGATATAGGTGCCAACAATTGGGACATTTTTCTAAGTAAATGTGCTCCCTCTGGAGATATCATTTGGACGAGGCAGTGGGGAAGCGCTGCTTCAAATGATGAAAGCTTCAGGGTATGCACAGATAAAAATGGCAACGTCTATATTACAGGATGGACTTTTGGAAATCTTGATGAGAACATTAATGCTGGCAATTGGGACGTTTTTTTAGCTAAATATGATTCTTCTGGAATAAAATATGGACAAGACAATGGGGGACAACTTCAGCTGATGAAGGCACAAGCGCAGCTGTAGACGGAGACGGTAACATTTACGTTACCGGAGTAACTTTCGGAAACCTTGATGAAAATACCAATATTGGCAATTGGGATATCTTTTTGACCAAATACAATTCTTCCGGTAGTAAAATATGGACTAAACAATGGGGAACTGCTTTTGCTGACGAAGGTAACGATGTAGCTGTGGATAAAGATGGCAATATTTATGTTACTGGTTCGACTTTCGGAAATCTTGATGGAAACGTTAACGTTGGCAATTGGGATGTCTTTTTAACTAAATATGATTCTTCTGGTAACAAAAGGTGGACAAAGCAGTGGGGTAGTGCCCTTACTGACGAGGGTAGCGGTGTAGCTGTAGACAAGGATGGGAATATTTATGTTGTAGGGACAACTTTTGGAAGTATTGACGGAAACATTAGTTCTGGCGGCTCCGATATTTTTTTAACCAAATACACCTCTAATGGAAGTAAAGTATGGACAAAACAGTGTGGTTCTCCTTCAAATGATAGAAGTTGCGGGATAAGTATTGACGAAGATGGTAATATTTATGTTATTGGGACAACTTTTGGAAACATTGGTGGAAGCGTCAATGCAGGTGGCTCGGATGTTTTTTTAATTAAATATGATCACAAAGGGAACAAAATATGGACAAAACAGTATGGTACCGCTTCAGACGATAAAAGCTATGGAATAAGTATAGATACAGCAAATAACATTTACAATACAGGCGCAACTTTTGGGAATCTATCTGGGAGTGCTAATGTTGGAGGGTTTGACATCTTTCTGGGTAAGTTCAGCTCTTCCGTTGTCCCAATTGTTGGCACAGTTTCAGGTAAAATAACGAAATTTGAAACTAATTCGACAGAAGAAACGCCACTTGCAAATGCGTTGATTGAAGTATTGCAAGCAGGGCTTGCCAAAGCAAGCACTATAACAGATCAAGAAGGAAATTACTCAATCACAGTTGCAACAGGCTCTTATGACATTCGTGCTTCAGCAGCAAACTATCAAACTCAGGTAAAAACTGGTTATATAGTAACATTAGGCGAAACGATAACTATAAATTTCACACTTATCCCTGTTGCAGAAATACCAAGAGTAGGAATAGTTGCTGGGAAGATAACAAAATCTGACGGTATAACGCCAATTGCTGGCGCACTGGTTGAAATACTACAATGTGGAATAGTCAAGTCAAGCACGACAACAGATTTGGATGGAAATTATTCAGCAATTATTGCAACAGGAACTTATGATATCCGAACTTCCTGCCCAGGATATATTATGCAAACAAAAACTGGCATCTCAGTTCTTGAAGGACAAAGAACGACTACAAATTTTGCCTTACTATCGCTTCAACAAGTTGGCACAATCTTGGGTAAAATAACGGAGACCGACGGACTTACTCCTATTTCTGGGGCATTAGTTGAGGCAGTACGTGGAACTACAGTATATGGACAAAGTATCGCAGATATCAACGGCAACTACTCGCTTGCACTGCTGCCAGGCACTTATAATATTAGAGTCTCCACACCAGGATATCACTCACAAATGAAAACTGACGTCTCGGTTGTAGAAGGAAAAACTACTGTTGTCAATTTTGCACTCTTTGCAGTTGCTGATCTACCCAAGATAAAAGAATTAAAAGTTTATTGTACTGTCTTCAACCCCAGTAGGAACGAAAATTGCTACATCTCCTTTAACCTTCCACAGACAGGACATGTTACAATAAAAATATACGATATGTTAGGTAGAGAAGTCAGAACTTTATACAGTGGCATGGCAGCAGAAGGAATTACTCCATTAATTTTATGGAATGGCAAGAACGATAACAATGAAGAAGTAGCAAGTGGAATTTATATAATTCTTATCAAAACCGAAGGTACTACCTTGGAATTAAAAGAACAGAGAAAAGTTATAGTTATAAAGTAATAAATATCCCTCTCACTGGCTAATTACGATTTCTTTTACTATGAAGAATGTGGGTATATATTAAATAACAGGCTGAGAATAAGTGTTTTACATACAACTTTTGTTACATGTTTTGGAAAATAAAGAGCAAAAATGGTATAATACTCATACAGTAGTAGAAAAAAATAGAAATGTGTAAAATAGAACTGAAATACGGCTCTACTACAGTAGAATTCACATTGCCTGAGAAAAATCTATTAAAAGTAATCACACCTAAGAAAGTCAATAAACTCCCTAATGTCAAGGAGAAGCTTTTGCAAACTTTACGTCACCCTATAAATTCTTTACCTTTAGCAGAATCTTTAAAAAAGCTTTCTCTGAAGCCTCACGAATACATCGTAATTATACTTGAAGACATAACGAGGGCAAACCCTGATTATGAGCAACTTTTAAATATTGTTGTGGAAGAAATTTTATCTTCCGGGATAAAGAAAGAACAAATAAAATTCATCATTGCCTCGGGAACACATAGAGCACAAACAAAAGAAGAAAATATAAAACTTTATGGTGAATACCTTGTTAATAATTTCGAAATTATACAACATAACCCAGATGATAAGAACAATTTAGACTTTATCGGAATACTATCTACAGGAAATAGACTTTATATAAACTCTCTTGTAGCAAAAGCAAAGTTTAAAATAGGGACTGGCAATATTGAGCCTCACACATTTGCAGGCTACACTGGCGGACGTAAATGTATTCTTCCGGGAGTGGCTGCAAGGGAAAGTATCGCAAGGAATCACTCTATGGTAAAGCGCGAAAATGTTGCTTTAGGTAGGTTAGATGCGAACCCGATACATCTTGAAATGATGGAAGCAGCACACCTTGTAAGATTAGATTTTATAATAAACTTCATACGCACGTCAGATACACATGAAATTGTTGATATAGTTTGTGGCGATATGGAAAAAGCTTTCTATGAAGGTGTAAAGAAAGCAGAAGAAATTTCTACCGTAATTGTCGACAAATTTGCAGATGTAGTGATAACATCTCCTGGGGGCTTCCCAAGAGATATAAATTTCTATCAATCACAGAAAGCTCTCTCTTTAGCTGCAGAAATTGTAAAACCTAATGGTGGAATAATTCTTGTTGCTGAGTGTCGCGAAGGTGTGGGTCAAAAAGTTTTTGCAGATTGCCTGATGGCAGCAAAAAATATAAACGAAATTTTAAACAAGAAGGAGGAAGAAATTGATGTAGAGGAGCACCGTGCATATCTCACTGCAAAAATTTTTAAAAGGAACTACTGTATTTCTGTAACATCATTGTCTGAAAGTATCGTCAGAAGCTTACATCACGAGCATGCGGCCACGGTAAATGATGCACTAAATAAAATGAAGGAAAAATATGGTGAAGATTTCAAAGCATATATTATCCCATCTTCATCGTCTATATTGCCAAAAGTTAAAACATAAATAATATTTTTGACATCGTAGAAGTAATATTTTATACAATTTTTATAGAATTCTTGTTCCCATAACTTTGACTTTTTAGGACAAACAGTAAGCATCCCCCAAACATCTACGGCTGAAGATGGAAAAAAAAACAAAGAAATTAGCAAGAAAGGAGGCACAACTATTTTGATATTTTACTCTCTATCAAGCACGTTGAAACTAAACTTTGCATTATCACAGAAAGGAGTATTAACAAAAGAAACATGCAAATAAGTAAAGAAAAACTTAAAAATCTCGAAACTACATACCAAGGATATTTGGAAGGTGAGAAACTAGACAAATTTTTTAAGGAATTTGGGATAAAGTTTGCAGCTGGCCATTGGTGTGCTGGTGATTTTTGTGATAGATTTGCGCCTGCAGGATATAACAGTAACGACCCCAACTTCAAAAGCGATATTGTATCTCAAATTAAACGCGTAGCTGCAGCAGGTATAGAAGGTATTGAATTCCACGAGGCACTCTTCATTGATAAAAACTTCAAAATTGATAGAGAAAAAATTGAGCAGACGAAGAAGGCGTTAAAAGAAAATAAACTTACACCAACAAATATGAATACGAACCTTTTCAGCGATCCTTACTGGAAATTAGGTGGTTTTACAAATCCAGACCCGGAGAAGCGCAAAGAAGCAATTCGTGTTGCTCTACAAGGTTTGGAAATAGCAACGATGCTGGGCTGTAGCAGCGCATCTATTTGGCCTGGCTCCGACGGGTGGGATTACAACTTTGAAGTAAACTATGGTGAACAAATGAAGTTATTTGTTGAAGCCTGTATAAAGGTTAATAAAAGAGCAAAAGAGCTGGGATTGAAATACGGCATTGAAGCAAAGCTCAAAGAGCCGCGTGAAGGTAATATGGTTGTTCCGACAACGCATCTTGCTGCACTTATCGCCAAGACAGTCAACGAAGCCTGTGGTGGCAAAAACATGGGTGTATGTATAGACTATGGACACGAGCAGATGTATGGCGTAGAACCAGCCTCATTGTTGTACATCTTGAAGTATTTTGGTGTACCAATTGCAAACTTTCATCTTAACACTGCAAAGTATCACTCAAATGACGAAGACAGGGTTACTGGGACGGGCGATATATGGAAGTTGATAGAATTTTGCTATGCCGCAATAGATACAAACTATGATGGCTGGTTTGGTGAAGATCAATTTACATATCGCATGGACCCGGTAAAAGCCATGAGCCTGTCTAAGGAGATTTTTGGTAATGCATTCAAGAAAGCTCTCTTAATTTATAAAGAAAAGGACAAACTAGAAAAAGCACAAAAGACCGGGGATGCCGGAAATACAATTGACATGGTAAAGAAAATTATATTGAACGGCTAAATCTGTGCGGGCGTAGTTCAGTGGTAGAACAACGGCCTTCCAAGCCGTTTGTCGTGGGTTCGAATCCCATCGCCCGCTGTTAATTTTTAAGAATTGGAGTCTTTCTAAACCTATGATCCCAAGATATACTAGGCAAGAAATGGCAAAGTTGTGGAGTGACGAGTACAAATTTAACAAGATGTTAGAGATTGAAATTTTAGCTTGCGAGGCTATGGAAAAGTTCAATATTATCCCTAAGGGAACGGCTGAGAAAATTAGGCGAAATGCAAAAGTAGATGTAAAAAAAATACAAGAAATAGAAAAAATAACAAGACACGACATAGCAGCCTTTGTGCAACAAGTAAGCCAAACAGTACCTAAAGAAGCAGGTAAATATATTCATTTTGGGTTAACATCTTCCGATATAATAGATACAACTTTCTCCTGTCAACTGCGCGATGCGGGAAAGTTGTTACTTAATGATTTAACAAAGTTGCGCAATGTAGTAAAAAAACTTGCGTTAAAATATAAATATACACCTACCATTGGCCGTACACACGGCATACACGCAGAACCAATAACTTTTGGTCTAAAATTATTATCGTTTTATAGTGAAATAAACAGGAATATTCAAAGATTAAAAAATGCTATAAAGGAAATCTCTTATGGCAAACTTTCTGGCGTAGTGGGTAGCTATACACAGCTACCACCAAGTATAGAACAATATGTCTGCTCCAAACTTAACCTAAAACCAGAACCCATTTCTACGCAAATTATTCCTCGTGATAGGTACGCATATTTCATATTTTCCCTTTCTCTCATTTCCTCCTGCCTTGAGCGGCTTGCTTTAGAAATACGCCACTTGCAGCGCACCGAAGTGCAAGAAGTCGAAGAACCTTTCGGTGAGGAGCAAAAAGGCTCTTCAGCTATGCCGCATAAACGCAATCCAGTACTATCAGAAAACATTTGTGGGCTTTCACGTATCATTAGGAATAACATTATTCCTGCCTTAGAAAATATTCCTGTTTGGCATGAGCGCGACATTTCTCATTCATCAGCAGAACGCATTATCTTTCCCCAAAGTACTATACTTTTAGACTTTGCAATATACAGGATGACCGAAATACTATCAAAATTGAAAATCTATCCGGACAAAATGCGTAATAATCTTGAGAAATCCTTAGGAAATATTTTTTCGCAGCGTCTTATGCTGAAACTTATCAATAAAGGATTAACTCGCAACGAAGCTTACAAAATAGTTCAGCAGATAGCTTTTGAAGCGAAGGAGAAAGACGTTGAATTCAGGGCCTTGGTGTCTTCAAATGAAACAATAACAAAGTATCTCAGCAAGAATGAATTGGAAGAAATATTTTCTATTAATTCGTTCTTCAAATATGTAGACTATATTTTTAGTCGTGTATTGAAGAGTTGAAAAATGTCAACCATAATTGTTGTAGGTTTACAGTGGGGTGACGAGGGGAAAGGCAAAATTGTGCATTATTTATCTAAAAGTGCTGATTATATAGTGAGATATCAAGGTGGAAACAATGCTGGACATACTGTTGTATTTAACAACAAAGAATTCATCTTGCACCTCATACCTTCCGGAATTCTTGAACCCAGAACTAAATGTATCATTTCCAATGGTGTAGTAATCTCACCCGAGGCGTTAATAGAGGAAATAAAACTTTTAGAATCACAGAATGTAAAAGTTAAAGGACGTCTTTACATAAGCTCTCGCGCACATGTAATTTTAGAATACCACAAGTATTTAGATGCTTGGCGTGAAGATGTACAAAAAGACGTTTTTAAAATAGGCACAACGAAGAAGGGTATAGGTCCAGCCTACAGCGATAAATATTACCGTATAGGGATGCGCGTAGTAGACTATCTTGAAGATGATATTTTCTTATCTTACCTTAAACAAAATATAAAATTTAAGTTACCTTTCTTGAAAGAAGATGCTAAGAAAATACATCGCAAAATTATAGAAACGCGAAAAAGAGTGATACAAGAATTAAAAGATATGGTAGTTGATACTACAACATTTTTATATGAAATTATAAGGAAGAAAAAAAACATTATTTTTGAGAGTGCACAAGGCACATTGTTGGATGTAGATTTTGGCACATATCCCTATGTCACATCATCTAACCCTATTGCTGGTGGAGTATGTGTTGGATGCGGAATACCCCCAAACATGATAGATAAAATCATAGGTGTAGCGAAAGCATACACAACGCGTGTTGGAGAAGGGCCTTTTCCTACAGAGTTAAAAGGAAAACTTGGAGAAATGATAAAGGAAAGAGGTAGGGAATATGGCGCTACCACGGGGCGTCCGCGGAGATGCGGCTGGTTTGATGCTGTAAGTGTACGGTATGCTGTGATGATAAATGGTGTTTCTTCTATAGCATTAACTAAGCTTGATGTTCTGGATAACATGAAAGAAATAAAAATATGCATAGGGTATAAATACAAAAATAAGATTTATAAGACGTTTCCCGCAAATATAAAAATCTTAAACAACCTCATTCCTATTTATATGACACTTCCCGGCTGGAGAACACCACTTGCTGGTGTGTCCGACTTTAAGTCATTCCCTAAAGAAGCAAAAAATTTCATTTCAGCAGTAGAGCGCTTACTGCAAGTAAAGGTATCTTTGATCTCTTTAGGCAGGAGTAGAGAAGAAACTGTTGTGATAAACAAGAAAGATTTGGAGTTCTGAATTCAACAACGCATATTTCCAGGAGTTTTTAGGAAAAGATAAACTAAAAAATAATCTAAAGCTGTTTCACAAGTTCTTTCAATGCCAAAGCGTTCTTCACAGCATATCCTTCGGCATCATTATTGAAGTATGCGTAAACAGCAATTCCGTCTTGTAACCAGTACTTTATCTTTTCTGCCCAACGTTTAAGCTCTGAAGTAGTGTAATTCGACGCATATAGAGCTTTGCTGCCGTGGAATCTTAAATACACAAAGTCTGCAGTAACTCTCTCCACCAGTGGCCAATATGGCGAGTCTGCTATGCAAAAGCCAAAATTATAATGCTTTAATATTTTATACACGTCATCGCAGCACCAACTTTCATGCCTAAATTCGAAGACGTGACGATAAAAACTAAATTTTTCATATAACAGGGAACAAAAGGATGACAGCCGGCTAATGTCTTTTTTCCAGCCAGGGGGTAACTGCCAAAGTATAACACTAAGTTTTTCGTTCAACTCCTTTACTCTTTCAAAAAACTTTTTAACCACATCTTCGCAAGATTTGAGTTTTTTAATATGAGTAATCACACGAGAAGCTTTTACTGCAAAACTGAATTTCTGTGGTGTGCGCTCATACCATCCTTTAAATACTTTTGCTCCAGGTAGCCTGTAAAATGTCACATTAAGTTCCACTGTATCAAAAAATTTACTATAATACTCCAGTAATTTATCTTGTTTGAGAGTCTCTGGATAAAATACACCATACCAGTGGAAATATCTGTATCCACTGGTTCCTATATACCCTGGAGAGGTGTTTTTTTTCATACCCGGTTATATAACCATTTACTAAATTTGTGGTTACTGTTTGATTGCAGAAAAATGTGTTCTTACAAATTTTATTTCCTCATCTTTGGTATGCAACTTTCCAAGAAAGCGCTCTTCAGCAAGTTTTGTGAGTATTTTAAAATATAAGGGTCCTTCAGGAAAACCTATGTTTTTCAAATCCTCTCCTGTAAGAATAGGCTTTGAGTTAGTTATGTTTTGTTGGTATTTTTTTACTACATTTTTGTTTCTATAAAAATACAGCAACAAACACTTCCAACCAAGTTCGGGCAGATTTTTCAACACGTGGTATCTTTCTATTTCAGCCTCTTCGCAAACCCTTTCATCATTAGAAGACTCAATAGCCTTCTTTATTACTCTTATGCTTTTGATAAGATTAAATATTAGAGTATTTTCCTTTTTCGGAAAGTTTAACTTTTCCAACACGTACAAAACGTTCTCCATACTTTCGTGCATATTTAATATAGCAGCAAAATGTAGTGTCACCTTTTCTTCTACACTACAAGGAGTTTTATTTACATTTTCTATTACTGATAAGCACTCATCATTTAAGATTGTTTTCGGAAAGACAAAATTGTGTAATCCACTGCTATATAAAAGTTTCACACAAGGCAAGGTGTCATTTTCTGAAAATAAAAGTATTATTTGCTCACGCAACCTATCTCTTGATAGAAATTTGGGTAGACCTATTTTTATACCGGAAATAAAATAACGTTCTGTTTCTGGCGAAATTTTAAAATTTAACCTTCCACAGAAACGTATAAGACGAAACATACGCGTTGGATCTTCCCAAAAACTGTATGGGTGCAAAACTCGCAAAATTTTATCTTCTAAATCTCTTCTACCACCAACAATGTCAATTATCTTTCCAAAGGACACTATTGGGGATAGTTGTATAGCAATGGCATTGATAGTAAAATCTCTACGTCTCAAGTCTTCATATATATCAGCCGGGGACACCACAGGTAAGGCAGCAGGCCGGTTGTAGAGTTCTTTTCTCGCAGTAGTAAAATCTATAGTTATACCTTCTGGCAGAGTAACTTTTGCAGTGATAAATGCATCGAATTTTTTTACCTCACCGCCGAATTTTTTTGCTACGATTTCGCTAAAAGTTATACCAGTATGTTTACTATTCGTGGAGTCGACTACAATATCAAGGTCAATGTTTTTGTTTATTCCTAACAACAAATCGCGTACTGGCCCACCAACGATATATGTTGAGATATTTTCCTCGGTTGCTATTTTACTAATTTCTTCCAACAGTTTGTATTTCTCTATCCCTAAATATTCTTTTATTATAGTTCTCACTTCCATTTAAACTTTTGTAGGATTTCCTTTTATTCTTACTCACGTAGGCCAATGTAAGATTTTATTTCTTTAAGCTCAATGCATCCTCTCTTAAGAATGTCTTTTGCTTCATAAGTAACCTTCTTTATGTCTTCAATGGTGACTTCACGTCCTCCTAAACCGTAAATGTAATTTTTAACAATAGGTATTGCCAAGTCGTCCTTCTTCCTTTGTATACTTTTAAGTCCTAACAACAAAGATGTTATTTCGGCAAAGAGCGGCCCAGAATAATTATTATAACAACTTGCGCGGTCAAATATAACAACCATTTTACTATCTTTAAGCACAGAAAACAAATCTTCCACTGGTAGTGGCCTAAAAACTGTAAGTTTTAATACTTTAACTTCATCTTCCTTAATCTCATAAAACACCTGCTTAACAGTGCCTACTATGGAACCCATCATTACGAAGATTATTTCTGGCTTTTTAGAGCTTTCAAGTTTATACTCCTCGTAATAATAATATTTGCGGTTAAATTTTTTATAAAATTCATCCATCACACTCTTTATAACAGCTGGTGCTTTCTCCATAGCATCGTCAACTTGCCTCTTGTGCTCAAAATAGTAGTCTTGAAGGTCGAGCGCACCCAACGTGTATGGATGCTCCACGTCAAGAAGAAATCTTTCAGGTTTGTATTCACCAATGAACTCTTTAACAGCGTCGTCGGAGAGAAGTTCTATAGGCTCAAGGCAATGACTTATTATAAATCCCTCCATAATAACCATCACCGGAAGACGTACCTTCTCTGCAATTTTTACCGCCATAATGGTAAAATCATACACTTCTTGAACATTTTCTGCATATAACTGTATCCATCCGCTATCACGTGCACCCATAACGTCAGAATAGTCCCCATGAATATTTATAGGTGCGGACAATGCGCGTGCTGTCACTGCCATGACTATTGGTAGACGTAGCCCACTCGCAATGTATAATAGCTCCCACATATACGCTAAACCTTGTGAGCATGTGGCGGTCATGGCACGTGCACCACTCGCTGCAGCCCCTATACATACCGACATTGCCGAATGTTCGCTCTCTACAGGTATGTATTCAGTCTTTACCAAACCGTCGGAGACGAATTGTGAAAATGTCATAACTATTTCTGTTTGTGGAGTTATAGGGTAGGCAGCAACAACATCCGGATTTATTTGTCTCATGGCTTCAGCTACTGCCTCATTGCCAGATTTTATTACCTTTTTTCTCATACATCCATAAACATTTCCTTTCTAATTTAAACCACAGTTTAGTTTTATCTCTCTTCAACCATTGAGATAGCTTGCACTTTGGGAGGACATACTTTCGCGCATATGCCACATCCTTTGCAATAGTCATAATTTATTCCCTTAACTTTGCCATCCTCAACAATAATAGAACCATCCGGACAATATATCCAACATATGAAACAGCTTGTGCATTTTTCTTCCGACCAGATAGGTTTAGAAGTGCGCCAGTCGCCAGTTTTGAAATTTACAGAGCTCCCCGCTTCAAGTATATCCCCCTCTGGAAGTTCTTTCCAGGATAATTTTTTCACCTCTACCTTCCCTCCATTTCTTTCTTTTATTATTCTTCACAAACCTGTTTTAATCTCGTTATACGCACGCTTTATAGATTCTATATTACCTGTAATAACTTCGGGCTTGTGGCGAAATTTCTTCTCGAGGCGCTCACGAACGTTCGCAATCACATGTTCTATAGATATGTTTCCCATTACTTTAACCAATGCTCCCATCATGGGAGTGTTTGGGATTTTCTTGCCAATTGTCTCTAAAGATATTTTATCTGCGTCTATAGTATAAATTTTTATCTCTTTATCCAC
>Ga0197143_1002616_pt1 | contig 12957 bp, 32 predicted proteins | sample GBS70_MetaG_FD_148603 | JGI IMG/M metagenome (GOLD analysis project Ga0197143, IMG submission 148603) | Sediment microbial communities from Great Boiling Springs, Gerlach, Nevada, United States - GBS 70_MetaG | ecosystem: Environmental > Aquatic > Thermal springs > Hot (42-90C) > Sediment...
TAGGTCAGCGGGATGCAAAAGAGCCATTGGGTCAAGATGGCGATGAGGGCAGGGGTTCGGGTGTCACCAGCGCCTGTCTATATTGACCGCACCCACACCGTCAAGATCCCCGTTGAGATCGAGAAAGAGGTAGTTAAGGAGAAGCCCGTCGTCAAGACGGTGACGAAAGAGGTTCCTGTCCCCCTGGAGACCGTCATTGAGAAGTGGCCTCAGACAATCATGGTTTCCATCGGGTCAGTCGAATCCAAGGAGGCAGGCTGGGTCACGCCTGTTAATCCGAACCTCGTCATCGGGATGATCGAACCAGGCATCTATGCAGTGCCGAAGCAGCCGGGCTGGAAGATCGAGCGGGTAGAAACGAGGACAAGGGTTGAGGATGCGAAGATCGAGCCGGTGAAATTCAAGCCTACGCTGAGCGTCGGTCCCACGATTGGTGTGATCCATCTAGGACCGGTATTTGCAGTAGCAGCAGGTGTTGAATTGCGAGCGCATATTGCAGAGCATCTAGAGCTGTCCCTGCGAGGCGGGTATTCGTCTGCAGGAAGATGGGCTGAGCTGTTCGTCACATACAGATTCTAGGGGGGACAACCATGAGGTACGTTCTTCTTGTAGTCGCGGTTCTTCTGGTGGTGGCAGGAGCATCGTGGTCGGGCGTCCCGGATTGGTATCAGGCAGTGGGGACACTCTACGCGAAGGACGAAAGTGGATCACTGAGGATGGTCTGCACAGCCAGCGCCGTGTCCAGCGTTCCCGGTCTTGCGGGAATCGAAATCAATCCACAGCCCGGGACGCTTCTGCTTACTGCAGCGCACTGCGTCTCTTTCGCAATCCAGAAGGTGGAGGTTGACGAGACCGTCATTGCCGGGTACGAGGTGCGTAAGCTCCCGTATGCCTCTCTTGCAGAGTGGAGCAAGAAGCTGTTCCCGAGCAAGGTGGCGGAGTACAGACAGGTTCTCGATTTCGTCTGGTCCGCAGACGAAGAAAACTTCCACGGCGTGCGGATCGTGGCGGTCGGACACGAGGACAAGGGATATGACTTTGCGGTCCTTGCTATCAAGCCTTCCGTGCCGATGAAGATCTCTCCTGGATCTTGGGACGTTTCCCCCGGCGATGTGGTGGCAGCGGTAAGCAATCCGCTGGGGCTTGGGAAGCAGCTCTTCTCGGGATATATCACCATGCTGTCTCTCCAGCGCCCGATTGTGGATCTTGCATACTCCATTAACTGGCGCGGGAACATGGTCCTGAGCGTTCCCACTGCGCCGGGTTCCAGCGGTTCGCTGATCTTGAAGGACGGGAAATATATCGGCGTGCTGGTGGGTGTGATCCAGGAGAGGTTCGGAACGCCCTTCACTGTTGCGGTTCCTTTGCCGAAGATTCGGCGGGCCCTTGAGCAGAAAGTCTACTTCGTCCCGATCCCTCCTGAATGACATCTCAAAAGGGAGGTGTGAGATGGGCACCAAACACGTCCTCGTGATCGGGGACCTGCATGCAGGAAGTCTGTACGCTCCATGGCCTCCAGGACTGTACCGCACAGACAGCGACCCTCCAACACAGATTAATGTCAATCCCACGCAAGAACAGCTCAACAGGTGCTGGGAGCATCTTGTCTCTCATGTCCCGCGCCTCGACCATCTCGTGTTGAACGGAGACATCATAGACGGCGAGAACCCAGCAGAGGGCGGGCGCTTCATCGTGTCGCCGTCTGAATTCGACCAGGCAGAAGGAGCGCTGGCGCTTCTCGCTCCTCTTGCGAAGAAGGCCAAGAATGTACACATCGTGCGCGGGACTCCGTACCACGAGGGGAGAGCGTACGAGGCTCTCTGCTGGATCAGCAAACAGCTTGGCGCTTCTCTTCCCACCACCGAGCTGATTCTGGACGTCAACGGCAGGACGATTCACTTCTCCCACCACCAGACGCGGGGCTGGATTTACCCCAGCGGGGGCGCAGAAAGAACTGTTCTGTTCAGTCTTGCGCTCCAGGCTCTTGGCCGGATTCCCAGGGTGGACGTCATCGTGCGCTCCCACCTCCATATCCTGCGTGTGATTCACGCCTACGGGCGCTGGGCCGTGATGACGCCAGCGTGGAAGATCGTCACGCCCTACGCGGAGAGGAGAATGGAGGCCTTTCGGGCTGGCCTCTATTCAGATATCGGCGCAGTCCTGATTTCAGTCAGCGGAGGAGGTGCTATCAATATTGACGCGGAAAGCTTCGTCTACAGAGCCGAGACCGACACTGCAGGTTGACATTGAGCGAATCCTTGAGGAGATCCGCGCGTCAATCCCTGACGAGCGGATGAGCGTGCGCATGGTTGTCCCCGAGATCCTTCGTGTCGCCAAAAGGCCGATGACCGTCACGGAGATTGCGATGGTCGCGGCGAGGCTGTTTCCAACACTTCTGACTCCGCGCGAAGCAATCGAGCATGTCCTGAAGAATCTCTTCATTCGAGGAGAAGTGGCCCGCGCGCCCGATGAGCAGGACAAGAGGCGCTTCGTGTACTTCCTTCCATGAACATCGAGCTTGTCAGAGAAGTGAAGCGAGCGCTCAATGAAGTAGAATTCCGCTTCTACCTCCGTCGATATCTCATCCGCAACATCGGGAGCGGTCGGGTGCAGTGTCTCGCATGCTTTACACCGCCGGACCTCGTGGAGATTGCGGTCCAGGCTCAGGAGAATGCAGGAGCCGGAATCTATGCCACAATCTGCGAGGAGATCCTGCACTTCCTGGGCTGGGACGACCCGCAGGCCCGGCAGGCATCAGAAGTGCTTGCGAAGAGGAGAGATGTCAGAAGGAGCATTCGCAAAAAGCTGAAGACGATGGGAATCTACATGTAGGGGGGGAGACAGCATGGATTGGTTCGTGTTCGCGTTCGGATTTGTGAGTGGGCTTCTCGTGGGGGTTGTGGGCTTCCTCGTACTTGTCGTGCGCACAGCGGGCCATCATTAACTCCAGTCAATTCTTCAGACTGCTTCGGCTTCCCGCGCCCACTCATCTTTACCAGGTAAAGATCTTGACAGGGCGAAAGATTCCCCCTATAATCTCCTCAAACAAGGGGGTGGTGGGTATGAAAGCCAGAGATGTAGAGATTGGCGGGGTCTATCTCGCCAAAGTTTCCGGCGAGCTGGTCCCCGTGAAGATCGAATCGGCCTGCTCGTACGGTGGGTGGTACGCACAAAACCTCCGCACGGGCAGGCCGATTCGTATTAAGTCTCCTCTGCGACTGCGCAAAAGCCTGTCGTCTGAGGAGGTCAGTCAATTCACGAGGGGGTGATGGCTGTGGAGGTGGCAGGATTCAGTATTAGCCGTCATAAGGACAGAGATCAGGTCGAAGTCCGCTGTACGCTATGTGATTACTCCGCTTTGGTTCCATACCGTGGCCTCGAAACCTTCTCTTCCATTCGGCGCACCATCGAAGACCATATGTCACGTTGTGTCCCGTACTACGTCGTTGCGGAAAAGGAGGTGGGGTGATGCTGATCCCTCAGGCTGGGCTGATGGTTGTGTGGTGCTGGTGCGGGTGGATGCTGGCCACCCCCGCCAACACCGTGGACATGAAGATGGTCCGTGTTATCTACGAGGACCACTGGCGCGAACGGCATGTGAAGGGCTGTCCGCAAAACTAAGGGGGTGGTGCTATGGCTGAATGGGTTCGGACCGTGAGGATATGGTTCAAGTATCATGGTATGAGGAACTGGCCATTGTTCGCAGGAACATTGCTGTTAGTTCTTGGCGCGATAAAGATCGGGCTACGCTTCGATCCGTACATCCTGGATATGCCCCTAGATCTAATTGCAATTGCAACGGCAACGATAACGGTAGGAGCTGCCGTCATCCTTGGGATCTCTCTGGTCGCAGAGAGAATACCGGTAAATTGGATGAACGCGAGTACCATCTTCGCAACTGTGTCGCTACTGTTCGCTATCATTACGGCTTGGGAGTTACTCCGAGCCGCAGGCCTTCAGAGCGTGCCACTAGGTTATGAATTGGGTGTGGCCTTGACCGTGCAGGTATCCGCTGCTATTTTGGGAGCCCTGTGTTACATAATCGGGAAAACACTGGTCGTTCTTGGGTTGTGGAGGTGGTAGTGTGGTTGAAATTGACCACGAGATGGAATCGATACTGCTTGAAGCGCTGGGGACCGCGGATGCGGAGGACCGCGGTCCCCGTACCCATCTTTGGGTGAGCGAGGTCGGCACCGTCTACGGCCCCAGTGCGTGCCACAGGAAGCTGTGGTATGCGTTCCATGATGCACCGCGTGACCCCATCCCCGTCCAAACGCTCATGGCATTCGAGGTAGGGGATGTGGTCCATATTCGGATCTCAACGCTCCTTGCCTCGACGGGAAGACTTCTGAAGCGGGAAGTTTATGTGGATCTCTCCCCATGGCCTGTGAAAGGGAGGCTGGACATTCTCACAGACCCGCGGCTGAGACGGATAGTCGAGGTGAAGACGATTCCGTATGAGATGCATCCTCATATACCTAAGGAGGAGCATATCCACCAGCTCCTCCTGTACATGCACTACTTCAGAATGTCCTCCGCCCCAGATTACGAGGAGCTTGCAGGCTATGACGGCTCTCTCGTGTACATCTCCAAGAACTCCCGCAAGGGACAACCTGTCCTCTGGGCTTATCGCGTTCAGTACGACCCTGCGCGCGTGCTTTCCGTTCTTGGGGAGTTCCTGCGCGCCTACTGGACCGCGCGCGGTGAGGAGATCCCCGAGCGCCCCAAGGGGTTCACTCATACGAAGTACCCGTGCGCGTACTGCGTGTTTCAGACCACCTGCTGGTCAAGACTTGAGGGGAGGTGATTGCGTGCTTCGCATTTGGCACCCAGAACACAGGACCGCCTGGTCGGCACGCACCAGCGGTTTCCCCCTTCTCGGGTTATCCCCAGAAGGGATCGTCTGGAGGGGGGAGACCTCTAAGCGTGCTCAGTTCTTGTATGTTCCCGACAGCACCAGGCTGATAGCTTGGTGCTATTCCTCAAACAGCGGTAGGAGATCCATTACTTTCCTGAAACCCGAGAACTATCTTCCCTCTGTGCGTACCATTCACGAATACGAATCCCCAGATGACCTGCGCGTATTTCTTGAAGAGCGCGGTCTTGCGTCCTGCCTTGATGTTTTGGAGGTCTGGTTGTGGGGGCGTTAAAAATACCACGGCGACCTGTGACAAGACCGTTCAAGCTCGATTGGTCCATCTGGGCGATCGTTTCTGCCCTTCGCGGACCAGACAGAGGAAGCGCCGAAGAGCTTAAGGCTATCTTCACAGGCGGATTCCGCTACTTCTTCAAAAGAGCTTACTCCGTCCGCGGAAGAGTGGACTATCTCTATATTCGCCGCGATCCTGTCACACCAGATACACTCATTCGCGCCATTGTCCAGGCCAGGGAATGGGAGGCGCAGGATTCCGAAGGGTACCACCACTACCTGCTCCATCTCATCCGTGGCCTCAGCGTCATTGCAGACATTGCTCCTCCGTCCTTGAGGAAACAGATCGAGGCGCTTATAGCCTTGGCCCTATCGTTCGAGAACTATACCGCTGTCCTGAATCGAAAGATGAATCCCCAAGAGGCTTACCGCGATCTCGCTGGAAGGATCTCAGACTTGCGTTACGTCGTCCAGGAGCCAGAATATCAGAGCAAAGGGAGGTGAAGAGAATGCCCTGGAAGCCGGTAAGGAGGGACGCAGAGGAAATGATCCGCTGGGACAGCCCCAAAATCATCGAGGGGCTGTACCTCGGAAGCGAGGAGCGTAGCACAAGGTTTGGCTCTAACCTTGTGCATTTCATTCAGGCAGACGATGGGCGCGTCATTGGGTTCTTCGGTACAGCACAGCTTAACAGCGCGCTCACGAACCTCGCAGGCAAGATTGTGCGGATCGAGTACACCGGGAAGGTGGCCCGCGCTCAGTCTGGCAACGTCAAGGTATTCGAGGTTGCTGTCTGGGAAGACGAAGAGGAGGTGTGAGAGTGAAGGTCAGACTGCACTTTGAGGGGGAAGGAGCCTGGTTTGAACTTGACTACAACACGCCAGGCGAATCTGCACACGTTACACGTGCGGATGGACGAGAGATCATCCGTGTCTCGCTGCGAGATCTGCGTGAGATCCACCAGAAGATCTGCGAGGAATTTCCGCACTGGGCGCAATGAAAATCGCAGTTCGAAAAGCCGATCGACTGTGGTCCGAGATCATCAAGGCCCGCGATGGGTACCGCTGCAGGAGATGCGGTCGGTCCCATCGCGGGCGCGGTCTTCAGGCAGCGCACATCTTCACTCGGGCGCGACGTTCGACGCGCTGGGAGCTTCTCAACGGGGTCTGCCTGTGCACCGGCTGTCACATGTGGGCGCACAGGCACCCTCTGGAATTCCACGAGTGGGTCAAGGGGGTGATAGGTGAAGAAGCGTACGAGAGACTGCGCTTGCTCAGCAATCTATCGCGCAGGGTTGACATTGGCATGACCGTAGCAATGCTGACAAAACTGCTGGAGGTGGTCAGGAATGACAAGGGTCACAACGCAGGAGATGTACGACTGGAAGGGGATAGCGAGATACTATGACCCCATGGATTTCGGCGAAAAGCTTCTGTACCGTTGCAGGCTCTGTAATCTGAGGATCACCCAGCGAAGCTCTGCAAGGGAATACGACCGCTATCTAGAGCTTATTATGCACATTCTTGATCATGTAGATGGGGGTGGTCGAGAATGAAAATCATGTGTCTGTTCGGACCAGATTGCCAAAAATGTCATCGGACCAATATGTACAAGTTTGCAAAAGATGAGGTGTTGAACGAACAGATGGTCAGGCTGTGGTTCAATTGTGCAGGTTGTGGGGAGGGGATTGCTCTTATGCTCTTTTTCCATGAAGTGGAGGACGAAGATGATGAATGCGACAGGCTTCGTCTGCGAAGAGTGCGGGTCTGAGATCCACGAAGTGCTTGCAATCTACGACCGCGGGAGAATCATGCGACTGCGCTGCGTGGATTGCGAAGACATATGCACTGTGGTTCTTTGGACAGATGAGGAAGGGGGTGATTCACGGTGCTTGTAACGGCAGGACAAGCAGCAAGGGTAATTAAGCGAAGCCGGGAGACGGTTTGGTCCTGGATCAGACATGGGAAGCTGCGCCCCGCGAAGAGGATCGGGAAGAGGGTACTGCTGGACCTGGACGAGGTGCTTCTGGTTGATTCCAGAACTCCTCGCGTGTCTCCGAAGGGTACCAGGGTCAGCGCGGAAGTGAGGGCGCGCCTTGATGAGGTGCTGGAGCAGGTGATGAGGGGTGAAACCTGGCCTGCGACGGTGGAGAGACTGGAGGAGAATTTCTACGTCATTCCTGAGACGGAGTGGGAGCCATGGACGGATTCATAAGAGTTCCGCGGTGGGCTGTCTACGCACAGATGACAGCAGCAGAGCTTAGGATTCTTCTCTACCTCCTGGATGGGGTCGGGGGACCAATATCCCATCGCAGGATTGCCGAGGATCTCCATCTATCCAAGGTGAGGGTCCGAGAAGCTATACGATCCCTTGCCCAGAAGGGGTACATCACCGTTACCAGCGGAAAAGAGCATGGCATCCCCAATGAGTACACCATAGTTGGGGTAGATGCTGGATCATCTACCCGGGTAGATGCTAGAGCATCTACCCCCCCTATTTCCGCAAACGGCGAAAACCCGCACGGTGCAAGGATTTCTGAGAGGGTAGATGCTGGAGTATCCAGGGGGGTAGATGCTGGATCATCTACCCAGGTAGATACTGGAGCATCTACCCTGCCCCTCCTCCCTGGGGGGCCGTCCCCGGGGACCCGCGCCGCGACTGGGTTCCCCGCGATCCCTTCTGAGAAGAACGGTGAAACCGGTTACGGTTCTGTACTGATGTATTTTAAAGCACTTAAAGCTAACTACAAACTACAAACTACTAACGGTAACGGTAAGCAAGTTCGAAATGGTAATTCAGACGCACATCCAGTAGAAGTAGGAGGTGCAGATATGACAACAGGCACGGGTCGCAAGAGAACTCAGAAGTCCACAGGCGTAGAGTACACGCCGGGTGGGTTCGTTGTTGACTCCGAATTGCTCGCCCGCTGGAAGGAAGCATATCCAGCAGTAGACGTGCTTCACGAAATCAAGGCTGCGTTTGAGTGGGTCGAAGCGAACCCTACCCGCAGGAAATCAAACTGGCGCAGGTTCTTGGTCAATTGGTTAAAGCGGTCGCAGGACCGTGCCCAGTCTCGCATGCGAGACACACCCGGGGAGGCGCGTCGTCCTCAAGAAGAGACACAGCACACAGAAGACCAGATATCCCCCGAGCGCAAGAGGGAGATCGAGGAGGTGATCCGGCGAATCTATGGACGAGAGCCTGTCGGAAATCTATGAGCGCATCCAGGAGAGAATCAGTCGACTGCCACGCCGCGATGAGGGGCCTAGGCTGAAGTGCCATTTCTGCGGGGACAGGGCGGTGGAGTACTACGTTCATCCAGAGCACCCGTTCCGTCCGTACATTCGCCCCTGCAGGCACTGCGATGCAGGGCAAGATCTGATCCAGCTTTGGATGAACAAGGGACCCTGGAGGGGCCTGGACCACGAGAGCGTCCAGGTCATCATGGAGAGACCGTGCGAGCATGACCACGTGGAGGGATGAGCGTGCGCCTTGAGCAGTTTCTTGCGAATGTGTATGCCTATCGGGCGCGAGCAAGGTGGTGATGAATTTGGACTATGTAGAGCGTGCCAGGAGAATTGCAGAAATTGACCCTGAGCGGGCGCGCGTGCGGATCGCGCATCTGAAGGGAGCGGTCTGGCGTGAGCGCAGGAGGGCATACAGGAAGTACAGAGAGACGGGGGAGGTGGAATGGAGGCGTCGGTACAATGAGCTTGGTCATGTAATTGCGCGAATCCACAGCATCTATTCGATGTTGGAGGTGATGTCATGAGCATTGAGGTTGACATTACTGCAGAGCAGGCATTCGAGGTTCACCGCGCGATTCTCTCGCTGAAGCGAGAGGTTGGCAAGAATCTGTGGGCGCTCGCACAGCTCTTGAAGACCGTACGGGACCACGCCCTCTACAAGACGCTCGGCTACGAAACATTCAACGAGTACATCGGCTCTCCCGAGGTTTCGATTTCGCGGGCGTGGGCCTACAAGCTGATCTCGTCGTACGAGACCTGGGTTCTCGGCGCGGGATTCAGACCGGAGGCGCTGCAGGACGTCGACGTGGAGAAACTAGCCCTGGTGCGTCCCCTGGTTCAGAAGGACCCGGGTTCTGCGCACGAGTGGCTTGCAAGAGCGCGCGAGCTAAGCAGGTCCGACCTGCGCCGCGTCGTTCAGGAATCTCTCGGGCTGGATGGGGATCGAGAAGAACAAGATTCCGCAGAAGAACCGCGCTTACTTGCCTGGATTCAGGGACAGGTTGTGTTCGAGGTCGATGTGTCCGACCAGGAGATCCGAATTGTCTGCAGCCGGGCCACGCTCAGGATCTATGTTAAAGACGGCGCTCTGCGAACAGAAGTCATCGAGACGCAGTAGGCTCGCAGTCCTCTACGCCAGGCTTAATGTTCTTGAATCCATGAGGCGCGAGACCTGGAGCCAATATCGACCGGGGTTCAGAATTGACATGAAGCCCATTGAGGAAGAAATTGATGCTCTGTGGCGCGAGATTCGTGTCGAGAAGGCCAGGCTGGACAGCAGAACCAAACCCCGGCATCTTGAGCATCACGATGGCCATGATAGGGGGGTATGATCTACACGCTAGGGGGTGATCGTTATGGATCTGGAGCGTGAGATGCAGGATATCTTGTTTCTTGCGATTGGCGCTCTCAAATTATTTGGGGTACACAGCCCTATGGCGATTCTGCTATCTGAGGATGAGGATATCATAATTTCGCTTGACCTTCGGTCTGAAAAAGCACGGGATGAGAGCGTAAAATACGTGCAGGAAAAGTCCAGAGAGATGAACACGGGTGTTGTCTACATACTTGAGTCATCTGTCAACCTTGAAGAGGAGGAAAAGGAGGCGCTTTTGGTTGCTGGATTTACTCCTCTTCAGGCAATCGAGATGGTTGTGCCGTTTCATCGAGAAGGACGCAAGATTATTCCTGAGAGGGTTATCGTAGAGGAATGCAATGATTCATGGTTGGATCCATGGAGAGGCTTAAGGGCGAATCTACACTAGAAAATCTGCTTCGCGCGATCGACGCAGCGCGTTCGCGCGATAGCTACGCCCGCACTCTTCGCGCCAGGGCGCGCGCAATTGGAGTATCGGCAGAGGTGCTGGAGGTGTGGGAGGAAAACCTGCATCCTCCAGGGCTTCAGTACCCATTGCGCAACCGCAGATCTGGTCGCAGGAGGCGATCCCATCAGCACGTCAGGAGGAGGTGGTTCGATCGATGGCTGATGACGTAAAAGTCATCGCTGTGCGCATTCCCCGCGCCCTGTACGAGCAGCTCCGGGAACTTGCGTCCAGGCGCGGGTGGAGCGTATCCAGAGCGGTGCGGGGCGGAATCCAGCTTCTACTCTACAGGGCGAGGTCGGAAGGAGAGCTATCACGCGGTGAAGAGGATCGGGGTGGGGGCGCGGGGTCATGAGGGGGATCATCGTTTGCTTTTATTGCGGGAAGCCAGTAGTTTTCGGGGTCCCGCCAACCAAGAAAGATCTGTCGCCCCACTGGTACCATTTCGGAGGGACCTTCTACGAGATGGCCTGCGCTTTGTGCGGTTGGGTTGGACCCGACTTCTACGAATCCTGCCCGCGATGCAGGGGCGTCCTCAGAATCCACCATGCTGTCCTGCCGGTATAGAACAGGTGTTCTGTATTGACAAGATGGGATTAACCTGGTAAAGTGGAAGCAGAAACGGGATGGGGGTGATGGCAGTGGCCAAGGTAAGGGTAGAGGCAATGGAGATCTACTATCGTGTAAAGGAGAGGGTACTTCAACACGTAACAGAAGAAGAAGCCATGTCTTTGTTGGAGCTTACCCCAGAGAATTTGGAACGTAGCTTGAAGGACGGACGGCTCGGGTTGCGGCACGCGGATGCATATCGTATCCTCTGGCAGGCCAACCCCAAGGCAACTACCTGCATGTACGTGTCCGGTACGAATGTCTACCTTCACTATCACGAGAGGAAGCGTCCTTGGTGCGAGGACTGCAAGGGTATGTAGCCGAAACTGCCCCGTTCTGGGGCAGTCGCTCCGGAGTGGCCGTCCGGAGCCTGATGAGGCAGGCCGATGGGGGTGAGCACAATGGCAGAGCCTAGGCACGTACGCTTCGTAATTCAGGAGCTAGCCAAGAAAGCGCCCCAGGCTCCCGCCAAGATGGCGGTGAAGCTTGATGGGCGCCTTCTGTTCTTCATGGACAAGACGTTTGCGGGGCGTCCACGGTTCTGGACGCCCTCCATGAAGCTCCAGCACACTGACCAGTTCGCGTTCTCGGCACTCAGGGGGCTGAGTGCCGAGGATCTGGGGAGGCTGGAGACCGAAATCGTGGGGAGGTGAAGAAGATGCGGTTAAGGGTCGAAGAGGTTGGTGGTTCCTATCGTGTTGTTGGGCGAGGATTTGTGCGTTGGTTCTCGGCAGGCGAGCACGCTATCGCCTTAAGGCTAGTCGAGCTTTCCAGAAAGCACAGGCTTGGCATGTGGCAAACATATCTTCTCGCCGATCTTCTCAAGGATGGCGAGATTCCCGCATCTGCGGCTCGCTTGGTGCACGGCTCGGCAAGCGAGTACACGGGCCGATATCAGGTCTCGCTTGACAAGATGGCTAAGGCGGTCGGCGCCAAGTATGTCCCCGGTCCGCGCGGTGGGCGCTGGCTGGGGAAGTGGGTTCTGGAGGGAGGTGAATCAAAATGAAGTTGCAATGACGCCAACCTTTGCAAACCGCGCGCTCCGCTCGGTGCGCGCGGTTTTCGGAGGGGGATGGGGGATTACTTCTTCTACGTCCCCCTGGATGAGGTTGAAATAACACTCAAGGAGGTGATGAGATGAGGATTAATCTTGAAGACCGTCATGCCAAGACACTGCGGGAGGCAGTGTACCGACCTCCCGTGCGGGGCACGCACGTGAGGGGGTGTCGCCCGCGGGCTGGCCTCCGGGAGCCTGATGAGGCAGGCCGAAAACCAAGGAGGTGGTAGCATGTTTCTAGTGCAGGGATACTCCTTCCGCGGGGACCGCGGGGAGTGGCTCCCCGACGGAGCGGAGATTAGAGTAAAAGGGGCTACCCTCTCTGTGAGGGTAGTTACCCAGTTTGGGGACCAGGAGTTCTGGCTGGTCCCCACCTACCTGTATGGGCAGGGAATTACCCTGGCCGTCCATCGGATCGAGGACGGTAAGCTGAAGCCTGCCCCTGTACCGTGATCAAAGGGGAGCGGTCTCAAGCCGCTCCCCTTTTTGTTTGTTCGTCATAGCCGAAACCAGCCCTACTACCGGGGCTGGTCGACCCAGGGTTGGCCGCCTGGGTCCTGAAGAGGCAGGCCAGAATCAAATGGGGGTGATCAAGATGAGAATCGTCGTTAAGGCAAAACATTTCCGCTGCAGCCCCGCTCATCGGGGCTGCGCTCTGCCACGGCTACAGCCCGGCGTATATACCGGGCTGTTCGAGAAGTCGAAGTCCCGGGTAGGATACGATAGGTTCGTCCTGCCCGACGGCAGGATCATTCCCCTGCTGGGGGACAGGCCTCAGCACCTGAAGGACTTCGCCTGCGTCCTCCAGCGTCCACATGTAAGGCACTTCCACGGGCAGTGCCCGGCGGGGCCCGTCTATTGCAGCGGTGGGGACTACTGGGACCCACCGGTGCAGGCGGAGTTGGTTGTGGTACAGACCGAGGAGCGTCTGTACCGCGTCTGGTACAGGTGCCACCCGCAGGGGAGAGTGTGGATGGGGAGCGATATACGCTGCCCCAACTGTGGGGAAGCGGGCGAAGACCCGGTTCCCTGGTCGTTCGGTGGGGTGCAGGCATTTCATCCCAGGGAGGGGAA
>Ga0197143_1002621_pt1 | contig 12942 bp, 9 predicted proteins | sample GBS70_MetaG_FD_148603 | JGI IMG/M metagenome (GOLD analysis project Ga0197143, IMG submission 148603) | Sediment microbial communities from Great Boiling Springs, Gerlach, Nevada, United States - GBS 70_MetaG | ecosystem: Environmental > Aquatic > Thermal springs > Hot (42-90C) > Sediment...
TCGGTGAGAAGCTGTTTGGCGTAATAGTGCTTGCAGCTGACGAACCAGATGCTATCTCAAGCTTCAAGAGGAAGCTCGTCAACTTGTTTGCACATTACATTTCCGCTGCAATGCAGATAGCAAGGTTGCTCGCGGAGTTGAAGCAAGCATACGAAGAGTTGCACATGCTCCAAAGGGAGTTGATACAGCAAGAAAAGTTAAGAACGCTTGGGCAGTTAGCGAGTGGCATTGCACATGACATTAACAACGCTCTTGTCCCAATTTTGGGCTATGCAGAACTGCTCTCCGAATTGCTCACTGGCGAGGAAAAGCAGTTTGCAACCCTCATATACAATGCAGCGCAGGACCTCTCAAAGATAGTTGATAAGCTAAGGGCGTTCTATAAGAAGCGTTTGCCTGAGGAAGAGATTGAGCCAGTTGAATTGAAAAATGCGCTACTGCAGGCTGTGGATATGACAAGACCACGCTGGTATGACATGGCACTGCGCGAGGGCACAACGATTGAATTCAGGTATGAGCTTGATGAATCGCTCCCACCGATAGCCGGCGTTGGAAGTGAAATCAGGGAGGCAGTAGTGAACCTGATTCTAAATGCTATTGATGCTATCGTCGCGAAGAGGACTGGTTATGGAGTGATCACACTGAGGACTGGCGCAAAGGATGGATGGGCTTTCATTGAAGTTGAGGACGATGGTGTCGGCATGGATGAGGAAACGAGAGAAAGGGCGTTTGAACCGTTCTACACAACAAAAGGGGAAAAGGGAACTGGGCTTGGCTTATCTATGGTTTACAGCATAATGCAAAGGCACGAAGGGTTAGTTGAGATTGAGAGCGAGGTCGGCGTCGGCACAAAAGTTAGGCTTCTATTCCCCATACGCACAATTGAAGCACCAGTGAAAGCAAAGGAACTGTTGGGCGAAATGCCATCCCTCAGAATCCTCCTCATTGACGATGATACAAGAGTTCTTTCAACCGTTAAAGAGATGCTCGCTACGATGGGTCATAAGGTTGACACAGCAGATAGTGGTGAAGACGGAATTAAGAAGTTCATGGAGGCATACTCACGTGGCGAAACCTATGGGCTCGTCATAACCGACCTTGGTATGCCGAAGGTGAGTGGGGTTGACGTCCTGAGGAAGGTGAAGGAAATATCACCAACAACACCTGTGATTGTTTTGAGTGGATGGGGAAGGGAAGCCATGCCGAAGGATGCTGATGGCTTCGTTACGAAGCCCCCAAGGATGTATGACCTAAGGACAGCTATTGCAGGCATCCTCAAAAATCAACAAAATGTAGGGGTGTGAAGTTGGAAGAAGAGGTTTTGGTTGTGTGGAGGCGGTGAGCGAATGCTCATTGATGCACATCAACATGTGAATTGGCTTGGGCACGATGTCAGGAAGCTAATTGAGGACATGAATGAAGTCGGTATTGACAAGTGTTGGCTTTTGACATGGGAATGCGAAAAGGAAGAGATGACGGACGCTGATGCTCGCGTGATATTTTCACCGCACGGTCATGGTATGCCACTTGCGGATGTGGTGGAAGCTTCAAGGCTTTACCCAGATCGCATCATCCCTTTCTATGCTCCGCACCCAAAGAAGAAAAATGCGTTATCTAATCTGCGTCAAGCAGTTGAGATGTTCGGCATAAGGGGTTGCGGGGAGTTCAAATTCAGGGTTCGCTTTGATGACCCAGATGCTGTTGCCCTATTCAACCTATGTGGTGAGCTATCGTTGCCTGTGCTCTTTCACATTGATGTGCCACTGCCAAGAGGCAAGCCAATGAAGGAGTGGCAAGCTTGGTATTGCTACGATATTGACGCAGTTGAGAGCGTCCTAAAGATTTTGCCGAATGTGAATTTCATCGGGCACGGTCCCGGCTTCTGGCGAGAGATATCTGGAGATGCTGATTCGGCAAACGAGATCTACCCAAAGGGGAAGGTAGTTCCGGGTGGCAAGCTCATAAGACTGTTAGCTGAGTATCCAAACCTGTATGCCGACATATCAGCTGCAAGTGGCTACAACGCATTAACGAGGGACATTGAGCATGCACGCAAGTTCTTGATTGAGTTCCAAGACAAGGTCCTCTTTGGGCGCGACTTCTTCGGCGTCAAGCATATTGAACTGTTACGCCAGCTTGACTTGCCAAAGGAAGCATTTGAAAAGATCACCTACAAGAACGCTCTAAAGCTCGTCCCAATTTAGTCATGGCGAAGTTCAAAGGACATGTGTTTCTACAGCTCCTTTAGCGCTATAATTTGGTTTGGGCTTAAAAGTGATAACCGAAACTTGACATGCCGAGGTGTTAAATGCGATGGGAACATTCTTTGGCGTGCTCAATTTCCTTTTCGGGATAGCGCTCATTCTGGCGATGCTGTTCCACATAACCGAAACTGAGACTGGTGGCGGTGGTGGTATGGGTTGGGGCACGATTGGTGGGAGACGCATCTCCGCGCTTCAAACGAATTTCGGCATGGAAACATTCATTGAGAAGTTCATCACATGGATTTTCATCGGCTTCATTGTGACCGCATTTCTTACAGCGTGGTTTTATCGCCCATAAGCAATACAACTGTTAACGGGCTTTTGTGAGCCTATTGCATGCACTCCTTCAAGAAGGCTGCTGTCTTCGGTAGCAATTCATCAGGGTCACCGGGGACGCCACATTCAAGCGCCATGAACTTATCAAAGCCTACCTCCTTAAGGGCGCTAAAGCCACTTTTGAAGTCGGTGTGCCCAAACCCGGGCAGAAGCCTGTTACTGTCTGCCAAGTGAACATGGTAAATCCATTCGCCTACTGCCTTTATGCTCTCAGCTATGTTGGCTTCCTCAATGTTCATGTGGAAGAAGTCAGCCATGATCCGCACATACGGGTTGCCAACACGCTTGCATATCTCAACCGCTTGCTCAAGCCTGTTGATGAAATGCGTCTCATAGCGGTTGAGTGGCTCAAGGAGCAAGTAAGTGCCAACACTCTCTGCATGTTTCCCCAAGTCATCAAGCAGGCAGAGTAGGAGCTCCCTTTCAAGCTCAACAGCGCTTTTGTATGGCGACAGGTCTGGTATTCTTGGTGCACCAAATATGGGCACGAATATTAGCCCAACAGCGCCTAAGTCTGAAGCCATTGATAAGAGTTCCTTTATGTCCTGAACTGCCACCTTGCGTGCCTCTGGGTCTGAATCAAGCGGCGTCCCACGAAAGCCAGCACAAATTGTGCTCACCTTCATTCCCGTGCGTTGCGTGGCAAGCTTTATCTCCTGCAGGCGTTCCTTAAGCCCTCTACCCCAAAACTCAATCCCTTCATAGCCCCAACTAAGGAGCTTTTCCATCTTCTCTTCAACCGAAGCACCCTTCACAAGCCCCTCCTGACATGCAAGCTTCATCTCCAGCCACCTCCGATCATAAGTTTGACCTCTCAACCCTGCCAACGAAAACATCCATGTTCTGGGAAGCAAACTGAACGAAGGAAGAAGCAAGCACTGGATCAAACTGCTTTCCAGCATCAGAAATAACTCTCCTCAAAGCCTCCTCAACTGGCATAGCTGGGCGATATGCCCTGTCAGAGATCATCGCATCAAACGCATCTAAAATCGCAACAACCCTCGCAAGGAACGGTATCTCCTCGCCACGAAGCCCGTGTGGATAGCCTTTACCATCCCATCTCTCGTGGTGATGCAACACGATTGGGATGACATCCCATGGCAGTGAGGCACGAGAGAGTATCTCCGCACCTTTCACTGGATGTAGCTTGATAAGCTCAAACTCCTCTGGTGAAAGGACTTGAGGCTTCCTAAGGACTTCGTCTGGGACAGCTATCTTACCAAGGTCATGCATCAACCCACCAACATGAAGGTTGTCCACCTGCTGTGGTTGCAAGCCGAGCCAACGCCCAAAAAGGACAGCCCATTCGGTCACGCGTTTTGAGTGATACCTCGTATATGGGTCTTTAGCATCAATTGCCTCCGCAAGCGCTGTTACGGTATCAATGAAAGTGCTTGTTAGGCGTTCGTGTAGGTGAGAACTGTGAACCACTAACGAGAGTAGTTGAGCACCCATAACCGCAACTTCATATTCATCATGCGAGAAGCTACCTTCCTCTTTTGTGAAAGCAACTATGCCATAGAATTTGTTTCCGACGCGTATTGGTGTAACGATGAGGTCATAAGGCAATGGTGCTTTAAACGGCAGTGATGAAAGCCTGTCGCTAACACCACGCCTGATTATCATCGGTTCTGAACGGCTAAGAAAAACCCTCCATACTGCATCGCTTATAATGCCTCTCTCAATGCCGTTGGAGATGCAAGATGTGCCATTTTCAAAACGCACATGGAAAACATCGCCTTCAGGGTCGTATGAAAGGACAGCGCATCCACTGGCACCCGCCATCCACTTCAATTGGCGCAAAAGTGCTTCAAGGTCTCCACCCACCCTTTGCAACCGCACCAAGATGTCTTTGAATTGCCCAAGCTTCCTCTCGGAGCTCTCCCTCTTCTGCTTCTCAAAATTGAACTCGGAAAGCACTTCACAAACTCTTTTGCACAAGCCGTATAGCTCATCCCTCTTATAGCTTTCGGTTGGCATCTCCCCCTTGCGGATGCAATTCAAGATAGCATTATCAAGCGCTCTCAACTTCTTCTGGAACGATCTCCAAAGAAAGAAGTTGAGCAAAAAAGCCATCACGAAGCCTATGCCAATGCCACTCAAAATTGATGTGGGCAAACCAACCGAAATTGCATGTGAGAACAAAACTGCCACAACAACACATATACACGAGATAGCAACGCAGTTTAGGAACAACCTCATCCTTCACACTCACCTTATCTTCGTTCCCGGCTGGACATCCCTGTCAAGCGTAACGAGCGCCAAGGCTTTTTCCTCGCCTGCTGCCAATATCATTCCTTGTGACACGATGCCACGAATCTTTGCTGGCTCAAGGTTAGCTACCAGAACCAACATCTTGCCGACCAACTCCTCTGGCTCAAACTCCTTCGCTATCCCTGCAACAACAGTTCTCCTTTCGGTGCCCATGTCAACCTCAAGGCGCATCAACTTCTCTGTGCCTTCAATGCGCTCAGCCTTCAATACCTTGACAGCTCTTAAATCAATCCTCGCAAACTCTTCAATCGTTATCCTGCCCTCACTGCTACAACCTTCGCCACTTTTTTCTTTTGCTGGTGTGGATGGCGCAGTTTGTGAACTCACCTTGATTGTTTCGCCTTTCGGGAACAACACCTTCGGCTCCTCAACCATCGTCCCTTCGGGGAGCTTGTCAAAGGAAGTGATATGGTGCCACCCCCAACTGTTAAAAACATCACCAACTCCAAGCTGACGAGCGATCTCAAAAGCTGTTGAGGGCATGAAAGGCGAGAGCATTATGGATAGCGATGAAAGCACATCCAACAGCTCCCTCAACACATCCTCAAGCTCGCTTCTCCTCCCTTCCTTTGAGAGCCTCCATGGCGCTTTCCGCTCAATGAACCTGTTAGCTGAACGGATTATGTCCCACATCAAAGAGAGAGCTTGTGCAAACTCATATTCATTCATAGCCCTCGCTATGTCTTTCTCCCTCTCCACGATGAGGGAACGAAGCTCACCAGAGCTATCCCTAACTGGTGGCACCCTGCCACCTAAGTATCGCCTAACCATAACCAGCACCCTTTGAACCAAGTTGCCGAGCTCGTTGGCTAAGTCGCTCTCAAACCTTGCGTAAAGATTTGAACGCTGAAAGTCACCATCAAGACCAAATGAAACCTCTCGGAAGAGGAAGTAACGAATTGCATCAACAGCCCTATCAAATGCGCAACCGGTCCTTGAAGTTATTTCATTTGCGAGGCTTAATGGCTCTATGACATTGCCTCTTGACTTTGACATCTTCTCACCTTCAATGTTCCAGAAGCCGTGCCCAAAGACGCACTTTGGCAGAGGCAAAGATGCAGCCATCAACATGGCTGGCCAGAGCGTGCAATGAAAGCGTGTGTATATATCCTTGCCGACAAGGTGCAAGTCAGCGGGCCAGTAACGGTTGAACTTCTCAATATCGCTTTCATCATCACTGCCATACCCTATGCCACTCAAGTAGTTTATGAGCGCATCAAACCAAACATAGACGACCATTGATTGCTCAGAACTTGAGTGCCTTATCGGGAAAGGTATGCCCCACATTGAGACCCTCGTTATAGCTACATCCTTTAGACCTGAGCGAACAAACGATATGACCTCTTTACCTCTGAACTGAGGTGCAAGGAATTCTGGGTGCTCATCGTAGAAGCGCAATAGCTTTTCGGCGAACGCGCTCAAGCGAAAATAAAATGCAGGCTCACGCACCCATTGGACATCCCTTCCACACTCAGGGCATTTCCCATCCTTGAGCTCTTCCTCTTGATAAAACGTCTCCTCAAAAACGCAATACCAACCTTCGTAATAGCCTTCATAGATAGCGTCAGGGGTGTTCGTAGCGATCTGCTCAATGAAGCGTTTTACAGCCCTTTTATGTCTTTCCTGCGTTGTGCGGATAAAGTCGTCGTAGGATATTTTGAATGCTTGCCAGACATGTTGGAAACGCTCGGCGAGTTCGTCAACGAATTGCTGTGTGTCCATACCTTGCTCCTGAGCAGCCTTTGCAACCTTTATTGCGTTTTCATCCGTGCCAGTCAGGAAGAAGACATCCTCACCAAGCAACCTGTGGTAACGCGCTATTATGTCGGCAGCGATTGTGCAATAGGCTGTGCCTATATGAGGCACATCATTCACATAGTAAATCGGTGTGGTTACATAGAACTTGCCTCCCATGATTCCCTCACCTTCAAGTTGATCTGAGTGTGCAAACTCTATCTCAAGTGAGCCTTTCTTCCTCCCCAAGCGAAAGCATTATATGCACCTCGTTAAGCAATTGCTCACTTATAGGTGTTGGGGAGCCAGTCATCGGGTCATATCCAGTGCTCGTCTTCGGGAAAGCTATCACTTCCCTTATGTTTTCTGTTCCTGCTATGAGCGCTATTATCCTATCAAGCCCCAATGCTATTCCTCCATGCGGTGGTGCACCATACTCAAACGCTTCGAGCAAGAAGCCAAACTTGTGATATGCTTCATCCATTGGCAAGTCAATGGCTTTAAAGAGGGCTTCTTGTAACTCCCTTCGGTGTATCCTTATGCTCCCACCACCTATCTCGTAACCGTTGAGCACGATGTCATATGCGTTTGCTCTTATCTTGCTGAATGGATGTTCTGGATGACCTTTCGGCAATGTTGAATTGAGCCCCTCAAAGAGCATCGGTTCGTCTTCTGGCAGGGGCGCTGTGAACGGATGATGAACTGGTGTGTATCGCTTCTCTTCCTCGTCCCATTGGAGCAACGGAAAATCAACAACCCATACAAACTTCCAATCACCATATTTTGTCAGGCTGAGTTTGCTTGCCAAGTGCTTTCTGAGAAGCCCGAGCACACTGCATGCCAACTCACTTTGGTCAGCTACAATAAGGACCAAATCACCATCCTTTGCACCGACTCGCTCAAATATAGCTGACAGCTCCCCATCGCTTAAAAACTTGGCTACATGTGAATGGACCTCTCCTTTACCAACCGCTATTGTTGCCAAGCCTTTAGCGCCAGCTCGCTTTGCCATTTCGGTCAGCTCTGCAACTTCTTTCCGTGAGAAGCTCGCGCATCCGACAGCATTCAATGCCTTCACTTTCCCACCCGACGCCACAACCTGTGAGAAGACTTGAAAAGAGCTCCCAGAAACTATGTCTGTTATGTCGCATAGCTCCATACCAAAACGCAAATCTGGTTTGTCAGTCCCATAACGCTCCATTGCATCAGCATAGCTTATCCTCAAGAATGGCGTCTCAATTTTTATTCCGGCGCTTTCCTTAAATGCGTATGCGAGCATCCGCTCAACGACATCAAAAATGTCCTCACGGGTGATGAACGACATCTCAATGTCAATCTGGGTGAACTCAAGCTGTCTATCTGCTCTCGGGTCTTCATCCCTAAAGCATCTCGCTATTTGGAAATACTTCTCAATCCCAGCGACCATCAGCAACTGCTTACAGAGCTGAGGCGATTGAGGCAAAACATAGAATTTGCCAGCGTGAAGCCTTGAGGGAACTATGAACTCCCTTGCGCCCTCTGGCGTATGCTTCCAAAGTATTGGTGTCTCAATCTCCCAAAAGCCCTCGCCATCCATGAAATCTCTCACAGCCTTCGTAAACCTATAGCGCAGTTCAATAATGTCGCGCATCTTTTGGCGACGCAGATCAAGGTAACGATACTTTAAGCGAACCATCTCATCAACATCTTCGGATGATGTTAATTGGAAAACGGGTGGCTTTGATGTGTTCAGCACTTCTAACTTCTCGCCTCTCACCTCAATCTCGCCTGTAAGCAACTTCGGATTCTCCGTCCCGGGTGGTCTTCGGACAACTTCACCTTCAATAGCCAACACATACTCGCTTCCAACTTCCGAGGCAAGCTTATGCGTCTCCTTTGAGCAAACCGAAGGGTCAAAAACAACTTGCACTATGCCACTTCTATCCCTCAAGTCAATGAAGATGACACCACCATGATCCCTAATCCTATTGACCCATCCACAGAGCCTTACTTTTTGTCCGATGTGGTCTGTGCGCAACTCACCACACCAGTGTGTGCGCATCATAATTGCTTCATCTCCCTGAGAGAAGATAATCAACGAGCTTCTCCAAAGGGACTTTTTCCTGCTTGCTTAGCTTCATCGCCCTTACCGTCGCAAAGCCATTTGATAACTCCTCATCACCTATGATGATAGAGTATTTGGCACCAAGCTTATCAGCAAACCTGAGTTGCGCTTTCAAACTCCTGTCAAAGTAATCCATGTCCGCGCGTATACCAGAAAGCCTTAAACGACGCAACAACGAGAACGCGAACTGCTTTGCAGGCTCACCAACGACGCACACGAAAACATCTACAATGCTATCCTCGGTGCAACGCATGTTAGCACTCTGGCGTAACAAAAGCACCCTCTCAATACCGCATCCAAAGCCGATCCCCGGTGTCGGCTTCCCACCGCACTCCTCAACGAGCCCGTCATACCTGCCACCAGCTAAGACGGCGCTTTGAGCACCAAGAGATGGGTGGAGAAATTCAAAAGTTGTTTTTGTGTAGTAGTCCAAGCCCCTAACAAGCTTATCATCTCGGACATACTCTATGCCGATGGCATCAAGGTATCTCAGCACAGCTTCATAATGACTCAGGCACTCACGGCATAGGTATGAGAATATGCTTGGTGCTGAAACCATTAATGCCCTACACTTCTCTTCTTTGCAATCAAGCATGCGCAAAGGATTCGTCACGAGCCTCCTTTTGCAATCATCACAAAGCTCATCCTTAAGCGACATGGCGTAATCGGTGAGCGCTTTCCTGTATGCAGGACGACAGCTCGGGCATCCAACGGAATTGATGTGTATCTCGTATCCATCTATCCCTAACTCGCTTAGGAAGTCAACACCGAGCGTTATTACTTCAGCATCAACTGCAGGGTCGCCTGAGCCAATAGCTTCAGCACCAGCTTGATGATGTTGCCTGTATCTGCCAGCCTGTGGTCTTTCGTATCGGAATATAGGTGCGATGTAAAAGAGCTTGACGAGTGGCATGCCATAACCTAAGTTGTGTTGAATGTATGCACGCACGGTTGGTGCAGTCCCTTCAGGTCTAAGTGTGTAGCTTTCGCCACTTGGGTCTGTGAAGGTATACATCTGCTTCATAACGATGTCCGATGCCTCACCAACTGAACGCACAAACAAGTCTGTATCCTCAAACGCTGGAGTCCTTATCTCACGATAACCATAGAGCGAGCAGATACGCCTGAATGTCTCTTCAACAAAACGCCATTCAGGTATTTCATCGGGAAGCACATCATGAGTTCCCCTTGGCGCCCTATACTTCGCCATGTGCAACATCAGCCTCCAAAGGATGAGAAGGCAAAAGAAGCTGTGGAGTTAGAGCTCCCATTGCAATGTCAATTTTAGCACAGCAGTGAGGCATTAAAAAGCGATAAAATGTCAAACCGAACATGGGTGGTGAAATGAACGATGGTTGATGTTGAGATATTCGCCATAGGCAATGAGCTCCTTCTCGGGGATGTCTTAGATACAAACACGAATTACCTGTGCAAGCAACTGACTGGCATGGGCGCTAAAGTATGCAGGGCTGTTGTGCTACCAGATGATGTAAATGTTATCGCAGAGGAGCTTCGCATCGCAGTATCAAAAGGTAGAAGACTTCTCATCACTACTGGTGGACTTGGACCAACCGAGGATGATAAAACACTTGAGGCTGTTGCGCTGGCGTTTTGCGTTGGACTTAAGTTGAATGAAGATGCATATCGTATGGTGAGCGAGCGCTATCGCCAGTTGTTTGCCGAGGGCTTAGTAGATAGCCCAGAGATGACAGAGCCAAGAAGGAAGATGGCAATATTGCCAGAGGGCGCTATACCTATCTTCAACCCTGTCGGAACTGCGCCAGCAGTGTGGTTTGAATGGAGGAGTGGACACACATTGCTCTGCCTTCCGGGCGTCCCAAGAGAACTTGTTGGCATATGGGAAAACACGCTCCCACCATTCCTGAGGGGTGCCCTTGGTAAGGGCTATTTCAAATTGGTTGAGGTTATCGCTGAGATATGTGATGAGTCAAAGCTTGCACCGATCGTTAACGAGGTAGCTAAAGCTCATCCAAGCGTTTATGTGAAGTCAAGGGCTTCAAGGTTTGGGCGGGATGTCAAGCTCAAGGTAACGCTTTCAATGTCCTCGGAGGAGAAAACGGAAGTTGATGCGAAGATAAACGCTGCTATAGCTCATCTTCAAAGCCTCTTGAAAAGCATAGGCATCAACTCGGAAATAGTTGAGCCACACCATGAGACCAAATGAAGGGAGCCGATGATGAATGCAACTGCTGTGGCTTAGCTTCATGCTTTACCTGTTTGCTTTGGGTGGAACTGTCTATGGTCTGTTTTCACCGTCAACATTTTTGCTTAACCTCATCATATGCATCTCTCTGTGGCTCGCCATATTGGCAACAACGAGAGAACCTCAGGATATGATGAAACTCATCTTGGTAGCACCGTTAGCTGTGTGGTATGTTTTGAGTGCCTTCTTTTCCGTCTACCCGCGCTTGAGCTATGAGGCAACAGTCTACCGACTTTTGTATGTAGCCACATTTGTTGCAGCGTGGCGCACAGCTCAAAGAGAGGAGGGCAACCGTTGCATCGCTATAAGCCTTCTCGTAGCGTGTGCATTTGAGGTGACACTTTCACTTATGCAATGGTTGACATGGCTTCCAAGACGCCCACCCGGAGAGCCGTTTGAGAGAGTGCTTAAGGGCACGCTCAACCACCCAAACGATTTAGCTTTGTTCTTAGTTCTTGCACTTCCACTGTGGATAGCGTTTGCGGTTGAGGAGCAGAAGAAGTTCGGTAGCAAGTTAGTGACGCACATTTGCGCTGTTGGCGCCGTGGCAACTTTGTTTTGCTTGTTACTCACTTGCTCAAGGAGCGGATATGTTGGGATGATTGCAATATTGCTCACTTCTTTCACCTTCATGCTGAGACGGCGAAATGAAATAATAAGTCGGCTTAAACAACATATCCACATCGTAGCTATTCCAGTTGCAGTGTTATTGGTCGGCGTGTTGCTTGTCCCTGGCAACTGGGTGATAAGAAGGCTTATAGCCATGTTCACGCACATTGATATCAGCATCTACAACCGCATAGCGATGTGGCAATACACAGCCAAGATGAGCATGAGCGAATGGGTTAATGGTGTTGGCGCTGGATGCTACCCATTAGCATACACCAAGTTCATCCCGCAAGGCGGTGTCAGAGAGATACCACTACACCCGCATAACCTCTACCTTCACATATCTGCTGAGTTTGGGTTAGTAGGGTTGGCGCTTTTCATCGCTCCTCTTTTGCTCTGCCTAATTTTGAGCTGTAGGCGTATACTTGGTTTGAGGCGCAACGATGTGAGCGCATATGAAGTAGCTGCATGGTGCGCAGTCGTGGGCTTCCTCGTTGGCTCAATAGGCAATTCTGAGCTTGAGATACCCGCAATCATGTGTGCCTTTTCAGCCCTCTTCGGCATCTGCGCTACGAGCGCTTCATTAGGACATATCGGTTCCCGCCATAGCGCTAACGCAAGGGCACAAAAAGTAAGAAAGGCTACAATGGCTTTCACAGTATTGCTCGCACCAGTTGCATTTGTAGCATTGCTATTTGGGCTTCGCTACAGTGTGGCTCATCTCCTTTTTGCCGGAGCGATGCATGCGAAAGAGATGAAAGCTCGCTTGGCAGAGTTAAGGCAAGCAATAAAGCTTGACCCAACATTTGCATACTACCACGCACAGCTTGGGCTAATGGAGTTTGAGAAAGGCAGACTTGAGAAGGCACTTGAAAGTTTTGAGGCAGCACTCAAATGCTTTAACGAAGATGCACTCTACTGGCATAACATCGCCCAAGTAAAACTGTGCATGCTCTGTCGGCTGATGGGTTCGTGGGAAAGGACAATGGACGAAGTGGGAGGTGAGCAAAGAGCAAAGGCATATCGCTTGATTGAGGATGCTTTGAAAGCACTCTCAAAAGCTCTCTCATTAGACCCGTCAAACGAGATTTACAGCCTTCAGCTCAGCTTCGTAAGAGCATTGTTAAAGGAAGCCAAAGGCAATTTGCACATCGCACTAAACATGTTTGAACAAATTGCAAAAGCAAATCAGCCATTGCCTACATGGGTAGCCAGACATGCAAAAGCGCTTGCATACAAACTCAAAACCGATACAAAGCTTTTTGACAAGCTGACAACCATCGAAAAGCAACAAAAGCTACTTCACCTGCCAGTGCGCTACAGGCGTATTGGATGCGATGATGAAGCCATAACAGCCGACGCCAAAGTATGTTGCCAACAGTAGCCTGCATTCAATG
>Ga0197143_1002622_pt1 | contig 12939 bp, 13 predicted proteins | sample GBS70_MetaG_FD_148603 | JGI IMG/M metagenome (GOLD analysis project Ga0197143, IMG submission 148603) | Sediment microbial communities from Great Boiling Springs, Gerlach, Nevada, United States - GBS 70_MetaG | ecosystem: Environmental > Aquatic > Thermal springs > Hot (42-90C) > Sediment...
CAATTTTTGCAGGATTCCTAAAATTTAAGGGATTTTGATATATATATTCCATAATTTTAGCCATTAAAGGAGAAACACCTGTTTTTTTCCATATTTCCCAATGTATATAATTTATAATCTCTGAAATCTTCTCAATTAAATCCGCTATTTTATTTTCAATTTTTTTCATAACTTTAAATTAGCAATCCTAATTATAAGGTTTTAAAAAGTTAAAAGTCAAGTATTGTTAAAATTTGTATCCTGTTCCCAATTTAATAGAGAAGAAATAACCTTCTGAAAAATTAACTTGACCAAGAAGGGAAAATCTACTGAAATTTAAATTTAATCCAAATCTATATAAAAGGGGAAAATTAATTCCTCCATATAGAGTTAGTTTTTCTGGATTTGAAAATCCAAACATAAGATCAGCATATCCTAAAGGGAAAAAACCAAAATCTGGAGCAGAATAAAAAATACCTCCTCCGAATCCAAGTTTAAGGGCAAGATTCTCATCTGCTTTTTTCCCTCCAATTTTTAAATATCCAAGGGAATATAAATAGGTAAAGGAAGATGAAGCATTATTTTCTTCTTTTTGTTTCCCAATTTCTCCACCAAATTGCCCACCTATTTCTAAGTTTTTTGAAATCCCATATCCCATTTGGTGATTCAAGCCAATTTTTCCAAAAGTATACCTTTTCTTTCCAGTAGAAGCACACATGGAGATTTCCTCTACTTCCATTACTCCACCTTCAAAATATCCGGAAGTCCTTACATTTTTAGATTTATAATTGATTTTAGCAGTGTCATAATTAACTACAGAAACACACATCCATGAAAAAAATACAGTTATTATAATAAACTTTCTCATAAAAAACCTCCTTTAAAAAGTTAGTGTTCCTATTAAAATCAAAGTGAAAGCAATTGAGGTAAATAGTTCTATAAAGCCCACTTTTTTTATGGGTAAAGGCTCCTTAAATTTATTCAAAACAAAAAAATAAGATTTAAACAGCGTAGGTAAAATAGCGAGGTAAATAGTGGAAGGTAAGTAATTTTTTGAAGATAAATATATTGAGATTACAAAGAAAAATGTATGATATAAAAGAGAATATTTACCCACTTTTAATCTCTCCCAAAAATTCTTAGATAGGATATTTTTGTTTCTAACAATATATCTAACATGAAAGATACTTCCTGTGAAAAATAGAAAAACAAAAATAAATAAAAATATAACATCTTTATCAATTAACCCCTTTGAGATATAATAAAAAGATGGTAATAGTAAAGAAAGTCCAAAGATTCCAAAAATTTCTGCAGTAATCGTTAATTCTTTTTTATTTAAGGAAAAGTAAAAACTTATAAGAATTATAAAAATTGAGATAACTGAAATGGGAATTAAAAGATAAAATTTGTAAAGCAAAATCAGGGTTAAAAATGTGGAAATAATAAGAAAAAGGTAAATTAATAGGATTTTAAAAATAAATTTTTTCTTATCTTCTTTTTTTAACTTTATAAATAAACTAATATTTTCTTTTAATAGAAAAGCGGATAGGGAAGATATAAGTAGGAGGAAAAAGGGGATTGGTTTAAAATTTTTTGAGTAAAGGGTTCCTATTATTATTGAAATAAAAAAGATGGACCAAGCACCATGTTTTTTAGGAACTAAGTTTAAAAAATCCTTAAAAAACATTTTTTAAATTTTTTTACGCTCTCATAGTAAAAATAAAATCAACCAACAAGAGCCTCTCCTCCATCCACTCTAATTACATTTCCTGTTATCCATTGAGTTTCAGGTAAAGAAAGAGCATATATTGCTTTAGCAACATCTATTGGTGTAGTAATTCTACCTGAAGGATTAAAATTTTTGGAAAATTCAATCATTTTCTGGTAATTGGGTATTTTTCTGAGAGCAGGTGTATCAGTTATACCAGCTTGAATAGCATTAACAGTTATTCCATATTTTGCAAGTTCATAAGCAAGTTGTCTTACATGGGCTTCAAGAACTGCCTTCGCAGCTGAAATAGGACCGTAATCTTTCCAAACCCTTTGAGAACCCATACTTGTCATCGCAAAAATTCTTGAACCATTACCTAAAAGTTTGTTTTCAAAAAGTTCCACAACCCACCAAACTAAGGAATGTCCCATAACCTCAACAGTCATTTCCATATTTTGGGGCATTACCCTATCTTCACCAATATAAGGTTTTAAAGTTCCAAAAGCCAATGAGTGTAAAAAAATCCTTAAATACTTATTTTCTTTTTTAAGATAATTGGCAATTTCCCTTATTACCTCTTTTCTTTTATCATGGTCCGCTGCATTAATGTTAAAAAATTTTACAAATACACCCTTTGACTTAATTTCCTTTATTAAATTTTCAACTTCAGGCATTGCACTTTTTCTATCAAGATGCACTCCAAATATGTTGAATCCCTTTTCTGCAAGATAAAGGGAAGTTGCTTTACCAAAACCACTTGAAGAACCTAATATAAGAGCAAATTCCCCCATCATAAAGATTTTAAATTTAATTTTTTTTCAATTATTTCAAATATTTTTTCACTAATTGCAAAAGAGGCAGTAGCAGCAGGAGAGGGAGCATTACATACATGAATTATATTTTCTGAAATTATAAATAAAAAATCGTCAATTAATCTACCATCAAGAGAAACACATTGTGCCCTTATTCCACTCTTTCCTTTTTTCATATCTTCCATTTTTATATCTGGCAAAATTTTTTTTACTTCCTCTAAGAAAAATTTTTTACTTAAAGTTCTTAAAAGTTCTTTTACACCTATAACCCAATTTTTTCCTGCTAATCTCCAAAAACCAGAATAATTAAAAACTTCAAATAAATCTTTAAAATTAAATTGGTGCCATTTATAACCTTCTCTTGAAAAGGAAAGAACAGCATTTGGACCAAATTCAATTTCTTCACTTAAATTCTTAGTTATATGAACACCAAGAAAAGGATATCTTAAATTGGGAACAGGATATATAAGGTGTTGAATAAGTTCCTTTCTATTTGTTTTATAATATTCTCCTCTAAAAGGGATTATTTTAAAAAATATATTTTTTTCGCTCATTTTCGCAACCCTATCAGAATGTAATCCTGCACATGTTATAAGAAAATGTGTTTTAATTTCTCCTTTATTTGTTTCAAGAATTAAATAGTTTTTTTCTCTTCTTATACCTTTTAATAAAGTTGAAAGAAAAATTTCGCCTCCTAAATTTTTAAATAAATGAGCAACCTTTTCTACAACTTTTTTAAAATCTGTAATTGCAACTCCTGGTACATATATAGCCCTTAATGCATTAATGTTTGGTTCAAGTTCTTTAATCTCTTCCTTGTTAATTATCTTTATACCTTCTACACCATTTTTTATCCCCCTTTCATATATAATTTTTAAAATAGTTAATTCTTTTTCCGAATTGGCAACTATTAATTTACCCAAAATTTTTATAGGAATTCCATAATTTTTGCAAAATTCTTTCATTAAAAAAGAACCATGGACTGCAAGTTTTGCTTTTAAAGAACCCGGTGGATAATATATTCCAGAATGAATAACCCCACTATTATGACCAGTTTGATGAAAAGCCAATTCTTTTTCCTTTTCTATTAAAATTATTTTTGAATTAGGAAAATTTTTTTTAATTCTATAAGCCAATGTGGTTCCTATTATACCTCCGCCTATAACAGCAAAGTCATACATGATTAAAAATAAGGAATCCTAATTATAAAGCTTTTGAAAGTTAAAAATCAAGTAAAGTCCACTTGCTTATCTTATTTACACTCCCGAGGTGTGATGGGCTTTCAATTTTTTCATTTTAAATAACTATATCTAAATAAAGCATTACAACTATACCAATTATTGTTCCAAGTGTTGCAAATCTTTCATGCCCTTTTCTATGGGTTTCTGGAATTATCTCATCACTTATCACATAAAGCATTGCACCTGCTGCAAATCCCATTGCATAAGGAAGAATTGCTTTCATCATACTTGTAAGCCATGCTCCTAAAACTGCTAATGGAAGTTCAACAAGTCCTGATCTTATGCCAACAATTGATGCATAAAATTTTTTACCAAATCCTGCATTCAGAGCAGAAACTGCAACTGAAAAACCTTCTGGTATATTTTGTATTCCAATTGCAATCATAAGTGTAATCGCTTCCTTTATTTTACCTGAACCAAACCCAACACCAACTGAAAGACCCTCAGGCATATTATGTAGAGTTATTGCAAATATAAAAAGCCAAACCGACTTTATCCTTTCTGTTTTAATTCCTTCTTTTCCCTTTATAAAATGCATATGGGGAATTATTCTGTCACCAATACTCATCGTTAGAGAACCTAAGAGAATACCTAATAGGATAGGTAATATTCCCCCAATTTCAACACCAGGAATAATTAAACTTGTAAAACTTGCTGTAAGCATTATTCCTGCTGCAAAACCAAGAAGTGTATCAAGTAATTTTTGAGAAATTTTTGTAAATAAGAGAATAAAAAGGGCACCAATAAGATTTAAAAAAGAAATAAAAAGACCACCATAAAATCCCAATAAAATTAAATTACCTTTTGATATTTTTAAAAATAATTCTTGCAAATTATTTCTTTATTTTACACTAAAATTGAGGTTTGAGTGTATTTTGTGTAGATGGTGGAAGAACAGGAAGTTCAAGGGCTTCCTTGGGTATATTTCCTTCAAGAGCATACATAAAGGCAAGAATTTTATCTATTTCATCTTCTGGCAATGTATTACCAATCTGAACCTTGGACATTACCTGAATCGCATCCTTTAAATCCCATACAGAACCATCATGAAAATAAGGATAAGTTCTTGTTATATTCAATAAAGAAGGGGTTTTAAAAACATAAAGGTCTTGTGGATTCTTAGTTACTGCATATCTTCCAATATCCATTGGCATAGTTGGCTTATCCAATGTTACAAATTCCCGAGTTGCTTCCCAATAGGCACCTACAACACCAAATACCTGTAAGGAATTTCCACCAAGAGTAGCACCATCATGGCAATTTGCGCATCCAAGTTCTATAAAAATTTTTAATCCCTCCTTTTCTTTTGTAGTAAGGGCGTTTAAATCGCCCTTCAAAAACTTATGAAATCTTGTTGGAGTAATAAGAGTTCTTTCAAAGGCGCCAATTGCTTTTGCAACATTATCATAGGTAATAGGGTCTTTTTCATTTGGAAATGCTTTTTTGAAAAGTTCTACATACTCAGGAATTGATTTTAATACTTTAATAACTTCTTCAGGTGAATCCATAGCCATCTCTATGGGATTAAGAATTGGACCCTTTGCTTGTTCTTCTACATCCTTTGCCCTTCCATCCCAAAACTGAATTTCATGAAGAGCAGCATTAAGAGTAGTTGGAGCATTTCTTGGACCTATTTGCCATTTATGTCCTATTGAAGTTGGAATATTGTCTACACCATAAGTTGCAAGATTATGACAAGTATTACAACTGATTAAACCACTTTTAGAAAGCCGTGGGTCATAATAAAGCATTTTCCCTAATTTAACTTTTTCTTTTGTAATAGGATTTTCTTTACTTTCTGCTATTTGTGGCAAAGGCTGAAAAAATTTTTTTGCTTCTTCTAAGAGTTTCATATCTTCAGATTTTACTTTGATCGCCTGAATAAGTGTAATACTTCCTACTCCTATACTTATCATTAGGATTTCAATTATCTTTTTCATATTTCCTCCTAATTTTAAAAAATTTTTACTTAAAAATAATTTTAAGTTTATAATGATACACTAAAATTTTGTTTTTTGTCAATTTAAATTTTTTCTATGTTGCATGCGCAGATTTTGAATTCAGGAATTTTTGAATAAGGATCAAGTTTTTCTTTATGAGTTAAAAGATTTGCGTAAAAATGAAAAGGAATAAAAATAACACCTTTTTTTATCTTTTCAGAAATTTTTACCTTGATTTTTAAAGAACCCCTTCTTGAGAAAACTTTAACATAATCTCCATTTTTTAATTTTAATCTTTTTGCATCTTCTATATTTATTACACAAAAATCATTTCCAACAATCTCATTTATTTCTTTTATTTTACCTGTCATTGTTCTTGAATGATAATGTTCTAATATTCTACCTGTTGTTAATATAAAGGGATATTCTTTATCAGGCAACTCGTATGCTGTTTTAAATTCAGCAAAAATAAGTTTTCCTTTACCTGATTTTGTTTTAAATTTACCTATATGAAGGGTTTCTGTTCCGGGATGGTCTTTTTCTGGACAGGGCCATTGAATTCTTTCTCCTTTTTTAACTCTTTCAGGAGTAATTCCTTTATATTGAGGAACAACATCGTTTATTTCCTTTAAAATATCCCAAACATCTTTATAATTCCATTTATAACCAAAAGAATTTGCAATTTGATTTATTACCCACCAATCCTCTTTTGCATCAGGTGGTCCTTCAACACATTTTGAAAGTTTTTGAACTCTTCTTTCAGTATTTGTAAAAGTTCCTTCTTTTTCAAAGGAACACTTTACAGGAAGTATAATATGTGCATATTTTGCTGTTTCAGTTAAAAATATATCTTGAACAACAAGAAAATCAATTTTTTTAAGTGCCTCTTCTACATTTTTTATATCAGGGTCTGAAACAACTGGATTTTCTCCCATTATATAAAGAAATTTTATCTTATCTTTTAAAATATTTTCAAAAATTTCAATAATAGTAAATCCATTTTTATCAGGAAGTTCATTTATTTGCCAATTGTTTTTAAACTTTTTTATTGTATTTTCATCTTCAACAGGAAAATATCCGGAATAATGAGTTGGCAATGCACCCATATCGCATGCCCCCTGGACATTATTCTGTCCCCTTAAAGGACATAGACCTGCACCCTTTTTACCAATCTGCCCTGTCAAAAGTGCAAGATTTGATATTGCAAAAACATTCTCCGTCCCTGTTATATGCTGTGTAATACCCATTGCCCAGAGAATAACAGATGCTTTTGACTTTGAATAAATATAGGCAATTTCCCTTAACTTATCTATACTAACACCAGTTATTTTTTCTACATCCTTAAGTTCAAATTTTTCTATAAATTTTAAAAACTCATCAAAATTTTCAACATTTTCTTTAATAAATTTTTCATCATATAGTTTTTCATCGACTATAATTTTTGCGATAGAATTAAAAAGAAAAACATCAGTTCCATAATTAGGATGAACACTTAAATATGCTATGGATGATAAAGAAATTTCCATCGGGTCAATTATGATAAGTTTTGCACCCCTTTGAACTGCTTTTCTTATTATGTAAGAAGTAACTGGCTGAGTTTCACTAACATTTGTTCCAGTTAAAATTATACAATCTGAATACTTTTCAATTTCTTCAAGGGAATTACTCATTGCAGCAGAACCTATTGTTTTTGAAAGTCCTACCATAGATGAGGAATGACAAAGTCGTGCACAATGGTCTATATTATTGGTTTTTAATACACATCTGAAAAATTTTTGAAAAATATAATTTTCTTCATTTGTGCATTTTGCTGAAGCAAGTCCTGCTATATAATCATTTCCATATTTTTTTATAATATTTTTTAATTTTTCATGTATAATTCCAAAGGCCTCTTCCCATGATATTTCTTCAAAATCATTATTTTTTTTCTTTAAAGGTTTTTTTAATCTTTCAGGTGATGAGACATATCCAAAAGCAAACTTTCCTTTAATACAGAGAAAACCTTTGTTTACAGGGCTTTCTTCATCCCCCTTAACTTTTATTATACTATTTTTCTTAACATAAACATTTATTCCACATCCAACACCACAATAAGGACAAATTGTTTTTACTTTTTTATACTCCCAAGTTCTTCCTTTCCCTTCAGCTGAAATTTCCCTTAAAGCACCAACTGGGCATACATCAATACAATTTCCACAGAATACACAATTTGAATTTCTTAATGGTTCATCAAACCCAGAAATTATATCTGTTTCAAATCCACGATAAGCAAATTCAATTGCATTTGCTCCCACAATTTCTTCACATACTTTTACACATTTTCCACATAAAATACATTTTTCATAATCTCTTATTATAAAAGGTTTTCCATCCCTTTCTTTCCTTTTACCTTTTTCACCTTCATATTCAATTTTTTTAATACCGTATTCATAGGCATATTTTTCAAGAAGACATTCACCTGACTTTTCACAAACAATACAATTAAGGGGATGGTCAGAAATTATAAGTTCTAAAATCATTTTTCTTGCTTCAATTACTTTTTGGGTATTTGTAAAAACTTTTATACTTCCAAAAACTTTTTCAGTGCATGCTGTTACAAGCCCTTTACCTTCAACTTCAACCAAACACAATCTACATAAACCATCTGGTTTTAATTCTGGATGATAACAGAGTGTTGGTATATAAATTTTATTTTCCCTGCATACCTCTAAAATTGTTTTACCTTTTTGAACAAAAAATTTCTTATTATCAATAAAGATTTCTATATTTTCCATTTTCGATCCCCTCAATATAACTTATTAAGGAATTCAAAGCACTTTGTCCAAGACCACATCTTGAAGTTTCTTTTATTAAAAGAGAAATTTTTTTTATCATTTTTAGTTCCTTTTTAAAATTTTTAATCCCACAGAGTTTTTCATAAACCCTCTTTAATCCAATTCTACATGGAACACAATATCCACATGATTCATTTAAGAAAAATTCAACAATATTTTTTATCTCATCAAAAACAAAAAAATCTTTAGTAAATACTATAATTCCACCAGTTCCCAAACTTGTTCCATTATTTTTTAAACTTTCAAAATCATAAGGTATATCAAATTTTTCAGGAAAAATTAATGAACTTGAAGCACTTGGTAAGAATGCTTTAACATTTTTTACTTTAATTTTTCCATATTTTTCAATAATTTCATATATTTTTATTTTTCCAAGTTCTATTTCAAATACCCCAATTTTTTTATTATCAACTGTTAAACATATTAATTTTGTTCCATAATTTTTTTCAACACCAAAATTTTTAAACCATTTACTGCCATTAAAAACAATATGAGGAATAAATGCAAAAGTTTCAACATTGTTGATTAAAGTTGGTTTATAAAAAAGTCCTTTTTCAGTAGGGTAAGGTGGTTTTAATCTTGGTATAGGTCTTTTTCCCTCAATTACATTAAAAAGTGCTGTTTCTTCACCTGTAATATATCTTCCATTGCTTTCTATAATTTCAATTTCAAAATCATGCTCTTTAAATAAAATATTTTTTCCAAGAAGTTTATTTTTTTTATATTTTTTGATTAAATCTTCAATAATTTCTTTTTCTTTTTTATATTTTTCATTTATATAAATAAAACCCTGATTTGACCCAGTTGCAATAGATGCAATTATCATTCCATCTATAATTTTATATGGAAAATTTCTTAACAAAAATTTATCTTTAAAAGTGTATAATTCGCCTTCTTCTGCATTACATACAATAAATTTTTCATCCTTTTGATTTTTAACAAATTCCCATTTTATTCCAGCAGGAAAAAGGGCTCCACCTCTTCCTAAAAGATAAGAATCCTTAACTTCTTCAACAATTTTATCAGGTTCAATTTCAAAACATTTTTTTATTAAGGAAAAAGTAAATTCTTTATCATATTTTTTCATCAATATTTTTCTCATTTTTTAAATTTTATTTTTTTAAAAAAATTTTCTGAAAAGGATAAAAAACCAAAAATTTTTGCCTTTGATATATTATATTTTTTACAAATCTTTTCTAAATCTTTCTTATTTAAATTATTTTTCTTAATTATTTCTTTAACAAAATTAACCCTTTTCATCTATCAATTCAATTATATCACCTTTTTTAACTTCCCCACCTTTTATAACCTTAGCAAAAATTCCTTCCTTGGGCATAATACATTTACCAACTTTTTTATATATTTCACAATAAACATGGCATTTTTTACCTATTTCAGAAATTTCAATAATTGCTTCATTTATTTTGAGCTTATCCCCTACTTTAAGTTTCCTCAAATCAATTTTTTCAGTAGTAATATTTTCTGCAAAAATCCCTGGTTTTATATCAATTTTTTTCTTCAAACAAAAAAATTCTTCATTCATTCTTTCCCATGATAATAAACTAACTTGCCTTGTTGTTCCTTCTTTTGCATGACAATCTCCTTTAACACCATAATTTTCAATAAGTATAATCTTGTTAACTGGCTTTTTTATTTCTCCTTTTTTTTCTCCAATATTTACAGAATAAACGATACCCTTCATAAGTTATAAATATTAAACCTTTTCCCCCTTGCAAAACCAATTAAAACAATTTTAAATTTTTCTGAAAGTTCTATAGAAAGTGATGTAGGAGCAGAAGGTGAAAGAATTGCAGAAAAATTTGCCCTATATGCCTTTAAAACAATTTCTGAACTTATTCTTCCGGATATTAATAAAAATTTTTCTTTTATATTAAAACCATTTAAAATCATTTTTCCAATTACTTTGTCAACTGCATTATGTCTTCCAATATCTTCACTAAAAAAAATTATTTTTTCACCATCTGAAATTGCAGCTGAATGCACACCCCCTGTCTCTCTATAAACCTGGCTTTTTCTTTGAAATTCAATCATAATTCGTGTAATATCATACTTTTCAACATCTATATAATCTTTTCTCCCCTCTCCTGAATCTTCTATATGAAAAAATGATGAAAAACAGGAGGAACCAATAGTTAAAACTTTTTTTTCTATCTCTTTGTCAATTTCAATCATGCATGCATCACCTGTTATTTTTAAATTTTTTATATCATCTATTTTATTAATATAACCATTTGAATAAAACAAACCATAAATAAGTTCTTCAATTTCAACCGGCAAACACATAATTCTAAAAAAAAGATTTCCATTTACATATATGTTTATTTGTTTTTCAACTACAATAGAATCAACAATTTTTTCTTTTTTATCATTTCTCACCCTTATTATTTCCCTTTCAATTTGCATCTTCAATCCTTATCAAGATATTCAACCACAACTTTATCACCTTTTTTCTTTTTCTCACCTTTTTTAAGATGTAAAATTGCATTTGAATAAAGAACAGATGAAAGAACACCTGATTTTTGTGAGGGATATGGCTTTATATAAATTTCATCATCTTTAAAAATTGCAATTACTCTTAAAAATTCATCTCTATCACCTTTATTTTCAACATCTTCTTCTAAAATTCCCACAATTTTAAAACCTTCTGGCATAGTTCTTCCTGTCATTTTATAAAGAGAAACTTTTACAAAATTTTCAAAATTTAAATAAGCAGAAACAGGATAACCTGGAAGCCCAAAAACAATTTTTCTTCCCTTTTTACCAAAAAATGTGGGCTTACCAGGTTTTACTGCAACTTTATGGAATATAAGTTTAACCCCATTTTTTTTCAAAACATCAACAACTATATCATATTTTCCTTCACTTACACCCCCGGAAATTACAAATAAATCGTGCAAAAGTCCCTTTTTTATAAATCTATCTAATATTTTTGGTTCATCTTTAGAAATTCCAAGAATTTTTGGACTTCCACCATATTTTTTTGTTAAAGCATATATAGAATAAGAATTTGAATCATAAATTTCGCCTTCTTTTAATTTTTGAGATATTTTTTTTATTTCATCTCCTGTTGAAAGAATTGCCACATTTGGTTTTTTATAAACTTTTACCTCTTTTTTACCAAGATAGGCAATCATTGAAAAAACTACTGAATCAACAAGTGTCCCCTTTTTAATTACAATTTCTCTCTTTTTAATATCTTCTCCTTTTTTTGAAACATTTTCCCATTTTTTAAAGGGTCTATCTATTTTAATATATTTTTTACCATTTTTAATTATTTCCTCTACATCCTCAATTTTAACAACTGCATCAGAATTTTTTGGCATTTTTGCACCTGTCATTATTAAAATTGCTTTTCCTTTTTCAAGTTTCAAATCTCTATTATCACCTGCCTTAATTTCATCAATTACTTCAAGAAAAACTGGACTTTCCTTTGAAGCATACAATGTATCTTCTGAAATTATTGCAAAACCATCCATTGCAGACCTTGTAAATGGAGGAACATCAAATTTAGATATGATATCTTCAGCAAGAACTCTTCCCAAAGAATTCATAATATAAACTTTTTCTTTACCAAGGATTGGTGTATATTTCCATATAAGTTTTTTTGCTTCTTCAATTGAAATCATATTTATTTTTAATCAATTCATAATCAGAGGGAGTATTAACATTTATCAAGTATTCTTTAAATTTGCTTAAATCTACCTTCTTCACTTTTTTAAAATCTTCTATGAATTTCATAACTTTTCTTTCATCATTCAAAATATAATTTTCTAAATCCTTTTTAAACTTCTTTGGATATATTCCAAAAAGAGGATAAACATCCTTTTCAGAAAAACCTATTGTTATTTTGTTTTTTGAACTATACTTTATAATTTCCTCAACTGCTTGAACAGGAAATAGTGGCATATCACATGAAACTATAAAGGCATAATCTTTTTCAAGATTCATTAAAGCAGTATAAATTCCTCCAAGTGGTCCTACATTTTTAATTAAATCAGGAAAAATTCTTATTCCTAAAAAAGAGAATTTATCTATTTCATCAGAAATAATTATTACATCATCAAAAATTCTTTTAAGTTTTTCTATACAATAATTGATAAAAAATTTACCATTTAAAGTTAAAAGGGCTTTATTATTACCCATTCTTTTACTTTTGCCACCTGCAAGAATAACACCTTGTATTTCACTTTTTTTTATCATAAAATATTATTTATCATTTTTATGTTTTTCTCCCCATAACATTTTAAAACCATGCAAAATTCCCGGAAACAAAACATCAAGGGATTCCTGAACTCCTCTTTTTGAGCCAGGTAAATTTATTATTATTGTTTTACCCCTTACTCCACTTTTTGCTCTTGAAAGCATTGAATAAGGAGTTCTTTCCTGTCCATAGGCGCGAAC
>Ga0197143_1002624_pt1 | contig 12929 bp, 11 predicted proteins | sample GBS70_MetaG_FD_148603 | JGI IMG/M metagenome (GOLD analysis project Ga0197143, IMG submission 148603) | Sediment microbial communities from Great Boiling Springs, Gerlach, Nevada, United States - GBS 70_MetaG | ecosystem: Environmental > Aquatic > Thermal springs > Hot (42-90C) > Sediment...
TCGCGCGCTCGGCCACTTCGAGGTCGTAGAGGTAGCCGACGGGCACGTAGTCTACGCTGTCCAGCCTCAACCCGACCCACGCGGCTCCCAGCACGCGCCCCTCCTCGTCCACCGCGAAGAAGATCTTGTTCTCGAGGTTGCTCGCGTAGAGCCTCTCGACGAGCTCCCTGTGCCTCCTGCCGTACTCCTCGTAACTCATCGACCTTTTCGCCTCCTCGCCGACGAAGGGCCAGCTCGCCTCCCTGTCGAACTCGATAAACCTCTCGAGATCCCCTTCGATAACCTTGAACGCTCCTTTGCGATGGCTCATCGCAGCGCCCTCGATAAAGAGCTTATTACTTTAGCACTGGCGTGCGCCACTCCGTTAGTCCGCCTTCGACGCGAGGCTTTCGAGCCTTCCTCTCATAGCGCGCTCGCGGAGCAGTTCACAGGCTTTAATTCTCCCTTAAGGGTCAAAACTCTTCTCAAAGCGAACCAATAGCAAATTTTTCTAAATTGGAAAATAAGGAAAATGGATAACATATTGTACGAGCCGCTCGGTGACTGAAAAAGCGGAGCGCGCTAGCACTAAGCGGCGAGTTTTTAGGCGAATTCGAGTTCAGCTAACCTGGAGCGGTGCGCAACCGATGGAGGTGGTGTACGCGGAAAGTGGGGTGGAGCTCAGAGGTAAAGTTTTGAATCCCTTAGACAAATTCGTGCTTGCCTTCACACGCTTGCTGGAAAAATTCGCAGACTACGTCGTCGTAGGGGGGTACGTGGCTATACTTTTCGGTAGAAGCAGGGGCACAGAAGACGTAGACGTGATTGTGAGGCGCTTGGAAGCCAGCGAGTTCCTCTTACTCTACAACGAACTCCGGGAGAAAGGGTATTACTTTGTGAATCCGGGCGGGCCTAGCGAGCTCTACAGGATGCTCGACGGGGGGTTGAGAGTGAGAGTGGCTGTGCAAGGCACCGTGATACCGAACGTCGAGCTCAAGTTCGCCGAATGCGAGCTCGACGAGTACTCCCTGGATAACAGGGTAGCGGTCGTCTTTGACGACGAGCGCGTGTACGTGCCACCCATCGAGCTTCAGATAGCTTACAAGCTGTACCTCGGAAGCGAGAAGGACGTTGAGGACGCGCTGTACCTTTGGGAGGTGTTCAGGGAACTCCTGAACCCCAAGCTGCTGCACAAGTTCATGGAAATCCTAGGCGTGAGGGGTGATGCCTACGGAATCGGTTAGAGAGAGGAGAATGAGGGAAAGGCTCGAGTTTGTCCGTTTCTACGCTAGGTGGGTGAGAAGCGTGCCGAACGAAGTATGGAGCAGGCAGCAGGCTCTGCTCATCGAGAGCTTCTTTGAGAGCGCGAGGAACTTCGCTTTGAGCCCAGAAGAGTACCTGCGGGTCGTGAGCTACAGGGAGAAGAGACTGAGAGAGCTTGAAGCGAAACTTAAGCACATCCAGCTGCCGGAGGAGCTGCGGCAGCGCGGAAGGCCTACAGCTAACGCGCGTAAGTAAGCTGTCTTCATAGCGGCTGGGAGTGTCCGCAACCTCCCAGTTTAAGCACTTCCTCGCGCGTGGTCGGAACCCATTCGCGCCCGTCGAAGCGAGCGTAGCCGATTGTGTACTTCTCGAGGATTTCGAAGATCCTCTCCCTCAGCTCGCAGTAAGGTATCGCGTCGGGGTGCGAGCTCAGCTCGTCGAAGAGCACCATCTCGATCCTAGGGTGGGGGTTGGCGCGTGGCAGCTTCAACCCCCATGTGCTGTTCGCCAGGTAGACCGAGTGCTCTAGCTCCGCCTCCCCGATCCTATACCTGTGCTCGAGGATGCGCCTCGAGAGGTCAGCGTAGCTCCTCCTATCGTAGCCGAGCACTGCCGGGTCGACTCCGTTAGCGAGGAGGAAGAGGATGACGCCAGTGCATTTAGAGCACCTACCGCAGGGGGTCAGCCGTCCGTTCCGGTAGACAGGCGAGTGGCAGCTCATAGCGAGCTTGAACAGGTGCGGGTACCTGCGCGAAAGCACGCGCGTGACGACAAGCTTCGTGATGGAGCGGATGGGCGACCACTGCTTCAGCTGAAAACCCCTCTCGCCGAACCACCTCGACATGTACTTCTCGAACTCCTGCGACTGGTCGTAGACGGCGCAGTAATGGCGTATACCCCTGAACTCGAGCTGGTAGCCGGTGAAGTCGTCGAACTCGTTCCCGAAGACTATGTTCCCGACCCCGTACTTCAGCGCGATCGGTAGGAAGCTGAAGGCGTAGTGCTCGAACCAGAAGAGCCTGACGGGGTAAATTTCCTTGCTCTTCCTCTGGAAGTCGGGCACTACGATCTTCATGTTCCGCTCGATGAACGTGAAGAGCCTGTCCACGTTGCTCCAAACCCTCTTCGTATCGGGGACGTTGCGCGCGAACCATCGGTACGCGTTAAGGGCTACGAGCCAGTGCCTGCCCGCCTCGTTGAGGTAGCAGGGGTATGTACGCAAGCCGAGCTCGGCAAGCAGCCCGTAAGAGAGTAGGCTGTCCTGGCCGCCCGACGACATCACGATGCTGGACTTTGGGTCTCCCTCGTGCTCGATCGACGTGCCCGTGAACGTTTCGGGCACGTTCACGTGCGCTCTCGGCTTCGCATCCTCGGGTCCCACCTCCTCCGGGTCCGGGACGTACTCCTCGCGGATCAGCCCGGTCCGGTTGACGATCCTGTTGACGAATATGTCGCGCGCGGTCGCGTCGGTTACCGTCTCGAAGAACTTGAGGTCGAGCTCGTGGAGCGGGAACTCGAAGCGGATCTCGTCGGTAAACAGCGCGTAGTTTACGGCTGGGACCATGCTGGCGAGTCTCGCGATCTCCTCCAACCCTTTCACTTCGATGTTTTCCTCGTAGCTCTGCATCAGAGGGTAGCTCTTCTTCACGCCGTCGAACTCCAACGTGTAAACGGCTGAGAAGCCCCTCGTCCCTACTTTCAAACTACCCACTATTATTCGATCGAAACACTTCAAGCTCCTCAAGGCGTCACGCGTGGTGCGTGACAGAACTTGAGCTTATCGTTTCTGCACAGGACGTTCGTCTCCGCTCAACGACAGGCGGGCTCGTGAAATTGCAGAACTCGCGTCGAAAGCCCCGGTGATGCAAGAATGCGTGCTAACCACCCCGCAGCCTCCAGGCGAGGGGCGCGTCCTCTAGGAGCTTATACTCACACCTAGCTTTCCGGCGTAGTCGAGCAGCCCTAGCTCTTCTAACGCTTCCTTCCTAGGAACGCCGTTCTCGTCCCATTTCATGTACTCGTAGTACTCTTTGAGCATGGGTTCGAGTTCTACAACCTGGCCTTGAGCGCCCCCCTCCTTTAGCGGTTCCTTCAGGAACCGCTTAGGCAGCACGTCATCCTTCCTCGCAATGCCGCACGCCACGTTGAATAGCCGCTTCAACGTGAAGATCCTCCTGCCGGCGGTCAGCAGCTCAGGCAGCGTCTTCCTCATCCCTGTCACGAAGGTGTAGAGGCCGGCCACGTGGGCTGGCGGGATATCGATGAACTTGCAGAGGACTAGCGACTCGACGACCTCGTGCCACGCCTGCATCGTCGCCACGATGCGCCCTTTCCCCCCGTGCTCGAATCTATCGACGCGCTCGTGGATCCCCAAGTCGAGCATCCTCAAGCCCTGTTCGATCCTGAAAGTTAGCCCCTGCAGGTGGCACGCGCCCCTGTTGCTTGTGGCGTATTGGAGCCCCATACCCTTGAAAGCCCTTGGATCGTGCATGGGAACCTCGAGCCCCTTCACGTGCATTGCAAGCTCCTCCGAGCCTTTACCGACGATCGCGGAAGCCCTCTTGACGCCTTCGCTGAGGATTTTCCCGAAACCCTCCCTCTCGCCCATCATTTTCAACAGGCGTAAGACGGTCTCCTTATCGCCCCACTTCAGCTCCAGCCCCCCTATCTCCTCCTTGGTCAGAAGACCCTTTTCGTAAGCTTCCATAGCCCACGCTATCGTGACGCCGGCGGATATCGTGTCCATCCCGTACCTGTTGCATATCTCGTTGGCTTTAACCAGGTACTCTGGGTCGTAAATCATGAGTAGGGAACCTAGAGCTGCGATAGTTTCGTATTCAGGAGCTCTCATTTCCCTACCGTTAATCTTTACCACCTTCCAGCACTTAACCGGGCAGGCCCAGCAACCGTGAGACCTGATGACTAACCCCCTTTCTTTGAAGGCTTGTCCTCTGATACTCTTGTAATCGAACTCTCCAAGCGTGAAGTTCTTCGCCGGCATGTCGCCGTACTCGTAGAACTCCTCAACCTCCCCCGCTGTCCCGTAGGCGGCTAGTATCTGTGTGACGGGGAACGACGTTATCAGCGGGAGGAGCCTTGAGAGGACGCTAACCACCCTTTGCGAATCCTTTACCGCCACCTTGCCGGTGCCTCTAACCGTTACAGCCTTTAGGTTCTTGGATCCCATCACCGCGCCTAAGCCCGCCCTCCCAGCTACCCTAGGGCCGGGGGGCTGAACGTCGGAGACGATGCACGCTATCCGGGCCAGCCTTTCACCGGCACGCCCTATGGTGGCTACCTTTACCTCGGTATCGCCCAGCTCCTTCCGGACGTCCTCGTCGGTTTCGAAGGTGTCGAGGCCCCAGAGCTTCGAAGCGTCCCTTATCTCCACTTCGCCGTCGTGCACGTACAGGTATACAGGGTCGCTGGCCCTACCCTTGATCACGATCCCATCGAAGCCCGCCTTCTTCAGCTCGACCCCCCAGTAGCCGGAAGCGTGAGCTTCTCCCCAAGCTCCCGTCAACGGCGATTTAGCCGCTACCACGTACCTCCCCGAGCCGTAGACCGGCGTGCCGGTGAGCGGTCCCGTCATGAACACTAGCACGTTCTCGGGGTTTAACGGGTCTATCTTGGGGTCCTCCAGCTCCTCCACGATTATTTTCGCCGCTAAGCCTACGCCGCCTATGAAGGCGTTAGCGTCCTCAGGGTTCAGCTCGCGCGCATCTACCTTCTCTCTGGATAAGTCAACGAAGGCGATCTTGCCTACATACCCGTACCACTGGCTCACGCCTCCCCCCTAAGCGATGCCATACAGCTTGTAGTACAGCTCCACATCCCTTTCCGGGATTATCGGTGGCTCCTTGCCAAGCGCCATGGCTACGAACTGGGCTACAGCAACTTCCTCAAGGGTTTCAGCGATTGCCTCGGCCTCGTAGAGGTTGGCGCCCAGAGCCACGATACCGTGATTTTGGAGTATAATGGCCCTCGCACCCGCTTCGGCCTTCTCCCTGACAAGTTCCGCTAGATCTTTAGTTCCCGGGAAAGCGAAGGGCACCATTTCGACTTTCCTCAGGACCATGACCGCTTCCACCGTTATCGGTTTCAAGCCGACACCCGCTAGCGCCAAGCCGAGAGTAAAGGGGTTGTGCGTGTGGACGACAGCGTTTACGTCGGGTCTAACCTTGTATATGGCCGTGTGGAAGGGCCACTCGATGGACGGCCTCAAGAAGCCGTCGAGGACGTTACCATCGAGATCCACTTTTACCAGATCTTCTGGGTTTAGCTCGCCTTTGAATATGCCGCTGGGCGTGATCCATACCTCGTTTGAACCGGGGAGCCTGGCGCTCACGTTGCCTCCCAGCGCGGAGATGAGACCTCTGCTGAAGAGGTTCTTCATCACCTTGCAAATGTCGTTCTTCAGCTGCTCCTCTTGGAGTGCGAACTCCTCGCTCATACGGCAACTCAAAAGGTGTGCCGTATTAAGAGTTTGTGTTAACCGCCTGTAACTAAAGGTAAGACGGCTATTCTGCTGTCAGCATCCAGCTTGTGTTCAGCCTCGTACACGGTCTTGCCGTTCACCAGCACCACAACGCCTTCTCTGATTTCCTTACCGTTAAGGATCTCACTTATATCGATTAAACCCTCCTTATGTGCAAGCTGCAGCACGTCAATCAAGCGCGGAGCCCCTGCCAGCGAGTAGCTTTTCTCGATTGTGCCCTTCTTAGCCAGCGGAGACAGGATTTTCAGACGAACTCTTACGGTGCTCATAGCTGGTAGTGTTTTGGATTTTCTAGGGGATATGTTTTTCGCGTTAGCCGGTAGCGCCGTCCACGTAGGGTATCACGTAGGGTCCTTCAGGTATTACGATAATCTTCTCAAAGGGGGTAAACCTTCTCGCGGTCTCTAGCGCCTCATCGATTGTTGAGGCTGGGATTATGTTCATCTCTTCGAGCACGCTATCCTTCACTCCTCTTGTTACGGCGACGACCTTAGTTTTCGCCAGCACCTGCTCTAGCTTCTGAACTTCCCACTGATCCCTTAGCGGCTCGTTCTCCTCTATGTAAGCCAGTATGTAGGCGGGATCCCTGCTGAGGGAGGCGAGGTGCCTGAAGCTCTCATGGCCTACGCCATCCCTGCACTCAGACGCTATTATCACGACGCCGCCCCGCCTGGTGACCCTAGAGCCCGTTACCATGCCCTTCACGGCTTGGTACAAGTTCCGATCCAGGGGGTACCCGCCGTTCGTTACGATGGTAACATCCGCTTCGTAGGGTACGGGAACTTTAACGTAATTTTCCAGCCTCCTCACGCCCTCAACGTGCGCAGAGTGGGGGTCTCCTGAGACAACGTCCACTACGTTCTTCTCCTTATCGAGTATGACGTGCACGATGAACCTAAAGTTACCGAGCATCCTAGCAGCTTCGACCATATCCTCGTGCACGGGGTTCCCATCCAGGTAGCCGTAATCGGCCTTCGGGTGAGCTAGCATCTTGAAACCGTGGTTTTGGTAAACGCTCCTCGTGCCTGCGACCCCTGGCAGTATCAGTTTTCTCCCTCCACTGTATCCGGCGAAGAAGTGCGGCTCTATCAAGCCTAGCCCTACTACTAAGTCGGCTTCCGCTACGTTCTTGTTAACGTGTACTTCCGTCCCGAAGGATGTTCCTCCAAGATACTTTAGGAGCGCATCGTCATCGGAGTTGTGGGTATAAACCCTGTACTCGCTAGCAACTTCTCGTCCTACGAGCTCCTCGATCTCGCTGGCGCTATGGGGCTCGTGCAAACCGGTTGCCACCACGATCTCCACTTGCTCTTTGGTGACGCCGCAGGTGTGCATGCGCTCTAGAAGCGCTTTCAGCAGGAGCTCGTTGGGTGTAGCTCTCGTCTTATCCGTGATTAAAACCACTATTCTTCTCTTCCCGCTGAGGAGCTCTTGCAGCTTGGGAGCTGCGTACGGGTGCTCTATAGAGGCCATTACGAGCCCCCCTGCTCTCTCTCTGTTCACTCCCTGAGGGATCTTCGAGTGGACGATGAGTGCGTTGTCTGGTAGATCCGCTGAAATGCTCTCCCCGCCGAAGGGTAGCGCTACCCGCTTCATCCCTCATCCTCCGGTAAAACCTTGTCGGGGTTCAAAATGTTGTTGGGATCCAGCGATCTTTTCAACTCTTTCATCACCTTTACCCACTCTGGACTTAGGTGCTTTGCGACGTAGGATTTGCGTATAGCTCCGATGCCGTGTTCCCCCGTGATCACTCCCCCGAGAGCGACTGCAGCCTCGTAGATCTGACCTCTAATCTCCTCCAGCTGATGAACGGTGAAGCCGGGGTATTGCAGCACGTGGACGTGCACGTTCCCGTCCCCTACGTGCCCGTAGACCGGCAACCAAACATTGTACCTGCTCTCCAGCCTCTCGATGCTTTCGAGGAAGGTGTCGATCGCCCCTAGGGGGACTGTCGTGTCGAGGATGTCGAAGGTTTCCTTCTTGAGAGCTGTGTATATGGCGCTCCGGATCTTGAGGAACATGCTCTGTTCATCGGATCTTTGAGCGATAACAGGCTCCAGCGCTCCTTCAGCCTCGAAGATCCTGGACAGCATCTCCAGCTCGGCAAACACTATGTCCTCCGAGCACTCGGCTAGGATCAGCATAAGGTACGAGTTGCCCTCGGCTACAGGCCAAGCGACTCCTAGGTGGCGCGCCGATTCCTCTATCACCCTCCTATCGAAGTACTCCAATGCTAGGGGCGTGAGACCGCTGAATAGGATCTTCTTAGCCGTATTCATCGCGCTGCGTCTCCGTTCGAAAGGAACTACAATGGTGGCTGAAGCTCTCCAGCGCGGGTACAGCCTCAAGTAAGCTTTTGTTATAACGCCTAAAATCCCCTCGCTGCCGATAAAGAGATGGGCTAGGTTGAAGCCCAGGTTGTTCTTGACGGTTTTCGAGCCGAGGGATAGGATCGCCCCCTGTGGTAGGACGACCTCTAGGCCTAACACGTAATTCCTCATAACGCCTGTTCTAACAGCCCTAGCTCCACCAGCGTTGCACGCGACAAGCCCGCCCACGGTGGCCCCTTCATCGCCTGGGTGCGGGGGAAAGCTGAGCCCGCGCTTCTCCGCTTCTTCTATCAACTTGCCTAAGGTGACGCCAGCTTCGGCTTCGGCCACCATGTTCTCCACGTCCACAACGAGCTTGTCCATCCTCTCGAGCGAGAGGACGATCCCCGGTTTCGTGGGCACCGCGCCGCCAACCAACCCGGTTCCGCCCCCTCTCGGGTAAACAGGGACCCTGTACTTGTTCGCGAGCTTCAGCACCTCAGCGACCTCGATAGAGGAGGAGGGTTTAACGACAACTACATCTTCACAGGGTTTGGGCCTTACAAACGGAGCGGTTTCATCGAACAGATACTTCAGGATCGCCTCCTTTCCCGTTACCACCCACTCTTCGCCTAGAACGCTCTTGAGCTCTTGAACGAGCTCGGGGGGCAGCGACTTCATCGTGTACGCTGCTGGATGTTCTACGATTTAAACGCTTTCAACCTCTTTAACAGCCTCCGCGCGACCTCGTACATATCGCCTACTACGAAGACGTCGCTGTACTTAGCTATGGGGGCCGAAGGGTCGATGTTGACGGCTACCACGCACTCAGAGTCCTTCATCCCTGCAATGTGCTGCGGGGCACCCGATATCCCGAAAGCTAGGTATACTTTCGGTTTCACAGTGTTTCCACTAAATCCTACTTGACGCTCCTTTTCGAACCATCCAGCGTCCACGAGGGGTTTACTCACCGCGTACTCTCCGCCCAACGTTTCAGCTAATTCCATGAATAGCGAGATATCTTCTTTTTTCCTCAACCCTCTACCGACCGCTACAACGACGCTAGCTTCGGAGAGGCTGACGCTCTTTCTCCTTGAAGGCCCGAGCACTTCGAGCCCCGAGGGGTATACCGGCAGTTCCTCCAACACTACCGCTTCGAATCGCCTGCTGTAATCGGGTGTAGGCTTCGGAAAAACCCCTGGTCTCACCGTAGCCATCGCCGGCGAAGTAACCGTTTTTATGTGCGCTATCAGGTTGCCCGTGAAGGCGGGCCGCACCTGCACAATGTCGCCCGCTTCGTCTACGTACACATCTAAGCAGTCGGCTGTCAGACCTAAACCCAGGCGGGCCGCTACGCGAGGAGCGAAGCTCCTCCCCCAGGGAGTCGCGGAGACAAGCACGAGAGCGGGGTTAACTCTCCTGATTGCGTGCGCTAGCGCTTCAGCGTGAAGCAGGTAATCGCACAGCCGGTCCTTGCCCACTTTGTACACGAGCAGTACATCAACTCCGCAAGCAGCGAGCTCCCTAAACTCCTGGGAGTTCTCCGACGCTGCCACCAGAACGGAGTACACCTTACCGCCGCGTGCTCTCACGATTTCTCCCGCTTTCGAGAGGAGCTCTAGGGAAGCGGGATTTAACTTTCCGTCAACATTTTCCACGTAGGTAAGAACACCGTAGCCCAAAGCCACCACCTATAGTAGATTCTTTCTTTTCATCAACTCGATTACCGCTTCAGCGGCGTCATCAACGCTCTTAAACACAACAGGGTTTCTCCCTTTCTCAAGGGCGTAAAAAGCCTTCACGACACGGGTTGGGGACCCAGCCCAACCGATTCTCGAAGGGTCTACCCCTTGAAGGTCGCCTGCTTGCCACACCTCCACTGTGGCTTTCCTAGCTCTCATAAGGTCGCTCAATTTGGGGATGCGCGGCTCCAGCCTTTCTCCTTTGAAGGCAAGGGGGCGCGATACGCTGAGCAGGGCGGGGTACTTCAAGCGTACTAGGTAGTAGCCGACTCCGAAGTCCGCCTCTACCGTTATGCTCTCATCGCCGAAGTCGACCACGCCCTGTACAAACGCCGCGTGCGGTACGCCGAGGTGCTCGGCAACCTCCGGCCCCACCTGCCCCGTATCGCCGTCCACCGACCTCTCACCGCACAGGATCAACCTGAAGCTACCCAGCTTCCTGATTGCTGTAGCTAGGGTGTACGAGGTAGCTAGAGTATCGGCACCGGCGAATTTAGAATCGCTCAAAAGGATCGCCCTATCAGCCCCCCTAGCTATAGCGTCTCTCAAGGCCTTTTCCGCGTGCGGGGGGGCCATAGCTAGCGCAACGATGCGGCCGCCCAAGCTCTCCCTCAGCCTAACAGCGAGCTCGAGCGCGTAGAGGTCGAAGGGGTTTATCTCCAGCTCCGCGGACCCCCTGTCCACGCGACCCGTCTCCACGTCGAACCTTACTTTGGTTATATCCGGCGTAGGTTTAACGAGGACCACGATATCCGAGCCGCTCACCGCCACCTTCCCCGGATGCGCATTCCGCGCCGAGCCCTATAATGTTTGTGCAGCAAGTGCCGGACGCGCCGGCCCCTTTAACAGTAAGCGCTTAAGCTCACTCCACCAGCATAGTTTATATTCGTGCTCGTCTAAGCTTCAGCAAACAAGTGCCGACGATGATGATCAATCCCGATGCCGACTGGTGACGTGAGCGGCCGTAGCTGAGCGCCGCTCAAATTTTTCTGCCGGCTGGGGAAGGGGGTTCCGTGCGCCCATCTATAATCGTCCACGGTGGCGCCGGCAGGCTGCGCGGCGAGGATGTGGAGAGGAGGCTCGAGGTGTTGAAGGTGGCTGCGGAAAAGGGTTATGCGGTGATGGTGAGTGGTGGTACCGCTCTTGATGCTGTCGTCGAAGCGGTAGTCCTCCTGGAGGATTCGGGTTTGCTCAACGCTGGTCTAGGTAGCGCGCTAACGTTCGACGGTGCAGCGGAGCTGGACGCTGGCGTGATGAATGGGGACGGGCTGGTCGGCGCGGTCGCGGCGGTGAGACGGGTTAAGAACCCGGTGGTGCTGGCCCGGCGCGTGGCAGAGCTTACAGACCACATCCTGCTGGTTGGGGAGGGGGCCGAGAAGCTGGCTAAGGTTCTCGGCCTCGAGGTGCCGGAGGAGGCGCTGGTCACGCGCGAGAAGCTGGAGAGGTTGAAGGAGCTCAAGGCGAGGTGGGCGAGGGGGGAGGACTACTCGTGGCTCGCCAAGCTCAGGAAGCTCGCCGAGGAGCACCCCGGCTACTTCGGGACGGTGGGCGCGGCGGCGGTCGACAGGGAGGGGCGGGTCGCCGCCGCGACCTCGACCGGCGGCTACTGGCTCAAGCTGAGGGGGAGGGTGGGTGACACGCCGATACCGGGCGCGGGCTTCTACGCTCTCAAGGGTGTCGGCGCCTGCTCGGCGACCGGCATCGGCGAGTACATAATCAGGTTCTCGCTGTGCAGGGCGGTGTGCGAGCTGATGTCGAAGGGGCTCTCTGCGGAGCAGGCGGCGCGGGAAGCGATCTTGCGCATGAGCGCCGAGCTGGGTGAGGGCCTGGCCGGCGTGGTGGCTGTGGACGCTAGCGGTAGCGTGGGCTACGCGTTTAACACTGAGGCGATGACTGTGGCTTACAGGACAGGTGGCATGGAGAACGCCGTAGCGTTAGCTCCGCGCCGCGCTCAGCAGCCCGCAAGGTAATGCCGTTGTCAAATTTATAAGCGCGCTCCGGAATAACCTGTGGTGGTTCGCGTGCGCTTCCAAACCTTGCTGCTCGCCATGTTGATGGCGGGTTGGGGCGTGGGAGCGATGTACGCCGGCTTGGTGAGCGGCACGCTCCCTCTGATTCAGCAGGAGCTGAGCCTGAGCCCAGAAGAGGGGGGGAGGGTTTTGAGCAGCTGGCTGCTGGGGATGCTGCTGGGGGCTTCGGCGCTCGGGTACCTGGCTGATAAGTTTGGTCGCAAGCTCTCGCTGCTCGCCTCGACCGCGCTCATGGGCGTTTTCACCCCGCTTAGCGCCGCCGCGCGAGGATGGCTCGACCTCTCCCTATACAGGGTGCTGGCTGGCGCCGGTAATGCGGGCTACATGGTGACGGCGAGCGTCCTACTCGCCGAGTACGCGCCCGCGAAGGTGAGGGGGAGGCAGGTTGCGCTGCTCGAAAGCGCGTGGGCTTTAGGCTGGCTCGCTGCCCTCCTCCTCTCGCGCTTGATCGCCCCCTACTACGGCTGGCGGGCTGTTTTCGCCTTCTCGAGCGCGGCGCTAGCGCTCTTCCCCATCCTTTCTCTCTCGGTCCCCGAATCGCTCCGGTTCCTGGTGGCAAAGGGGAGGCTCGAGGAGGCTGGTACGCTCGCCAAAAGGTTGGAGCTGGAGCTCCCTGAGCTCGCGCCGACCGCCAGGAGGGGCGTGAGAGACTTGCTCAAGCCGCCTTACCTTAGGAGGACTATGATGCTCTGGACGCACTGGTTCATGATAGTGTTCACCTACTGGGGGATCTTCCTTTGGCTCCCCAGCATCCTGTACGCCAAGGGAATACCCCTAGTGAGGAGCTTGGACTACGCGATCGCAATCACTATCGCCCAGCTTCCCGGCTACCTCTCCGGCGCCTACTTGATCGAAGTCGTCGGCCGCAAGCCCGTGCTCGCACTTTACATGCTGTTGGCCGGCGCGGCAAGCCTCGGCATGTGGCTGTCGGCTAGCGACTTTGAAGCACTCGTGTGGGGCGTTCTTGTTTCCTTCTTTAACCTAGGGGCTTGGGGTGTCACCTACGCTTACACACCCGAGCTCTACCCGACCGAGATGCGCGGTACAGGCAGCGGGTGGGCTAACGCTTTCGGAAGGATCGGCGGCATCCTGGGACCCTATCTCGCTG
>Ga0197143_1002625_pt1 | contig 12925 bp, 10 predicted proteins | sample GBS70_MetaG_FD_148603 | JGI IMG/M metagenome (GOLD analysis project Ga0197143, IMG submission 148603) | Sediment microbial communities from Great Boiling Springs, Gerlach, Nevada, United States - GBS 70_MetaG | ecosystem: Environmental > Aquatic > Thermal springs > Hot (42-90C) > Sediment...
TAAAGTTTTACCCGTGCCAGGTGGACCTATTAATAAAGCACCTTTTGGTATTTTACCACCTAGTTTAGTATATTTATCAGGATTTCTTAAAAAATCTACTATCTCCTGTAATTCTAATTTAGCTTCTTCTAAACCAGCTACATCATTAAAGTTAACTTTTATTTTTGTTTCTTTATCAAATAAACGTGCTCTGGCCTTACCTACATTAAACAATTGCGACCCACCAGCAGCCATTTTCTTCATCACTAAAATCCATAATAAAAACAAAATTGCTATGGGTATTAACCATGATAATATATCACTCAAATAATCCTTTCTACTTTCATTAATAATTTTTATTTCATTATTTGGTATTTCTTCTAAAATTTTATTCATCTCCTGAGAAAAAAATTCAGGGGATATTATTACATAATAAAAATGAGGCTTACTTTTTTTGTATCCTTTCTCTTTTAAATTTTTAAACTTTGAATCTAAAAGCTCTGGCTTTATATATATTTCTACATATTCTTTATTCACAATCACAAGTTTTGAAACTACATTTTCTTTTATTAAATTTCTTAAAGTATTTAGATTAATTTCCTGTGGTTTAGGTGTAAAACTATAAAATTGAAGAAAAAGAAAAACAAGAAAAATTAATAAGTAAATATAGTAGATGTTAAATTTAAAATTATATTTTATCTTTGACCTTGGTTTTTCCTTTTTCATATTTTACAATTTTACCTTCTTTCCAATGTTCTTCTAAATTATAATATTCACGTGCTTTTTTTTGCATAATATGAACTACAACATCTAAATAATCTAAAATTACCCAATACAAATTTTCCACTCCTTCTTCAGAATATGGTAAAATATTTAAATGTTTCTTTACATAGAACCTTATATTTTCTTTAATAGTATCACAATGAATTTTTGAAATAGCCGTACAAATTACAAAGTAGTCGCATATATCAAAATTTAATTTCCTTAGATCAATTATAGTAATATCTTCTGCCTTTTTTTCAGCTGCCGCTTTAATTACAATTCTTAATAATTTTCTTTCGTTTAATTTCTTTGAAACCACAATTTGTTTTTGCAAATTTACAACATTCTATAATAACTTAAAAGTTAAAAAACTAAAGATTTTTTGTTTTTATTTTTATAAGATAATATATCGCTTTTAAATGAAATTTATAAAAAATCAAAAAAAAATACTTTATAAACCTTAAATCTAAAAGCTTAAAGTATGAATTACCTAGAATATAAAATTTAAGAAAAATTGCATAATCTAACTTTTTTCTATTTTTTATAAAATCATTTATATTTATCAATTCATAAAACAACTTGTTATCATTTACAAGATTTTCAGTTAGCCTAAAAGACATACTATTTCTATGACGTCTATAATATAAAATAGCAGAATTTTCAATTATTCCTTCTGCACCTTTTTTATGCAAATCTAATAAAAACATCCTATCAGCAGTACTGCTAAGTAATTCATTAAACTTTATTTTATTTTCTATTAAAAAATCTCTTTTTAACAAAAAAGCAGAAGGAATAGTTTCAAAATGATAAAATAAAACATTTTCTGCTATGTTATTATAGATACCTTTAGAAATTTTTAATATTTTAGTTAAATCTTCATTCATTTCATAAACCAAACTAGTACAAAAAACAGCATTTTTATTATTTTCAAGCTTTTCAACCATTTTTTCCAAAAAATCATTTTCTAATACATCATCAGCATCTAAAAAGAGAATATAATCACCTTTTGCTAACGATAAGCCTAAATTTCTTGCAGAAGAAACACCAGAATTATTTTTATTTATAATTTTTATCCTATCATCTTTTAAACTATTTACAATATTTAAAGAGTTATCTGTCGAACCATCATTAATTAATAGAATTTCGATGTTATTATAAGTTTGGTTCAATACTGAATTTATAGTTTCTTTAATAAACTTTTCTGCATTATAAAAAGGAATAACTATTGATATTAATTTTTTACACATAAATTCATGTATAAATTTTGCAATTGATTAATTTTTCTATCAAAACTAAACATTTTTTTTATTATTTCTTTTGAATTTCTTAACTTGTTTTTATAAAATGAATAATTATTTAAAATTTTTAATAACTTGTTATATATTTGTTCTGAATTTTTATAATCTACGATTTCGGCTAGTTCTTGAAAAATTTTAAATTCTGCTGCTATTCCAGATAAAGTAAAGATAGATGGTACTTCTAAAAAAAGGGCTTCTACATAAACTTGCCCAAAACTTTCAGCCTCTTTTCTTATAGGAACATGAACAAAAACATGAAAACTTTTATATAAACAATAAATTTCAGGTTCAAATTTAATTATTCTGTAATTACTAGATGGTATTTCTCTTAATAATTTTAAAATTTCTTGTTCATAATCTCCCACAGCATTAGCTAAAATTAATAAACTATTCTGATATAAATTAAGCAACTTTTTAAAAGCTGGTATAATATATTGAATGCCTTTCCAATGAGTAAATCTTGAAATAACCCCTATAATAGGATAATAATTTGAATTTATTTCATACTTTTTTCTTATTTCAAAAAGTTTTTCTGTAGAGACATTTTCCATCTCCTCAAAATCAAAACCATGATAAATAACTATCACTTTTTTTAAACTTGTTTTTTCTTTCCTAAAAACTTTTAAAAAGGAAGAAGATGGAACAATTATTTTTTTTGATAAAAAATTAATTATCCTATCATAAAATACTGCTTTAGGGAAATACACATGATGATAATCAGAATGATGTCTTGTTATTATTATATTTTTTTTAAAAGTAAGAATAGCCGATATATTACCTACAATAGTTGCGTCAAATAATTGAGAATGAATTATCTTTGGCTTTTCTTTTAAAATAAGAAGTATTGTTTTAAAAATTGCTGACAACAAATTTTTTTTGTTTTCATAATTTATGTGGTATACTGTAAAACCTAAATCTGAAATTTGCTTTTCTATTTCATAAATTTCAGGATTTAAAAACAAAAAAATTGGATTAAATTTTTCCCTATTAATGTACTTAGCAAACCAATAAAATTCTTTGGCATAGTCAATATTAGAAAATATTAAAAGAATTTTAATTTTCTTTTCTATATCTTTTTTAATTTTTCTCAAAAATCGATTAATATTTTATAAAAAACCTTCTAAAAAACAAATTAAAGAAAAATTTTACGATTTTATGATAAAATTCTGCATTAGGAAAATCTTTATAATATTTAGGCGGTAAATTTAAAAAGCAAATTAAATCATTAACACTTATTTTTAATTTCTGTGCTACATTATTCAATAACTCATTTTCATCTAAATTAGTACGATTATTAAGCTTATCAATAGCATCTGTTCTAGTAATTTCACCACTGCAAATCAAAGAAGATAATGTTGCTTTTCTATAATCAATATTAAATTTTTTTGGTAAATAATATGCTTGAACGAAAAAAGTAATAAGACTTTCTGAATGTTTTTGTTCATAAATTTGAAAATCATATTCTTCTTGTAAAATTTTTTTTGCTCTTAAAGGTGAATAACAAATATAATTAAGAGGATATAATAACCTAATACCTTTTAATTTATAAAAAAATTCTTCCTTTATACTAAAAAAAGGAAAATTCTTTATTTTTAAATTATCAGAAAACTCTTTGATAATTGCTTTAATATATTTTTTATCTTTTGGGTTATATAAAAAAAACTTAGGTAGAATACCTTCACTAACAAAATTATTAGCTAATAAAATATATTTAACTTTAAAACCGTATGCAACTCTATGCAAAGCACCTAATATAGCCATATCTGTTAAGTTCTCTAAATCTGGTACACTTGCTTTTAAAAAAGCAATTTGCATTCTTCTAAACTCTTCAAAATCAAGTTTATATTCAAAATAATCAAAATTTAATTTTTTTATTATTTTTTGTATATTTTGAATAGATAATTCGGTATCCCATCCATTGTTTAAGTGAACAACCAGAGGGGTTAAACCCCATTGCTTTACCAAATGTAGTAAAAAAGAAGAATCTATTCCTCCACTTGCTCCTACAATACAATTGTATTTCCCTTTTTGTTGGCTTTTAATCTTTTCTAAAATTTTTTCTAAAGAATTATAGTTTTTTTTAATATCAAAATAAATTTTTCTAAATTTTTCTTCTAAATTTTTACAATAATTGCATCTATTATCTTCATCAAACCTTACCCCAGGAATTTTATCATCTAAAACGCAAAAATTACATATCATTACATTAATATTTAAAAAATTTTTTATGTAAATTTATATAATCATATAACAAAACAAAACCTATAAATGTACATTTGGAAATATGGTTCGGAAATAATAAGCATTTGGGATTATGTTTTAATAATTATTTATATAATTATATTATACTTTTTCTTATTATTGTATAGGAGCATAAAAAAACACGACAATATTGTTAGAAAATATCTAATCAGTGGAATAACTTTTAAAATAGCAGGCGGATTATTTTTTTCCTTATTTTATGTTTACTATTATGGTGAAGGCGATAATACTAATTACTTTCAAAGTTCATTAATATTACTCAATACCTTTAATGTTGATATTTTTAAATTTTTTAGTATTCTCTTAGGAAACTTAACTTCTGAAAACTATAGTGTTTTTAGTTCAGAAACAGGTTATCCTTTATACTGGCACGATAGATTTGCCTTTTCTATTATAAGAATATCTTCAATTTTTAGTTTTTTTGGTTTTAAGTTATACTTACCAACAAGCTTTTTAGCAAGTACATTTACTTTTTTTGGACAATGGAAAGTATTTAAATTATTATGTTCTTTGTATCCAAATAATACAAAATCTCTTGCTTTTTGTTTTTTATTTATACCCTCAGTCGCATTTTGGGGAAGCGGTCTTTATAAGGACTCATTCACATTTATGGCAAGTTGTTTATTATTTTATAGTTTTTATAACATTTTCATTTTAAGAAAAAGAACATTAACACAAATTTTTTATATTTTATTTTCCATATATCTACTAATACAAATCAAGCCTTATATATTATACTGCGAACTTTTTGGAATTTTTGTTTTTATAATATACTATAATTTAAGCATTTTCAAAAATAAAGTTATAAGATACTTTTTACTTCCTATAATAACTATTTTATCTTTTTTAGTAGGAACTTATTTTTTGCTAAGATTAGGCGAAAAAATTGGAGGACATTATCGTTCTATAGATATGACTTTAAAAATGATGAAAGAAATTCAAAAAGATCTAAAGAATAAAGAGTACTATGGATTAAATTCATATGACATAGGAGATTTTGAACCAACAATACCTGGCATATTAAAAAAATTTCCAATTGCAACAATCACAGGATTATACAGACCCTTTTTATGGGATGTCAGAAAACCAATAGTGTTTATCTCTGCTTTAGAAAATACAATATTTTTACTAATAACTTTATACTCAATAGCAACTATATTAAAAAGTATATTTTATCATGATTTGAGTTATATAATTAAAACAATTTTTAACCCATACATAATTTTTAGTATTATATTCTCAATTACCTTATCATTTTTTATTGGTTTAACGGCTGCAAATTTTGGTGCTTTAGTAAGATACAAAATACCTTACATACCATTCTTTTATAGTTCCTTATTTATGATTTTCAATAATTTAAAATTAATGAAAAAATAAAAATTTATTATAATACATTACTTTTAAGCTTTGATAAGTTAAAAAAATTACATATTTTTACAAAAAAAATGAAATCTAGAATAGAATATGATTCATTAGGTCCAGTAGAAGTACCTGAAAATGCTTATTGGGGAGCCCAAACACAAAGATCAATAAATAATTTTAAGATCGGAGGAGAATTAATGCCTAAAGAAGTAATTTATGCGATGGCAATAATAAAAAAAGCAAGTGCAATAGCAAATTTTAAATTAGGTGTTTTACCTCAAGATAAGATGGAATTAATTGTAAAGGTTGCAGATGAAATATTAGAAGGTAAATTAGATGATCAATTTCCATTAGTAATTTGGCAAACAGGCAGTGGCACACAAACAAACATGAATATAAATGAGGTTATAGCAAACAGAGCACATGTATTAATGGGTAAAAAATTAGGTGAAGGAAAAACTTATTTACATCCCAATGATGATGTTAATAAATCTCAAAGTTCTAATGATACATTTCCCACAGCAATGAATATTGCAGCTTATAAACTAACTATAGAAAAAACATTACCTGCTCTCAATAAACTACTAAATACATTACGTGAAAAATCAGAAAAATTTAAAGACATAATAAAAATTGGTAGAACTCATTGGATGGATGCAACTCCATTAACATTAGGTCAAGAATTTTCTGGTTATTGTCAAATATTAGAAAACTGTATAAATTCTATTAAAAAATCGTTAGAAAACGTAAAAAAATTAGCATTAGGAGGAACTGCTGTAGGAACTGGAATAAATGCGCCAAAAGGATTTGCTGAATTAGTTGCAAAAATAATTGCTGAAATTACTGGGTATCCTTTTGAAACAGCTCCTAACAAATTTGCTGCATTATCATCACATAATGAATTAGTTGAATTAAGCAATGCTTTAAAAATGACTGCATTAGGATTAAACAAAATTGCAAATGATATTAGAATAATGGCGTCTGGGCCTCGAGCAGGTATTGCCGAATTATTCATACCTGAAAATGAACCAGGAAGTTCTATAATGCCTGGAAAAGTTAATCCTACTCAAATTGAAGCACTTACAATGGTTTGTATGCAAGTAATAGCAAATGATTTTGCTGTTTCTTTAGGCGAAATGAATGGCTTTTTTGAACTAAATGTCTATAAACCTCTCATAATACACAATGTATTACGTTCTTTACATTTGTTAGCTGATGCATGTATATCCTTTAATGATAACTGCGTACAAGGAATAAAACCTAATCTAATAAAAATTCAAGAATATTTAAACAATTCTTTAATGCTTGTAACTTCACTATCTCCTTATATAGGATATGATAATGCAGCAAAAATTGCTATTAAGGCTTATAAAGAAAATAAATCACTTAAAGAAGCCGCCTTAGAACTTGGTTTCCTTACCGAAGAAGAATTTAATAAATTGGTCGACCCAAAAAAAATGATTTAATTCATTGTTCCTTTCCATTTAAAAATGTTTTTTCAAATCTTCTTTCTATTATCTTTAACTATAAAATTAAACGTTTTAACAATCTATTTAAATAAAATTTTTTACAAAAAATCACCTTTACTTTCAATAAATGACTAACAAAATTTAACTAAGTTTAAGAATTTTTCTTTTGTTTTAATAAAAAAAATAAAAATTTAAAAAAATTGTGAAAAAATATTTTTTTTTTTAAAATAAAAACTTATATTTAAAAAAAAATTTTGATTATGGCATACGTAATAACAAATGATTGTACAGCTTGTGGAACTTGTAAAGATGAATGTCCTGTTCAAGCAATAACTGAAGGAGAAATCTATAAAATAGATCCAGAACTTTGTACAGATTGTGGTGCATGTGCTGCAGTATGTCCAGTAGAAGCAATTCATCCAGCTTAAAATATGGGGTATTAGCTCAGTGGTAGAGCGCTTGCATGGCATGCAAGAGGTCATGGGTTCGAATCCCATATACTCCATAAAAAAAATTCTTTTCTATAGAAGGAATTTTTTTTTGTATTTTTAAGTTTTTTTAAATAATTAAGCATAGTCTTTTAAGTTTTTAAACAACATATTATTATAATAGCTACTAATTCTTGATTTTAGTTTTTTTAAATTCAATTTTTCCACTATTTATTACAAAACTTTTTTTTCAAATTATATGCATCATCCTGCTAATATTTTTCCAAAAAGGTATTGGCAAATTATCACCATTAATTGTATCTTTTTATCGTGTCTAAAGTATAATACTATGAAAAATCGAAAAATTTTAAAAAAAATTATAAAATCTAAAATTCCTAAACTGAAAATTAAAATCAGAGAAAAAAAATAATGAAGCAACAATTAATGGAAGGCAATTTTCTTAAAGCATAAGAAAAGTAAATAATAATATGTATTATCTGAAATCGTTTTTGATTGAAATCAAATTAAATACGTTTAATAAATAGAAATTTAATCCCGTTTTCATGTATAAATCTTTATAGAATGCTTAAGTTATGCTATAATTTTTCCTTTTTATAAAAAAGTATTTTTTTTATTTTTTTAAAACAATTTTTTTTTATCAAACAATTTTTTTAAAAAAAATTTATTATATTTTTGTTAAAGGCTAAAAAATTTAGATAAATGTTTTTTAAGAACAATGTCTTAAATAAGATAATAGTTGCATTATCCGGATTATTTTTAGCAATTTTCCTAATTATACATTTAATACTTAATTTTCTTACAGTACTTGATGAAACTGGTCAGCTTTATAATAATGCTTGCAATTTTATGGAAAGTAATATTTTAATAAAAATCATCGAACCAATTTTAATACTTGGGATTATTATTCATATATTATACACAACATATTTAACATATAAGAGCAAAAAGGTAAGGGATGTATCATATAAAGTTTCTATAAAAACAAAAGTAAGTTGGGCTTCACAAAATATGTGGACATTAGGGTTCATAATTTTAGGTTTTTTAATTCTACATTTTTTTAATTATTCATATTATTTTAAATTCACAGATATTTTTGAAAAAGGAGAAATTACTCAATACGAATTAGTTGTATCATTGTTCAAAAATTGGATATATGTTGTAATATATGTACTTTCGTTTATAGCATTAGGATTTCATTTAAGTCATGCAATCAGTTCAGGATTACAAACTATTAGTTTAAGCAATAAAAGATTAGAGAAGTTTTTAAAAGTTTTAAGTATTGTTTATTCAATAATAATATCTAGTGGTTTTGGGTTTATAGCTATATACCATTATATAAAACATTTAATTAATAGTTAAATATTGAAATTAATTAAAGGTTAAATATGGAAATAGAAAAAAATATATTAAATCCTCGGATACCAGAAGGTCCTATTGATAAAAAATGGACAAATTTCAAAACATATTGTAAATTAGTTAGTCCAGCTAATAAAGAAAATTTAGAGATAATAGTTGTAGGTACAGGATTAGCTGGAGCATCTGCTGCTGCAACATTAGGAGAACTTGGCTATAATGTAAAAGTTTTTTGTTATTCAGACACACCAAGGAGAGCTCATAGTATAGCTGCACAAGGAGGTATAAATGCAGCTAAAAACTATAGGAATGATGGAGATACAGTTTACAGATTATTTTTAGATACAATTAAAGGAGGAGATTATAGATCAAGGGAAGCAAATGTATTCAGATTAGCAGAGTTAAGTAATGCGATTATAGATCATTGTGTTGCTCAAGGCATTCCTTTTGCACGTGATTATGCAGGTTATTTAGATACACGCTCATTTGGTGGAGCTTTATTAGCAAGAACATTTTATGCTAGAGGGCAAACAGGGCAACAATTATTACTTGGAGCTTATGGAGCCCTTAATAGACAAGTAAAAAGAGGTAAAGTAAAAATTTACCCCAGACATGATGTACTCAATATAGTTTTATATAATGGTAAAGCTAGAGGAATAATAGCAAGAGATTTAATAACTGGAGAAATCAAAAGATTTAGTGCTCATGCTGTAGTTTTAGCTACTGGGGGCTACGGTAATGTATATTTTTATAGCACAAACGCAAAAAATTCTAATGGATCCTTAATATGGAGAGCATATAAAAAAGGAGCACTATTTGCTAACCCATGTTTTGTTCAAATTCATCCAACATGCATACCTATACATGGCGAATATCAATCAAAACTAACACTAATGAGCGAAAGTTTAAGAAACGATGGTAGAGTATGGGTTCCAAAAGACATCGAAACTGCTAAAAAATTACAAAGAGGAGAAATAAAAGCTAACGATATTAAGCCCGAAGATAGAGATTATTTCTTAGAAAGAAGGTATCCTACTTACGGGAATTTGGTACCAAGAGATATTGCATCTAGAGCAGTAAAAGAAAGATGTGATGCCGGATTTGGTGTAAATAAAACAGGTAGAGCTGTTTTCTTAGATCTTAGCGATGCAATAAAAAAACTTGGTATAGAAGAAATAAATAGGCGTTATTTAAATTTATTTCAAATGTATGAAAAAATTACAAATGAAAATCCATACGAAACGCCTATGATGATTTACCCGGGAGTACATTATACAATGGGTGGGCTGTGGGTCGATTATTTATTAATGACAACAATTCCTGGCCTGTTTGCTATTGGTGAATGTAATTTTAGTGATCATGGAGCAAATAGATTAGGAGCTTCTGCATTAATGCAAGGCTTAGCTGATGGATATTTTATATTACCAGTAACAATTGGTGATTATTTAGCTTCAATGATAAAAGAACCTCCTCTACCAACTGATATAGAGGAGTTCAATAATGCAGAAAAAGAAGTAATTGAAGAAATAGAAAAATTATTTAGCACAAAAAAAACCGAAACAGTCGATAACTTTCATAAAAGGTTAGGAGAAATAATGTGGAACAAAGTTGGCATGTCTAGAAATGAAAAAGGACTAAAAGAAGCAATACAAGAAATAAGAGAATTAAGAGAAGACTTTTGGAAAAATGTAATTGTGCCAGGAACTATGAATGAATTAAATCAAGAATTAGAGAAAGCCTTAAGAGTTGCAGATTTCTTAGAGTTAGCAGAACTTATTGCTTATGATGCCTTACATAGAAAAGAATCTTGCGGTTCTCATTTTAGAGAAGAATATCAAACTATAGAAGGTGAATGCTTAAGAGATGACGAAAATTTTGCTTACGTTGCAGCTTGGAAATTTAATGGTCTAGATAAAGAACCTATACTTTACAAAGATATTTTAGAATTTAAAGAAGTAAAAGTAGGAATAAGATCTTATAAATAAATAAAAATATGGATTTTACATTAAAAATTTGGAGACAAAAAGATAGCAAATCAAAGGGTTATTTTGAAACACACTACGTAAAAGATATACATCCAGATACTTCATTTTTAGAAATGCTTGATATTCTTAATCAAAAACTTATAAAAGAGGGAAAAGATCCAATAGCATTTGATCATGATTGTAGAGAAGGAATATGCGGTTCTTGTGGTTTATTTATAAATGGGAGGGCGCATGGACCAGATGAAGGTATAACTACTTGCCAACTTTATATGAGAAAATTTAAGAATAATGATATAATTGTTGTTGAACCATGGAGAGCTAAGCCTTTTCCTGTTATTAAAGATTTAATAGTTGATAGGAGTGCTCTTGATAAAATTTTACAAGAAGGAGGTTATATTTCAGTAAATGCTGGAGAAGCTCCAGAAGCAAATACTATTCCAATACCTCCAGAAATTGTAGAAGAAGCAATGGATGCAGCCTCATGTATTGGATGTGGTGCTTGTGTTGCAACGTGCAAAAACTCATCAGCCATGTTATTTGTTGCTTCAAAAGTGTCTCATCTAGCTCTATTACCTCAAGGAAAAATAGAAGCAAAAAAAAGAGTTAAGGCAATGTTAAAAAAAATGAATGAATTAGGCTTCGGCCATTGCTCTAATATTGGCGCCTGCTCAAAAGAATGCCCCAAAAATATACCAACTTCTCATATAACTATATTAAATAAAGAATTTATTAAATCTTTCTTTAAGTTATTTTAATTTTACTATTTTTTACTATAATTTCTTTCACTAAAACCCTTAAAATCAAAAGCTTATCTTTCGTGTTTATTTATTTAACGATTCATAACACGATAAAATACTATTATTAAATAAAACAAATTTTCTAATTATAAAGGCATTCAAGAAAATTGATTATTAAAATTATTATAATTAATTGAAATTTTTATACTTAAATCATTTAAAACTGTATATCTTATAAAACTTAAAAAAATTTTTTTAATTATTTTTTATTTATTAGATTAGCCAACAAAAATTTTAAGACTACTTAATTCAATAATGATACTAAAAATTTTTATTTTCTTTTTTATTCTTTTATCATTACCAAGTAAATTCTGCTATGTCCAGAATAAAGATTCATCATTCACTGAATTTCATGAAAATGAAGAAGATTCATCAGATGAAAGCTTTTTTAGAGAAGAATACACTATCTCAGAAAACAATAATGAAAAAAATATTAATCTTTATTCAATATGGACAATTAATATATTTATAGTTTTATTTACAATAATTACAGGATTTATATCAAAATACAAAAACTTAATTAAATATAGACCTATATTTTTAGGAATATCAATAATTTATTTAGGATTTATTGTTGGAGGATGTCCTTGTATGATAAGCAGTTTTCAAAATTTAATTTTATATATTGTTAGAGGTGATAACTTAATTTTTTCTTACATTTTTTGGTTTATTATATTATTACCTTTAACCTATATAATGGGTAAAAGTTGGTGTGGTTGGGTTTGTCATTTAGGTGCTTTGCAAGAATTTCTATATAACAAGAAATACGGAAAATTATTTATCTCCAGTTCATCTCAAAAAATTTTAAGGTATATAAGAATAATTTTTACTTTACTTCTTGTTTTTCAATTAATAATTTATCCTATGAATATATGGTGTCTAATTTGCCCTTTTAAGTCAATTTTTAATCTAAATTTAAGTCAAACCTATTATACAATTAATGTAGCACTACTAATTACATTAATAGTTTTATCAATATATAGTTATAGGCCATTTTGTAGAAGCCTTTGTCCAGTTGGATTAATCTTGAGTTTAGTAAGTATTTTACCATATGCCTTAAAAATTAAAAGTAAAGAATGTAAAGTTTGTTACACATGTATTAAAGAATGTAAATTAGGAGCAATAAAAACAAAAAACAACAAGCTGTTTATTAATAACTTAGATTGCATTTTTTGTTCTGAATGCATTGAATCTTGTTCAAAAAATGAA
>Ga0197143_1002627_pt1 | contig 12917 bp, 12 predicted proteins | sample GBS70_MetaG_FD_148603 | JGI IMG/M metagenome (GOLD analysis project Ga0197143, IMG submission 148603) | Sediment microbial communities from Great Boiling Springs, Gerlach, Nevada, United States - GBS 70_MetaG | ecosystem: Environmental > Aquatic > Thermal springs > Hot (42-90C) > Sediment...
AACCCATTGACCTTGAGGGCCTCAAGGAAAGTTTCAGCTTGGAGGTGCCTCTGACAGTTAGGGGTTTGGAAGCCGAACCTTCTCGAGTTACGGTTCAAGTTGAGTTAAGGAGGAGATAAATGAGGCTTTTTGGGACCGATGGGATAAGGGGAGTTGCCAATCGATTCCCCATGTCAGTGGAAGTGGCCCTTAAGGTGGGGAAGGCTTTGACTTACCTTCTTTCTAAAGAGGAACCTCATCCCCGAATTCTGATAGGAAAGGACACCAGACTTTCCGGTTACATGTTTGAAAACGCCCTTGTGGCAGGGATCTGTTCCATGGGGGGTGAGGCGATCCTTTTGGGACCCATCCCCACTCCCGGCATAGCCTTCTTAGTAAGGGACATAAGGGCTCAGGCGGGGATCGTGATCTCGGCTTCCCATAACCCCTTTTATGACAATGGTATAAAGATCTTTGGTCCCGATGGCTTTAAGCTTCCTGATCATCTGGAAGAGGAGATAGAAGAACTTGTCCTCGATAAGGACTTCGATAAGGAGGGTCCGAGTGGTCAAGACATAGGAAGGGCCCGAAGGATGGTGGATGGGCTTGGAAGATATTTGGTCTTTCTGAAAAGGATTTTCCCCCAGGAGCTTGACCTTAAGGGCATGAGGATAGTGGTGGACTGTGCCAATGGTGCTACTTACAAAGTTGGTCCTACCCTTTTTTGGGAGCTTGGGGCCGAAGTGCTTCCCATGGAGGTTGAGCCAGATGGGCTTAACATCAATCGGGGATGTGGAGCCCTTTATCCCGAAAAAATGGCCCAAAAGGTGGTGGAACTCGGAGCTGACGTGGGGTTGGCCTTTGATGGGGATGGCGATAGGGTCATTTTTTCGGACAGAAAGGGTAGGATCTATGATGGTGATTGTATAATGGCCCTCTGCGGGCTTGAGATGGCAAAAAGGGGGATCCTTAAGGGGAAAACGGTTGTTGCCACGGTCATGAGCAATTTGGGCCTTGACCTTTGCCTCAAAGAACATGACATTAAGGTCATAAGGACCAAGGTGGGTGATAGGTATGTAGTTGAGGAGATGCTTCAAGGAGGATATAACCTCGGTGGAGAACAGGCGGGTCATATCGTCTTTTTGGATCATACCACTACTGGAGATGGGCTTCTTACCGCTTTAAAGGTCCTTTCGATTCTGAGGGAAACCGGGAAGGACCTTTCCGAATACGCGGGCCTTATAAAACCCCTTCCTCAGGTTAAGTGTGATGTAAGAGTGACCAAAAAAGTTCCCTTAAATGAACTTGAGGAACTTCAAAGACTTATAAGCAAAAGCGAAAGTCTTCTTTCTGGTAGGGGAAGGATAGTGGTACGTTATTCTGGGACAGAACCGGTTTTGAGGATAATGGTGGAAGGAGAGGATAAGGAGATGATAGAGGAGATTTCCTGTAGGCTTAAAGAATGCGCCCAAAGACTACTTGAGGGAGGTGAGGCATGAAAAAACTTGCCGTTAATGTGGATCATGTGGCCACTTTGAGGGAGGCTCGAAGGACCTTTTACCCCGATCCGGTTGAAGCAGCCATTTTAGCCGAGCTTGCCGGTGCCGAAGGCATTGTGGTTCACCTGCGGGAAGATCGAAGGCACATAAAAGAAAGAGACGTTGAAATTTTGAGAAAGGTGGTTAAAACCTGTCTGAACCTTGAGATGGCCGCGACCGATGAGATGGTCGAAATAGCGAGAACCATTAAGCCCGACATGGCGACCCTGGTGCCCGAGAGAAGGGAGGAGTTAACCACCGAAGGGGGGCTTAACCTCATGCAAAACCCGGAGCATTTAAAGGGGGTAATAAGCCGTTTAAAAGAGGCGGGAATAAAGGTGAGCCTTTTTATCGATCCTGATCCCAAAATGGTGGAAAAGTCCAAGGAACTAGGAGCCGACGCCATAGAGATCCACACAGGGCTTTACGCTGAGGCCAAAGACTTGGAAGAGCAAAAAAGGGAACTTCAAAAAATCGTCGAAGCGGCAAAAGTAGGAAAGGTGCTTGAATTAAGCGTGAGAGCGGGACACGGATTGAATTACTGGAATGTCCGTCCGATTGCCCAAATAAGGGAGATCGAGGAGGTAAGTATAGGTCATGCTATTGTAGCCCGAGCGGTTCTTGTGGGATTTGAAAGGGCCGTAAGGGAGATGATCGAGCTTCTTAAGTAGCCACTTGGAGGGTCAGTTCATACAGAAAATCGATGGCAAAATAAAGGTTTTCAAGGGAAAGCCTTTCGTTTTGATTGTGTATAAGCTTCATCTCCTCCTGACGGAGCCTGAAAGGCGAAAAATCATAGCAGGGAATCCCTTTTGAACGGAAAAACCGACTATCAGTCGCTCCAGGAATAAGGGATGGGACTATTAAAACCTTTCCTTCTCTCTTCCTTATGACCTCACAGAGCGCTTCATATAAAGGGGTTTCAAGCGGTGTAGGAGGCGAAAGTTCTCCTTCCCCACAGGGGAATAATTCCACCTCCGGATCCTCTATGAGTTTCTTCATTTTTTCTAAAAAGGCCTTTGGATCCTCATCAGGCAAAAGTCTCGCATCAAAGTAGGCCAAAGCTTCAGAGGGTATGACGTTTACCTTTTCTCCTGCTTTTAAGACCGTAAGCGTATAGGTATTGCGGATTAAGGCGTTAAAATGAGGCCTTGCAAGGAAATAATCTTCCCGCTCCTTTATGGCCTTATGAAGGTTAGTGAAAATTCGTCTCTCTTCACCTTCGCTAAAAAGGGCGAGGCTTTTAAAGTAATTTTCCACAAGCTCGATCAACCGAGGAGGCTCTTTGTAATTTAGGATTTTTTCCACTGCCCTTATCAACTTCTCACAAGCATTATTCCTATGGGGCATTGAACCGTGCCCGCCTTCTCCTTGGGCTCTTAACCCAAATTGAGCCACTATCTTCTGAGCCACCGAGATCTCACAACGATGGACCTTTCCTTCCTCATTAAGAATGATGCCCCCTCCCTCGTTTAAGGCAAAGGCCACCCTTTTTAACTCCTCCAGGTTTTCAAGACACCACCTTGCTCCAAGCCTTCCACCTGTTTCCTCGTCGCAGGTTGCAAGAAGCCAAACAGGTCTTTTAAGAGTTTTGTTTTCTCTTTTAACCCTTAAAAGGGCACAAACTTGCGCTATCCCAAACCCTTTCGTATCAAGGGCTCCTCGGCCATAGATGTAATTGCCGATGATTTCTCCTGAAAAAGGATCCACTTCCCATTTATCCCCTTCGGCCGGAACCACATCCATATGATGCATCATCAAAAAGGCTCCATCCCCATCACCAAGCTTGGCCAAAAGGTTTGCCCTTCCAGAAGCTACCTTATAAACCTTTACAGGGATCCCTTCTTGGAAAAGGAGGTCCTTCAAAAAGTTTGCCGCCTTCTCCTCTTCTCCCGGAGGATTGGAGGTGTTTATCCTAAGATACTCTTGTAGAAGCCTCTCCGGTTCTTTCATTTTCCTTTGAGGAAGTTCAAAATCCCTCCTGCTTTCAAGATCTCCCTCTCTCGAGAACTCAATTGAGCCAGAAGCCTTATCTTAAGGCCTTCTTCGGGGATCTCAAAGTAAACCTCGTTTCCAAGGTTTCCCAAAAAGAGCTTTCCCCTTTGTCCTACCTGGAGTTTTTCATAGTCCTTTGGATCAAAAAAAACGAGAGGAACGATCCCGAAATTTATTAGGTTTGACCTATGTATTCTGGCAAAGCTTTTCGCCAAAACAGCTCTTACTCCCAACCACCTGGGACACAAGGCCGCATGTTCACGGGATGAGCCCTGTCCATAGTTTTCGCCTCCTACAATGAGGCCATTGCCGCTTCTTTTTGCCCTTTCGGGGAACTGGGGGTCTATATGGTAAAAAACGTACTCGCTTAAGGCGGGGATATTGGATCTTAAGGGAAGAATGTGGGGTCCTGCTGGAAGAATGTGATCTGTTGAGATGTTATCGCCAAGAACTATTAAAACCTCAACTTCAAGAACCGAGCTTAAGGGTTCAAACTCCTCAAGGGGCTTTATGTTAGGCCCTCTCCTTATGATGATTCCCTCTCGCTCTCGAGCAGGAGGGACTATGAGGCTTGAACATTTGAACTTGGGGGGTGGCATTCTCAATTCTGGCTTCACTCCAAGTCTCCGAGGATCGGTAATTTTTCCAGTTATGGCTGAGGCCGTAGCTACCTCAGATCCCGATAAATAAACCTGAGCGTCCTTTGTCCCACTTCGCCCCTCGAAGTTCCGGTTAAAGGTCCTCAAACTCACCCCTCCTGAAGGAGGCGCCAATCCCATCCCTATACACGGACCACAGGCAGGTTCAAGGATCCTAACCCCATTTCGGATCAACTTCTCCAAATACCCCCCTTCCCTCAAAAGCTCCAACACTTGTCTTGAACCAGGGGCCACCACAAGCTCAACGTCAGGATGCTTCCCTTCTCTATCTATCAGTTCGGCCAAAATGGCAAGGTCATAAAAGGAGCTGTTAGTACAGGACCCGACAATTACTTGATCTACCCTAATTCCCTCGACTTCTTTCACTGGTCTTACGTTATCAGGGTTTGAGGGAAGGGCCACAAGGGGTTCGAGTTCACTCAGATTTATGGTGATGCTCCCCTCATAGGAAGCATCCTCATCTGGAGCAAGGGGTATGAAGTCCTTGGGCCTTCCCTGAGCCCACAAAAAGGCCCTTGTTCTTGAGTCGCTGGGGAAAAGACTTGTTGTTGCTCCAAGCTCGGTTCCCATGTTGCAAATGGTAGCCCTCTGAAATACCGAAAGCTCAAGGACCCCGGGGCCCTTGTATTCAAAGACCTTTCCCACTCCCCCTTTAACGCTTAAACGCCTTAAAAGCTCAAGGATTACATCTTTTCCCGAAACCCAAGGGGGAAGCTTTCCCAAAAGCCTTACCTCTATGACCTCGGGCATCTTAAAGGTGAAGGGTTCACCTGCCATGGCCAAAGCCACATCGAGTCCCCCTGCCCCTATTGCCACCATACCAAGGGCTCCCCCTGTTGGGGTGTGACTATCTGAGCCAAGAAGGGTTTTCCCAGGGGCTCCGAAACACTCAAGGTGAAGTTGATGGCATATCCCTGTTCCAGGAGGCGAAAAATAGGCGCCGAATTTGGCTGCTGAAGTCCTTAAGAACAGATGATCATCCGCATTCTCCGGGCCTACTCCGAGGGTATTGTGGTCCACATAACTTACCGCTAAAGGGACTACGGTGTTAATGCCCATTGCCTCAAGTTCCAGGTAAACTAAGGTGCCTGTCGCGTCTTGGGTTAAGACCTGATCGATCCTTATGCTTATCTCCTTCCCGGGAAGGGGTTCACCTTCTACAAGGTGAGAGAGGATAATTTTCTTAAAGAGATTGTTCCCCATTTCAAAGATCCCCCAACCTTTCTTTCATCATCCTTATCACCTTATTTCTATCCCTTTCTCCGAATATCCCCGAACCCGAGACCAGGATGTCAGCCCCGGCTTGGGCTACCTCTTTTATGTTCTCAAGCTTAATCCCTCCATCGACCTCGATTAAAACGTTTTGAAGCCCGAGTTCCCCGAGCCAATTTTTCAGGCGCCTTATCTTATCCAGAGAGCTCGGAATAAAGGCCTGCCCCCCAAAGCCAGGATTAACGCTCATTAAAACCACAAGGTCCACCTCTCCTATCACTTCCTCAAGCATTCCAAGGGGTGTTCCCGGATTTAAGGCGACCCCGACCATAACCCCCAATTCCCTTATCCTCTCAAGAGTTCTATGAATGTGTTTTGAGGCCTCAAAATGAACGCTTAAAATGGAAGCCCCTGCCTTAACAAACTCTTCAAGATAACGGTCTGGGTCTTCTATCATCAAATGAACGTCCAAAGGAAGCTTTGTCACTCCTTTAAGGGCCTTAACGACCGGTAACCCTACGCTCAAATTGGGGACAAAATGCCCATCCATCACATCCACGTGAATGAGATCAGCCCCCGCCTCCTCAACTTCCTTTACCTCATCCCCTAAGCGGGAAAGGTCAGCCGAAAGTATAGAAGGAGCGATCCTTTTCATCCTTGGGCCTTCTTCTGGGATAAAACCTTATAGGCCCTTCGGGTGAGCTTTTTAAGACGGGAAATCCTCTCCCTTAACTTTTGGGCCTCCTCCTTTTTCCCCTCGGAAAGAAGTTTTTCCCTCTCGGCCTTAAGCTGTTTTATCTGTCGTTTTACCGCCGTGACATTTATCGTCCTTTTCCCCACTTTAACTATCTTTTCCCCTTCAGGTCCTCCGGGTTTACCCCTCACTTGAAGGATAAACTGAATTAATTCTTCCTTTTGCATTCCGCTTACGCCCTGGGCTCCAAGTTCTTTGGCTAAAACCCTTAGTTCCTTAACGGTCATCTTCTCAATGGGCTTTTCCTCAGCCATAGTTCACCCCCTTATTGGATTTTTTGGGAGATAACACAACTTTGGTCTTTATTTCAAGCTTTTAACTATTTTTTAACGGTCTTTTCGAAGATCCTTTCTGCCTTTATGGCTGCCCTTTCGGCTCTTTCAGCTTCTTGAGAGGCCCTTTCAGCCTCTTTTTGGGCCTTCTCAGAAGCCTCTTGAGCTTTCTCTAAAATGGCCTTCATCTCCTCTATCTTTTCCGAGACCTCCTTTACCCTTATCCCCTCGGGCTTCCAGACGATCTCCTTATAAATGGGCGTTATCTTCGGAAGTTCCTCTTGGAAAAACCGGGCAAAATCATTCACCAATAAGGCCACCGCTTCCTTCAAGGCCAGATCCCTCATCCTTTCCGTGTCGGCTTTCGAAAAGACACTTTCAGGCCTAATTCTCACTTCCGCTTTGTTTGTCCAAAGTACATCCCCTGACCTTCCGTCTTGAACCGTCAACCTCACTTGGGCCTTAACCTCGGGTACCTTTCCGCTCAAATGCCCCAAAAACCCAATCCCCCCTCCTACAAGAGCTCCCGCATCCCTTTCCCATTCAAGGGGGCTTGCCACATCCGTTAAAGCCCATCCGGCTGCTGCCCCAATTGCAAGCTTTTGTAAAAGCTCTCCTGCGTAAACCAAGGTCTCTCTTTTCTTTTCGTCCTCTACAAAAGGATAAGCCTTATCACTGTGCCTTCCAAAAAGAAGCCTTTGAGGAAAGTTAAAGGCAAAGGATAAAAAGCCCACCTCAAAGGGATTATAGGATTCCGTTAACTCCTCCTTCAATTCGATTAAAGAGGCCCTCACTACAAAGACTGTTCCGAACTCCTCACATAGTTCCTTTAAAACTTGAGGCCCTATCTCAAGTTCCTTCTTTTCGGGAACAATAAGGTTTTGCCTTAAGGCCTCTTGAAGATGTCTTTTCGTATTATCCGTATAAGAGGCTTCAAGATGGTAAAGGATGGCCCTTGAGGCGGGGCTTAAGTCCTCTTTTACTCCCTTTAGAATCCCCCTCTTCCTCAAAAAGTAAAGGACATCTTCCTTCACTGAAGGAACAAAGCCTATGGAATATAAGGATTGAGAGACCACTTCATCCAAAAGGGGAGAAGAAGAGGGAAGAACGATCACTTTTCTCCACTTCCCCTCAAGGGGAGACCTTTCCATAGGGGAAAGGCTAATTTTGGCATTATAACTACACCCCGCCAAAAACCCAAAAAGCCCTACTCCTATCAAAAGGCTTTTTAAGGACAAAAGTTTCATCTTAAGGCCTCCTCATTTTTGCTATTTTGCTTTTTAGCAACAAAACGGAAAAAGGTCAAGAAAAACAGTTTATGGGAATTTGAAAAAACCCCTTGACAAGTAGAAATGGCCTTGCTATAAATTAAGCGGTTTTAACTTTTGAGGGAAAGGAGGTGAGAAGGCCAAGGAGGAAAGAGGATTTTGAGGTTTTAGGTTTGGGGGTTATGTCTCAAAAATTTTAAAAGGAGGTGGGCATGAAGAGAGGTTGGTTGATTGGGTTAGTTGCTTTAATGGGGGTAGTTATTGCTGCCCCAGCCATGGCGAAGGTTGATCTTTCAGCAACAGGTTATATGGGAATCGGTTACAGGGCTTTTCAGAATGTGGGTACCTGGGATGATCATGTTTACACCAATTGGGTTCAGAGGTTTGAGTTGTTTTTCCATACTGCGGCCTCAAAGGATTTGAAAGGTGTTGTTAGGTTCAGGATGGATTCGGTGCCTCATCCATGGGGAACAGCTAACGCGGGTCAAAATGCTCTTGGCAGATGGGGTGGTGAGCAGGTCACCGTTGAGGTGAAGGAGGCTTATCTTGATTTTAAGATCCCTGGAATTGAATGTCCGACTTGGTTGAGGGCTGGTGTTCAATTTTTTGCGCTTAGGCCTGAGGTTTTTCTTTTGGCTCCTGGTCCTGGTATAAGCTTAAGGACAAGCATGCCCTTCGGTGATGGCACCTTCGGTTTAAGCGGTGGTTGGGGAAAGATAAGGGAGTATGATGAGGTGGTTAATAGAAGTCTTACCCTTTTTGATGGAACTTCATTCAGCACTACAAGGGAACAACAAAGCGCTAACCTTTTCTATCTTGCGGGTGATTATAAGGCTAAGGCGGGTATAAGCGGTGGTCTCTATGTGGCTTGGGCTACTGGAGAAGGTAAGGCTATATCAGCTACAGTTACAGGAGTAGGGACCCTTGGAAATGTTCAAGCTGATGGTGACATATGGTGGATAGGGCTTTATTCCGACGGGAAGGTTGGGCCTTTCAAGTATAATCTGGATGTAATTCACAACACCGGAAAGGAGAAGATAAAGGGTTATTTAGGGGGGACAAGTGTTAGTGATAAGATCAAATACAGCGGTTGGCTTTTAAGGGCAGTTTTGACTTATCCGTATGAGAACTTCAACTTTGGATTTGGTGGCTTGTATGTGAGCGGTGTGAACTACAAGAAGTGGAATGATAAAGGCAAGTACACCGGCTTTGCCCTTCCCTTTGGAACTGAAACCATGGGTCCTCAGGGTGACAGCTTGATCGTGTTGAGCGGTTGGGGAACTGGTCCTGGGGTTGTGGGCGATATAGGATGGGCTTCTGTGCCTTGGTCTTTGGCAAGAGTAAGTGGGATGGATCTTGCCTGCAGAGGTTGGCCTGGAGTGTGGGGTGTGAGGCTCTTTGCTGATTACAAGGCCAACAAGTGGTTGACCCTCTCGGGACAGGTGGCTTACTTCGGTGACACTGTTAAATACGGAAACGCCTTTGAGGGATATGTGACTGACAAAAAGTATGATGACAAGGACATAGGTTTTGAGGTTGATCTTGCTGCTAAAATCGATATTTACAAGAACCTCGCCTGGAGGCTTGTATTCGGGTATCTGTTTGCCGGTGATGCGATGGATGGAAAGAGGGCTCCGGGCCAGAAGAAGCGTGACGATCCATATGCCTTCGTGAGCACCTTGATTTACACCTTCTAAGCTCCAGGAGGTCTTAAAGAGGGGGAAGGGCTTAAAAGGTCCTTCCCCCTTTTTATTTGCATTTTCCCTTCTTTTGGTATAAGCTTTTTTAGAGGAGGTTTAAATGAGTGATCTTTTTAAGTTAGAAGGAATTCATGTGGAGGTTAAGGGTAAGGAGATCCTCCGGGGGATTAACTTGGAGATCCGAGAAGGTGAGGTTCATGCCCTTTTTGGACCGAATGGGTCGGGGAAGACTAGTTTGATTAATGCCATCTTTGGGTTTGAAAACTATAAGATCACCAAGGGGCGAGTCATATTTCAGGGCGAGGAGATAACCCATCTTCCTCCCTATGAAAAGGCCAAAAGGGGTCTTGGTATTTCCTTCCAGAGGCCTCCGGCCATTAAAGGGGTTAAGCTTTTGAGTTTAGCCAGGCTTTGCGCCAAAAAAGACGGGCTTTTGATTGAAGAATATGCCAAAAAACTCAATCTTCTTTCTCACCTCGAAAGGGAAGTAAACGTGGGTTTTTCCGGAGGGGAGATGAAAAGGCTTGAACTTTTCCTTTTGCTGCTTCAAGATCCTGTGATGGTCTTTTTGGATGAACCTGAATCAGGGGTTGACCTTGAAAATATCGCCTTAATAGGTCAGGCCATAAATAGGCTTTTGGGAAGGAAGGTGGAGCCCGATCCGGAAAAGCCTATAAAGAAGGTTCTAAAGGAAAAAAGGAAATCGGCCCTAATAATAACCCATACAGGCCACATCCTCGATTACGTTGAGGCCGATTTAGGGCACGTGCTTTTAGGGGGAAGGATCGTCTGTTCGGGAAACCCACGGGAGATCCTTCATACAATTAAGGAACACGGCTATGAAGAATGTTATCGATGCTTTGGAGGAAGAAAATGAGAGAGCTTAAACTTACGGAAGATGAAAAGAAACGACTCTTAATGACGGGAATCGATCTTGAAGGAAAGGACCGAGCGGGAAGCTTTTTCCTCTGCGATCAGGAGGTTTCCCAATGTACCATTAACCAGGATGGACTTGAACTTTTGCCAATTCAAATGGCCCTGGAAAAATATGACCTTAAGGACTATTACTGGAAGCTCCTTCAACCCGAAAAAGACCCCTTTACCAAAAGGGCCGAAGAACACCTTGAAGGAGGTTATTTCATAAGGGCTTTACCAGAAGCAAAGGTGACCTTTCCGGTTCAGGCCTGCCTTTTTATCAGAATGGATCAATTCACTCAGGACATCCACAACATCATAATAGCTGAAGAAGGCTCCGAACTTCACATCATAACTGGTTGCTCCACTTCGCCCCACGTGAGATCAGGACTTCATGTGGGGGTCTCCGAGTTTTACGTGAAAAAGGGGGCAAAGCTCATTTTTACCATGATTCATACCTGGCCTGAAGAAATGGTAGTAAGACCAAGAACAATGGTTTTGGTTGAGGACGAAGGGGTTTTTATATCAAATTACATCTCCCTTCTTCCCGCCAAGGATATCCAGGCTTATCCTACGGCTATTCTTCAAGGTAAAAACTCCGTCGCAACCTTTCAATCGGTTCTTCTCGGTCGAAAGGGCTCCCTTATGGACCTCGGTTCAAGAGTTATCCTTCGAGCCGAAGGAGCAAAGGCTGAGATAGTTTCCCGAAGTGTTTCAACCGGAGGAACCATAATAGCCCGAGGACACCTGGTTGGTGAGGCCAAGGGGGTAAAAGGTCATCTTGAATGCCGAGGCCTTCTCTTATCCTCAGAAGGCGTAATTCACGCTATCCCTGAGCTTGAGGCCCGAGCCGAAGAGGTTGAGATGTCCCATGAGGCAGCTGTAGGCAAAATAGCCCGTGAGGAATTGGAATACTTAATGGCTAGGGGATTGACCGAGGAAGAGGCCACCTCCTTGATCATTAAGGGGTTTCTTACCCTGGAGATAAAGGGATTGCCACCTGCTTTGAAAGAACAACTTGATGCCCTTTATGAGGAGATGGGAAAGGCCCTCTAAGGAAGAATTGTCTTGAGAAACTCAAGGCTCCTCCTTAAACCCTTTGGCTCAAATACCTCAAGGGTCAGAAGGAGGTCATTGTCCCAAGGAAACATGGAAAAGAGCTTTTGAAAGTCTATCATCCCCTCTCCCAAGGGAAGATGTTCATCATAAAGGCCTCGGTTGTCGTGAAGATGAACTTCATATAAGAAACCGCCTAATTCTTTAAGCCACTTCTCTTGATCCTTTCCTCCAAATACGTTCACATGCCCCACATCGAGACAAAACCCAATTCCCTCCTGGTTCTTAAGAAGCTCCTTGATCAGAACGGGATCTTCTTCATAGGTATTTTCAATGGAGATTTTAAAACCCGATTTTTTCGCCCTTTCAAAAAGGGGAACCCATATCTCAAGACTTCTCTTAATCCAAAGCTCCAAAAGCCCTCCTTCGGGCTTCACCCCAGGATACCAACCTGTATGAAAGACCACATTTTGGGGTTCCAAAACCTCACAAAACATCAAGGTCTGATCAAACCTCTTCCGGGTGACCTTCCTCACCTCATTATCAAGCCCACCTGGCGAAAGATCAGCCCACGGAGCATGAACCGAAAGGGATAGCCCCTCTTTTTTAAGCTCTTCCCTTATCCAGGAAAGATCCTCCGGTTCAAAATTGTCAAGAACCTCCTGCCAAAGCCATACCTCCACCGAAACCCCAAGCTCTAAACACTCCCTCAAAAAGGGCCTTGAGTCCCTATCGCTAAAAATCGGCATCGAAACATGCACTTTCATCAAACATATTTTAAACTCAAATAAGCTCAAAAACCATACCCCGAGTTGACCAAATTTAAAAATTATATATAATTTAAATTTAGAAAAATTAAACAAAGGAGGTGACTCATGAAGAGAGCAGCGATTTTTTTAGGTTTATTGATGTTTATGGTTGGGAATGCTTTTTCCTTTGATGTGGAGCTTGCCAAAAAATTTAACGCCATGTTTTCTCAGATGACCCCTGAGGTCATAAAACAGCGTCCATGTGAGGTAGATGGTAAGAAACTGTTCGAGATGATCAAAAACAAGGAGGAGTTTGTATTTTTAGATATAAGGACTCCTGATGAGATGGCCATTACGGGCATAACCTGGAAGAATACGCTTCGAATTCCTATGAATGAGCTATTTAAGGAAGATAGTCTCAAAAAGCTTCCCAAGGACAGAAAAATCCTTGTGGTTTGTCATACTGGTACAAGAGCGGCGGCAGCAACTATGGCTTTGAGGGCTGTTGGATTTACGAATGCCTTTATGTATAAAGGTGGTCTTGCCGAGCTTGCCAGAGATGTTGGAAGAAACGTGATTGGAGAAGCTTTCTGATCCAAGTTTTATAGTCCCCCCAAAAAGTGGCCCCTTCGAAAAAAGGGGCTACTTTCTTTTATGAACTGAACCTTCATACTTTATTAATTTTTATAAAAAGGTAAGGGGTAAAGAGATCGGTACCAGTTTTGAGGTGGAAGGGGAAGGTGAGGAGCCTTGGATCAACCTTTCTCAATAGGGCCTCGAGAAGCACTACCGGAAATTTCAGGATGTGGCTGTTCAGAAG
>Ga0197143_1002628_pt1 | contig 12912 bp, 10 predicted proteins | sample GBS70_MetaG_FD_148603 | JGI IMG/M metagenome (GOLD analysis project Ga0197143, IMG submission 148603) | Sediment microbial communities from Great Boiling Springs, Gerlach, Nevada, United States - GBS 70_MetaG | ecosystem: Environmental > Aquatic > Thermal springs > Hot (42-90C) > Sediment...
ACAATGCCTTTTCCCTTTAAATAAATCTTCTTCCCTGTATTCCTTAATAAATAAGCAATGTAATCTCGGTTAAATCCTAAAATATTTGTAAGTTCATTTAACATCTCTGTCTTAATCTTTTTCCTCGTTCTCTTAATAAAAAAATAGGATACAAGTATGGTCTTTATTTTAACTAAATTATTTTTGAGGAAACAATATATTTTTGACGAGATTATTTTTGAGGAATACTGTTGACTTGACAAAAAATTTTTTTGTGTATATATTTATGTATACACAAACAAAAAAATGAGAAAAAGTATAGTGTTATACAAAAAAATTAAAGAAGAAATAAAAGAACAGATAGATAGTGGAAAATTAAAGGAATATGATAGAATCCCCTCAATTGTTGAACTTTCTAAAAAATATAATGTTAGCACAATTACTATAAGGTTAGCAATTTCAGAACTTGTGAAGGAAGGGTATCTTGAAACTCTTGGTAGTAAAGGCACTTATGTGAAATTAAAAAGAGCGAATAACAAACTTATAGCATTGTTTTTTAGTGAAGATATAAAAAATCCATTTATTGGTGAAATCTATTTTGGAATTGAAAAGGTCTTGTCAATTGAAGGTTATCATACAATATTTTTAAAAACCGATGGAAATGAAGAAAAAGAAACAAAATACTTAAAGGGACTATTGGAAAGAGAAATAGAGGGAGTTATTATGATTCCGGTATCTTCAGAATTTAATTCTCAATCTGTTTATTTTCTTAAAAGGTTAAAAGAGAAAAACATTCCTGTTGTTTTTGTTGATATAAAGGTTGAAAATTTTGAATGTGATTATGTTGAAACAGATAATTATCATGCAGGATATGAAGCAACAAAATATTTGATAGAAAAAGGACATAGAAAAATTGGGATAATTCTTGGGCATGATGTAAACACAATAAGAGAGAGATTTTCCGGATATTTACAGTGTTTAAAAGATAACAAAATAGAATTTAATAAACTTTATGTAAAACGACATACATTTCAAAAATATTATGAAGAAACAGGATATATATGCGGATTAGAATTATTAAATTTAAAGAACCCTCCAACAGCAATATTTTGCACTTGTGATTCTATAGCAGTTGGTTTATATAAAGCATGCCATGAAATGAATTTAAAAATACCTCAAGATATTTCAATTATTGGTTTTGACAATTTGAAATTTACAGAGTATATGATACCGCCATTAACAACAATTCACCAAGAGAAGGATAAGATGGGAGAATATGCTGCAAAAATTCTGATTGAAAGAATAAAAGGAAGCGACTTACCAGTTCAAAAAATCTTTTTAAAACATAAATTAATAGAAAGGGGTTCTGTTACAAGTCCCCTAAAGGAGGTGATGTAATATGGATGTAAAAAATGAAATTTTTTGAATATAAGCAAAAAAGAAAAAAAGTAAAAGGAGGTAAATAAAAATGAAAAAGAAAAATAAAAAAGTGGGGTTTACTTTAATAGAATTGCTGGTAGTGGTAGCCATAATTTCTATTTTGGCTGCTATGCTTCTACCAGCATTAAGTAAAGCCCGTGCTAAAGCAAGAAATGCTCTTTGTATGAGTAATTTAAGACAGATGTATCTTGCTATGGCAATGTATGAAAATGATTATGGAATTTTAATGTCCTATACATGGGATAGCCCATATTTAATATATAATATGAATTATGGGAAAGACCAGTGGGACCATCATGGGATTTTATTTGGGCATGGATATTTAAAGAATGGAAGAGTTTTTTACTGTCCTTTTTTGGAAAAAAGGTATCCATCAAGTTTCAGTTATGAGCAAGCATTTAAAAAATATTACAATCCTGCCACAAATAAAATGAGCACGACTGTTAGGAGCGCCTATATTTTGAGGTGGTATAATTGGCCATCTACACTTGATAGAATGTATATTAATAGTAAAAACAATACGTGGAGAAGAAGAAATTATGTAGTTAGTTTAATGTATGATGTTTATGCTACTGGACAAGGTTATCCTTGGGAAATATATGCGCAGGATGGAAGTGGATATAATGTTTTATATACAGATGGTTCAGTAAAATATATGCCTGTTTCATTTGTTAAATCCCATCTTGGAGATGTTACTCCTGGAAATCTTAACAATACATATGGTGGAGATCATAACTATGCTTTTCAAACAATTGCTGACATATATGGTATAGGTAGAAATACATGGTTAAATCCGTAATTCTGAAAAAGGAGTTAAAATATGAATTGGATGAAACAGTGGATAATTGTATTTTGTTCTATTATTAGTTTCTTGAGTTTATCTTATTCTCAAAATCAGAAGATGCAGGTAATTTTTAGTGCAGATGAATTTGAAGAAAAAGGTGCAAGGTGGGAAGCTATTAGTCAAAAAGAAGAGGATTTTGAAGTAAAACTTGAAAAAACTTCAGATTTTAAATTGGAGGGAGAAAGATGCCTTAGATTTACTTTTAAAAAGTTAACAGAAATTCATGCAAATAAACATGCCAGAGTAGAGATAAGAATACCTCGTAGTAAATTGAATCTTCTGTCTATATCTGGAAATAAATGTTACTTACATGTTATGGCGGAGAAACTTCCTTCTTCTTATATTGCAGGACTTCTGGTAGAATCACCTTATGCTAATGCAGTTATAGAACTTACGAATTTTGATAAAATAAAAGGTTCCTTTATGGCAATAGAGATTGATGCGAAAAAACTTTGTGAAATATCAAAAACAACTCCTAGAATTGACCCATCTCGTATAACCCGTATTTTTCTTTATTTTGCCAATGTAGAAAAAGAAGAAAGTGGTGTTATTTATATTGACGCTATTACAGACAAACCCCTTGCTCCAGTTTTAAATCCAGTAGGCGAAGAAAAAAATAGTTTATCTGTAAATATTCAAGAAATAAGTGTTCCATATAACAAACCATCTCCAATTCTTACATTTTCACAGTTAAAAAACTCAATTCCTCATATAGATGTTCCCATATATGTAATGGAATATCATATTTGGTATACAAGTCCATTTGGGCTCGGTCATCGTGGTGGTTTTACACACTGGCCAATTGGAGACCTGTATTTAGTAGAAAATTCAGATAACATTCCCTGGCGGAAGAATATAGGTGCTTCCATTGGTTATCCTTTAATTGGTTTTTATGATTCAGCGGTTGAAGAGGTTATAAAATGGCAAATAAGATGTATGAAGGAATCTGGTTTTGATGGAGCATTTGTTCACCTTTTTCCCCTAAGAGAAGATGGAACAAAATTTGGAGAAGAAGATACAATTTTTGCCCGAATTCTTGATATTGCTAAAGCAGAAAAATTTCATATTGGTATTCACGATGAAGTTCAGTTTCGTCGGGGTTGGTTAGCACAAAAGCCGGAAATTTCAGCAGAAAGAGCAGGGAAAATAATAAAAAAATTTGGCAAGCATCCGGGTTATTTAAAATTAATGGGAAAACCTGTGTATAAATTCCAGGTTTGGGATTTATGGGGAAATATGATTACTTATAACGACTTGGCTTATATAATGAAAACCGCCGAAGAAATTTCTGGTCAGGATATTTACTGGATACTAATGATATTTCCTTATCCAGAGATTCTTTCAATACCAGATGTTGATGCTATAGTTGTAACTGCCAACAGCAATTTTATACAAAGAGGGAAAGATTATTTAGAAGGACAAAATTTAGATTGGATTGGACTTGAAGAAAATAAAATTGGACCCGTAAGGAAGGTTAGAGAAGAAATAAAGCGAGCGGGTAAAAAGATAGGGTTATGGGTTTATCCTGGATTTAATAACTCTTATCTTTCTAAAACTGCGGACTGGTTTGATAGAAAAGGAGGAAAAACTCTCATAGATGTTTTAAAAATTTACAAACAAGAAAAACCCGATTTTATTCTTTTAAGTTCCTGGAATGACTGGGTTGAAAATACAGCCATAGAACCTGGTTTATCTTTTGATGATTATAACGGAGACCCATATCTTTATTGTAGAATAATTGCAGCAGCAAAAGGGAAAACTTTTGTTCCACCACCTCTTCCTAAACCAGAAGCAGTAGACCCGTGGTTACATGCCTTATTATACGGAATAGATAGAACACCGCCTATCATAACTCAGGTTTGGTATTCTCCTCTTGAACCTGCAATAGAGGTAGTTGCTTTTGACCAACATTCCAAAATAAAACAAGTTAAAGGACTAAAGTATGGAAATGGTATGATAAGATTTCAAGATAAGAAAGTAGAAACATTTAGAAGTAACCTAACTTTTCCCTCACCGTCAGCCTTAAAGTTTGATTCTGCTGAAGGTAAGGGAGGTTTATCTTTATCACAGATTCCTGTATGTAAAATTGAATTTGAGGAAGTTTTTCCTTCTAAAAAAATAATAGAAAATACTTGGATACATTTTTACTACTTTGATGGTCAGCCAGGAAGAATAATTATTGAATATCCTGCAGAACCTAATATTATTAATACATTTGAACCACGCCCATTATTAATTAAACTTCCATGTTCTGGTAGTAATAGTTGGAGAAAAACAGTAGTGAAATTACAAAATCTTTCTCAGTCAAAAAAACTATTTCTTACTATTAGGTTTGAGCCATCGCTTGAGAAAAAAGAAGAAAAAAAACCTGTTATTTTAGGAAGTATATGTCTTCTTTCAGATTTTTCACAGGGTATAACTGGTGTTAAAACTACTATAGAAACTACAGATAACCTTTTTAAGTTGAATAATATTTTACCAGATAGAACTCTTTATGACTGGGTATTTATTCAAGCAGAAGATACCAATGGAAATTTTTCAATTCCAGTAGGAGTTAATTTAGCAGATGCAAATAAGTTTAAACCAACGCGGCTAAAATAAAAAAATGTTAAATAGAAAAAGAAGGCAAAGATGAAGAAATTTTTAATTTTAATGATTATTATATTATGTTTTTCTTCTTTTGCAGAAGCAATTCTTGAAGATTTTGAATCAATGAAATGGGTTTGGAGAAACTGGGATGCTAACGAAGGGAAAATTAGTGTAAGTAATGAGATTTTTAAAGAAAAAAGCAGTTCCTTAAAGTTTAAATACGATTTTGAAAAAGTAGGTGCAACTTGTCTTGAATGGTCTAATATAAATCAAAATTGGGAAGAAGGAGATGGTATAGGGATATGGGTTTATGGAGATAATTCAAAAAATAATTTAATTTTTAGGATATTTACCAATGGAAAAGATTTTTGTTCGTCAGACCGTATTAAAATTAAATGGGAAGGATGGAAATATGTTTATATTCCCAAAAAAGAATTTAGTCAATTTGGAAATGGCGTGGACTGGAATAAAATCTCTTTTATGTATATTGTTTTAGAACATCCAGCAGATGGGGAAAGAAAGGGTGAAATATATTTAGATAAGTTAGTTCTCGCAAATAATAATGAAGAGAAAAAGAAAAAAGAGAGTTTGTCAATGCCTGTTCTTAAAGATAATAAAATTATTGTTTTTTTCAATAATAAAACAGGAGGCATAGGCATTTCTTCTTCTAAAGATAATTATACTTTTGTTGAACCAAAAGAACCTTTTTGGGAAATAATTTTATTCACTCCTGAAAATAAAATTGAAAAACTTATTCCGGAAGAAGAAAGATTAAAAATTTTTACAGATGAAAAAAACAAAGAAGTTAAAATTTTTTGTGAATACAAGTTTCAAGGAGCCAAAAGTATAGAAGTCATAACAAAAGGTAAATTAGAAAAAGAAGGAATAAGTGTATGGAGGATAGAGATTAAAAATAACTCAGATAATATAATAAAATATGTAAATTTTCCCCGATTTTCAATAAAAGATGAAGAAGGAAATTTTGCATTTCCTCTTGGCAAAGGGATTTTAATAAAAAATCCATCACAAAATAAGGGACTTGCTAATTTAGTTAGATATTATGGGTTTGATGTTGGAGGAGGATATTACCCTTGCTCACTTCAAACAATGCAATTTTTTACATATTATAATGATAATGGTGGATTATATTTTGCTACATATGATTCAAAATGTTTTATGAAACAATTTAGGTATGAACCTGAATCTAAAGGTTTTTTAAATTTTATTCTCAAAGTTCCCGTACCAAATATGAAAACCAAAGGCAATTTTTATTCTCAAACATGGGATACAATTATAGGAATTTATGAGGGAGACTGGTATGATGCAAGTTTAATTTATAGAGATTGGGCTATAAAACAATTATGGTGTCAAAAGGGTCCTATCTATAAAAGAATGGATATTCCAGAATGGTTTAAAAAAAATATTTTATGGCTTTCTGCCTGGCTTCAACCAAAAAGTGCATATTATCTTCCAAATTATTATCCTGAATTGATAAAACAAAAAGGAATTGAAAATTTGTTAAGTCAATATACACCACCATCTGAATATGTAATTAAATTTAAAAAATATTTCTTGGATGAAAATGAAACAATGGGATTTCAATGGTATGCATGGAATATCCAAAGTCCATGGTATATGGAATTCCCTCATTATGGACAAAAATATGATCCAAATTTTCCAGAATTATGCCCTCATAAGGAAACACCAGAAGAAGTTTTGCAAATGAGAAAAGAAAATATAAGAGTCATACCTTATGTTAATACTTATCTATGGGAGAAGTGTGTTCCTTCCTATGAAAAAGCAAAATTATATGCTGTAAAAAATGAAGATGGAAATGTTAAAACTGGCTATTCAAGGAAAGACCATGAAAATAAAAATTGGGAAAATGCTGCAATGTGTCCGTTTACAGAGTGGTATCAGGATATGCAGGTAAAATTACTTTCTTCTCTTTTAAAAGAAGTTAAGTTTGATGGCTTATACCTTGACCAGATAACAGCAGTTGCTCCACAATTATGTTTTGACTCATCCCATGGACATCCTGTAGGAGGAGGAAGCTGGTGGGTAGAAGGATATAGAAGACTTATTGAAAAAGTAAGGCAAAAAGTCAGAGAAGTGAATCCTGATGCAATATTAACAAGCGAAGCAAATACAGAACCTTTTATAGACCTATTGGATGGTAATCTTGCCATAACACCAACTTTTTCTAATGAAGTTCCATTATATAAAGTAGTTTATGGAGATTACTCAATAGTATATGGAAGAAAACAGTCCCCAGAAATGTTAAGAAATAGGATACCATTTGATGCTATGATGGGCTTAAGTTTTATTTATGGTGAACAAATTGGCTGGTTTTCTCGTGGTGAAGTAGTAAATCTTTTACTGAAAGAAGAATTTGAGCCACAAAGAGAATATATGAAAAAGATTATAAAAGGGATTAAATTTGCAAGAAAGTTTTTAATAGAGGGAATATATCAAAGGCCCTTAAAAATAGACATTGAAGGAGAAAATAAGGAACTGGAATTTACATCAAATTTAGCAACCCATCCATATATTTTTACTTTGCCACCTGTTTTAAGTAGTTTATATAAGTCATATGATAATGAATTATGTTTTGTATTAACAAATTATACAGATAAAAATTACAAAGTCACATTTGAGATTGTTCCAGAAAATTATGGTATTAAAAAAGGAAAACTGAAAATATGGAAAAATGGACAAATAGAAGAAAAAAGATTAATCAAAAACTCTATAAAAATTAGTGAAGAAATTTTTCCAAAATCTGTGGTAATATATATTATTTATTGAATTGATAGGTATAAAGAGAAAAATGGAAGAAAAAATTTTTGAAAGAATTTTGGAGCCATTTATTAAAGAGTTAAATCTAGAAGGAGGGATTGACATTAAAAAAAGTTTGTGGCAAAAACCAGGTAGAGGGGTTGGTCTTTTACCTGATATTCGTTATATGAATACTTTAGTGGATATTTTGTATAGATATGGAAAGAAGTATAATAAATTAGATATTTGTTCATTGGCAGATGCTCAGGTTTATTTTGTGAGTGATATTGTTTTGCAGGAATGGCCAAGAGATGTTACTGTTTGGTTGGGAACTGCATTGGAATGTATTGGTTTTTATTTTAGACATCACGGATTTATAGATGAGAAATTAAAAGAGAATGTTTATAAAATAATTGAAAGGGCGAGAAAAAGAAAAATAGAAATTAAAATTAATGGTTTAACTTATTCTCATTTTCCTTGTGGTTATGGACATGGAAATTATTGTAAAGATGCTGGTTGGACAAATGATTTAGGTATATTTGGTAGTGGATTGGTTTTCGCGTATGAGATAACTAAAGATGAAAGTATATTAAATGATGCAATAAGTTTTTCTGAATATTTTTGTCAACCTTATAAGGATAAAAAGGGTTCATTAGGGAAAGATGGTTATTGGTATTGTGGAACATGGAGAGAAGATATTGGATGCTGGGTTATAGGTCCTGACGATTATAGAGGGTTTGAAAGTATAGATGTTGCTGGAAATGAAACTTCATGGATATTCTCTACCTATGTCTGCATAGATTATCTTACACATCTTTATATGTATAAGAAAGATAAAAGATATATAGATTTGCCATTAAAAGCGATTGAATGGACTTTTAGAGAATGTCAATTTGAAGATGGTGGAGTTGGGATATGTGGAAGAGATGATAAATGGTTAGGTGCAACCGGATGTGCCGTATTTCAAGCATTGGCAGTAAAAAGAATAATTGGAGAAAAATTTCCTGAAAGTTTACTGAAAAAAGTAAAAAAATCTTATAAATATTTATGTGAAAAACTTGAGGATGTGAAAATTGAAAATTATGGAGTTGAGTGGGTTAATCATAAAACTTTAATAGACCCTTTGGTTAATGTTGCAAACTTATTTTTACTGGCATTAAGAGGATATATGGAAGGGAAGGAATTATATAAATAAAAGTTATTTGGCAGAATTCCATTACTTATACTTTTTGGTTTCTGCTTTCCTTAATCTATCCATTATTGCTATTCCGAGACCTTTTTCTGGAACTGGTTCTGCATATATTATGTCCAGACCCATATTGTCAAGTTTATGAAGTAGAGAAAAAAAATTGCTTGCTGCTTCAAGAAGGTCTCCTTTAGGAGATAAAATTTCAACACATTTGAATTTTTCTTTAAATTTTGCTTCTTTAAATGCCAGAAGTCCTGCTTTTTCATTTTCTTTAATTTCATTCCAGTTCCTTAAAATTTTTAAAGGTGTTTTAGGAGAATAATGAAAAGGTAATTGCCCTGGGGATAAAATTTTTTCTGATTTTTCAATTATTTCAACTTTCCCAATAACTTTCTCAATATCCTCCTTTGGAATTCCACCAGGTCTTAAAATAACACTTTTTTCTGTTGTTAAATCAATTACAGTTGATTCAATTCCAACAGGACATTTTCCTCCATCAATAATTATTTCAATTTTTTCTCCAATCTGTCTTTGAACATGTTCTGCTTCTGTTGGACTTAATTTTCCAAATAAATTTGCACTTGGTGCTGCAATTGGAAAACCTGCCATTTTTATTATTTCAAGTGCAACAGGATGTGATGGCATTCTGACTGCAACTGTTTCAAGGCCACCTGTAACAATATAAGGAACTATTTCAGTTTTTGGTAAGATAATTGAAAGAGGTCCTGGCCAAAATTTTTCAATTAATTTTTCTGCTCTTTCATCAATTTTTTTCCATAGAATTTTTATATAATCTTTTTCTGCTATATGTAAAATTATTGGGTCAAAAAATGGTCTATTTTTAATTTCAAATATCTTTGCAACTGCAACTGGATTAAACCCATTTGCACCAAGTCCATAAACAGTTTCAGTTGGAAATGCAACTACACCCCCTTTTTTTAAAATATTAACTGCTTTTTCAATTCCATTTTTATCAGGTTTTAGTATTTCTGCCATTTTAGATATAATTTTTGATTTCAAAGAGAATTTCTTTTAAAGGAGGAACATCAAACCATTTTTTTTCAGTTATTTCATTTGCATATGCTTTATAAACATTAGAAATAAGAATTGAAAGTCTTTCAGGTAAAGGAGGAGGGAGTAAATCAACATATTTTTTCCATTCAATTTTATCTTTTTTCTTTGCTTCTTCAACTTTTTTAAACCATTCTGTTTTCCTGTAATATATTCTTGCAATTTCTTTTGAAACAGGAATTCCATCATATGTAAATCTACACTCATCAAGAGTTCCAACTGCATCAACAAGAATTAAATTTCTATTTTCATCAAATCCAAATTCAACTTTCCCATCCTCATTAATAAGACCAATTTTTTCAACCTCTTTATTTATAATCTCATTTATTTTTAGTGTTTTAGATTTTATTTCTTCAATTTCTTCATTTGTAAGATTTGCAATTTCTTTTGCTTCATCCCAGTTTATATATCTATCAGTTAATTCAAGTTTTGTAGAAATATCTATTATTGGTTTTTCAAGTTTTTCTCCCGGAACTGGGTATTTTTTTAATCCAATATCTTCAATCTTTAAACTTCCTTCTTTTAATCTTTTAAAGATTGATGACCCCTCAGGTAAATAGTTTCTATATATAATTTCAAGAGGTATCAAAAAATTCACCTTTTCTTTTTTATAAATTGAATAGTCATATTTTTTATCTTTAATCTCTGGTTTTAATACCCTTAACATTTTAAATTCAATTGTGTCGGTTAATTTTTCAAGTTCATTTAATTTTTTAACTTTTCCATTTTCAACAACTCCAATATAATGTGTTTTTATCCCTTCTTTTTCAAGTTTTTCAAAAAAATATGCAGTTGAGATGCATATTGATTTTCCTTTATCAACTATATCATCTGGCATTTTCCCCCAATCAAAAACAGAATATCTATCTGTAAAAATAAATCTTCCAATTCCTGCCTTTTCTTTTTCTGGAGATTTTAAAATAATTACATCTTTTACACTCCCCATTATTTCCCTCCCATTATTTCTTTATCATCCTTTTCTATTTCATCTTTTAATTTTTTCTGATATTCAGTTAATTTTTCTTTTAATTGAGGATATTTAATTGAAAATATTTTAATTGTTGAAATTACCGCTTGTTCAGGTTCAAGAACCACTAATGGTGCAACACCTTTTGGCATTCTTAAACTTGAAAATATGTCAAATCCAGAAAATTTCTCACTATAAGGAGGGCAGGCGATCACAGGTTTTATTGTATTTGCATCAACAAATCCACTTAAAGCATTACTTTTTCCAGCAATTGTTATAAAAACTGTGTCATCTTCTTCATATTCCTTTATTATTTCAAGAACTTTTAAAGGTGTCTTATGTGCAGAAGCAATTCTTAAAATAACATCTATTCCAAATTCTTTAAATTTTTCTTCTATCTGTTTTGCCCAATCTAAGTCCGCTTTTGACCCCATTATTATTACAACTTTCATAAAAATCTTCCTTTGCCTATAATTATATCATAAAGTATAATTAAATTAAAAATGGAGGCAAAATGAAAATTCTTGTTATTGGTTCAGGCGGAAGAGAACATGCAATATCTTGGAAAATAAAAACTTCTTCTGAAAATTATGAAATTTTTTCAATTCCTGGAAATGGAGGTATTTCTTTAATTGGAAAATGTATAAAAAAAGATACAAATAATTTTGAAGAAATTATGGGAGTAGTAAATGAAAATAGAATAGATGTTATAATTGTAGGACCAGAAAATCCTCTTGCTGATGGAATCGTTGATTTTTTTAAAAATAAAGGAATTAAAATTTTGGGACCTTATAAGAAAGGAGCAATTCTTGAATCATCAAAATGTTTTGCAAAAGAATTTATGAAAAAATATGGTATTCCAACCGCTAATTATGAAATAGGGAATTCTTTAGAAGAAAGTATAAAAATTCTTGAAAAAAGAAAATATCCATGTGCTATTAAATATGATGGTCTTGCTGCAGGAAAAGGTGTAAAAATTGTTGAAAATTTTGATGAAGGTAAAAATTACATTGAAGAGATATTTATAAAAAAAATTTTTAAAGGAGAACCAAAAGTTGTAATTGAAGATTGTTTATTTGGGAAGGAACTTTCATACTTGATTTTTACAGATACAAACTCTTATCTTTCAATGGTTCCTGCAAAGGATTATAAAAGGGTTTTTGATGGAGATAAAGGACCAAATACAGGAGGCATGGGTTGTTATTCTTCACCAGTTTATTTTAACGAAGAGTTAAAAAAAGAAATAGAAGAAAAAATTGTTAAGCCAACTATAAAAGGTCTTCAAAAAGAAAATATTGATTATAGAGGAGTTTTATATTTTGGATTAATGATTACCAAAAAAGGACCATTTGTTCTTGAATATAATGTTAGATTTGGGGATCCTGAAACACAAGTCATTTTACCAAGAATGGAAGGAGATTTAATTGAAGTAATAGAAAGTGTAATTGAAGGGAATTTAAATAAAATAAAAATTGAGTGGAAAGAGGAAAAATCATTATGTGTTGTTCTTGCATCAAAGGGTTATCCTGGTGAATATGAAAAAGGGAAAGAGATAAAGGGGATTGATAAGGTTGAAGATGTTATTTTATTTCATTCTGGAACAAAAATTGAAAATGGTAAAATATATACTGATGGAGGAAGAGTTCTTGGAATAACAGGAATTGATAAAGATATGATAAAATTAAGAGAAAAGGTTTATAAAGCAGCAGAAACAATTGATTTTGAAGGTAAACATTATAGAAAAGATATAGGAATTGAATAAAAATGAGTAAAATTAAGACAAAGACCAAAATTAAGGAAGAATTACTTGAGTACCAAATAAAAAATTTCCTTGATATTGGATATAAAAAAACTTGTTCATGCCCGTCTAATTATTTAAGTTGTATATCTCCTAAGGAATGGGTTAAAGGTCAAGTTGCGATATGGGAATTTTATTATGAATTTAGATTTATGTTATAAAAACAAAAAGAAGGTTTTGTAATATTATTTAAAAAAGGAGGGAAAGATGAAAGAGTTAAAAGCAGGGATTGTTGGAGCAGGTGGAATTGCTGATTATCA
>Ga0197143_1002631_pt1 | contig 12908 bp, 12 predicted proteins | sample GBS70_MetaG_FD_148603 | JGI IMG/M metagenome (GOLD analysis project Ga0197143, IMG submission 148603) | Sediment microbial communities from Great Boiling Springs, Gerlach, Nevada, United States - GBS 70_MetaG | ecosystem: Environmental > Aquatic > Thermal springs > Hot (42-90C) > Sediment...
AGTGGCGTATCTGAAATTTTAACTTATGCTATAAAAGTTGACTTTTGGGATACAGATGCGTTGGCTGACGCAATGCATGCTTTAATAAAATATAAAGGAATTAGAGAAATGTTTATTAAATATGGTAAAGAAGAAGTAATAAACCTTAAATGGGATAATAATGCTAAAAAAATTATAAATGAAGTTTATATTCCTTTAATTTTCAAAAGAAATTAATTAAATTATGAGAGCAATATGTTTTTATTTTCAAGTACATCAGCCATTTAGGCTAAGAAGATATCGTTTTTTTGAAATAGGTCACAACCATTATTATTATGATGATTTTGCTAATCAAAATATTCTTAAAAGAGTAGCTAATAAATGTTATTTGCCTACTAATAATTTGTTTTTAGAATTAATAAAAAAATATGGAAAAAACTTTAAAGTTACATTTTCAATAACTGGAACTGCATTAGATCAATTTGAAAAATATACACCAGAAGTAATAGATAGCTTTAAAAGACTAGTAGATACTGGATGTGTTGAATTATTAGCAGAAACTTATTCTCATAGTTTATCTTCTGTAAAAAATATTAAAGAATTCAAGAATCAAGTTGATGCTCATTTAAAAAAAATTTACCAAATATTTGGTGTAAAACCACAAGTATTTAGAAATACAGAATTAATTTATAGTGATTATATTGGTCAGGTTGTATATGAAATGGGCTTTAAAGGAATATTAACGGAAGGAGCTAAACATATTTTAGGGTGGAGATCGCCAAATTTTCTTTACTGTAATGCTAACGAACCAAAATTAAAATTATTATTAAAAAATTATCAACTAAGTGATGATATAGCATTTAGATTTTCAAATAGGAGTTGGTCGGAATGGCCATTAACAGCAGATAAATTTGCATACTGGTTAAGTTTAATAGATAAAAAACAAGAAATAGTTAATTTATTTATGGACTATGAGACCTTTGGAGAACATCAATGGCCAGAAACTGGTATTTTTGAATTTTTATATCACTTGCCAAATGAAATTTTTAGTAAAACTGATTTTGTATTTGTAACTCCATCAGAAGCTATAGAAAACTTTATACCCGTAGCTCCTATTCATGTACCTTATCCTATTTCTTGGGCAGATGAAGAAAGAGATTTAACTGCTTGGCTTGGTAATGAACTTCAAGATGATGCTTTTAATACATTATATTCCCTCGTAGATCATATAGAACAAATAGAAGATGAAGATATATTAAGAGATTGGTATTACTTACAAACAAGCGACCACTTTTATTATATGTGTACTAAATGGTTTAGTGATGGTGATGTACATAAATACTTTAACCCATATGGCTCGCCATATGAAGCCTACATAAATTATATGAATGTCCTCACCGACTTTCAACTTAGAGTTACCGGAAATATAGGAAAAGATGTTAGCACTACAAAAAAAGAAAAAATAAAAAAATTTAAAGCATTTAAACCAAAAGTCATTATATCCCCTGAGCATGAAGATTTGCTTCAAACCAATGAAAAAAAAGCTAAAACTAATAAAAAGAAAAAATAAAATTTATTTATCTTCTTTAAACAATATGTTTTAATGATTAATTTCCATTTATTCTTAAATGATAATTAAACATAGTTAATGTGTTATTTTTTTATGGTAATACACCTATTTGTAAAGCGCCTTTTGTTGGAATTTTTATAGATACTTCTGGAAACGTAACACCATGCTGTTTTAACAGAGAAGATATATTTGGTAACATCTATACTCAATCAATTAAAGAAATCTGGTACTCAGAAATTGCATTAAATTTACGTAATACGTTATTAAAAAAAATCTTACCAAAAGGTTGTATTAGATGCCAAGAATTTATTAATGCTAAAAATTTTTATAATTCAGGTATTTATATCTACAAAAATTTTAATCATAAAAAATTAACTATTCAAACTATTGACTTGGAATTAAGTTATTTATGTAATCTAAATTGTGAAATGTGTTACCTTAAAAGCAAAAAATATGAATTATCTCAAGAAAAAGAAGAAATAATCTTAAAATGTATGGAGTTATTACTTCCAAACTTAAAAAGAATAAGGTTTCTTGGTGGAGAACCTTTGTATATACCAATATATAAAAAAATCTTTAATAAGATACTAACTAAAAAAAATAAGTATTCCATACATATTACTACAAATGGAACCATTTTCGAAAAAAGTTTAAAAAAAATTTCTCAAAAAAATAACCTTTTTCTAACATTTTCTATAGATAGTTTAGACGAATATAATTATAAAAAAATTAGACGAGGTGCTCAATTACAAAATGTCATAAATAATATAAAAGCTTACAAACAATTAAAACCTAAACATATAACAATAGCAATTACTCCAATGATATTAAATGTTTTAGATATTCCAAAATTAGTTAAATATGCCAATAATAACAACTTTTCTTTACATTTCAATTATCTAATATACCCTAAAGAATTGTCTATTAATAATTTAAACATAAAAGATCTAAAAAAAATTATTGAAATTCTTAAAAAAAATTCTTTTATACCTAAAAATTTTAGACAATTTTTTAATTATCTTAAATATTATGGATTTATAAATCAAGTAAAATATGCATTAAAAGAAAAATACAAAAAACCAAATTACTCAAATAATGAAGTCAATTATTATGCTTTATTAATATATAATTTTGCTACAAAAAAACTCAACAACATAACAAACAACTTTAACAAAGAAATTATAGAACAAATAATCAAACAAAAGCTTAAAGAATTATATTTCCATGAAATTTTAAATTATTTAAATGAAACCAACACAAGCAAAATTATTGATTTAATCGAAAAAGAATTAAAAAAAACATTTTAGAAAAAATATAAAAAATTTCAAAAATCATAATCACATTTTCTATACAAAATATGTAAAATACTTTTGCCATTAACTTTTTTTTCAAAAAAACCTCATATATTAAACAAAAAAAATAAAATTTTATATAAAAGTTTTTTTAGAAAATAAAAATTTGTATCTTTGTTTTTTAAGTAAAAAAGTTATGTCAAGAAAGTGTCAAATAACAGGTAAAAAGCCAATGGTAGGTTATAATGTATCACATTCAAATAAAAAAACAAAAAGACGTTTCTATCCAAATTTACACAAAAAGAAGTTTTATATTCCAGAAGAAAATAGATGGATAACATTAAAAGTATCTACACATGGTCTAAGAATAATAGCTAAAAAAGGAATAACTCAAGCATTAAAAGAAGCAAAAGAAAAAGGATTAATAAAAATTTAATTTAATTAAAAAAATTTAAAAATTATGGCAAAAAGTAAAAAAGGTAAAGGTAATAGGGTTCAAGTTATTCTTGAATGCACTGAACAAAAAAAACTTGGAGTACCTGGAATTTCTAGATATATAACAACCAAAAACAAAAAAAAAACACCAGATAGACTCGAATTAATGAAATATAATCCGTATTTAAAAAGGCATACATTACATAGAGAAGTTAAATAAAAATTTATAAATTATGGCTAAAAAAACTGTAGCAACTTACAAAACTGATAAAGTAGTTTCATTAGTTAAAGTTATAAAAATGGTTAGATCACCAAAGACAAATGCATATACTTTTAAAGAAGAAATGGTACCTTTAGAATCACTTAAAGACTATTTATCTTCTGCAAAAAAAGAAATGAAAAAATAATACAAAACTCTATTTTTTTGTAAATTTTACTTTCCTTTTAAGTATATGGGCATATTTAGTATTTTTACAAAAAAGAAGTTAGAAGATTCATTAACTAGGACAAAAGAAGGATTTTTTAAACGTTTAAAAAATCTTTTTTTTAGCAAAACAAAAGTTGATGATAGTTTTTTTGATGAACTTGAAGAAATATTATTAAGTGGTGATGTTGGAATAAAAACCACAACTAAAATCATACAAGATATAAAAGATTATTTTTATCGTCATAAATTAGTGAGCAATGAAGAGATGTTAAATGCTGTTGAAAAAATTATTTGTGATTTAATTATAGATTATCCAGATATTAAAGATTTTTCATTTGTAGATTTACATAAGCCATATGTAATAATGGTTGTTGGTATTAATGGTGTAGGGAAAACAACTACAATTGCTAAATTAGCATATCAATTTAAGAAATTAGGGAAGAAAGTATTAATAGGGGCAGGAGATACTTTTAGGGCTGCTGCTATCGAACAATTAAAAATTTGGTCAGAAAAAATAGATGTTCCACTTATTAGTCATAAGCAAGGAGCAGACCCTGGAGCTGTTGCTTTCGATACTATAAATTCAGCACTTAAAAAAAATTTCGATGTTGTTATTATTGATACTGCTGGTAGATTACATAATAAAATTAATTTAATGAATGAACTTGCAAAAATAAAAAAAGTTATTCAAAAAGTTTTACCTGAAGCACCACATGAAACTTTACTTATATTAGATGCTACAACTGGCCAAAATGCATTTAATCAAACAAAACAATTCTTAGAAATTGTTAAAATAAATTCTATTTGCATTACCAAATTAGATGGAACTGCTAAAGGAGGTGTTGTAATAGGTGTTTCTCATGAATTTTCTCTTCCTATCAAATATATTGGCGTAGGTGAATCATTAGATGATATCTTAATTTTTGATAAACAAAGTTTTGTGAAATCACTATTTTCATGAAAGAAATTAACATCCTCAATTTAGGGTGTCCCAAAAACATTGCAGATGCAGAATCTTTTTCTTATCCCATAAGTAAAATATATAAAATAAACTACTCTAATACACTAACTAAGTGTGATATCCTAATAATTAATTCTTGTGGATTTATAAATAGTGCGTGTCAAGAAACTATTGATGTGATAACTAAAGCTATAGAACTAAAAAAAAAGAAAAAAATAAAAAAAATAATTGTTTATGGTTGCCTCGTAAATAGATTCAAAGACTTATTAATTAAAAATTACAATGAAATAGATTATATATTTAAAACAACTGAACTAAATAAGTTATATTCATTATTAAATATTACTCAAATTAATGAAGAAAAAAGACTTATTGATCCTCATTTCTATTATTCTTACCTAAAAATCGCTGATGGTTGTAATAGAAAATGTTCATTTTGCGTAATACCTTTCATAAAAGGTAAATACAAATCTAAACCTATAACAAAAATTATAAATGAAGCTAAATATTTAAAAGATAATAACATAAAAGAACTCATCCTAGTTGCCCAAGATACTACTTACTATGGTTTTGATATTTATAAAAAATTTAAACTACCCGAACTTTTATATAAATTGTCTAAATTAAATTTCGAATGGATAAGAATATTATACCTTTATCCTAAAAACATTTCAAATGAACTACTAAACATTATAAAAAATACTCCAAGTATTTGTAAATATATAGATTTACCAATTCAACATATTAGTGATAAAATTTTAAAATTAATGCGAAGAAACATTACGGAAAATCAATTAAAAGAACTTTTATACAAAATAAGAGAAAAAATTCCAAATGTTGCTATAAGAACTACTATAATAGTTGGACATCCATATGAAACTGATAAAGACTTTAATAAACTTATTAATTTTATCAAAGAATTTGAATTTGATAAATTAGGTGTATTTAAATATTCTCACGAAGTAGGGAGTTATGCTTTTTATAATTATGCTGATAATGTAAACGAAAAAATAAAAGAAGAACGCTATAACATTATAATGAGTATTCAAAAAGATATATCCTCAAAAAAATTAAAAAAATTTATTGGCACAAATCAACAAGTTTTAATAGAAAAAAAAATTGACAATTTTACATATATTGGTCGAACACAATTTGATGCACCAGAAATAGATGGCTTTACTTATGTAAAATCAAATATACCTTTAAAATTAGGAGAATTTACAAACGTTTCTATAATCCAAAGCTATGAATATGATCTTTATGGTATTCCTATAAACAAATAATAACTTAAACTTGCTTTTTAATAATAATTATCAAAAATTTAACCAACAAAAACTCACTTATTTGCAAAAAAACATAGATAATATGACACTACCTCGTTTAATTATAGACAAAAAAAAGGTTTTAAATAATTTAAACAAAATCAAATTATTAGCAAAAAGTTTACACATAAAACTTAGACCTCATGTAAAAACGTTAGGTATAAAAAAGTTATACGATATTTATTTAAAAAATCAAATCTCTTCTATAACTGTTTCCTCTACAGCAATGGCATATGAATTTGCAAAAATAGGTTATAAAGATATTCTTATTGCTATTCCATTTGATATCACAGAATTTAATATTTTAAAAAAATTACTAAAAATCAAAACTTTAAATAGTATAATCATAACCACAGATAATCTATTTATACTTGAAAAAATTGAACATTTATTAAAAACAAATAATAAAATTTTTCTTGCTTTAGAAATTGATTGTTTCTATGGTAGGAGTGGTATTTTTGTTGATAACTTAGATGATATTAAACATATATTAAATCACATTACCAAAAAAAATCTATCACAAAAATTTTGGGGAATATTTTCACATTTTGGTCAATCTTATAAAACTTATGATTTTTCTGAGCTTATAAATATAAACAAAACTAACATTGAAAGATTAAAAAAAATAAAATTAGAATTTGAAAAAAAGTTAAAAAAAAATTGCATACTTTCTATTGGAGACACCCCATCCCTTAAAATTTATACTCCTGAAATTACTAACTCAATAGATGAATTTAGACCAGGAAATTTTATTTACTATGACTTACAACAATTTACTTTAAATTCTTGTCATATAGATGACATTGCTCTTTTTGTTTTAGCTACTGTCATTTCTAAAAAAAATGAATATATTGTATTACATTGTGGGTCAATACACCTTGGTAAAGAATATGTTTCTATTGACAATCAACTAAGTTATGGTTTAGTTTTAAACAATAATAACAATATCTTAGGCCATATTACCGACCTAACACAAGAACATAGTAAAGTTGCTTTAATAAACCATAATAATGTTTCTATTGGAGATACTGTAAAAATAATACCAGTTCATTCTTGTTTAGTGGCAAATTATATGAAAAATAAATATTTTATTAAAAATTGAAAATAAAAGAAGAAAAATATAAATCAAAACTCTTTCTCTTTTACATATTCTAATACCATGAAAACTACAACATTAATTAAATTAAAAAATTTTCTTTCATTATTTTAAATGCCAAAAATTATTAAAAAACATTTAATGACTTATTTAAAGGTTCATTTTTTTGTACATTTTAAATTAAACAATTAAGCTACTTATTAAAAATTTTTTTAATCTTCACTGTAAAATTTTTAAGCATTTTAAAAATAAGAACAATAAATCAAATGCTAACTAAAATTTATCATACTCAAATTTTTAAAGTATAAAAAAATCAATAAATTTTCATTAAATTATGAACAACTGATAATTTTTTGTCATTATTTTAATTTACATTTACTATATTTGAAAAAAATATTTAAAAATTAATTAAGAAAATGAAAAAAATTTTGATAAATGGTTTATATCCATATGATGAAATGTTGACTTTAAAACTTATTGATTATGAAAAGGGTAGGATAATAAAAGAAGAAGTAGAAAAAGAATTTAACAAAAATTTCGAAAAACTATGGGAGATACAAGAAGATTTTGAATATAAATCTGATGGTTTATTAAATTGGCAAGATCTTTTAAGACCATTTTCTGAGATTATTGAAAACTGTAAAGTTTTAGGTTTAAAAAGATATTTTGAAACCAACTTTTTTTTCAGGATTTTATGGTTTAATTCGAGAATTGATATTAAAGAAAATCAAATAGACGAATGGATAAACAAGTACTTTAGAACTAAATACCCAAACGAAAATAAATTAATAATTTTACCATCTCCTTTACTTTTTCATTATTTTTCAGAAAATATTGACATAAATACAATTTGTGATATTTTACTTCAAATTACAAATTTTATTCTTGAAAAAAGGAAAGGGATAATTCTTTTTGAAGAGCCTGTATTAACAAAAATTAACTTGGATGAAAACTTAAAGAAAATTTTACACTCATTTTATGAAAAACTTTGTAAAAAAGGATACAAAATCTTTTTACAATGTTATTTTGGAAACATTGAAAATCATTTAAATTTTTTATACACTTTACCGATAGATGGAATAGGTATAGATTTTATTAATACAGAAATTGATATAATAAAGAAATGGGATAACAATAAAATTTTAATTGCAGGATGTATAGATTGTGAAAATTCATACATAGAAAGCTTAGAGGAATTAACCAACTTTATAAACATTTTAAAAGGATATGTAAATAATTTTTATTTATCAGGTAGTTGTGATTTTATTTTTTTACCATCAAAAATTGCAGAAGAAAAGATAAATAATTTAAAAAAATTAAATTTATGAGACCATTTTTAACGCATGAAGTAGGTTCTTTAGCTAAACCTATCTGGAGGGTAAAAGCAATTAGAAACGAAGAATTAAAAGATGAAGATATAAATGAAGCAATAAAGTGGGCAAAAATTCTTGAAATAAAAGATCAAATTGAGCCTTTATTAGTACTTTTAAAAAAAAGAAAAAATTTTACTATAGAAGAAAAAAAAGAAATAATTTCTTTCTCTTCTTTTTATGCTACAAAACTCTTAGAAAAAACAGGTATAGATTTAATATTTGATGGGGAACAACATAGAGCAGAAATGTATGAATACCCTATAAAAAATATTGAAGGCTTTGAATTTAGAGGTTATGTTAGAAGTTTTGATTATAAATTTTTTAAAAAAGCTGCTTGTATAGGTGAAATTAAATTAAAAAATTTTTATCATGAAGAAGAATTTAAAAAAATTCAAACTTTCACAAATAAACCTATTAAAATACCAATTACTGGAGCTTATACATTAGTAGATTGGTCTTTTGATGAATATTTTATAAAAAAAATTAATTATGAAAAAAATACAAAACTCAAAAAATTATATGCTAAACAAAATTTTTTAAAAGAAATATCAGATAAAATAATTCATCCAATATTATTAAATTTAAAAGAATTAGGTGCAAAATTTATTCAAATAGATGAACCAGCATCTTCTGCTAAACCTAACGAATTAAATCTTTTTTTCGATTCATTAACTAATAGCATTAAAGAAACATATAAAGATATTTTTTATACTATTCATATTTGTTTTTCTAACTATAGACTACTCTTTCCTTATTTACCAAGAATACAAAACATAGTTAAAGAATTGCACTTAGAATTTGCTAACAGAGATACAACAGAATTAGGGCTTTCTGATAAAAAAAGGATTGGTTATGAATTATTAGATGAGTTAAAGAATTATAACTTTATAATTGGGCTTGGGGTTTTAAATGTGCATACAGATTTTGTAGAACCTATTGAATTAATTAAAGATAGGATTTTATATGCATATGAAAAAATTAAAGATCCTCATAAAATATTTATTGCACCAGATTGTGGCTTAAGAACAAGAAGTTGGGAAATTGCTTTTAAGAAATTAACAAATATGGTAGAAGCAAGGAACTTAGCTATAAAAGAGATAGGCCTTTAAGTTTGGTAGATGATCCGTATTTTAAGGATACTAAATAGATTTAATTTAGGTGGACCAACTTATAACGCTGGTTATCTTACTGTATACTTACCTCCTTATTATAAAACTTTATTAATAGGAGGTACTCCCAGCAAATATGAAGAATGTTCAGCTTTTATTTTAGAAAATTTAAAAGCAAAGTTTATAACAATTCCTGAAATGCAAAGAGATATATCACCAATAAAAGATATTATTTCTTACTATAAGATCTTAAAAATAATTGATAAATTTAAACCACATATTATACATACACACGCTTCAAAAGCTGGCTTATTAGGTAGAATTGCTGCAATAAGAAAAAAAGTTCCTATTATTGTTCATACTTTTCACGGTCATGTCTTCCATTCTTATTTTAATCAACCACTAACCCATGTATTTAAAAACATAGAAAAGTCGCTAGCAAAAAAAACATCAGCAATAATTGCAGTTAGTGACTACCAAAAAAAAGAATTAGTAGAAATACATAAAATAGCACCTATTGATAAAGTTTTTGTAATATATAATGGTTTTGACTTAGAAAAATTTAAAGAAAATAATCCATCAAAGAAAATTTACCTTAAACAAAAATTTGGTGTATCTCCAGATGATATTTTAATTTCAATAATTGGTCGTTTAGTTCCTATTAAAAATCATAAATTATTTATAAAAAGTTTTGCTCACGTAAAAAATAAATCTACTAAAAAAATTAAAGCATTAATTGTTGGCGACGGAAAATTAAAAAAAAATCTAATAAAATTATGTTTTAATCTTAACCTTAAAGCTACAGAAAAATTAGATGAACAAAACTTTGACATTAAATTTACTGGGTGGGTAAAAAATATTGAAGAAATATATTTTGCTTCAGATATAATTGCACTTACATCTTTAAATGAAGGTACTCCAGTTACGTTAATAGAAGCACAAGCCGCAAATGTCCCAATCATTACTACTAAAGTGGGTGGCATATCAGATATAGTTATAGAAAACAAAACAGCTCTTTTATGTAATACAAATGACTTACAAGACTTCTCAGATAAACTCCTACTTTTAGTAGAAAATGAAAATTTACGTAACCAATTTTTAAACTATCCTAAAAATTTTATTTTTGAAAAATTTTCATATAAAAGATTAATTAACGAATACGATAAACTTTATTTAAATCTTCTCAAAAAAAAAGGTTTTAATTTAAATAATTTACTCAAAATTCATACTTAAAATTTTTTACTAATTGCTTATTTAAAACAAAATTATTTCTCAAAATCCCATTAAACTAAAAATTTAATAAAAGAGTCTATTGATAACATTTGTGCTAAAAACATTTATCCCTTAAAATAATTTTAACACCAGATTTCACAAATATAAATTAAAAATCCTACTTAAACTTGGAATTATAATTGAATGTTTTCTATTAAAAAACCTAATATTTTGTTGTAAAAAAAATAACATATTTTTTACCCTATATTAACCAACAAGAAAAACTACAAATAAAATTATATTTTTCTTATTTTTTTTGTGAAAAGAACTATTTCACTTATTCTATAAGCAAAATATTTCAAAGGTTACTATAAAACTTAGAAAAATTTTTATGACCTTTAAAATTAAACTTTAAAATTCTCTTTTTTACTCTTGTAAAAAATTCTTTATAAAAGCCACTCAAATAAAATCATGTTTTAAGATATTTTAACATTTCAATAGAAAAATTTATTAAAAAAACAAATTCATTTTTTAAACTAAGAAAATAATTGAATATTTATTTTTAAATTTGTCAATTAATTAATAAATTTTTTGAAAAGAAAAAAAATTTACATAGTGATTTTACTATTTTTGTTTTCATCTTGTAAAGTAATAAACCCAAACGAAATTTTTTATTTACCATCGACATATACTTATTCAAATTTTGAAAATACTGATTACGAAGAACACAGAATAGAACCTTTTGATAAATTAGATATAAGGATTTTTTACAACAATGGTATTCAACTTATTGAATACCAGCAAACAAACTTAAGACAAGAGACAATTGAATATGACGTAGAACATGATGGAATGGTTAAATTACCAGTAGTTGGCAGGATAAAACTTGCAGGCTTAACAATTAGAGAAGCTGAAGATACATTACAAAAGCTTTTTAGTAAATATTTAGTTGATCCATTTGTAAAAATTAAAATTCCTAATAAAAAAGTTATTGTTTTTACATCTGGCAGTAGTAATGGAAAAATAATATATTTTAAAAACGAAAATTTAACATTAGTAGAAGCAATTGCTGAAGCTGGTGGAATACCAGATAATTCAAAATCTTATAAAATTAAATTAATTAGAGGACCTCTAAATAATCCAAAAATTTACATTTTTAATTTATACAATACAAAAGATTATTACAAATACAACTTTAATCTTAAACCAAACGATATAATATACATAGAAAAAAGGATTATGCCAGTTTCCAAAATTTTAACTGAAATTTCTCCTTATCTTAGTTTAATTTCAACTTCATTAATAGTTTTTTCATTATTTACAAAGTAAAATGACAACAGAAAGAAAAAATATCCCAATAATCAACGATAAACTTGACCCATATGTTTTATACTTAACAATAATAAGATCATTAAAATATGTCATCATTTTTTTTATTTTTTCATTCATTTTATTATACCTTTATTTAAGGTACACACCTCCCACTTATCTTACTTCTGTAATAATTCAAGTTAAATTTGAAGAAACTTCAAAAATTCTATTATCGGAAATAATTCCCAAAAAAGAAGAAATAAACTTATTACAAATTGTTGAATTAATTAAATCACCAGAATTTCTTAAAAGAGTTTTATCTAAGCTACCTGTTTTTGTTTCATATTATTCTGAGGGTACCTTTTTAGAATATGACCTTTATAAAAATTCTCCTTTTGAAATTGAATATACTTACATTGGTCCTGAAATTTACGGGAAAAAAATCTATCTAGATTTCAATTTAGATAAAATTATAATAACATATTTTCAAAACAAAGAAAAAATTGAAAAAGTAGCAAATATTAATGAAACTATTGTTATTCCAGGTCTTCATTTTAAAGTAAAAATTAAAAATAAAAAATTAATAGAAGAACAGAAAAAGAAAATAAAAGAGGATAAATATTTTTTTGTAATAAATGATACTTCTAGTACTATAAAAAAATTTTTATCAAACCTCCAGGTTCAAATACTCAGCGCAGATGCTAACACAATCTCAATTAATTATAAAGATAATAACCCATTCAAAGCAGCAGAAATTCCTCAAAAAATTGCTCAAGAATTTATAATGTATGATGTAGAAAAAAAAAGTGAAAGTTCAATTA
>Ga0197143_1002632_pt1 | contig 12903 bp, 13 predicted proteins | sample GBS70_MetaG_FD_148603 | JGI IMG/M metagenome (GOLD analysis project Ga0197143, IMG submission 148603) | Sediment microbial communities from Great Boiling Springs, Gerlach, Nevada, United States - GBS 70_MetaG | ecosystem: Environmental > Aquatic > Thermal springs > Hot (42-90C) > Sediment...
ACATCCTTCAGGGTGTCCCCCCTGGCCCCCTCCCCCGCCGCCTTGGCCACGGTGAGGATGGTGCCCTCCACGGGGCGCATCACCGCCCGGTAGCCGGTCTCCGCCCCCAGGCGCAAAGCCTCGGCCAGGCCCCCGGCGTCCAGGGCTTCCCTTTTGCGGATGGCCTCGGAGAAGCCCTTGAGGATCTGGGAGAGGATGACCCCGCTGTTCCCCCGGGCCCCCAGGAGGCTCCCGTAGGCGATGGCCCGGGCCACCTCAGCCATCCTGGAGGTGTCGGAAAGGTCCAGCTCCCGCCGGGCGGACTGGAGGGTGAGGTGCATGTTGGTGCCCGTGTCCCCGTCGGGCACGGGGTAGACGTTGAGGGCGTTCAGCTCCTCCACGTAGACGGCGAACCAGTCCGTGGCGAAGCGGAAGGCTTCCGCCACCTCCTCCGGGGCCCAGCTAGCCACGCCCCACCCCCACCACGTGGACCCGGACCTGGGAGAGCTCCACCCCCGCCAGCTTCTTGGCGGCGAAGCCCACCCGCTCCGCCAGGGACTCCACCACCGTGGGGATGCGGGCCCCCACGGCCACCACCACGTAGAAGTCCGCCTGATACTTGCCGGGGGCGGCGGGGTCGGGGCGGACCACCACCCCCTCGCTGGCCTCCTGCCGCCCCAGGATGCGCACCACCTGCTCCTTGAGCCCCGCCGGGGCCATGCCCACCACCCCGGGCACCTCGTGAGCCGCCAGGGCCAGAAGGGCCGCCAGGGCGTTTTCCGTGATGGTCACACGTCCTCCCATCCTACCTCCTCAGGGCTTCCTCAGGGGGAGTATAGGGGAGGCCAAAGGCCTCGGCCACGCCCGGGTGGGTGAGGAGGCCCTTGTGGGTGTTGAGGCCTTTCATGAGGGCCTCGTCCTCCAAGAGGGCCTCCAGCCCCTTCTCGGCGAGCTTCAGCACGTAGGGCAGGGTCTGGTTGGTGAGGGCGAAGGTGGAGGTGCGGGGCACAGCCCCGGGCATGTTGGCCACCCCGTAGTGCACCACCCCGTCCACCACGTAGGTGGGCTCGGCGTGGGTGGTGGGGCGGATGGTCTCCACGCACCCCCCCTGGTCCACAGCCACGTCCACGATCACCGAACCCTCCTTCATGAGGGGGAGCATCTCCCGGGTCACCAGCTTGGGGGCCTTGGCCCCGGGGACCAGGACCGCCCCGATGAGGAGGTCGGCGTGGCCCACGCTCTTCTTGATGTTGGCCTCGGTGGCGGTGAGGGTCACCACCCGCCCGCCGAAGATGTCGTCCAGGTACTGGAGGCGCTTGTGGTTCACGTCCAGGATGGTGACCTGGGCCCCCATGCCCAGGGCGATCTTGGCGGCGTTGGTGCCCACGGTGCCGCCCCCCAGGATGACCACGCTGGCCGGGGCCACCCCGGGTACCCCCCCAAGGAGGACCCCCCGGCCCCCATAGGGCTTCTCCAGGAACTGGGCCCCCACCTGGGGAGCCATGCGCCCCGCCACCTCGCTCATGGGGATGAGGAGGGGCAGGGAGCCGTCCTTGAGCTGCACGGTCTCGTAAGCGATGCCCGTGACCCCGCTTTTCAACATGGCCTCGGTGAGGGTCCGGTCGGCAGCCAGGTGGAGGTAGGTGAAAAGGACGAGCCCCTCCCGCAGGAAGGGGTACTCCTCGGGCAAAGGCTCCTTCACCTTCACCACCATCTCCGCCTTCCAGGCCTCCTCCCGGCTCACCAGGATAGCCCCCGCCCGCTCGTATTCCGCGTCGGTTAGGCCCGAGCCCAGCCCCGCCCCCCGTTCCACCAAGACGGTGTGGCCCCTGCGGACCAGGCTCTCCGCCCCCCCCGGGGTGAGGGCCACCCGGTTTTCCAGGGTCTTGATCTCCTTGGGCACGCCGATGACCATACCTATACCTCCTTCACAAAGACCCGCTTGATCTTTAGCTTGAAGCCGTCGCCCTCGGCGATGGCCAGAAGCCGCCTGCGGGAGTCTACCAGGGCCACGTAGCCCAGGGCGGGGATGGGGAGGGGCACCCCCGCCAGGACCCGCCTGGCCTCGGTGTGGGAGAGCTCCACCACGGGGAAGGGCAGGACGTCCACCTCGGGGATGGCCTTGTCCTGGGAGAGCTCGGCCAGGCGCACCGCACGCTCCAGCCCCACCTTGCCGATGCGGGTGCGCACCAGGCCGGAGAGGAAAGCCTTGGTCTTCAGCTTCTCCCCCAGGTCCCGGGCGAAGGCCCGCACATAGGTGCCCGGGCCCACCACCAAGCGGATGACGGCGGTGGGGTAGGGGCCCAGGGGGCGGGGAAGCTCCACCTTCCGCCCCCCCTTCTCCGCCAGGCGCCAGCCCTTGGCGGAAGGGGCGATGGCGTGGGGGGTGGGCTCGGGGTCCAGGGCCAGAAGCTCCACCTCCAGGTATTTGGCGGGCCTGGGCCCAAGCTCCAGGGGCTTCCCCTCCCGGGCGGCCTCGTAGGCCCGCTTCCCCCCCACCTTGATGGCGGAGTAGAGGGGGGGGATTTGCTCCTTGACCTCCAGAAAACCGGCGAGGGCGGCCTCGAGGTCCTTGCGGTCAAAGCGCACCGGGGCCTCCTCACTGATGGGCCCCTCGGCATCCAGGGTGGGCGTGGTGGCCCCGAAGGACACCCAGGCGATGTACTCCTTGTCCTCCCCCGAGAGGAAGGGGACCAGCTTGGTGCTCTCCTCGGACACCAGGAGGAGAAGCCCCGTGGCCAGGGGGTCCAGGGTGCCCGTGTGCCCCACCCGGCGGGTGCCCAGGCGCTTCCTGGCCTCCTCCACCACGTCATGGGAGGTGAGGTGGAGGGGCTTGTCCACCGCGTAGAGGGCCATGCCTAGGGGATTCTATCACCCCCCTTGGCTTAGGATGAAAAGCATGGAAACCCTAAAGGAGATGGTGGCCTTGGTCACCGGAGGGGGCTCGGGAATCGGCAGGGCTGTGGCCCTGGCCCTGGCCCGGGAGGGCGTACGGGTGGCCGTGGCCGATCTGCAGGCGGAAAAGGCCCTCCAAGTAGCCGAGGAGGCCAAGGGTATGGGCGTGGAGGCTCTGGCCTTGCCCATGGACGTGCGGCAGGGCGCCAGCGTGGCCCGGGGGGTGGAGGAGGCCTTAGGGGCCTTCGGGAAGCTGGACATCCTGGTATGCGCCGCCGGAACTGACCGCATCGCCCCCTTCCTGGAAACGGACGAAGCCCTTTGGGACGAGCTCATCGCCGTGAACTACAAAGGCGTCCTCCACGCCTGCAAGGCAGTCCTTCCCCACATGGTGGCCCAGGGAGCGGGCACCATCGTCAACCTGGCCTCGGACGCGGGCCGAGTGGGCAGTTCCGGCGAGGCCGTGTACTCGGGCACCAAGGGGGCGGTCATCGCCTTTACCAAGGCCCTGGCCCGGGAAGTGGCCCGATACGGAATCCGCGTCAACGCCGTGGCCCCGGGCCCCACGGACACCCCCCTCCTCCACCGGCTCCGCCAAGGCCACGAGGGGCTCTTTGAGGCCATGGTGCGGGCCACCCCTATGCGGCGCCTGGCCCAGCCCGAGGAGGTGGCCGAGGCCGTGGTCTTCCTGGCCTCGCCCCGGGCGAGCTTCATCACGGGGCAGGTTCTGAGCGTAAGCGGCGGGCTCACCATGTGCTAGGAGACGCTATGAACCTGAAAGCCCTAAGCGAGCGCTATCCAACCCTGGGCTTCGCCTGGCCCAGGCCCGGGGTGCTGGAGATCGCTTTTAGGGGGGAGAAGCTGAACGCCATGGGCCCCGAGACCCACCGGGCCCTCTCCCGGGTGTGGCGGGACCTGGAGGAGGTGGAGGGGGTGCGGGCCGTGCTCCTCAGGGGGGAGGGCGGGGTCTTCTCCGCCGGGGGCTCCTTCGCCCTCATAGAGGAGATGCGCGCCTCCCCCGAGGCCCTGATGCGGGTCTACCGAGAAGCGCGGGACCTGGTCCTGGGGCCTCTAGACTTCCCCAGGCCCGTGGTGGCGGCGGTGGAGGGGGTGGCGGTGGGAGCCGGGCTCGCCTTGGCCCTGGCGGCGGACGTGGCGGTGGTGGGCAAAAGGGCCAGGCTTCTGGACGGGCACCTGCGCCTGGGGGTGGCGGCGGGGGACCACGCCGTCCTCCTCTGGCCCCTTCTCTTGGGCATGGCCAAGGCCAAGTACCACCTCTTCCTGAACGAGCCCCTCACGGGGGAGGAGGCGGAGCGGCTGGGCCTGGTGGCCCTGGCGGTGGAGGATGGGATGGTCTACCCCAGGGCCCTCGAGGTGGCGGAAAGGCTGGCCCAGGGGCCCAAGGAGGCCCTGGAGCACACCAAGCGGGCCCTGAACCACTGGTTCCGGGCCTTCCTCCCCCAGTTTGAGCTCTCCCTGGCCCTGGAGTTTTTGGGCTTCTCGGGCAAGGAGCTGGAGGAGGGGCTGAGGGCGCTCAAGGAAAAGCGCCCCCCCGAGTTCCCATGAAGCCCATGCGCCTGCAGGCCTTTCTGGCCCGGGCCGGGGTGGCGAGCCGCAGGAAAGCGGAGGAGCTGATCCTCAAGGGCCTGGTGCGGGTGAACGGGGAGGTGGCCCGCCTGGGCCAGAAGGTGGGGCCGGAGGACGTGGTGGAGGTGGCGGGGAAGCGGGTGGAGTTCCCCAAGGAACGCCTGGTCCTGGCCCTCCACAAGCCCAAAGGCTACACCACCACCCGCTCCGATCCCCACGCCGAAAAGACCGTCTACCAGCTTATTCCCGAAATCCCCGGCCTCCAGGCGGTGGGGCGGCTGGACCGGGACTCCGAGGGCCTCCTCCTCTTCACCAACGACGGGGAACTCCTCTTCCGCCTCACCCACCCCCGCCACGGGGTGAGGAAGGTCTACCGGGTCTGGACGGAGAGGGGCACCCTGCCCCCGGAGGTGTGCCGGAGGCTTCTTTCGGGGGTGGTCCTCGAGGACGGCCCCGCCCGGGCCCTCTTCTGCAAGCCCGCCCCCGGTGGGGCCCTCCTCACCCTGGGGGAGGGGAGGAAGCGGGAGGTGCGAAGGATGCTTAAGGCCGTGGGCTACCCGGTGAAGCGCCTCCTCCGCCTCCAGGTGGGACCCATCCGCCTGGGGGACCTGCCCCCAGGAAAGTGGCGCAGGCTTTCCGAGGAGGAGCTGAGAGCCCTCCTGCGGGAAGTGGGGCTAGAATGAGGGGCATGTTCACCGCCGGGAACGGACCCGTGCAGATCAGCGCCGAGGCCATCCAGAAGCGGGTGGCCGAGCTGGGAGCGGCCATCGCCCAGGACTACCAGGGAAAGACCCCCCACCTCATCTGCGTCCTCAACGGGGCCTTCATCTTCATGGCCGACCTGGTGCGGGCCATCCCCCTCCCCCTCACCATGGACTTCATCGCCATCAGCTCCTACGGGAACGCCCTCAAGTCCAGCGGGGAGGTGGAGCTCCTCAAGGACCTCCGGCTTCCCATCCACGGCCGGGACGTGATCGTGGTGGAGGACATCGTGGACACGGGCCTCACCCTCTCCTACCTCCTGGACTACCTGGAGGCCAGGAAGCCCGCCTCCATAAGGGTGGCGGCCCTTCTTTCCAAGCCCGCCCGGCGCCAGGTGGAGGTCCCCATCCACTACCTGGGCTTTGAGATAGAGGACGCCTACGTCTTTGGCTACGGCCTGGACCGGGCCCAGTTTGACCGCAACCTGCCCTTCATCACCTCCATCCGGCCGGAGGAAGAATGAGGTACCTGGACCTCATCACCGCCCTCTTCGCCACGGTGCTCCTGGTTTCCAACGTGGCCTCCACCAAGCTGGTGGTCCTGGGGCCCTTCACCTTTGACGGGGGGACCCTCCTCTTCCCCCTGGCCTACATCTTCGGGGACGTCCTCACCGAGGTCTACGGCTACCGCAAGAGCCGGAGGGTCATCTGGATCGGCTTCTTCGCCCTCCTCCTGGCCACCCTCACCTTCCAGCTGGTGGCCGCCCTCCCCGCCCCCGAGGACCCGGAAAGCGGGCGCTTCGCCGAGGCCTTCGGCCTCCTCCTGGGCCTCACCCCTAGGATCGTCCTGGGAAGCCTCCTGGCCTACCTGGTGGGGGAGTTCGCCAACGCCTACGTGCTGGCCCGGCTCAAGGTGCGCACCGAGGGGCGCTTCTTCTGGCTCAGGGCCCTGGCCTCCACCCTGGTGGGCCAGGGGCTGGACACCGCCATCTTTCTCCTGGTGGCCTTCTACGGGGTCTTCCCGAACGAGGTCCTCCTCCAGGTCTTCCTCTCCAACTACGTCTTCAAGGTGGGGGTGGAGGCCCTCATGCTCCCCCTCACCTACGGGGTGGTGGGCTTCTTAAAGCGGGCCGAGGGCCTGGACGCCTACGACCGGGACACGGACTTCAACCCCTTCCGGCTGGCATGAACCCCCTTTTCGCTCACCCCATGGGCCTGGGCACCTGGGCCTGGGGGGACCGCCTCTTCTGGGGCTACGGCCGGGGCTACGGGGAGGAGGACCTGAGGAGGGCCTTTTTGGCGAGCCTCGAGGCCGGCATCAGCCTCTTTGACACCGCCGAGGTCTACGGCTTTGGCCTCGCCGAGAGGCTTCTGGGGCGCTTCATGGCGGAAACGGGCAAGAGGCCCTACCTGGTCAGCAAGTTCTTCCCTTACCCCTGGCGGCTTTCCCGAAAAAGCCTCATCCGGGCCCTGAAGGGAAGCCTCAAGCGGCTTGGGGTGGAGGCCCTGGACCTCTACCTCCTCCACTGGCCCTGGCCCCCCGTGCCCCTCAGGGCCTGGGCCGAGGCCCTGGCGGAGGCCCACGAGCGGGGCCTCGCCCGGGGCGTGGGCTTCTCCAACCTGAGCCTGGCCCAGCTGGAGGAGGCCAAGGCGGCCCTGGAGCGGCACGGGGTTCCCCTCCTAGCCCTGCAGGTGGAGTACAGCCTCCTGGTGCGGGACTGGGAGGCCCACCTCCCCGCCTTGCGCCGGGAGGGGATCGCCCTCATGGCCTATAGCCCCCTGCCCCGCCTTGCGCCGGGAGGGGATCGCCCTCATGGCCTATAGCCCCCTGGCCATGGGCTGGCTTTCTGGCAAGCTGGACCCCGAAAACCCCCCCAGGGGCTACCGGGGGAGGAAGTACCGCCCCCTCCTCCCCAAGGTGAAGGCCCTCCTCCCGGTCCTGAGGGAGCTGGCCCAGGCCAAGGGGACCACCCCCGCCGCCATCGCCCTCCGCTACCTGGTGGAGAAGGGGGCCCTCCCCATCCCCGGGGCCAAGAACGAGGCCCAGGCGCGCGAGAACGCCCTGGCCCTCGCCTTCCGCCTCGCCCCGGAGGAGGTGGCCCGCCTCGAGGGCGTAAGCTAAAGGGCATGCCGGGAGTCGCCATCATCGGTGCGCAGTGGGGGGACGAGGGCAAGGGCAAGGTGGTGGACGCCCTGGCCCGGGAGGCGGACTACGTGATCCGCTACCAGGGCGGGGCCAACGCCGGCCACACCGTGGTGGCCGAGGGCAGGGTCTTCAAGCTAAACCTCCTCCCCTCCGGGGTCATCCATCCCCACGCGGTCAACGTCCTGGCGGACGGGATGGTCCTTGACCCCTTCCGCTTCCAGGAGGAGCTGGAATCCCTGAGGAAGGAGGGCTTCCACCCCCAGGTCCTGGTCTCCGAGAGGGCCCACCTGGTCCTCCCCCACCACAAGCACGTGGAGAGCCGCCACAACTTCGTGGGCACCACGGGGAGGGGGATCGGCCCCGCCTACTCCGACCGGGCGAGAAGGGTGGGGATCCGGGCCGGGGACCTCCTGGACGAGGCGGTCCTGAAGGAGCGGGTGCGTCGCCTCCTCTTGGAAAAGCCCAACTCCACCAAGGAGGCGGGCTGGGACACGGAGGAGAAGGCCCTGGAGGACCTGAGGCGGATGCGGGCCATCCTCAAGCCCTACATCGCCGACACGGGAAGCCTCCTCCGGGAGGCGGTGAGGAAGGGGAAGCGCCTCCTCTTTGAGGGGGCCCAGGCCACCCTCCTGGACCTCAACTACGGCACCTACCCCTACGTGACCAGCTCCCACCCCACCGTGGGGGGCATCCTGGTGGGCACGGGGCTTTCCCACAAGGCCATCACCAAGGTCTACGGGGTGGCCAAGGCCTACGCCACCCGGGTGGGGGAGGGCCCCTTCCCCACGGAGATCCAGGGGGACTTGGCCCACCACCTGCGGGAAAAGGGCGGGGAGTACGGGACCACCACGGGGAGGCCCCGCCGGGTGGGCTGGCTGGACCTGGTGGCCCTCAAGTACGCCTGCGAGGTGAACGGGTTTGACGGCCTGGCCCTCACCAAGCTGGACGTCCTCTCGGGGTTGGAGAAGGTCAAGGTGGCCGTGGAGTACCTGGACGGGAGCCGCCCGGGGGAGGCCAGGCCGGAGGCGGTGCGCTACCTGGAGCTAGAGGGCTGGGGGGACCTCGCTGGGGTGAAGCGCCGGGAGGACCTGCCGGGAAGCCTCCTCCGCTACCTGGAGCTCATTGAGGAGTACACCGGGGTCCCCGTGGTCCTCTTCTCCACCAGCCCCAGGCGGGAGGACACCTTCGGGGCGGTGAGCTGGGTTTAGGACCTGAGGAAGGCCACGTACCGCTCCAGGAGGAGGTAGGCCTCCCCCGAGGCCAGGACCTCCTCCGCCAGGCGCACCCCCGCCTCCAGGGTGGGGACCCTTTCCGCGGCGTAGAACCCCGCCCCCGCCGCCAGGGCCACGGCCTCCCGCAAGGGGCCCTTCTCCTCTCCCTTGAGGAGCCTCCTCGCCAGCTCGGCGTTCTCCTCCGGGGAGCCGCCCTTTAGGGCCTCGAGGGGGGCCCGCTGAAGCCCCACCGCCTCCGGGGTGAGGGCGTAGGCCCCCTTCCCCACCTCCACCACCTGGTTCTCCCCCAAAACGAGCTCGTCCGCCCCCTCCCCGTGGACCACGAGCCCCTTAGCCCCAAGCCTTTCCAGGGCCTCGGCGATGGGGGAAAGCCACTTTGGGCTAAAGACCCCCAGGACGTACCGGTCCGCCCCGGCGGGGTTGGTGAGGGGGCCCAGGAGGTTGAAGACGGTGCGGATGCCGAGCTCCGCCCGCACCGGGGCCACGTGGCGCATGGCGGGGTGGAAGGCCCGGGCGAAGAGGAAACCGAAGCCCAAGGTCTCAATGGCCTCCCCCACCCTTTCGGGAGGGGCCTCGAGGTCCACGCCCAGGGCCTCCAGGAGGTCAGCCGAGCCCGCACGGGAGCTCGCCGCCCGGTTCCCGTGCTTGGCCACGGCCACCCCGCCCGCCGCCGCCACCAAAGCCCCCAGGGTGGAGAGGTTCAAAAGCCCCTTATGGTCCCCCCCGGTGCCCACGATGTCCAGAAGAGGCCGCCTTTTTACGGGCAAGGGCCTCGCCGCCTCCCGCATGGCCCGGGCCATGGCGGCGATCTCGTGGGGCCTCTCCCCCCTAAGGGCCATGGCGGTGAGGAGGCCCGCCGCCTTCACCGGGGAGACCTCCCCCCGCATCAGGGCCTGCATGAGGCCGTAGGCCTCCCCTTCCTCCAGCACCTCGCCTAAAAGAGCCTTCTTCAGCGCCTCCATGGGTCCTCCAGGAAGTTCTTGAGGATCAGTTTACCCGCCTCCGTGAGGTAGCTTTCCGGGTGGAACTGGACCCCGTGGGTGGGGAAGTCCCGGTGGCGGAAGCCCATCACCGTGCGCCTTCCCGCCTCCTCCACCCAGGCGTTCACCAAAAGGACCTCGGGGACCTCCTCCACCACCAAGGAGTGGTAGCGGGTGGCGGGGAAGGGGTTAGGGAGGCCCCGGAAGACCCCGGTGCCGTCGTGGTGGACCTCGCTCACCTTGCCGTGCATGATGACCGGTGCCGGGACCACCTTGCCCCCGAAGGCGGCCCCGATGGCCTGGTGGCCCAGGCAGACCCCGAGGATGGGGTAGCGGGGGGCGTAGCGCCCAATCAGGGGAAGGGAAAGCCCGGCCTCAAAGGGGGTGCAGGGCCCGGGGCTGATGAGGATCCGGTCCGGGTCTAGGGCCTCCACCTCCTCGAGGGCGAACTGGTCGTTCCGCCAGACCACGGGCCGCGCCCCTAGCTCCCCCAGGTACTGGACCAGGTTGTAGGTGAAGCTATCGTAGTTGTCTATTACGAGAACCCTCACGTCGCCCTCCTCTCTTCCCAGGGCCCCCACCCTGGCGCAAGCCAGGGTGGGGTGGTCATAAACCGGCCTCCGCCATCTCCACCGCCTTCAAAAGGGCCCTCGCCTTGTTCAGGCACTCCTGGTACTCCTTTTCCGGCACCGAGTCGGCCACGATGCCCGCCCCCGCCTGCACGTGCATCCGCCCCTGGGCGATGACGAAGGTGCGCAGGGTGAGGGCCATGTCCATGGCCCCATCGTAGGCCAGGTAGCCGAAGGCCCCCCCGTAGGGCCCCCGGCGGTGGGGCTCCAGCTCCTCAATGATCTCCATGGCCCGGATCTTGGGGGCCCCGGACACCGTGCCCATGGGGAGGACGCTGGCCAGGGCGTCCAGGGGCGTCTTGCCCTCAGCCAAGACCCCTTCCACGGTGGAGACCAGGTGCATGACGTGGGAGTAGTACTCCACGTGCAGGGGCTCGAGGACCCGCACCGTGCCGAAGGCGGCCACCCGGCCGATGTCGTTGCGGGAAAGGTCCAGAAGCATCACGTGCTCCGCCCGCTCCTTCTCGTCCTTCAGAAGCTCCTCGGCGAGCCTCCGGTCCTCCTCCTCGTCCTTGCCCCGGGGCCTGGTGCCGGCGATGGGGCGGGTTATCACCTTTTTGCCGTCGGAGCGGAGGAGGCTTTCCGGGCTGGCCGAGACCAGGACCACCTCCCCCAGGTCCAGATAGCCCATGTAGGGGCTGGGGTTCACGCTCCTTAAGGCGCGGTAGAGGGCGAAGGGGTGGACGGTGAGGGGGGAGGAGAGCCTCAGGGAGAGGACCACCTGGAAGATGTCCCCGGCCCTGATGTAGCCGAGGGCCTTCTCCACCGCCTCCAGGTAGGCCTCCGGGGTCATGTCCGCCTGGAAGCGGGCCCTCCCCCCCGCCCGCTCCCCCGGCACCCCGGGCAGGGGGCCCTTTAGCTTGCGCTCCGCCCACGCAAGCCGGGCCCGGGCGGCCTCCGGGTCCCTTTCCGGGGCCACCAGGTGGAGGAGGCTTTGGGCGTGGTCAAAGACCACCACCACCTCGGGCTCCACGAAGAGGAGGTCGGGGAGGGCGAGGTCGTCGGGCTTGAGGCTGGGGAGCCTCTCGTAGTGGCGGATGAGGTCGTAGGCGGCGTACCCCACCACGCCCCCGAAGAAGGGGGGGAGGTCGGGGTGGCGCTCCAGGGGGGCGAAGACCGCCTCGTAGAGGGCGCGCAAGGGGTCTTGGGTCCTCACCTCCTCCCCGTTCACCGTGAAGACCCCGTCTTTGAGGCGGAAGGTGCGCCTTGCCCCCACGCCCACGATGGAGAAGCGGCTTTGCCGCCCCCTCTCCACCGATTCCAGGAGGAAGCTCACCGGGGCCTTTTCCGAAAGCTTCAGGTAGGCGGTCACCGGGGTCTCCAGGTCCGCCAGGAGGGTTTTGCGGAAGGGTCTTATGGGTTCCATGCCGCCCCCTAAAAAACCCCCCCGGGGCCTACCCCGGGGGAAAGACCGCCTCCCTCCCGGGGCCTAGCCGGGCCACCAGCGGAGGGAGGCCAGGGTCATGTCCCAAGGATAGCCCAAAGGGCCCCCCGGGGTCTAGGGGGTCGTTGGCATCATAGGGTGCCAAAGCCGGTGCCTTGGAGGAGTTTTCTGGGGCCCCCACCGCGGCGAAAGCCGCGGTGGGGTACTTAAAACCGCTCGGCCACGCTCTTCATCTCCAGGAAGTGCAGGAGGTAGTCGGGGCCGCCCGCCTTGGTGTCGGTGCCGGAGAGGTTGAAGCCGCCAAAGGGCTGGACCCCCACCAGGGCCCCGGTGATCTTGCGGTTGAAGTAGAGGTTCCCCACGTGGAACTCCCGCCTAGCCCTCTCCAGGTGCTCCCGCTTCCTGGAGTAGACCCCCCCTGTGAGGCCGTAGACGGTGCTATTCGCCACCTCCAGGGCCTCGCCGAAGTCCTTGACCCGGATCACGGAAAGCACGGGGCCGAAGATCTCCTCCTGGGCGATCTTTGCCGTGGGGGGCACCTCGGTGAAGACCGTGGGGGCGATGAAGTAGCCCTCGCCCTCGAGGCGCTTCCCCCCCAGGACGAGCCTCCCCTCCCCCTTGCCGATCTCCATGTAGGAGAGGATCTTCTCCTCCTGGGCCTTGGAGGCCACGGGGCCCATATCGGGGTTCTCCTCCGCCGGGCCCACCCTAAGCCTCTCCGCCCCCCTTAGGACCCGCTCCAAAACAGGCTCGTAGGCCCCTTCCGTGAGGATGAGGCGGCTTGCGGCGGAGCACTTCTGGCCCTGGAAGCCGTAGGCGGAGACCAGGATCCCCTCGGCGGCCAGGTCAAAGTCGGCGGTCTCGTCCACGATGATGGCGTCCTTGCCGCCAAGCTCCAGGAAGACCCGCTTGATCCAGCGCTGGCCCGGGGCCAGGCGGCTCGCCGCTTGGTTGATCCAGAGACCCACCTCGAGGCTCCCCGTGAAGTTGATGAACCGGGTCCTGGGGTGCTCCACCAAATAGGCCCCCACCTCCTTCCCCTCGCCGGGGAGGAGGTTCACCACCCCCGGGGGGAAGCCCGCCTCGTGGAAGATCTCAAAGGCCTTGGCGGCGATGACGGGAGTATCCTCGGCGGGCTTGGCCACCACGGTGTTGCCCACGGCCACGGGGCCGGCGATCATCCCGGTGAAGATGGCCAGGGGAAAGTTCCAGGGGGCGATGACCACCCCGGCCCCCAGGGGCAGGTAGAAGCTCTCGTTGTCCTCCCCGGGGTAGGGGACCACCTCCACCGAGGGGTACTTGTACTTGAGGGCCTGGCGGGCGTAGTACTCCAGGAAGTCTATGGCCTCGGCCACCTCGGCGCTGGCCTC
>Ga0197143_1002634_pt1 | contig 12896 bp, 11 predicted proteins | sample GBS70_MetaG_FD_148603 | JGI IMG/M metagenome (GOLD analysis project Ga0197143, IMG submission 148603) | Sediment microbial communities from Great Boiling Springs, Gerlach, Nevada, United States - GBS 70_MetaG | ecosystem: Environmental > Aquatic > Thermal springs > Hot (42-90C) > Sediment...
CCAGACCCCTTTTTCAAAGCCAACCTGCAGAGCCTCCACCTCCTCTTCCAGCATACCTTCCAGTCCTATGAGATAAAAAATGAAAAAAATTATATATAAAACTTACACAAAATTATTGAAAAGTGCCACTTACTCTACCCATATCTCATCTTTGAATGCCCTCCATCCTGTGATAAATTTTGTATAGCCTCCTGAAGTTTCTCCTTAATCGTGGTTGCACCTGCTGGTGGTATTTCCGCCATCAGGAGTATTTTATTACTTCTCCCTTCTCTTTTCCTCTCATACACAAAATTTAAGACACTACCACTGAGGCAATGCGGAGGCTTTACAAAAAAAGAAAATTTACTATAATTTTGGGCATGGAAGTTTACATTCTTCTCATCCCTGTGATTCTGTTTTCTTTAACGGTACACGAATACATGCACGGTTTAACTGCTTATAAATTAGGAGATCCAACTCCCCTTATCTCCGGAAGACTGACAATGAATCCGTTGAGCCATCTGGATCCTGTGGGTACGATAATGTTGTTCATAGCAAGGTTTGGATGGGCAAAGCCTGTTCCAGTAAATCCGTTTAATTTCAGAAATCCGCTGAGGGATATGGCCATTGTTGCTTCTGCAGGACCCCTTTCAAATCTCTTCGTCGGAATTTTATCCGCCTTTCTGATAAGGCTTTTTTTTGGAAAGGGAGACCATCTCTTCTATTTCTCTGATAACTTTATTTTCCTCCTTCTCTTCCTTTTTATGCAGATAAATTTAGCCCTTACATTTTTTAACCTCATCCCGGTTCCACCGCTTGATGGCTCAAAAATTCTTCTTCACTTTTTGCCTCCAGAGTGGAGGGCAGAATATATAAGGTTTTCTTCCATAGGTCCCCTTCTCATCTTCGGAATTTTTATATTTGAAGCCATATTTGATCTTCCCATTTTTGGATTGATTATATGGTATCCCGCCAATTTCATATCAAGACTCATCCTCGGGACAAATTTCTTTTAGACCTTTTGGTATGATATAATTTAACTATGTTCAACGTGATAACATCTGAACTCAACGAGATGAAAAAGGAATTTGAGGAATTGAGGAGTGTTTATGGACTGGAAAAAAAGATCGCGAGGCTCAAGGAACTGGAAGACAAACTCAACTCCATGACCACATGGAAGGGAGAGGAGACCAAAAAGTTGTTAAAAGAGAAATCGGAGATTGAAAGGGAGATTGCGGAGTTTGAGAAGATAAAGGAAGAAATAGAGGAAATCGAGGTTATGGCGGAAATAGGTGAGGAGGAGAACGACATAGAAATTTACAGAGAATGTGAGGAGAAATTCAAACTTCTCAAAGAGAAATTTGGAACTTTCAAATTAAAAAAGTTTATGACCGATGAAAACGATCCAAAGAATGCAATTCTGGAAATAAACGCAGGAGCGGGTGGGACAGAAGCACAGGACTGGGCAGAGATGCTTATGAGGATGTATCTGAGGTGGTGTGAAAGGAAGAATTTTAAAACGGAAATTGTGGATATCCTCAGGGGTGAGGAGGCTGGCATCAAAAACGTGACCATCACCGTTGAAGGGGAATATGCATATGGATTTCTCAAGTCAGAAGCAGGTGTTCACAGACTTGTGAGGATTTCCCCTTTTGATGCCAACAGGAGAAGACACACTTCATTTGCATCAGTTGCAGTGTATCCTGAGGCTGATGAAGAGATTCAGATAGAAATAAAAGAAGAGGACCTTAAAATTGAAACGTTCAGGGCCTCAGGGCATGGAGGGCAACACGTTAACAAGACTGCTTCAGCAGTCAGAATTACCCACATTCCCACTGGAATAACTGTTCAGTGCCAGAACGAGCGGTCTCAACACAGGAACCGTGCCCTTGCGATGAAAATTTTGAAAGCCCGCCTTTATGAACTTGAACTCAAAAAGAGGGAAAAGGAAAAGGAAAAAATCTATTCTCAGCAAAAGGATATAGAGTGGGGAAATCAGATAAGGTCTTATATACTTCATCCCTACAAAATGATAAAAGACCACAGGACAGGATATGAAACAAACGACCCTTACTCCGTGCTCGACGGAATGCTCGATGATTTCATCTCCGCCTATCTTAAGTGGAACCTTTCTTCTAAAAACGCCTAAGCAAGGGCTATTCCGTCCCTTGTTGTTTCCTTTACCCTGTACATAGCCTGGTCAGCAAGTTTAAGGAGTTCAATCCTGTCAGTGGCATCTACAGGATACGTGGCAATTCCATAGCTTGCTGTTATTCTTACATTTATTCCATCAGAGGATATGAAGTCTGTATTGTTTATGTTTTCCCTCAACCTCTTAGCCACTTTATAAGCATTTTCCTTTGTGGTTTCAGGAAGGATGAGGACGAATTCATCGCCTCCATATCTCGTTGCCATGTCAGTTTCTCTCATGCTTTTTTTGATGACATCAGCGACTTCCTTGAGAAGTCTGCTCCCTATCAGATGTCCGTATGTATCGTTGATCAGCTTGAAATGGTCTAGGTCAATAAAAATTATGGAGAGGTGCTCGTTATACCTTTGAGCCCTCGCTACTTCCTGTTCAAGAATTTTGTGGAGGTATCTGGAGTTGTATAAACCTGTCACATCGTCTTTTATTGTCAACTCTTCTATTTTCTGGAGGTATCTCGCATTTTCAATTGCTATGGCTGCATAATCAGCAAAGGTTTGAAGGAGGATAAGGTCCTCCTCTGTAAATGGTTTTTTTCTATCTATCACATTTACGAGTTCTATTACTCCGAGGAGTTTTTCCTTGGATATAAGAGGAACACACACAATTGACTTTGTTTTGAAGTTGGAAGCGAGGTCAACCTTATTTATCCATCTTCTGTCCTTTTTCACATCTGTTACTACAAGGGGGACCCTGTGTTTTGCAACCCATCCTGCAACTCCCTCTCCAACTTTAAGCCTTATATTTTTTATCTTCTCAAAGTCTATGCCAACTGCTATTTCAAAATATAATTCCTGCTTTTCTTCGTCAAGGAGAAGAAGGGACCAGTTTTTGACCTTAAATAATTCGCTTATTTTTTCCATAATTGTGTTGAGAACACCTTTCAAATCCAGAACAGAGGTTAGTGCCTTCCCTATTTCAACAAATACCCTGATGTTATCTTCTTTTTTCATTTTTTATTGTTTATTTTAAATTGTGTAAAATTTCAAGCAAAAGTCAACTTTCCGCCCCCCCTGTAGAATCACACGGACATCGGTACCAGGAGGGTGGGGGTTGGAGATTTGAGTTAAATGGGATAAGGAGAAGAAGAAAAATTTTTAAACAATGTTTTAAGTGTGGAGTTATCTCTACAACCTAAAGAAAGCCTGCTTCGGAAGATATATGAATGGAAATACACCTTGGGAAAAATTAAAATCCCTCCTCCCAAACATGAAAGAAGACACAGCCATTTTTCGTTGGTTATACTTGATAAAATCATTCAGATTCACCAGCAGATTCCCTTTGTCAGAAAAGATAAAAAATGGAACACTTACACGGTGAGAATAATATATGTGGAGTCCGTAGTAATAAGGTTTTATGTTGACCTCCTCCAGAAGTATTTTATCCTGTTACCCTTTTGAAGTAGGATTTTTTCTCCTTTTCCTTTTTGGGGAGCGCACAGCACCATGACACTGAAGGGTGTGACTCACTGCCTTTTTAAAACCCTTAACAAAAAATTCGTTTGAATTTTTATTTGATTTTTTCTACAATTCAAAAAAGAAAATTAAGGAGGAGTAAAATGAAATATAAAAATCTTGCAGAAATGTTCTGGGACAGGGTAAACACCTCAAAGGAGAGTGTGGGACATCTTGTTAAGATAGAAGGAAAGTGGCGGGAGAGGAAATGGGAGGAGATAGGTGAAATTACAAGGAATATAGCAAAGGGCTTACTTGCTCTTGGACTCAGGAGAGGAGATAAAGTTTGTATAATGTCTCACACAAGGGCTGAATGGGTTTATTGTGATTTCGGAATACTTTCCATTGGAGCAATTACCGTTCCCATATATCCTTCCCACACCCCTGAGCAGGCGATGTATATTATAAACGATTCGGAGGCAAAAGCGGTAATTGTTGAAGACCTCATACAACTTGAAAAGATGAAGAAGATAAGAAAAGACATTCCGGAGGTGAAGAAGATAATCGTAATGGAGGGGTTTAAAGAGGAAGATGAGTTTGTCATGTCGCTTGAGGATTTGATCGCTCTCGGGAAAAAATACGATGATAAGGGATATATTGAAAGCACTGTAAAAGATATAAAACCGGAGGAGATTGCTACAATCGTTTACACATCAGGGACTACAGGACCTCCAAAAGGAGTTGTTCAGACCCATAAAAATCACCTTGCAATGATTGAAGGATTGGTGTCCCTTGCAATAATAGAAGAAGAAAAGGAACTGGATCTTACATTTCTCCCCTTTTCTCATTCCTTTGGAAGATGTGGTGAGTTTGTGGAAATCTATCTTGGAAATGTAGTTGCCTTTGCTGAAAACTTGCAGAAGCTTCCGGAAAATCTCGTAGAGGTCCGTCCAACCATTATCTACAGCGTTCCAAGAATATACGAAAAATTTTATGCTGCTATCCTTTCAAAGGCTAAAGAAAGCCCGCTTAAGGAAAAAATATTCAACTGGGCATTGAAGGTTGGAAGAGAGAGGAGTCAGTGCATTCAGAAGAAGAAGCCTGTGCCTTTGACTTTGAGGGTTAAATTCGCGATTGCGAAAAAGCTAGTGTTTAATAAGGTGATAGAAAGGCTGGGAGGAAGGTTGAAATATGCTATATCGGGCGGGGCTCCATTGGCAAAAGAAATTGCCGAATTCTTCCATTCCTGCGGGCTTTTGATACTTGAAGGCTATGGACTTACTGAAACCTGTCCAGCCCTTACAATAAACAGAACTGATAATTTCAAGTTTGGAAGCGTTGGGCTTCCTATTCCGGGATGTCAGATAAAAATTGCAGAGGACGGAGAAATCCTCGCTAAAGGAGACAATATTGCCTACCTCGGATATTTCAAAAAACCCGATCAGACAAAGGAAGTCTTCACGGAGGACGGATGGTTCAAGACAGGAGATATAGGATACATAGATGAGGACGGATTTCTTTTCATCACTGACAGAAAGAAGGACATAATTGTAACCGCGGGCGGAAAAAATGTGGCGCCCCAGAACATAGAGAATATGATAAAGGCAGACCCATTTATAAGTCAAGTAGTTGTCCTCGGAGACAGAAAACCATATCTTGTAGCGCTGATAACCGTGAACAAGGAAGAGGCGGAAAAATACGCAAAGGAGAAGGGTATCACTTACTCCTCTTATGAGGAACTGGTGGCTCACAGGGAGATTTACCAGAGGGTGAAAAGATGGATAGAGGAGGTGAATTCAAAACTTGCCTCTTTTGAAACCATTAAAAAGTTTGAAATTTTGCCTCAGGATTTCACAATTGAATCCGGGGAATTGACACCCACATTGAAAGTAAAGAGGAAGGTAGTATATCAAAAATATGCTGACATAATAGAAAAGCTTTACGCCTCCTGAGCATGAAAAAAGGGAGAGTATTGAGCGGGATGAGACCCTCCGGTAAACTTCACATTGGACACCTCTATGGGGCTCTTATTAACTGGGTAAAACTTCAGGAAGAATACGAGTGCTTTTACTTTTCCGCCGACTGGCATGCTCTTACCACCGAATACACCAATACATCAGGATTAATGGAGAATACAATTGAGATGATGAAAGATTGGATATGTGTTGGACTTGACCCACAAAAGAGCACATTATTCCTTCAATCTATGGTTCCCGAACATGCAGAACTTCACCTCCTTCTCTCAATGATTGTTCCCCTTCCGTGGCTTGAGAGGAATCCCTCATACAAAGAACAGTTGAGAGAACAGAGAACCAGAGACCTTCACACTTACGGATTTCTCGGCTATCCGGTTCTTCAAGCAGCAGACATTCTGATGTACAAAGCTGATTATGTCCCTGTAGGAGAGGACCAGGTAGCCCATGTGGAGATTTCAAGAGAAATAGCGAGGAGGTTCAATCATTTCTACAGACCGGTTTTTCCTGAGCCACAAGCCCTTCTCACTTCATATCCAAAGATCCCGGGTATAGATGGAAGGAAGATGTCAAAGACTTTCAACAATGCCATATACCTATCGGACTCTCCCGAGGAGATAAGGAGTAAAATATCGGAGATGTTTACTGACCCTAGGAGAAAAACAAGAAAAGACCCCGGTGAGCCTGAGGACTGCGCCCTTTTCCAACTTGACAAAATCTATACAGATGAAGAAAGAAGGGAGGAGATAGCCGCGGCATGTAGAAAGGCTGAAATAGGATGTGTGGAACATAAGAAAGAACTTGCGGAGAGAATAGTTTCCGCACTCGAACCACTAAGGGAAAAAAGAAAGACTCTTTCGAGAGAAGATATTGTTGAAATTTTGAGAACAGGTTCAAAAAAGGCAAAGGAGATAGCGGAAAAGACGATGGAGGAGGTAAGAGAGGCTATCGGTTTAAAAATATGAAAGTTAACCTTCCAGTTTTTGAAGGACCGCTTGATGTCCTTCTCTATCTCATCAAAAAAAATGAGTTTGATATCTTTGACATTCCTATCTCAAGAATAACTCAGGAATATCTTGAATACCTCGATGCGATGGAAAGACTCAATATGGAAATTGCAACGGAATTCATAGTGATGGCGGTGAAGCTTCTCCAGATAAAAGTGATGATGCTTCTCAGGGAAGAAAGTGACGAGGAGTCAGAAGATCCACGGCAGGAGCTCGTTTCAACCCTCATTTTTTATCAGGCATTTAAAGAAGTTGCCGATTTTCTTCTAACGAGAGAAATCCTCAACAGAGATGTCTTCTTGAAACCTTCCGCAAAAAGGGATGTTGAAGAAGAGGAGGTGTGGACGGAGTTGTCTCCATCCGACCTCATGTTGCTTATGAAAGACATTCTTAAAAGAATGAAGAAGCCACGGATTCAGGAAGTGGAAATAGAAAAAGTTTCGGTGGTTGAAAAAATAAAGTTTATCATTGAAAAGACTGTGGAAAATAAGACGATACCATTTGAAGAGCTTGTGGAAGGAGTGTCCAGTGTAATGCATCTTATAGCTTTTATACTTGCTATTCTTGAACTGATGAGGCTCCAATTGATAAAAGTTGTTCAGATGAGACCTTTTGGGAGGATAATGATTTACAGGACGGAAAAAAAATTTGAGGAAGAAATGCTAAAGGGAATAGAGAAGGATGGAGAGAGAGGAAATCAGGAGAATAATTGAAGGGCTCATCTTCGTTTCCGATGAACCCGTTGACGAGAAGACATTTGAGAAGGTTCTGGGAGATTCTGTTGATCTCTCAACAATAAGGGGAATTCTGGAAGAACTCAAACTGGAGTATTCCTCCTCCCTTCACGGGTTTGAACTTGTTGAAGTAGCAGGGGGATATCAGTTTAGGACAAAAAAGGAGCTGGGGGAATGGATAAGAAAGCTTGAGAAATTTCAACCCCAAAGGTTTTCAAGGTCAGCCATGGAGGTCCTTTCCATTATTGCATATAAACAGCCTGTAACAAGAGCTGAGATAGAAGCAATGAGAGGAGGAATTGATTCGTCAGGGGCTTTAAGGACACTTCTCACCAGAAAACTTATAAAAATTTCGGGAAGAAAAAATGATGCTCCCGGAAGACCCTTTACATATTCAACCACAAAGAAATTTCTTGAGGTTTTCGGGCTAAAGGATTTAAGCGACCTACCACCCATTGAAGAGTTTATGAAAAAGGAGGAAGAAAAGGAAGTATAATCCATCCTTCTCTCAGGATGCCGCGGTCCTCAAAAAAATCCATCCCGAACGCGACGAAGTTTCCAGTTTTTGCAAAGAGTGCTGTAAGGGCACAGAGGCTCGCATCTATTGTGTCATGGGTTTTGAACTTTTCTGTTTCTAATCCAAATTTTTTAAGAACTTTTAACCTTTCAATTTTACCGTCTCTGGTGGTCTTTTTCTTCAAGGGTGATTTGAGTAGAAAGCTCCATATTCCATGGGGATAGGTCTCAAGGATCTCAAAATTTATGATGTTTGAAGAACTGAAGAGAAGGTAGCCATTTTTGTAAAGGGAGTAAAAAAATTGAATAGAACCCTTCACGAACTCTGAATAGGGATTGGAGGATGGTGGGATTTCATATCCGCACTTTACTGGAGTATTAAGAATCGAATCGGCGAACCGGATTTTTCCTCTTTCTTTTGATAGTCCCTGAGGACCATCTATTGCGACAGTGATTTTTCCTTTTCTTTTCCATTCTTCTAAAAAATCCATCAACGAAGGGTAAGGAACGTAATCTGCGAAAACCACATTTTTTTCTTCAAGGACGCACACCCCACAATTTCCCCTGGGGGATGAAAGGTCAATTCCGATAAAAAATTTCATTTAAATTTGTCAATGTATGTTATGGCATCTTCAGGGGATGAAAAAAATACAATCTCTGAAGAGGGCTCTCTCATGATTTCAAGAACCTTTTTTACCTTTTCCTCCATTTCCCTTCCGATTACTACGCAGGGCTTCAACACGCCAATACCCCTCGTTTTTAATGTCAAAACAAGGAAGAGTTCTGTAAAAGTTCCTATTCCCCCTTCAAAAAATACCCACAGGTCGGATGATTCAATGAGTCTTGCCAGTCTTTGAGGATAGGTTTTCACCCATAGAATTTCGGAAAGATATGGATTTGGAGTTCTTCTCAGTTCCTCAGTGCATACTCCTACAACAATACCTCCTTCTTCTCGTGCACCTTTTGACACTGCTTCCATAACCCCTCCATATCCTCCACAGATTATTTGGTGCTTCCTTTTTCCAATTAACTTTCCAAATCTGTAAGCAGCATTCCAGGTATCGGTTTCGTCTGAAACTGATGAACTTCCAAAAACTCCAACCTTCATCACTCCTTAATTTTAATCTTCCTTTTTATTTATTCAAAATAACGCATTGCCTCATTTGTATTCTATCCGAAATTAAGTTGTTGCCTCATTAAAATTTCTACCCGAAAATTTTTTATGGAAAAGAGAGGAGAAGATGAAGATAATAAACAAGTGAAAAGACAGGTATAAAAAGGCGTCTAAAAAAGAAAGAATCGGTAGCAAAGTTAAAAGAAAATATGACGATCCAAAAACACCTTAACAGAGGATACTTTCCTCACCCCGTATAAACGAAGAAGTGAGAGAAGCTCTCAAAAAAGAATATCAATTCCTCAATATCGTAGAAATCTGGAAAAAGATACATAGATGTGGAAACCAACTTCTTGATATCGTAGAAAAAAGGAAAGAAACTTGCAAAAACGGATAGAAACTGAAGTGAGGCAACAGAGCATTCGCTGTAGCGCTTTCTGAAAAACCCCGGGTTTGATTTAAAGGGTTTTGTTTTGAATTTATTTCTGGTTTTTCTTTCTGGATTTTTTCTCCCATTCCCCTATTTCCTTCTCCTCTTTCCCCTCATGGTCCATTTGCCATAATTTTCAGGTTTATGAAGTGCTTCCCTCAATATATGCCTGTAAACCCCCCTTACCACATTTTATGTAAAGAGGATATACTACCCCGGACAGGAAAAAGGTTTTCTTTTATCTCCTTAACTATCCTCTTAAATTTTCTAATTTCCTTCTTCACAATTAGAAGAAGACAAAACAAAAATCAAAAATTCTTCCAAAAAACTCTCAAAAAATAGCCTCCCTTTTTCAGAGGTCTCGCTGTAGAATCGCACGGACATCCTTACGAGAAGAACGGGGGTTGGAAGATTTGGGTTAAATGGGATAAGGAAAAGAAGAATTTTTAAACAATGCCTTTAGGTGGATTTATATCCACAACTTAAAGAGAGCCCACTTCGGAAGATATATGAATAAAACTACGCCTTACGAAAAATTAAAATCCCTCCTCCCAAACGTGAAAGAAGGCATAGCCGTCTTTCCTTAATTATACTGGATAAAATAATTCCGATTTTACCCGCACATTTCCTTCGCCAAAAAGGATAAAAAATAAAAATGGAACTCTGGCAAATTAGTGATAATCTACATGTGCGCTACATTTTGTTGAAACACAGGGACAGACCTCTCTTTACCAAAAAATTAAAAATGAGAGGATGCGATGGAATAAAGCCCTTTGTGAGCCGCAGCATAGCCTTCTTGAGAAAGGGCTCCACCATGTTAACCGTTGGAAGATGTTCCACAATCCTTCCTTATTGTTTTAGAAATTTTAAAAGGGGTTTAATAACTTCTTTCCAGAAAAAATTCTTCCTGAACTCTCTTATCCTCTCCCTCATCTTATTCTGAACCTCTTCTTCCATAAGGCTTTTCATTGCCTCCTTCATTTCCAGAAAATCTTGAGGGGAAACCACAAAACCGAGCTCTTGAGACCTTATCAACTCCGAAAAATAATCTCCCTCTGTCCAGATCACAGGAGTTATTGCGGAAAGGCAGTCAAGAAACCTTGTCCTGAAGGAGATCTCCGTCTCAAGGGTTTTATAGAATGCGCATATCCCTCCTGTTGAACTTGCTACAAACTTCACACAATTCTCATATCTCACCCACTCCTCTGCAAACACAACTTCCCCTGATATACTCAGCCTTTCAGCCTCTCTCACAACATCATCCCCTATTTCAATTCCCTCTTCTTCTTTCACAGGAGTTTTTTTCCCCAAAAAAAGAATTTTCGCCTCTATTCCCTCCTTCCTGAGTTCTTTTATTGCCCTCAAAGGTGTAAATGGGTCAAGCCATCTCCATATCCCTCCGTTCCACACAAAAACAGGTTCGTCTCCCTTTCTAAATCCTGCAATTTTCAAGTAATCTTTCTTCTCTGGCTCATTTTCATCAATTCCAGATGGAACAACAAGAAATGGTTTTTCTTTTATGTTCCATGCCTTAAGCAACCCCTTATAAAATAGGACCTGCCTCTCATTGGCACATAAAAATGCGTCCGAAATTCTCATCAAAAGATATGTCTTCAAAATTACCCTTCCATATTTAACACTTCTCTTGAGCCTTCCGAGATTTTTTATATGTTCCTGATATTCAACCACCATCGGGGTATAGAGGTCAATAACCCTCTTTCCATCAAAGGAACTGAGGATTCTCAATGGAATCCTGTATCCCTGCGTTATCAGGAAATCATATTTTTTTATCTCCTTCCATCTGGAGGAAGAAAGTTTCATCATCTCAAAGCCCTTCGCCTTTATGTCTGATTCATTGGGTATGAGGAGGATGGTTTCAAATTCTTTTGAAAGGCTCTCGGCAAACTTATAATACCTTATTCCGGGTCCAGCCATTCTTGAGGAAACAGGATGACTGCTTATCAAAACGACCTTCATAGGGGAAAATCCCTCATGTCTTTTATATTCTCAACTTCGAGCACAGTTTTCAAAATCTTCTCCGCCTTTTCCTTTCCAAAAACTTCGGTTTCTCTCTTAAACTTTTGGATAACGAGGTCTTCTGTTTCTGAAACCGGTCTTCCGGATGAACCAAGGGGGTCTTCCTGAAACTCTTCATATACCTTTCCACCTATCTTTGCCACAACCCTCGCGGAAAAGGGCATAGGAAAGGAATTTAACTCTGTTTCTGAAAGGTCTTTTATCCTCTTTCCTGACACTTTCAACAGCTCCCTCACAGGGATTTTCAAACCCAGGGTTCTGAAACTCAGAAGTTTTCCGTGCTCCCTTCTAAACGAATTTATCAAGAACGGGATGTCCTTTAAGGTTATTCCGCTCAAAGATATGAAATCAACCTTCTCATTCATCCTTTTAACCATGTTTAAAGTAAGTTTCCAGTCATGGATGAGTTCAATTCTCTCAGCGATCTTAAAAATTTCTTCCTTTTTTTCACAAAGGTTCTTTTCGGAGAGGGTCCGCGGAGAAAGCTCGCAGGAGGAAATGAAAAGGGAAATGGAAAGCGGAATTGAAAAATTTATATTCACAGGCGAAAGAACCTCTCCCCTTCCCTTCTCAGAAGCCTTTTCCATTGCCATTGAAAGAATTGTAACATACACCCTGATCTTCTCAACGTCTTCCAGAAGAATTTTGCGCCCTCTTTCCTCTTCAAATCTCTTTTTTATTCTCATCATACAATCAATGGCTGCATCAATGTAAGCACATCCTGGATAAATCTTATAAGAGAGGGTGTTTGTCGTCCATACCTTCCCCCATCCGCTTAAAACCCGGGGAATCGGTTTGAAAGAAAATTTTTTCAGAAAATCGTTTAAAGTCTCCCTGTTGCCCTTCACACCCGATACCGCGGAGATGCCACAGAAAATCCCCGAAACCGATGGAACACCTGCTGTGAGATACTTTGCTTCCCCTCCCATAAATCCTGAAAGAATGCAAAAGGGAGGCAGGTAGAGGGAAAGGTAAATTGAATTCTCAATCTCAGAGGCTTTACCACCTCTTAATGCACAGTAGATAGAAGCCGAACCTGCCTGATGGATGTGAGCAAAGGTTTGACCGTTAAGGGGACCGAGCACCACAGCTGCACCGAGCCTCCCCTCAATCTCATTCCCGATTATTACTCCCTTTAAAAAATCGGTGCCCGGGAGACCATATTCCTGAGAAATTGCAAGAGAGGTCCATACAGATGAATGTCCGGAATGTCCCAAGAAAAGGTAGTCATCGTAATCGTGAACCATTGAAGAAATGGAGTTTACAAAAATTGCGGAAATGGGGTCGGTTCTCCTTTCAGAAAGAAGACATGAGCATTCACCACTTCTTAGAGGAAGCCTTTCAAGTATTCTTTTTACCTCTCCCGCTCCACTCACTCCCGCAGAAATAACAGAAAGCACCTGAAGTTTTGCCTTCTTTAACACTTCGGAAGGAAGGTCTTCAAACTTTAATCCCTCAACCCATCTTCCGAACTCGATCATCTTTTTCCTCCCTTCTTCATCAAAA
>Ga0197143_1002636_pt1 | contig 12893 bp, 12 predicted proteins | sample GBS70_MetaG_FD_148603 | JGI IMG/M metagenome (GOLD analysis project Ga0197143, IMG submission 148603) | Sediment microbial communities from Great Boiling Springs, Gerlach, Nevada, United States - GBS 70_MetaG | ecosystem: Environmental > Aquatic > Thermal springs > Hot (42-90C) > Sediment...
ATAAAGGTCTTCGCCTGCAAGGTAAGGAGTGAGCCTCTTTTTGATAAGGGATTCATACTCCGTTTCCGTGAGTCTTTTTATTATTTCTCTTTCAGAGGAATTGAATAATCCGTTCAAAGGTTCCGTCCATGTGGCAGGAAGGCTGTAGGAAAAACGAAGCGAGGAATAGTCATGAAGCCAGTATCCCCATTCCCAGCCCGAAGAGAATATAATATGGGAGTAGAGATTTCCCTTTTCTTTTATTCCTTTTAAATCAATCCATCTTGATAGAATATATATAGGTAGATAAAGAGGGACTGAATTATCAAATGATATCCAGTAGGCAGTTTCGGGAAAGTAGCCTGCTTTTCTGTTTTTCTCCAGCATTTCAAAAAGGAGGTTTCTGTGCATTGAGAAATCCTCATGGTTGTATGCGCCTCCTGCATTATCGAAAAGGTTGTAAAACATAACGGTGTGGACAAGGGGAATTATGTCTTCATTGCAGTACTTTACAAGAAAGTAGAAGAGGATGCGCTCGCCGTTATACTCAATAAAGAGATTTTCGAAATTTCCTACATGAATTGTCGCTGAGACCTCAATATTTCCATTTATCCGCTTAATTTCCTCATACACATTGTTCACCTTCTCTATAAAAGTGGATGGTTCATTCCCTATGAATTCTCCGAAGGAGAGGTCTATGCTGTCAAAGGGGAGGGCAAGGATTCTTTCAATATCTTCTCTTGTGTTTGCCAGGTAAGCTTTTTGAAAATTTGATGATGCAAAGAGTTCTACTCCAATACCTGCCTTCATACCGAGTTTATGAATGTAATTTAAAATCTTTGAGGTGTGTTCCTTCCATTTTTCATATTTTGCATCATTGTAGATATCGTTCAGTGCCACCCACTTTATGAAGTTTCCCCTCTGCATGGCTACCCATCTTACGATTTTAAAGGCCTCATTCAGTCCCTCTTTAGATGGCATCCAGAAAGAAAAAAGTCCTTCTACAGGATGGAGGGTGTGAAGATGGAGTCCTCTCTGAGGTATTTCTGGCTTAAAGACATTTCCACCAAGTTCTGAAATTCTTTCTTTGACACTTTTCATGCTTACATTCTCCGGTGATATATGATAAAATGGATGGGGAAAACTGAAGCCAACTATCTCGAACATGTGTGTCAATCCATAAACTGCACCCAGGGGAAAGCCGCCTTTTACGACGAAATTCCCGTCCCTTTCGGTTAACTCATAGCATTCTTCACAATCAGCTTCTTCAAGGATTATGTTTATTCCCTCTTCTGTACATTTTAACGGTTCATCGCACAATTTGAATTTTACCCCGGGGATTTCCCACGAAAATTCCTTTATGAATTCAGCCTTCCCTGGAGCTATCACCACTATGTTTGGTTCTTTTCCGCAGGAGGATGCAAAATAGATAGGGAAAACCAGGGAGAAGCATTTTAACAAATACTGTTTCAGTGTAAATCCGGGAAAAATTTTGTCCTGTGTATTTCTCCGTCTTCTTGTATGCACAGTCCTTCGCCTCCCAATTTATACAGGAATTCAAATCCCTTTTCTCCTCTTATCGCCAGTGCTGTTGAGAGGGCATCTGAAATCATACCGCTTTCTGAGATAACCGTCGCAGATGCGCAGCCCTCTGACGGATATCCATTTTCGGGGTCAATCAGATCGTGATACCTTTTCCCTTTGTAGGTAAAAAATCTCGTGTAATCTCCTGATGTTGCTACGGCTCCCTCTTCAATTTCTATTTTCAATTCTTTTGATTTTTTTCTCGGCGGTGGAATTTTTATACTTACCCTTTTGTTCTTTACATTCATGCTTCCGCCAATTTTTACAAGGAATGAGGAACATCCGCCATTCAGGATTATTTCAGAAGCCCTGTCAACCGCATATCCCTTGAGCATTCCGTCAAGGTCTATGCACATTCCTTTTTGTGGAAGAAAGACCCTGTTTCCATTTATCAAAATTTTATCATATCCCACAAGGGGAAGGAGGCTTTTGATTTCTGATTCGGAAGGTGGAATTTTTCTTTCCTTCACATTCCAGAGTTTGATAAGAGGGCATATGGTTATATCAAAGGTGCCATTTGTTTTTTTATAGATTTCGCCCATTTTACTGAGAAGGTTCAGGAATTCCTCGGGCACTGTTACCGATTTTATTCCTGCGTTTTTGTTGATTTCCTCTGTTATACTTGATGAAACCCATCTGCTGTATGAGTTTTCTATCCTTTTTATTTCCCTGTATGCAAGTGTGATGAGGCTATTTGCCCTTTCTTTTGAGCATTTTTCATCTGTCGAGATGCTGAAGGTAATCCAGGTTCCCATCCCGAGAAAAAATCTGTTGACCTCAAGGGTTATTATGAGTGTTACTATCAGTCCCATAATCGGGTATGAGTCTTTCTGGAGAGAGCGTTATCACATCTCTCACATTAAACTTTTTTAAAACCGCATCCAGTTCAGGATAGGCGGAAACAGGAATTTCTAAGGAAACTTCACTGTATTTTTTTCCCTTTCTCGGGACTAATTCATGGGCAAATAGCTTTTTCCTTCTAAGTTCCTTCAGGAGAGGCTGAAGGTGTTTATTTTCCACATTGAAGACGATGTATTTGAAATTCTGAGCAAGTGCGACCCCTTCAAGTTTTGATTTTATGAGCATTATTTCTTCCATCTTTTCAGGGTCCTTGCTTGCAGAGGGACTCATGTAAAGACACGCAGAGGATGTTCCCTTTTCCTCAAGGATTCTTAACCCGTATTGAGCAATGGTTGTTCCCGTCTGGGTGTTGTCAAAGGCGAGGTCTGTGAATCCTGCCCAGACTGTTGATTCCGTATCTCCTTCTGAAAATACTATTTTAACCTTATCGTTATCACCCCATATCCTTTCGCCCTTTATCTCAATAAGGGGCTTCTTTGAACCAAAGTATTTTTTGTATGCCTTTGTGCTTGAGATGTGCGCGGAGGCAGTATATATGTATTCAGTATAACAGGAAATCTCTTCGCCTTTTTTACACTTTTTTTCTATAAAATCCTCAAGGTTAAGATAGTCGGAGTCGGCAGGGACTATGAACACCATCTTAACCTTTCCATAATCAAGGTCGCACAGGAGATATTTGTTTATGTCTGTTCCTCTGTATGTCCATTCCATTGCCCAGTCATTTCCGAAAATTGCAATGTCTACATTTCCCTTCAGCAGCTCATCAGGAGCCCTCTGTGGTCTCAAAGGAACAGGAATTATGTTTGGATGATTTCTGAATTCAGGCTTATAAACCCTTGAGTCAGGAGAGTATCCCCTCACATCGAATCCAGCCCTCTTTAGAACCGATTCTGTATCCCCTCTTCCCTGTTTGTTGAGGCTTCCTGTTGGAAGTCCAAACTTTATTATAACTTTTTTTCCCATGACATCCAAAATACACAAAAATCAGATTAAGTCAAATTTTTTCAGCCTTTGATATTATCAATCAAAACATGAAGACTGAATATGAATTACACATAAATTTCCCATCTTCCGAGGAGTTTCACATAAAGAGACCTCTGAAAAAGTGGGGGTATTTTTGAGAGTTTTTGCAGGGATTTTTGATTTTTTGACACTTGACATTTGGTTTTTGTTCTGGAGGATAGTTAAGGAGATAAAAGAAAACCTCTTTTCCTGCCCGGGGTAGTATATCCTCTTTACATAAAATGTGGTAAGAGGGGTTTACAGGCATATATTGAGGGAAGCACTTCATAAACCTGAAAATTATGGCAAATGGACCATGAGGGGGAAAGCGGAGAAAGAAAAACCAGAAATAAATTCAAAACACCATAAATTAAACCAGAGGTTTTTCAGAAAGCACTATAAATAGTTTTTGACATAATTACCTGTGAGGAGATAAAATGAAGACATGAAGGTTGCTTTTGTTCATGACTGGCTTAATGGAATGAGGGGAGGAGAGGTTGTGCTGGAAACGATGCTGAAAGAGTTTCCTGACGCTCCTGTGTATACCCTCTTTTACGATAAAGGCAGTGTATCACAGGAAATTGAAAGGCATCCCATATTTACTTCATTCCTCCAGAATTTTCCCATGAGGAAGAAATTTTATCGGTATATGCTGCCGTTATTTCCATACGCCATTGAGGGCTTCCGTATAAGAGGGTATGACCTCATTATTAGTTCAAGCCACTGTGTTGCAAAGGGAATCATCCCTGAACCAGATACACTTCATATTTCTTATATTCATTCTCCCATGAGATATGTGTGGGACCTTTTTGGAGATTATTTTAAGGATTATGGAAGTATTAAAAAATCCGTTATAAATTTTTTTGCCAAAAAATTGAGGGAATGGGATTGCGTATCCTCATCCAGAGTAGACTTGTTCTTGGCGAATTCCACATATGTCTCACAAAGGATTAAGAAGTTTTACGGAAGGGAATCCATCATCATACATCCTCCTGTTATGACTGATAAATTTGAGGTTCAAAAGGATTCTGAGGATTTCTACCTGATAGTAAGTGCGATGGCACCTTATAAAAGAATTGACCTCGCAATAGAGGCGTTTTCCATCATGGGAAAGAAACTTGTGATAGCAGGAAGCGGTCAGGATGAAAAAAAGATAAAAAAGTTATGCCTGGGAAAAGAAAACATAAGTTATCTTGGATGGGTGAGTTTTGAAAAAGTGAAATTCCTTTTTCAAAGATGTAAGGCATTTATACTTCCGGGCATTGAAGACTTTGGGATAGCTCCGGTGGAAGCAATGGCATGTGGAAAACCCGTAATTGCATATGGAAAAGGAGGAGCCCTTGATACCGTTATTCCTCTGGGCTCAAAATGTGAAAAACCAACAGGAGTATTTTTTATGGAACAAACTCCCCAATCTCTCATTGAGGCTGTTGAAACCTTTGAAAAGAACATAAAAGAGTTTGACCCCGTTGCCATAAGAAAACATTCCGAGAAGTTCTCCGAGAGAATTTTTCTTGAGAAGTTTAGAAGTTTGATAGAAGGGGTTAAAAGAGGTGTAATAAAAAGGAGGTGAAAAAGTGAAGGTAAAAGAGGTGGATCACAAAAAATGGATAAAGGCTTTTTTCAGGTTATTGAAAAGGATTTACAGAGGGGATAACAACTTCGTCCATCCCCTGAAAATTGAACGGAAGGAATTCCTCGATCCACAGAAGAATCCATTTTTTAAGCATGCGGAATATGAATTTATAGTGGCTGAAGAAAACAGCGAACCCCTTGGTGTAATAATTCCGTTCATTGACAAAAAGTTCAATGAATATCACAGCGAAAAAGCATGCCATTTCGGATTTTTTGAATGTATAAACGATAAAGAGGTAGCGCACGAACTTTTTCAAAGGGTATATGCTTTTGCATCGGGTAAGGGAATGGAGGTTATAAGGGGTCCATTTAACTTCTCAACAAATCATGAATGCGGGCTTCTCGTTCAGGGATTTGACTCTCCACCTGTTGTCCTCATGACCTACAATCCTCCTTATTACATAGACCTTATAACATCAGAGGGATACACAAAGGCAAAAGACCTTTTCGCTTTCAGAATTGATGCAAAACCTGTTCCTGATGCTCTCGTTCAGGTGTGCGAGAATATAAAAGAAACGACAAAAGCGGAAACGAGAAAGATGAGAAAAAGGGACTTTTCAATCCTTGTTGACCTGGTGATGGAAATATACAATGATGCATGGAGCGAAAACTGGGGATTTGTCCCTATGGACAGGGAGGAATTCGTATTTGTGGCAAGGGGATTAAGGCTTTTTCTTGATGAAGACCTTTCCTTTTTCGTTGTGAAGGATAACAAACCGGTGGGGTTTTCAATTACCCTGCCCGATTATTATGTTCCTTTAAAGGAGATGAAGGGGAAACTCTTCCCCTCTGGATTGATAAAATTTCTCGTTAACAGAAGGAAGATCAAGAACGCAAGGATATTTGCCCTGGGCATAAAAAAGGAATTTCACGATAAGGGATTTGCAGCCCTTCTTTACTTTGAAACCTGGAAAACACTTCTTGAGAAGGGGTATGAATGGGCAGAGATGTCGTGGATCCTTGAGGATAACTACAGGATGATAAGGGCTATTGAACTTGCAGGGGGAAGGGTTTATAAGGTGTACAGGATATATGAGAAAGCCGTTGAAAAATAAAGAAGGAGAGGGAAGAATTTCCTGACTTTAGAACTCCATCTCCTGAAGGAATGCCTTTGATACCTCTTTGAGTTTTTCTGAAAAGATGAAAAGGAGATTGCTCAGGACTTTACAGGCAGTAAGAGGATTGTCTCTGGCAAACTTCTCAAATTGTTCCACCGGGAGAAAGAAGGCTTCACAGTCTTCCAGTGCTTCGGCAGTGAGAAGTCTTGATGAGGTGCCAGCGAGAGAGAGTTCTCCAAAATAGTCTCCTTCCTTCATTACCCCGAACTCAACAGTTCCGCCCGATGTTTCCGCTTTAAGGACTACTCTGCCTTTTTTTATGAGTATGAGCGAGTCGGATTTATCCTTTTCCTTAAAAATAATTTCACCCTTTTTGAACTTTTTTAAAAGAAATATTTCAGAAAGTTTTTTTAATTCCTCATCGGTCAAGCCCTTTCCCAGTTTGGAATGTTTAATGTATAATCCCACCGACATACATTTAAATTTTATCAATTTATTGACTAAAAATCCACATCTTAATATAATTTAAAAAATTAGTAAAATTAGGAGGTAGATATGGAGCTCGAAATCCTGAAAACGGCAATGGAATTTGAATTGAACGGCGCCAAATTTTATCTGGAAACAGCAAGAAAGGTAAAGGACATATCAGGTAAAAATATACTTATAAGACTCGCTCTTGATGAAATAGATCATCACAATTTATTATCTTTAGAATTAGACGAGATTCAACAAGGCAAAAAGTGGAAAAAGGTGGAAGTAAAAGAGAGTGTAGTAGAAAAAATAAAACCGAAGCTTCCAAAAAGAATAAAAGAACAAAAGGGAAATTATGTTCTTGCCGAAATAGAGGCTCTTGAGATCGCGCTTGAACAGGAGAAAGAATCGATGGAATACTATAAAGAAAATGCAGAAAAAATTGGCGACCCCACAGCAAAGGAGCTGTTAATGAGACTCGCTCAAATGGAAGAGGCACATTACGCTCTAATTCAAACAGAAATAGATAATATAAGAGGATATGGATTCTGGATGGGTTTTCAAGAATTTGATATGGAGTGAGAAACCCTACGAAAATAAAAGATATAAAAAACTCTTTTTTATCGCTTCTTGAGAACACACTCGAGGAGAATGAAGAAAAGATACTGAAGGTAGTAGAGGTCATAGAAAAAGCGCTGAAAAAGGGAAGGAAAATTCTGTGTTTTGGAAACGGAGGAAGTGCTGCGGATGCATTACACTTTTCCGCTGAGATCGTGGGGAGGTTCAGGACTTCAAGAAGAGGATATCCTGCAATCGCTCTTTCTTCAAATCCCTCAATACTCACTGCGATTGGTAACGATTTCGGATTTCAATGGACATTTGCCAGACAGATCGAATCTTTTGGAGAGAAAGGGGATGTTGCTATCGGTTTTACAACAAGTGGAAAATCAATAAATGTGATTGAAGGATTGAGGAAGGCAGAGAAGTTAAAACTTCACACAATTGCCTTCTGTGGCGAATATACCGAACTTCTGGATTTTTGTGAAATTCTGATTTCTGTCCCTTCCTCGGAAACACCGAGGATTCAGGAAGTCCATGAGTTCATCTATCATACGATAATTGAACTCCTTGAAGAAAAACTGTGATGGGATACAGGGAAATTTTTCAGGGTCTCGGGGAGGCATTTGTCCCCGGCGGAGGACCATTTGAAATTGGGGGAGGCACCGCCGACATCACAGGACGGTTTGAGTTTTTTGTTTCATCCTTTGGAAGAAAGCCATTTTTCACAAAAATTTTCTTGCACTTCTTCAATTTTCTCCCCATTCTCCTTTTCTTTAAGCCAAAGAGGTTTGTTTCACTTTCTCCGGAGGAGAGGGAGAAATTTCTTAACAGTCTTCGCGAAAGCAGATTTTCCATTTTCAGAGGTATATACCTCCTTGTGAGAGCACTGGTGTTTTTAACATTTTACAGTTTAAAAGAAGTTTGTGAATCAATAGGATATAAGACCGAATGCGAAGCAGATGAAAAAAATTTATGAAAAATGTGATGTCATTGTAATAGGAACAGGAGCAGGAGGAGCACCCTTTGCAAAAGTGCTTGCTGAAAGTGGAGCAAAGGTAATTATTCTTGAAAGGGGAAGAGAATTCCTCAAGGTTGAAAAAGGAGAAAACTTGTTCGAAGGGGGTGTAAGGGTTTTATCCGCGACCAGGGCATTCAGAGGCTCTGTTGTGATAGGTAATCCTCCCATGGTAGTAGGATATGGATTCTGTACAGGAGGGTCTACTGCTATAAATGCGGGCACCTGCTTCAGACCTCCTTCTCACGTTCTGAAAAAATGGAGAGAAGAACACGGGCTTGAGATATTTACCGAGGATTATACCGGCAAAATTGCAGAAGAGGTTGAATCGTTTCTTCCGGTAAAAGAAGTTGACGAGAAGGCAATGGGAATGGGAGGGAAGGTTTTTGCGAGGGGAATAAAGAACCTCGGCTGGAGCGGCGGCGCTGTAAAAAGAAATGCAGATGGGTGTCTTGGATGTGGTGCGTGTGTTATAGGATGTCCTGTGGATGCAAAAAAGGCAACCCACCTGAGTTATTTACCAGCAGCGCTCAAGAGCGGGGCAAAACTCTTTATAAGGGCTAAGGCCGAAAAGATACTGATAAAAGATGGAGGGGTAGAAGGAGTCCAGGGAATATGGTTTGATGAAAATGGAAGAAAATGGGGAATGGAAATTCGTTCACAGGTGGTTGCGGTTGGATGTGGCGCTGTTCACACACCCATATTGTTGAAAAGAAGTGTGGGTTCATCTTTTGGGGTAATTGGCAAAAATTTCCGCCTCCATCCCGGGGGAGTGGTGGGGGCCATATTCGATGAAGAAATAAACTGCTGGAAGGGTGTTCCGCAGAGTTATTACTGTGATGAGTTCCTGAAAGAAGACATGATTCTTCTACTCGGAGCGATCCCTCCTCCCATCGGTGCAAACCTCATTCCCGGATTTGGGATGTCTCATAAAGAACTCATGGCTAAATACAGAGGATTTATTGATGCGGGAGTGCTTGTAAGCGACACTTCCTGTGGAGAGGTTTTGAGCATCCGGGGAGTGCCTTTTATAAGATACAAACTTCACGATGCAGATTTCTTAAAATTGAAAAAGGGGTTGAATGCCCTTGCGGAGATATTTTTTGCTGCAGGTGCAAAGTATGTATTTCCTCTTTCTCAAAGAGGCTTTATTGCAAAAAGTTTGAAAGAGTTTAAGGAGGGAGTTGAAAAAATGAAAAAAGAGGAGATGATCTGCGGAAGCATTCATCCTATGGGTACAGCGAGGATGGGAAGTGATAGAGAAAAATCTTTTGTCAATCAATTTCTTGAGTCTCATATGATAAAAGGGTTATTTGTAGTGGATGCAAGTGTGCTTCCCACATCAACAATAATAAATCCTCAGGAAACAATAATGATTCTCTCCACCCATGCTGCAAAAAATCTTATCAGTAGAAGATGAAAAGGAAATCTATGTTGAAGTGGGTTTTGGAAACGGTGATTTTACCATTTATCTTTCAAAAAAATTCCCCTGCGCGGAAATTATTGGTATTGAGATATCCAAAAAATCCATAGAAAAACTGAAAAAGAAAATAGATAAGGAGGGGATAAAGAATATAAGGATAATCCACTCCGATGCGAAAATTGCAATAGCCTCCTTTCCCGATAATTCAATATCCGGCATCTTTTTCAACTTCCCGGATCCTTGGTGGAAAAGAAGGCATAGAAAAAGAAGGCTTTTTAACATGGATTTCATAAGCCTTTTATCAAAAAAATTGAAAGCAGGAGGAATTGTTGAAATTGCCACCGACCATCTTCAATACGGAGGCGAAATCTGGAGAAATTTTGAAAGTTCTGCTCTTTTCCACCCTGGCTTCGGAAATTATCCTGTCCTTACCTTCCTGCTTAACAGAAAGAGAACAAAGTACGAAGAAAAATACTGGAGAATGGGAAAGACGATTCTATACATGAAATTTGTAAAACCTCATATTCTGTCGTAAATTATATCCTGAACGTCAAAAGCGAATTTTATGGTTTTAGCGATCACAAATCTAAGAGGTTCAGGAGGGAGAGGAAGAACTTTTCTATTTACAAAAAATACTTCTGTCCTCTCTGTTTTTTTATCAAGGAGAAGGTCCGCAATTGTCCAGCCGTTCATGTGGGTAAGGGATACACCATGACCGATGCATCCTAAACTGTAGACAATTCTCTCGTCCCCCAGAAATCCAATAGCAGGAATCAGGTCAAGAGTTACAGAAACAGGACCGCCCCATCTGTGGGTTATCTTTATGTCTTTTAAAACAGGAAAGGTTTTTTTAATATCTTCCTCCAGCCGCTTAAAAATCTTTTCGTTGAGGTCCTTATCCATATCTCTTCCAAAGGCAAGGCTTATAGACCTTCCTCCCATGAGCAGCCTGTTTTCTTTTGTAAGCCGGTAGTAATGAACAAAATTCCTTCCGTCCTCAATTCCCTGCCTGTTCTTCCATCCAATTTCTTCAAAGTGTTTGTCCTTAAGAGGTTCAGTGAGCACTATGTGTGTAAAAACAGGGAGTTGCTTTCTTTTCAAACCGGGAATCAGATGGGAATAAGCGTTGGTAGCGAGGACTATTTTATCCGCGGACACGGTCCCTTCAGGAGTTTTTAAAACTATCTTTCCATTTCTCTTTATCTCAATAACAGGAGTTCTTTCGTAAATCTGCACTCCTTTTCTCAAAATGACGTCTTTCATTCCCCATGCCATTTTAGCAGGATTTAAGAGTCCGCATCTCCTTTCCCACCAGGCTCCAAGGTAAAGGGGAGAACGAATTTCTTCACTCAATCTTTCCTTATCCATCCATTCTATTCCCTTTATTCCCAGAGCCTGAACCATTTCGACCTCATGCCTTATCCTTTTTTCGTATCTTCTTGAGGTGGCTATCCTCAAAAATCCAGGATGCTCATACTCACAATCGATTTTTTCCTCATGGACAATTTGCTGAACGAGGTCAACAGCCTTCTCCATGTAATGATGGGCTTCAACAGCCTTTTCCTTACCGAAGACTCTCGCTGTGAGAGAAAAGGCAAAGCCGAAAAGGGTCATGGAAAAACCCGCATTTCTTCCGCTTGCTCCAAATCCTATTACCTCGCTTTCAAGGAGGGCAACCTTCAGAGACGGACTTTCTTTCTTTAAGAAATAGGCTGTTGAGAGCCCTGTAAATCCACCCCCTACAATTGCAATGTCAACTTTTATATCCCCTTTAAGAGGGGGGTTTTCTTTATAATCTCCTGCCGTGGCAAGCCAGAAACTCTTTTCTCTATAGTTTTCCATTTTTATCCTCCTAAAAAATACTTTTCAAAGAATATGTCAATTCTTTCAATTCTTTCAAATCACTTATGAATACATCCACAAGGTGTCCATCGAGCTGGGTGTGCCTTACTTTTTTCATCTCTTCTATCGCATATTTAAAAGGTTTTTCCCTCCTGTAAGGTCTGGACGAAGTTATGGCGTCATAAACATCACCTATAGAAACTATTCGGACGAGGAGAGGAATCTCGTTTCCGCTTAATTCCCCGGGATATCCCTTCCCGTCTATTCTTTCGTGATGGTATTTTATCATCGGGATTGTGTCCTTCAAAAATTCAAACCTTCTCATAAATTTTTCTCCTATGAGAGGGTGCTCCTTCATCTTTTCCATCTCTTTTGGTGTGAGTTTTCCCCTTTTGATCGCTATTTCAATAAGTCCTATCTTTCCTATGTCATGAAGAAGCGAACCTTTATAAAGGACTTCTAGTTCGTTTTTGGGAAGTTTCAGCTTTTCTGCAAGAAATCTGGCATATCTTGCGACCCTCTGAGAATGTCCTTTAAAAAAGGGGCTCATGCTTTCAATAAGGTCAAGTATTCCAATTAAGGTCTCAAAGAATATTCCTTCCTGCCTATCCTTTTCCATTTTCAAATTCAGGATTGGAATAAGGGAGTTTATGAGGGTAAAAAGGACGTTTTTTAAGGAAGGGGTTATTGCATCTGCTGTTACAGAGAGGACACCGATTTTTAGACTGTCAATTATTATGGGGATCGCAATAAAGGATTTGGTGAGATAAATGTGAGAGGGAACCCCCCAGTGTTTGAACCTTGGATCCCTTCCGGCCCTTTCCACTTCTATTATTTTTCCTTCCCTGAATGCTACCCCGCTTATTCCCTCGCCCGGAAGGAAGGTTTTTTCTTTCTTTTCCTCGCTCAATCCACTTGAGGCGTAGATGTCAAGAAGTCCTGTTTCTTCATTGTAAAGGAGAAGTGCTATCTCGTCCAGTCTATAATTTTCCTTTATGTTGGAAAGCAGGCTTTCCAGGTCCGATTTTAAATCCCTTGAATGGGAAAGTGCGCTTACGATGTTTGTGTGCAATCTTAAAGCGCTTTCTATTTCCTTTAGTTTTCCCTGTAGTTTTTCAATTTCGACTTTTTTGTAAAAAAGTTCTTCTTCTAAATTTTTCCTTTCCATTTATATCAGGAGAAATTATAAAGGAAAAAATGAGGTCTTGTCAAGAAGTATGTGCTTTGTTGAATAATTACCTTTACAGAGAGATTTTTTGGGATTTTTTGAAATTTAAATTTATCCCCCATCATTCTCACCATTTGAAGGTGTTTCTCAGATGATATGTGAAGAGATTTAGTAGCCCCACTTTGATCATGACCTCACATTTTATATTTTTTAGCCGTTTCCTGTAAAGGTTCTCTGAAAAAATTCGTTTAAAAACCGAATACCTGCCTTCAACTGCCCACCTTCTACCGAATC
>Ga0197143_1002638_pt1 | contig 12890 bp, 12 predicted proteins | sample GBS70_MetaG_FD_148603 | JGI IMG/M metagenome (GOLD analysis project Ga0197143, IMG submission 148603) | Sediment microbial communities from Great Boiling Springs, Gerlach, Nevada, United States - GBS 70_MetaG | ecosystem: Environmental > Aquatic > Thermal springs > Hot (42-90C) > Sediment...
TGCTCTTGGGTGACTTCCAGATAGAGGGTGCCGTCCTTCTTGAGGTAGAGATTGAAGAACCCGGGGAAGGCCTTCATCTCGGCAGTGAAGGCTTCGATGGGGCCTTTGGCCGGGGCTTCCTGGGAGACGAGGGAATAATTTACTGCTAGCGCTGACAGGGCCAGGACGAGCCCGACTCCGAAGATTTTGCGAGCACTCATATTGCTCCTCCTTTTCCCCTCACCCCTTTTCTCCCCCCTCCCTCTGAGGGGAAGGGGATAGGGTGAGATCTCATAGCGATATTGTAAAAGAAATCGTCTCGGTGCGCTAGGGCCTTGACGTAATTTTCTGGGCACCGTAGCATAAGTATGAACAATGATGAAGATCAGGCGTTCCCCTTCGACTGAGCGCGGTACAGCGACGTATGAAGCGCTGTTACGCGCTGGCGCCAGCGTCTTTAGTCGTCGTGGCTTCCGCCAGGCAAGTGTTGCTGAAATCTGTCGGCGTAGCCGCGTCGCCAACGGTACGTTCTATCAATACTTTCTCGATAAAGAACAGATCTTCCTCACCCTCATCGAGCGCCTGGCTCGTCAGCTTCAGATGCGTCTCCAAGCAAGTGTCGTTCCCCCAGCGCCGGCCATAGAGCAGCTTCAGTCAGCTTTGCGGACTCATCTTAAGTTCATCGAGTCCCAGACTGCGCTCTATCGGGTCTTTCGCGAGGCGGAATTCGTTCACACAGAGCTTTCGAAACGCCTCTATGGCCAGCTCGCCCAGCTCTATCAAGAGATCATCGAAAGTGGGCACAGCCAGGGGCAGTTCCGTCGTCTCGATCCGGAGACTGTTTCGTTCTCTCTCATTGGGATGGCTGAGTTCATCGCGTTGCGGTATATCTTCTGGGGGCATGGACTTCCCCAGCGCGCCTGGAAAACTCTTGCTGATCTTATTGCTCACGGAATAAGCACCAAGCAGCCGATCGCTCCAGGGGAGCAATTCCCCTCCACAATGCCAAAAGAACAGATTGCGAAGCTCTCCCACGGGCAGCGGACTCGGGCCCGGCTGCTGGAAGCGGCCGAAGAAGAGTTTGGGAAGAAGGGCTTCTATGACGCCCAGATTGTGGACATCACACGGCGCGCAGGCGTGGCCCACGGGACGTTCTATACGTACTTCCCCAGCAAAGAAGCGATTTTTGTCGAGCTTGTCCGTGAGATTAATACCCAGCTGCGGGCGCGGTTGCGCGCGGCCATCGCGGGCCTGCACGATCGTCGTCAGATTGAGCGCGCAGGGTTTCGCGCGTTCTTCGAGTTCATTCACAAGCATCCCAAAGCCTATCGCATTGTGCGAGAAGCTGAATTCGTCGGCTCGCCGAAGAACGCCGCTGGCCGCTGGTATTATGAACGACTCGCCCAAGGGTATATTCCGGCGTTAGCTCACGCGATAGAATCCAGTCAAGTACGCGCGCTCGATCCCGAAGCCCTCGCGTATGCCCTCATGGGGATGGGGCATTTCATGGGGGTGCGGTGGGTGCTCTGGGAGGGCCAAGCCGTCCCCGATGCCGTCTTTGAGACCATGATGGATTTTCTGCTCCACGGCCTGCTCCCACTTGACAGAGACCGTTCAAGACCGTAATAATATGAGAGCTGAATCATATATCATAAAATGGGGGGGCGCGATGCCCACAGTGCACGTCAACGGTGTGAAGCTCTACTACGAGACGCATGGGCAGGGGGAGGCGCTGCTTTTGATCGCGGGGATCGGCTACGGGACGTGGCTGTGGGCCAAGCAGATCCCTGAGCTCTCGAAATACTTTTCTGTCATCGCGTTCGACAATCGCGGGGTGGGGCGCTCCGACAAGCCCGACAGCGAGTACACGGTCTCACTTCTAGCGAGCGATGCCTATGAGTTGCTGCGCGCGCTGAACGTGGAGCGGGCTCATGTCTTGGGAGTATCTTTGGGAGGCTTTATTGCACAGCAGCTTGCGCTCGATCACCCGGAGATTGTTCATAAACTCATTCTCTGTTCGACGTCGTTTGGGGGGCCCAATATGATCCTCCCCAAGGGGGAAATCTTGCAGTTTATGGCCTTTGGCGCTGGGAAAGAGACATTTCAGCGCGGGCTGGAGCTGGCGTTCTCCCCTGAGTACTTAGCGAAAAACCCCGAAGAGATCGCGCGGATCACCGCGCCGATGCGACGCAACCCCCAGCCGCGCTATGCGTATCTGCGCCAGTTCATGGCTCCCATCACGTTCAATAGCGAGCCCCATCTGCAGAAGCTCACCATGCCGGTGCTCGTCATGGCCGGCGAAGCTGACCGTGTCGTTCCCGTCGAGAATAGCCGACTCTTGGCAGCAAAGCTCCCCAATGCTCAACTTGTCACGTTCCCCAACGCTGGGCACCTCTTCGTAGTCGAGCGCGCTGACGAAGTCAACAGAATTATTATAAACTTTCTGAAAGGGGGCTCTTCCCATGCGTGACTATGAGCTCTCGTGGGTGGGAGATTGGTCGGGCCGTCGCGCCATGCTCACCCCCACGCGTGAAGCCCTCTACGATGCTACGGAGAACCGACGCTTCACGTATGCCGAGCTCGACGAGCGGGCCAACCGCGTGGGCACGTATCTGATAGAGCAATTGGGCTTACAGAAGGGCGACGCCATCTCGTTCCTCTCGCGCAATCGCGTCGAGCCTATAGATCTCTACTTTGCTACAGGCAAGATCGGTCTGATCTTAGCTCCGCTGAGCTACAGGCTCGGCGCCCCGGAGCTCAACCATCTCCTGTCGCGGATTCGCCCCAAGGCGTTCTTCTACGAAGAGCACTTTCAGTCTCTCGTTGAGAAGCTCGAATTCCCTGACTCCGTGAAGACGAAGATCGCCTTCGGCTCTCAAGATTCACCGTACGAGCGCGTCGTGCTCCAGACACCTCCCAAGCCTGTCAATCGCCCCAAATCCATGAACGATATACACTTATACATTCACACCGGGGGCACGACGGGACTGCCCAAGATCTGTCTCATTACATATCGCCAGATGCTCTGGAACTCTTTCAATCTGCTGGTCTCTGGAGGAGGGCAGCACGGCATCAATCAGAAAGAACTCCTGACTTTCCCACTCTTTCACATTGGGGGCTGGAACACCGTCACGCCGGTCTTTCACATTGGGGGGCACGTCACGCTCATTCGCGAGTTCAACCCCGATTTGATCTTAGAGCTGATCGAGCGCGAGAGAATTACGCACTTTGGCGGTGTTGAAGCGATGCTGCGAATGATCGCCCAGAGCCCGCGCTTCGCCCAGGCGGATTTATCGTCTCTAGAGTATATCTCTTCAGCAGGGGCGCCGTGCTCCGCGGAGGTGATGCGTCCCTTCTGGGAGCGTGGCATCAAGCTCACCCAGTCCTATGGGCTCACGGAGGGAGGGCCATCGAACTTCTTCTTCGTCCCTGTAGGGCGCGATTGGCAGACTATTCAAGAGAAATCCCAGAGCATCGGGTTTCCTATGTTTCATTGTGAGTATAAGATCGTTGACCCTAAGACAGGGCAGCCCGTCGCGGTGGGGGAGATGGGCGAGCTGTGGTTCCGCGGACCCCATACGTTTGAGGGCTATTTGGATGACCCAGAGAAGACTCAAAAAGTCTTGGACAGTGAGGGCTGGGTGCATTCGGGGGATTTAGCCCGCCAAGACGAAGAGGGCTTCGTCTACATTATGGGCCGCGTGGACGATATGTACATCTCCGGGGGCGAGAACATCTGCCCCGAAGAAGTCGAGCGGGTGATGGTGCAACACCCAGCGATCGCGCAAGTAGCCGTCGTCGGCGTCCCTGATGAGCAATGGGGGCAAGTAGGGTTAGCAGCGATCGTGCTCAAGTCGGGGGCATCCGTGAGCGAAGACGAGCTGAAGAGATTCTGTCGCGAGCAGCTTGGGGGCTTCCGAGTGCCCAAGTATTTTAAGTTCGTGACAGAGCTGCCCTTAAGTGGGCCGGGGAAGATCAACCGAAAGATCCTTCGAGAAAGATTCTTAAAGGGGGAACTATGAAGCGTCTAGAGAACAAAGTGGCGATCATCACGGGATCGGGTCGTGGGATCGGGCGCGAGACCGCGCTGCTCTTCGCCCAAGAAGGAGCTAAAGTCGTCGTCAGCGATATTGACTCGGCAGCAGGGGAGCAGACGGCTACAGAGATTCGTCGAGCCGGCGGCACGGCGATCTTCGTCCGCGCTGACGTCTCCCAGAGAGCCGACGCCCAACTGCTCGCAGATACTACCGTGAACGAGTGCGGACGCATTGATATCTTGGTCAACAACGCGGGGATTCTCAGAGATGCGACGCTGCTGAAGATGACCGAGGAGCAGTTCGATCAAGTGATCGCGGTCAATCTCAAAGGGGTCTTTAACTGTACGCAAGCCGTCGCGCCCATTATGATCCAGCAGGGCCAGGGCAAGATTATAAACGTCAGCTCGGTCGTCGCTCTCTACGGGAATTTTGGGCAGACCAATTACGTCGCGGCCAAATCTGGCGTGATCGGGATGACTAAAGTCTGGGCGCGGGAGCTGGGGCGCAAGGGCATCTGCGTCAATGCCGTCTGTCCGGGGTTTATCTCGACGGAGATGGTCAAGAGCGTTCCGGAGAAAATCTTAGCAGCAATGAAGGAGAAGATTCCGCTGGGGCGCTTAGGTGAGCCCAGAGAAGTCGCCCAGCTCTTTCTCTTCTTGGCTTCAGATGAGTCTAACTATATCAATGGCGCCGTAATCAGCATTGACGGAGGGATCACTGTCTAGCTATGAAGAGCCGCTACGCCAAGATCATCGGGACGGGGCACTACGTCCCAGAAAGGGTCGTCACCAATGCGGAGATGGACGCCCGATACCCAGAGTATCTGGCGCAGAAGGGGTACCCATTAAGCCAGTGGCTCGAATCCAACGTGGGCATCAAGGAGCGACGCTTTGCGGCTCCTGACCAAGCAGCTTCAGATTTAGCTGCCGAAGCCGCGCGCACTGCCTTGGCCAAAGCCCACGTCCAGCCCGAAGAGATCGATCTCTTGATCGTCGCGACAGACACGCCCGATTATCTCTCCCCAGCGACCGCGAGCGTCGTACAGCATAAGATCGGGGCGGTGAACGCCGGGGTCTTCGACGTCAATAATGCCTGCGCGGCCTCGGTCACCGCGTTGATCATCGGCAGTAAATTCATCATGACCGAACAGCACTATAATACGGTCTTAGTGATTGGCACCTACGCCATGAGCAAGTTCATCAACTGGGCCGACTACAAGACGGCGACGGTCTTCGCCGACGGGGCCGGGGCAGCCGTGCTGCGCGTCGCCGATGAGCCGGGCTTCTTAAGTTCTCTTATCAAGGGCGAAGGGCAGTATCACGACTACATGGGGATCTACGTTGGGGGCTCGTACAAGCCTCCAACACCGGAGCGCCTGGAACGTGGCGAACACTATCTCGTCTTTGCCAAACGCTTCCCACCGGAATTCAACGCGACCCATTGGCCCAAGCTCGTCACGAAGGTCGTCGAGGACGCAGGGTACAGCGTAGCTGACATAGACCGGATCTACTTCACCCAAGTCAATCTCAGCACGATCAAGACCGTGATGCAGACGCTGGGGCTGCCGTTAGAACGGACCCATTGGGTCATGGACAAGTGGGGGTATACAGGGTCGGGGTGTGTGCTCATGGCCCTTGACGATCAGATTGAGCAATGTCGCGGCCCCAAGCCCGGAGACTTGATTGTCTTCTGTACTTCTGGGGGCGGGGCGGCGATGGCCGCGGCAGCGTTCTTATGGTGACCTATGCCGAAGGCGCGTGTGAATGGCATCGAGCTCTATTACGAGCTGCACGGCAAGCCGACAGGGGAGACCGTGCTTTTTGCCAACGGTGTCCTCGCTGACACCAGAAGCTGGGCAGGCCAGCTGCAGGCCTTTGCAGAGTATACTCTTTTGCTCTTCGATTTTCGCGGGCAAGGTCGCAGCGACAAGCCAGAAGGGCGATATTCTATGGAAGGTCACGCTGCCGATGCCGTCGGGCTCTTGGAAGCCCTGGGGATCGAAAGGGTTCATTGGGTCGGCGTCTCGTATGGGGGGGAGGTCGGCCTCATCGTGGCGGCGCGATATCCCGAAAAGATTGCGAGTTTAACGGTAGCTGCCTCAGTCAGCCATATTGAGCCCTCCCTGAAGAACAGAATAGACCGCTGGATCGCAGCTGCCAGCACTGCTGATCCTGAGCGCTTCTTCGACGAGACCGTCACGGATATCTTCTCGCCGCGCTTCCGTGCTCAGAACCCTCAATTTCTGGAGCTCGTGCGCCAGAGCTACAAATCCTTGGACTACGGTGCTACCGTCCGGTTGCTAGAAGCTTTTCAGGGGCTGAACATCACGCCAGAGCTGCATACGATCTCAGCTCCAACGTTGGTGCTCTGCGGTGCTGAGGACGAACTGAAACCGGTAAGCTATTCGCGGATCATCCATAGCGCGATTGCGCACTCACAATTCGTTGTGATCCCTGACTGCGGCCATGCCCTGATGTTCGAGCGGCCCCAAGAGTTCAATGACAGTGTGCTCAACTTCTTAGCAGCGCAAAGGGGGCAGGTATGATCGAGCAATATATCGTTCTCGGCTTAGCTCAAGGGAGCCTCTACGCCCTCATGGCGCTGGGGATGGTCTTGATCTTCAAGACCACCGATATCGTCAATTTCGGGCAGTCCGATATGACGATGTTCAGCGCCTATGTGGGGTTCACATTAGTAGTGGGGCTGGGGTGGCCCTTCTGGGCGGCGTTGCCCCTCGTGATTGTATTTGGGTTTCTCTTGGGAGTGGCTGTCGAGCGTCTGGCGCTGCGTCCGGCTCGCGAAGCGCCCGTGGTGAGTCTCTTGATCGTGACCCTTGGGGTGGGGCTGATGCTCAACGCTTTGGCGAGCTGGATCTGGGGGTTCGATCCCAAATCCTTGCCCTATGCGATCAGTGGGCCGCCGGTGGTGCTTGGGAATATTATTATAACTCGGCACGATCTTGTGATCTTCGGCACGACGATCGTGCTCAGTTTGGGGTTCTTTGCGCTCTTAAAGTTTACGAAGATCGGGACGGCGATGCGCGCGGCGGCCCAGAATAAATTAGGGGCGCAGCTTCTGGGCATCCCCGTCTTCAGAATCAATATGTTGAGCTGGGGGCTTGGGGTGGCGTTGGGGGCTGTTGCCGGGGTGCTCATCGCGCCGTTGGTCTTCTTGGATCTGGTCGTGATGGTCTTCGTCATGCTCAAGGGGTTTGCCGCCGCTGTGCTTGGGGGATTTACGAGCTTGCCGGGGGCGATCGTCGGGGGGCTTTTAGTCGGGCTCTTCGAGAGCTTATTGATCGCCGTTCCGTTCGAACTCATCAATCAGCTCAAGGAGACGCTCGTCTTTGTCTTAATCATTGTGCTTCTGGCCGTGCGGCCCCAGGGGCTGTTGGGGGAGCCAATCCATCGGAGAGTCTAAGATGCCCAGACAGATCTGGCTTGCACTGATCGCTCTTGCGCTCGTCGTGCTGCCCTTTGGGCTGAAGGGGTACACGATCTATATTGTGAGCCTCGCTGGGGCGAATATTCTCGCAGCTGTTGGGCTGAATTTACTGATGGGCTACGCCGGACAAGTCTCGATCGGGCAAGCCGCGTTCTTGGCGATCGGGGGCTACACGTCGGCATTATTGATGACCAAGCTTGGGCTTGCGTTCTGGCTGGCTTTCCCGTTAGCGGGAGTGCTGACAGGCCTCACTGGGCTGATTCTCTTCATCCCGGCGTTGCGTCTTGGTACGATCTATTTGGCGATCGCGACGTTGGGTTTTGGTGCAGCGGTGCAGCAGCTCATCCCGCTGCCCTACTGGTCGGCGATCTTGGGGGGACATCAAGGGATCAAAGTCCCGCGCCCTCAGATCGGGAGCTTCGTCTTCGACACTGACCTGGAGCTCTATTATCTGACGCTAGCGATCGTAGGAGTGCTGTTAGTTCTCTCGTGGAACGTCGCGCGCTCGTATGTTGGTCGGGCGTTTATTGCGCTGCGCGACAAGCCCGCGGCTGCCGAAGCCTTGGGGATCAACCCCACGCGCTATAAAGCCTATGCGTTCTTGGTGAGCGCGTTCTTGACGGGGATTGCTGGGGCGCTCCAAGCGCATTTAGTGGGGCACATCAGCCCTGGGGAATTTGGGCTGGGGAAGTCTATAGAGATCTTCGCGATGGTGATCTTGGGGGGAATTGGCTCGCTGCCCGGTTCGGTGCTGGGGGCGGTCTTTTTGACGTTCTTGCCCCATTGGCTCTCCGAAGCTAAACTGCTCTATACGTTCTTCTACGGCGCAGCGCTTGTGTTGGTGATTATCTTTATGCCCTACGGGGTGTGGGGGTTTTTCTTGCGGTTGTACTATCGTTTCCCTATGATGCAGAAGCTCTTCCCCAAAGGAGCTTGAGATGCTCGCTCTAGAGAATCTTTCGATGCGCTTTGGTGGGCTGCAAGCCCTTGATCGCGTCTCATTTGAAGTTCGAGAAGGGGAGATCGTGGGGCTGATCGGCCCCAACGGTGCGGGGAAGACGACCGTCTTCAATCTCATCAGTCGGTTCTACGAGCCGACGGGCGGGCGGATCTCTTTCTATGGAGAGAATCTGTTACGATTGCGACCGTATCAGATAGTCGAGCGGGGCATCGTGCGGACGTTTCAGCTCTTGGGGCTTTTTCCGTATATGACTGTCTTAGAGAATCTGATGATCGGGGAGCATCGCGATTTTGGGGGAAGTTTGCTCTCCGTGGCGTTGGGGTTGCCGCGTGCTCGCCGTGAGGAGCACGATCGCCGGGCGCAAGCCCTGTGGCTCCTGAGATTTCTCAAGATGGAAGCGCTCGCGGATGCTTTTGTCTTCGCGCTGCCCTACGGGACACAAAAGCTGATCGAGCTGATGCGGGCGCTCCTCGCGCGCCCGCGCCTGCTCTTATTGGACGAGCCCGTCGCGGGGATGAACGCTGCGGAGAAAGCCGCGATGAGAGAATTTATCAGAAGAATCAATCACGACTGGGGGATCACGGTGCTCTTAGTAGAACACGATATGAGTTTCGTCATGGGGCTCTGCGACCGGATTGTTGTGCTCAATTATGGGCGGGTGATTGCCCAAGGGCGCCCCGAAGAGATCCAACAGAATGCTGAAGTGATCGAAGCGTACTTGGGGGAGGGGGTCGGCAGTGCTCGCGCTTGAGGGTGTGGAGGTCCGCTACGGCCCCATAGTAGCTTTGCGTGGCGTCTCGTTGAGAGTTTCTGAGGGCGAGATTGTGGCGGTGCTGGGGGCCAACGGCGCAGGCAAGACGACTCTGTTGAGAACAATTTCTGGGCTGTTGCGCCCCACCCAAGGGAGAGTCGAGTTTCTGGGGCGCGATCTCAAGAAGCTCTCACCAGAAAAGATTGTCCGTCTGGGGATTGTGCACGTCCCTGAGGGGCGCCAGCTCTTCCCCGATCTGACTGTCAAGGAGAACTTATGGATGGGGAGCTACACTCGTCGTGACGGCTTTATCAGGGAAGACTGGGATCGGGTGCTCTCGTACTTTCCGGTGTTGCGGGAGCGGCTCTCTCAACCCGCGGGGACGCTCTCCGGGGGTGAACAGCAGATGTTAGCTATCGGGCGGGCGCTCATGGCTCGGCCTAAAGTCTTGCTTTTGGACGAGCCGTCGCTGGGGTTGGCACCGATGACCGTTCAAGCGCTCTTTCGCTTCTTGAAAGATCTGAATTCTCGTGACGGCATGACGCTGCTGGTAGCTGAGCAGAACGCTCATTTGAGCTTAGGCATTGCCCATCGGGCGTATGTGTTAGAGACCGGGAAGATCGCGTTGGAGGGGCTCGCGGAAGATCTGCGGCGTGACCCCAAAGTGCAGCGGCTCTATCTGGGCGCAGAAGTGAGCACAAGCTGACAGATGAGCAAACTTTGACAGGGAAGAGAGTCACGTGCTACAATCGCTATGAGACTTGGATCACCTATCAGAAAAGATGGAGGAGGTGTGGTATGAAGTCTTCTCGGAGTGTTTGGCTGCTGATGCTTGCGTTAGTAATCATCAGTAGTCTCGTCGTTTCTGGCCCGGCTCAGGTCTCCCCCGGCACAGTCTTGTGGAAGATCCACAGTGGCGGGCAGTTCTTCTTCTCTTCGGCGGCTGTGGGGAGTGATGGTACGATCTACGTCGGCTCGTGGAACGGGCAGCTTCTTGCCCTCGATCCCAACGGCACGCAGAAGTGGGCGTTTAAGACCAATGGCCCGATCTTCTCTTCCCCGACTGTTGGTCCCGATGGCACAATATACGTCGGCTCGCTCGATCAAAAAGTCTATGCGATCAATCCCAATGGGACGCTCCAGTGGAGCTTTTCTACCCGAGATGGGGTCTACTCTTCCCCAGCCTTGAGCACCGACGGGAAGATCTATATCGGCTCGCGCGATAAGAATCTCTACGCGCTCACCTCCACTGGCACCCTCGCGTGGCAGTTCACTGCTGGCGCGGAGATCGAGTCTTCTCCGGCAATTGCTGCTGATGGCACGATCTACGTCGGCTCGTGGGACGGGAATCTGTATGCCCTCAACCCCGACGGCACCCTCAAATGGAAGTATTCAGCTCAAGACAAAGTCGTCTCCTCGCCCGCTATCGGCGCTGATGGAATTGTCTATGTCGGCTCCGACGACGGCTTTCTCTATGCGATCAAGCCCGATGGGACGCTTGCGTGGAAGTACGAAGTCATAGACGCGGTGCGCTCGTCGCCCGCTGTTGGGGCTGACGGCACGATCTATGTCGCTGGCTACGACGGCAATCTCCATGCGATCAATCCCGACGGCACCGAGCGCTGGCGCAAGGAAATCGGGAGCATCTACTTCTTCTCGTCCCCGGCTGTTGGGGCCGACGGCGTGATCTATATCGGCTCAGACAAAGGGGAGGTCTACGCTCTTGCTCCCGATGGCACCGTGCTCTGGCAGCGGCCCACCGGTGGGGCGGTCTTCACTTCCCCTATGATCGATAAGAACGGGACGATCTACGTTGGCTCCAACGATGGCTTTCTCTATGCCCTCAGCAGCACCAGCCAAGGAGCAGTGGACTCTCCGTGGCCCATGTTCCGGCATGATATCTGTCACACGGGGCGCGTCGGTGGCACGTGCCCATAAGATAGAAGGAGGTTGATAGAAATGAAGAAACTCATCATAGTCGCTCTGGTCGGGTGGGCGTTGATCGGCATTGGCAGCGGGGCTCAGCAGACGCCGGGCGTCTCCGCCAATGAGATCGTCTTGGGAGCGTTTGTGGCGCAGTCGGGGGCGCTCGCGGGCGTAGGGATTCCCGTCGTCCGTGGCGCGAGTGCGTACTATAACTATGTCAATGATGTTCTCGGCGGCGTCGGCGGGAGAAAGATCAGATTCATCACATGCGACGATGCGTTCGATCCCACCAAGACCGTCGCGTGCGTGAAGAAGCTCGTTGAGGAAGACAAAGTCTTCGCGATCGTGAACTCGCTTGGAACGGTGCCACATGCGGCCGTGATGGACTATCTCATTAAAAATAACGTGCCGGTCGTCTCGCCCCATGCGAACTACACACCGTTCTCCAAGCCCGTCAAGAATAATTATTTCGCGATCCAGCCCAATAACGAGATCTTCGGCACGGCGCTCGCTCGCTATGCCGCGCAGCGGCTCAAGTCCAAGAGGGTCGCTGTGCTCTATGTGGACGACGCCTTCGGACAAGAGTTGCTCGGAGCAGTCGTGGCGGAGCTGAAGCGCAACAAATTAGAGCCCGTGCTCACGGTGCCTCATCCGGGCACAGAGACGGCATTTCGGCCCTATATCGTCAGGCTCCAAGGGGCCAATCCCGATGCCGTCATACTGCTGACGTATCTCGTTCCGTCGGCTTCGATTCTCAAAGAAGCTGAAGCCGCGGGCTTCAAGCCCAAGTGGCTGGCGACCAACGTGCAAGCCGATGTCCGGATGGTCTCGTTGGCCGGGATCTCCGCGGTGGAGGGCCTGATCGTCACTGGCTTCGCCGTAGACCCTACACTTCCCAATCACTCTGGGGCGGCGAAGTTCCGCGCGCTCTTGCAGAGATACTTCCCTGGTGAACTGCCCAGCGGCTTCAACGAGATCGCCTACGTTGGCGCAATGCAAGTCGTCGAGGGGCTCTTCCGCGCCGGGCCCAATCTCACCCGCGAGCGCTTCATCCAAGCCTTAGAGACACTGACAAACTGGGACGCCGATGGCCTCGTACCGCCGATCACCTACGCCCGTGACGACCGCCGCGGGATCACGATTCTCTATATGACCAAGTTCGAGAAGGGGAACATGGTCTTCATTGAGGCCTTCTCGGCTGACCCGTTCGATATCGTGGGCTCCCGAAGCTGCATGGTAGATAATCTCGCTCTTGCTGAATTCGATATTTCCAAGCGTACAGTGAAGATCGAGTGGGACTACGCTGGAGGCGTGAAGAGCTTCAGCATCGACTGGGGCGACGGCACTCCGGCGAAGGCGGTGCCCGTGGCCAAGGAGCCCTCAGCGAGCTATACCTACCCAAGCATGGGAGGGTATCTCGTCCGCGTTACGGCGACGTGCACCGACGACTCGACAGATATCGAGATCCTCAAGATCAATCTCTTTGAGTAAGCGTACAGACTGAGCACACAGCACACGCGGGGCATCTCCAGCCCCGCGTGTCTGTTTCCAAGCGCCATCAGCTGCGATAATCAGCTGCGATATAATATCTCGACACAAGGAGGCTCTATGCGGCGTTGGTCTCTCTTTGTGTTTGTCGTTCTTCTGTGGGGCGCTATCGCGCTCGCCCAGCCCGTCGTCGAGGGCGATTGGATTCGCTACGAGACCGAGAGATTCTTCGTCTATCTCTGGAAGGATACACCGCTAGAGAAACTAGCCCTGGGCAGCCCTGACCCACTCCAAGCGAAGCTCG
>Ga0197143_1002639_pt1 | contig 12889 bp, 15 predicted proteins | sample GBS70_MetaG_FD_148603 | JGI IMG/M metagenome (GOLD analysis project Ga0197143, IMG submission 148603) | Sediment microbial communities from Great Boiling Springs, Gerlach, Nevada, United States - GBS 70_MetaG | ecosystem: Environmental > Aquatic > Thermal springs > Hot (42-90C) > Sediment...
GAGAGGGCCTCCTTCCTCCCCACCAGCCTTCCCTCAAGGGTGAGGAAGAGGGCCCCTTTCCACACCCTCCCCACCTCTCCCACCAGCTCCCTCACCCCTTCTTCCCTGCTGGGGAAGACGTCCGCCAGCTCCCCCGTCATCACCACTCCCACCGCCTCTGCCCCCCAGCCCCCCAGCTCCCTCAGCAGCCCGCCCAGCTTCTCGCGCTCCTTCCACAGGGGAAGGTAGCGGAGGAGGGAGTTCTTCACCCCTCCCTCCCCCACCAGCACCGCCTTCGTGTGGGCTCCTCCCAGGTCCAGTCCCAAGGAAAGCATCTACCATAGGTAAGAGGGAGGGGGTATAAGGTGGTCCTAGGTCAGGGACCAAACCTCCTCCTTCGAACCCTCCACCCTCCTCCTGACCTCCTCCCACCCCTTCCCCCACCCCACCACCACCATCCTGTGCTCCTTACCGGAGGGAAGCGGGGGGGTGAGGATTCCCTCCCTCTCCCCCACCCTCACCGCCTCCTCCGGGGGAAGGGGGGGAGCCCTGAGGATCCTGACTTCAGCCCTTCCCCTAAGCCCCCCCTTTCCCCTCCCCTCCACCACCATCTCCGCCAGATTCCCCCGCAGGATCCTTTCCAGAGCCAGGAAGGAGGTGGTGAGGCGGGGGTTCAGTTCCACCAGGTAGGGTCTTTCACCCACCACCAAGTCGGCGCCGCAGAGGCCCCTGGCCTTCAGGAGTTCCGCCGCCCTTGAGGCCAGATGCTCCGTTTCCCTGGAAAGGGCGGGAGGAAGCTGCAGGGGCACCCGGCTGCCTAGGTACCTCACCATCCCCCCCTCCCAGCGGATCAGCTGGCGGTTGAGGGAGAGCACCCTCACCTCCTCCCCGGCCAGCAGGCAGCAGCTGGCCGGAATCCCCTCCACGTACAGCTGGAAGAATTCACCCTCGCCCCCCTTCCTTCCCCTCCTCACCCCCTCCCCTCCCGCCCCCCACCGGGGCTTCACCACCCACCTTACCCCGGAGGGAGGGGAGAGGCGCGAGGGTGGAAGCCTTACCCTGCCTCTGAGCCTGAGGTAGGAAAGCCACTTGTCCCCCGCCAGCCTGGCGCCCTCCCTCCCCGTTCCCAGCAGCCTGATGCCCCTCCTCTCGAACCAGCCCGTCAGCTCCACCAGCTCCCTGGGGGGGGCAAGGAGCAGCGCGGCGTCGGGGAGGGGATGGAGGGTGGGGGGGAGGGAGCCCTCCTCCACCCTGCCGGGGAGGAGGGGTGCCAGCCACCTCAGGCTCCGGTGGAGGAGGGAGAGGGGACGGAAGCCCGCCTCCTCGAACTCGCGGGCCAAGAGCCTCAGCATGGCGAAGCCCTCGGGGAGAAGGGAGGGGTAGGCCCCGGTGCAGGAGGCGAGTTCCAGGAGGAGGACTCTCATGCCGTCCTGGAGAGCGGCCCCTCAGCTCTTCCGGCTAATAGAAGCCCTTTCAGCCTCCTCACCCTCTCCGGGGATATCCTTCCCCCCCTCCCGAGGAGACAGGCGGCGCCTCTCACCCCTATCACCTCGGCCAGCGGGGCCAGCTTAGGGATCTCCTCCTCCCCCAGCGCCCCGGCCAGCGCCACCTTGAGCCCCAGGGAGCGGGCCCTCTCCGAGAACTCCTCCAGCTCCGCACGGGACAGGAAGGAGGTGAGGGGCCTCCCGTCCTTCACCGCCGTGTCCAGCATCACCCCCCAGCTTCCCGCCTCCTTGGCCAGCTCCGGAAGGCGCAGGGGTTCCAGGGTCCCCGCCCTTTCGAAGTCCCCGTAGGCGCAGGCCACCACCTCCCCCCTCCCGAAGTACCTAACGGTCCTCACCACCGCCCTCAGGAGGGAAAGGACCTGCTCCTCGGTTCTGGATCCCCTCAGCCCCACCTTAACCAGATCGGCTCCCGCCTGCAGGGCACCCAGGGAGGCCAGGGAGGCGCTTCCTGGCAGGTGGGGAAAGTCCCCTATGGCGGCGCTGACGGGGAGGTGGGGAGGAACGACCCCCCTGACCTCCGAGATCACCCAGGGGAAGCCCGCTCCCAGCGACCCCTCCTCGGGGTTCTTCACGTCCACCACATCCGCTCCCCCCCTCACCGCCAGTAGGGCCTCCTCCGCGTCCCTCACGCTCACCAGCAGGAGGACCAAGCTCCCACCAGTTTAGAAGGGGTCCCCCTCATTAAAACGGTTCAGAAGACCTCACCCTCCTGCACGTAGCTCCTTCCGGTGCGGAGGGCCACCTCCGCCTTCTGCAGTTCTCTCCCCAGGTAGGCGGCGTGGGAGGGATCCCTCACCACACCCTCCTCCAGGATGCTCCTGCAGATCCCCTCCGCGCTTTTTCCCCTGAAGACCTTCTCCGCCCTCCTGCCCCGGTAGAGCACGGCCCTTATCTCCCCCCCCTCCACCCTTATCCTGAAGAAGCTTCCGCCCTCCAGCGAGGTTCTCTCCGGTCCGGTCCTCTCCTCCACCACCTGGGCGGAGCTCTCGTCGGAGGGATCGTAGGGCTCCTCCCTCCTCCTCTTCTCCTTGAGGAGCAGGAGGTCCAGGCCCAGATCCTTGGGAACGGAGCCCCTTTCCCTCGCCAGCACCATCATGTCCCGGGCCCTCCTCAGCTCCGCCACGCTCCCCCTGGTCTTATCGCTGGCCTCCACGGTGAGGAGGAGGCTCACCCCGGCTTCCATCCCCATTCCCGCCAGCAGGGCCATCATGCCGGGAGAATCGGCATCGCAGAGCTCCACCACGTTCCCTACCCCCATCAGGAGGGGCAGCCAGGGTTCCTCCTCTCTGAGTTCCGTCAGCACCCTCAGGGAGTCCAGAAAGCCCAGGTTGAGGGGCTCCAGCACCGGGTCCGCCACCACCCTCTCAAAACCCTTTCTCCTGGCCTCCCTGACCAGCTCCAGCAGCTCCCCCTTCCTCTTCTCAGGCTTTCCTCTGGTAGGGATGAGCACCACCGCCACATCCGTCCTGCGAAACTTCCTGAGGGAGTAACGGTTAAGGCTCAGGAGAAGGTCCGCCCCCTCCTCCGCCGCCCGGTTCATCTCCTTCAGGTTCAGCGTGTCAACGCTCACCGGCACCTTGAACTCCTGCTTCAGGAGGGATACCAGCTCCCCCGCCCTCTCGGGAAACTCCCTTCCCGCCACCATTCCCACGTCAAGGATCTCGGCCCCCTCCCTGAGGTACCGGCGGGCCACCTCCAGCACCTCCTCCTCCGGGAGGAGGGGGGCATCGGGGATTTCCGCCACCACCCTGGGGGGAAAGGCCCCACCCACCCCCACCTTTCCCAGGAAGAAGGCACCCCCTTTCTCCGCCGCCCTCCTCTCCGCCTCCTTGAGGAGCTTTTCCGCCCTCCTCCTCATCTCCTCCTTGAGGAGTTCGCAGGCGGGTACCTCCTTGGAGAGCTCCACCCTCTCCAGCCTCTCCAGTACCAGGGGTAGGTCGGCAGCGTGTCTGGGTCCCCGGTACGTGGGGATCCCCAGCCTCCTCTCCACCTCCGCGGGATCGAACCTCACCATCCCGGGAAGGAGGAGGAGGTCGTACCCCCTCACCCCCCTCTTCTCCAGCTCCCTCACCGCCAGCTCGGGGGTGAGGAAGGTGGCCACGGGGACGGGAGCCACCACCACCTCGGCCTCCACCCCCTCCACCCTCGAGTACTTCCTGACCAGCGGGGCGGCCAGCTTCCCCGTCAGGAGAAGAACCCTCACCACATCCCCACCCTTCTTTCCACGGCTTCCAGGAGCTCGCGCGCCGTTTCGGCCTCTCTGGAGGAGGGGGAGAGCCTCAGGCACTCCTCCACCAGCCTCCTCAGCTCCTCCATCATCCTCCTCACCTTCAGCCCCCTCTCCCTGGCCACCAGGATCCTGCTGGCTTTCACCGCGGCCTCCAGGAGGAAGAACTCGGATCTCAGGAAGGGTTTCACCCCAGGCGAGTTGACCTCCACCTCCACCGCCTTGCAGAGGAACAGGTGGGCGGTGGAGGTGCCCAGCTCGTCCTCCACCTCCCTTTCCTCCACCCTCTTGACCCTCAGGTAGGCGTAGCCCCTCATCCCACTTATCTTGGGAGTCCTAACCGCCTTGGAGGGAAGAAACTCCAGCTTGGGAGGGGGAAGAAGGTTTTTGAGTCCAACCCTCACCAGCAGGCTCGCATCATCAGTCACGTTTAGCACCCCCTCTCCCTCCCTGCGGAGGTTGGAGAGGGAAACGGAGGGATGGAAGAGGAGCATCTCCACCTCCCCCTCCCCCCTAGCCCTCACCCCCACTGCGGCCGCGTGGGGAGAGGAGTCGGGGTTTAGGGTGGAGAGGATCACCTCCCCGGGTGAGTCTCTCAGGCCCAGCTCCCTAAGGGAGGCCATCATCACCGCTTCTCCTCCCCCTATTTAGCCCCGGCTCAGGGCCTTATCCCCTCCAGCAGCAGGGCAAGCATCCAGGAGGAGGCGGTGAGGTCGGCGGTGGTACCGGGGTTGATGTCCTCTTTCTTGAACTCCTCGTCCAGCCTCCTCACCTCCCTCCTCCCCTCCTCCGTGAGCATTCCCCCCTTCCCCAACACCTCCTTGGCCCTCCTGCTGGCTTTCTCCGCTTTCTCCCTTCCCCTGATGCGGGCCACGAAGGTGTCGGGACGGAAGGCCAAGAGCTCCAGGAAGGTCTGGACGGTGGTGGTGTTGATGCTTCCGGTCTCTCTGTAGATTCGGATGAGGGTGGGGTAGCCGAACTCAAAGGTGATGGAGTAGTCCGTCACCCACTCCCTGGCCACATCGTCCCAGTCGGAGCAGATTTTCATCACCTCGTAGGCCGAGATCCCCCTCCTCCTCAGCTCCTCCTGGGAGCGGGGATCGTTGACATCCAGCTCCTCCAGCTTTCCCAGGCCGGCGGGCTCGGCCAGCAGGACGGTCTGGTAGAGTCCCACCGCGTCTTCCGGTGTGGTGGCCCGAAGGAGCTCGGAGAGGTTCCTGCGCAGGGATCTTTCCCCCACCCCCCCCTCCTCCGCCAGGGTCCAGCCGGCGGCGGAGGTGAGGGGAACCAGGAGAAGGATCGTTCCCAGGTTGGTGTTTCCGTCCCTCTGCCATCTCCTGGTCTCCCTCATGGCCTCCCTCATGATCTCCCCCAGCCCCACCTCCCCCCTGGAGAGCTCCCCCCTCCCCACGGAGAAGCCCCTGCGGGCGGCCAGGAGCATCGCAGGACCTATGGCTATGGTGCTGGCCACGAACTGCTCGAAGGTGGAGTCGGGGAAGTCGGAGGTGCGGTGGACGTTTCCGGGCTTGGGGTGACCGCACACCTCCAGGGCGGAGGCAAGCTGGGCCATCCTAGCTAGGTCCTCCGGGGCGAGCAAGCTCTCCTCCTACCGGGGAGGCGCCTCTTTTTTCCCTTTCTAACCGGAGAGCCTCCTCAGCTCCTCCAGCAGCTCCAAGAGCTCGGGACGGGTCAGCTTGTAGTAGACCCTCTTCCCCTCCCTCCTGCTGGATACCAGCCCGCACCTCTTCATCTCCCTCAGGTGGTGGGAGATCAGGGGCTGCGGTTTCCTGAGCTCCCTGACCAGCTCGCACACGCACCTCTCCTCCCTTCCCAGCAGGAGAAGGAGGCGGTACCTGGTCTCATCGCCCAGGCACCTCAGGATCCTGAGTTCCCTGGGAGCCCCCATCCACCCTCCTCCCCCTCTATTCAAAAAAACCTCTGGTCTTCCTGCACAGGAACACCAGGAAGAGCATGAGGGGGACCTCGGTGAGCACCCCCACCACGGTGGCTAGGGCGGCTCCCGACTCCACCCCGAACAGGGAGATGGCTACCGCTATGGCCACCTCGAAGTGGTTGCTTCCCGCTATGATGGCGGCGGGGGCGGCATCCTCGTATCCCAGCCCCACGATCCTGGCGGTGAGGTAGGTGAGCGCGAAGACCAGCAGGATGTTGGCGAAGATGCCCGCCGTGATCATCCCTATGATGCCAGGTATCTCCGTGATCAGGTGGCCCTGGTAGGCGAAGAGTATGACCAGGGTTATGAGGAGGGCGGCTATGGCCGATCTCCCCAGGGCGGGAACCAGCCTCCTGCTGAACCACTCCTCCCCCCTGCTCTCCAGCACCCTCTTCCTGGTGTAGTAACCCACCACCAGCGGGGTACAGATGTAGACGGTGACGGAGAGGGCGATGGTCTTCCAGGGAACCTCGATGCCGGAGATCCCCAGCAGGAGGGTGGCCAGGGGTGCGTAGAGGAAGACCATGGTGAGGGAGTTGATGGCGGTCATCACCAGGGTGTGCCCCATGTTGCCCCTGGCCAGGTAGCTCCAGACCAGCACCATGGCGGTGCAGGGGGCCACCCCCAGCAGGATCATCCCCGCCCTGTACTGCTCCACCTGCTCGGGGGAGAGGAAGCCGGAGAAGAGTTGGGCCAGGAAGAGCCAGGCGAAGAAGGTCATGGTGAAGGGTTTCACCGCCCAGTTCATGAAGAGGGTGAGGCCTATGGGCTTGGGGGATCGCCCCGCCCTCTTGATCTCCTCGAAGCTTATCTGCACCATGATGGGGTAGATCATGGCGAAGAGGCAGATCGCGATGGGGATGGAGACGTGGGCCACCTCCACCTTGGCCAGCGCGTCCGAGATCTCGGGGAAGGCCCTGCCCAGGAGGATCCCGGCCGTGATGCAGAGGGCCACCCAGACCGAGAGGTACTTCTCCCAGAGGCCCAGTCCCCTCTTCGCGGCCATCCAAGTATGTAGCTAAATTGATATTTAAAGCTACCCGGGTTTTTTACCCTGGGGAGACTAGCCCTTCTTTCTCGAGGAGGCCTCCAGCTCCCTCATCAGCTTCCTGATCTTCTCCAGCGGGGGGAAGGAGATGGCTTCGGAGGGACAGAGGTTGGCGCAGTAGCGGCAGCCCACCACGCACTCGTAGGGGTGCTCCACCCTCGGTTTCTTCTCCCCCTTGTTCCACTCGTAGACCCCGTGGGGGCAGGAATCGACGCAGGTCCTGCAGCCCGTGCACTTTTCGTAATCCACCCTGGGGAACCAGAGTATCTTTTCCCGGGCGATCATCTTCCCGAGAGACCCTCCACGGCCTTCTTCACCCTTTCCGTGGCTTCCTCCGTGGAGAGGTTCCTCAGGTCTAGGGCCACCACCTGCTCCTCGAAGTTTCCCCCGGTCTCCTTGAAGGCCTGGGAGAACATCTTTTTCTGCATCCTGGGATCGCACCCCCCTATCACGTACTTCTCCCCAGGCTTGATCAGGTCCCTAAGGAAGCGGTCCCCATCGTCCACGCAGAGCTGGGGGTGTACCACGGCGTACTCCACCTCCAGCTGGTTCCTCACGTAGTTCACGAGCTTCCAGAGCTCCAGGTTCTTGAACCCCGGGCACTTCCCCGTGCAAACGCACATAAGGAATCTGGGTTTGGACATCTCTTATATCAAGATACATTTATATTTAAAGTTTTCGATGAATTCATAATCCTATAAGGTGGGAAGAAGAGGGGGGAAGGATGGTGGGGGTAAGGATCAGGGAGGAGAGAGGCAGCGGGTGCGGGAAGTGCGTGGAGGTGTGCCCCGCGGGGGTCTTCGAGATGGTGGAGGAGGGGGGGAGGAAGGTATCCAGGGTGATGAGGGGGGAGGAGTGCTGCGCCTGCAGGGCCTGCGAGCTGAAGTGTCCGGAGCAGGCTGTGGAGGTGGAGGGTTACCAGCTCCTGAAGGTGAATCCTCCCCCCGACTATCCTCCGGAGGAGGGACGCTACCTGAGGGGCAACGATTACTCCCCCGTGGCAGTTTGCGCCATCCTGGACACCTACGACTTCAGGATACCCCCCGAGCTCCTCAGGCTGGTGGAGGTGGCCATCGAGGCGGGGGCGGCCCTGGCGGGCACCCTCCAGACGGAGAACATAGGGATAGAGAAGCTGGTGGCCAACGTGGTGGCCAATCCCAACCTCCGCTATCTGGTCCTCTGCTGGAGGGAGTCCCAGGGCCACCTCCCGGCCGATGCGCTGGTGAAGCTGGTGGAGAGCGGGGTGGCACCCGACAAGAGGAGGACCATTTTGGGGGCCAAGGCACCGGCCCCTTACCTGCCCAACCTCCCCCTCCGCTCCATAGAGAGGTTCAGGAAGCAGATCAAGATCGTGAACCTGATCTCGGAAGAGGAGCCCAAGAGGGGAATGGATCCGGAGAACGTGAAGAGGGCTGTATGGTCCTGCATCCAGGAAAAGCCCGTGGAGTTCATGGGCTACACCCTCTGGGATCCCGGGGCCTGGCCGGAGCCACCCATCTGCGAGAAGCTCTCCCTATGGGTGAAGGAACCCTGGAGGCCGGAGCTGACCAAGGGGGAGGCCGAGGCCTTGGAGCGCATCAGGAGGGCGGCGGAGAGGATTGGGAGGACCCACCGCTCCGGTTAGGCTCCTCCTGAGGGGTCTCCCCCTTCACCTCCCTTCCCAGCAGGAGGGTGAGGAGGGCCCGCTGGTCCACCTCCGCCCTGGTCCTCCATCCCACGTACAGAATCCCCTGCTCGTCCTCGGAGAGGTAGCCCATTCTTATGAACCTCTCCAGCGTGGGCTCCACTCTGAACTTGGGGAACTTCTCCTCCAGGATTCCCTCCACCTCCTTGAAGGGGGCCTTTCCCCCCTTGGCCAGCAGATGGGCCAAGGCCACGGTGAGCATGGCCAGGTCGTCTATCCTCCATCCGAAGGTCCTGGCCTCCGTTAGGGTGGGGTGACCCTTCAGGGTGAGGAAGTAGCGGTCGCTCTCCGGCTCCCCTCCCTCGCTCACCTTCTTGATGGTGAGCCCCAGCTTGCTCACCTCCTCCTCCAGCACCTGCAGGATCTTCTCGTAGTCCCTTCCCAGCGCCCTTTTCAGCTCCCACCCCCTGGCCCCAGGCTGGGCGTGGTGTTTGAAGAAGAGGAGCTGGGCCGCCCTGGCCAGCTTCTCCCTCAGCTCAGCCTCTCCTCTCTCTTCCACGTTTTTCCCTCCACTTCTCCTCGGAAAGGGAGACGGGAACGGACATGCTCTCCTCCCTCCTCTGGGGTGAGGAGTAGGGGAAGAGGAGGAGGTCGTCCTCCAGGGGCTTCAGCTCCATTCCCGCGTACCCGTAGCTCACCAGGAAGCTCACCAGCCAGGCCCTCCTCACCGTCTCCTCGAAGGTGGGGGCGGAGATGAACCTCCAGTAGGAGACTCCCTTCTCCCCGGCGCTCTTCTTCAGCTCCTCCCATAGCTCGGTCAGAAGCCTCTCGAACTCCTCCCTCCTCAGGATGCCCATCCTCTGGAGCTCCTCCAGCGGTAGCTCCCCCACCCCACCCTCCCCTTCCCCCAGCTCCCTCCTCCTCTCCTCTAGGGGAGGGAGGTTGGTCCAGTACTCCTTGGCCTCCGAGAGGGCGGGGAGGGAGAGGGCCTCCAGCTCCACCGTGGGGTGCCAGGCCTCCACCAGGATCTCCGCCAGCTCCCGGGGGGACATCACCTGCACCTTCAGGGAGATCAGGAGGGGATCCAGGTAGAGGAGGGAGGAGCGGTGCCTGATCCACTCTCCCTGTCTGAGGATCACCTCCGTGAGCCCCACCAGCGCCTGGAGATCCAGGTACAGGTCCTGGAGGTCCCTGAGCTTGGGGAGCAGCTCCCTCAGCCTCTGCAGGAACTCCCCCACCCGCACCTCGAAGGGATCCAGCTCGTTCCTCCTGACGCTCTCGCACAGGTCAATGACCCTGAGCAGCAGCTCCCTCCTCTCCCTACGCACCGGTAACCACCCTCACCTGGGAGATTCCCCCCACGTTCTGGACCATCACGATGTTGGGCACCTCCTTCACCTCCAGCAGGTACCCCGGGGTGATCACCAGGTACTGCACCTCCTCGCCCTTGGTGGTCTCGATGATGGAGCGGAAGATGGCCTCGCGGTTGCGGGGATCTAGGTGGGTCTCGAACTCGTCAATGGCCCGGAGGGGGGATTTGATCTGCTTCTGAAGGGCCAGGAGGAAGAACATGATGGCGGTGGTCCTCTCCCCCCCGCTCTGGGTGTAGGCGTCCAGCAGCTGGGGAGAGGTGCCCCTGAAGCCCACGTAGAGCTCGAGGCCTGCCCCCTCGATGTCCTCCGGGTTGACCAGCCTCAGGTCCCCCCTGGCGTTCACCCTCTCCAGCAGCCTCACGTATTCCTCCCTCACCTGCCTCAGCAGCTTCTCCACCTCCCTCCTCCATAGCCTCTTCCTCTCCTCCACCTCCTCCAGGGCCTTCCTCCTGTTCTCCTCCGCCAGCCTGGCCCTCTCCCTGAGCTCCTCCATGGTGGCCCTGTAGTTGAGGTACATCTGCTCCACCTCCGGGGAGACCTCCCCCAGGGTGCTCAGGTGGGCCCCCACCACCTTCAGCTCCTCCAGCACCTCCTGGGGCCTCCTCTTCGTTTCCACCCTGCCACCCACGGCCTCCGCCTCCCTCCGCAGCGTCTCCGCCTCCCTCCTGGCCCTCCTGATCTCCCCGGACAGGGAGTCCATCTCCCTAAGCAGCAGCTCCTGCCTGAGCTCCAGCAGGGCCTCCCTCACCCTGCTCTCCACGTACTTTCCCCTCCTCTCCGAGAGCTCCCCCCTCAGCCGGGCTATCCTCCCCCTAGCCTCCCCTATCCTTGCCTCCACCCTCTCCCTGTCGTAGGGGGGAGGGGTCAGGGCACCCAGGCCGGAGAGCCTCTCCGCCAGGGAGAGGTACACCTCCCCCTCCGCCCTGAGCTTCTCCGCCGCGATCAGCTCCTCGTAGGAGGCCTCCAGCTCGAACTCCAGCTGGCCCACCTCCCTCTCCAGCTCCTCACCCTTCCTCTTCTCCCTCCCCGCCTCACCCCTCAGCTCCTCCAGCTGGGCCCTAAGCTCCTCCAGCTCGGCCTCCAGCCCCCTCAGCTCCTCCTCCCTCCTGAGGTACCTGGACCACCGGTACTCCGCCTCCAGCTCCTCTTTCCTCCTCTCCAGCTCCCTCTTCCTCTTCAGCCTCTCGTACTCTCCCTCCCAGTACCTGAGGGTCTCCTCGGCCTTCTCCAGCAGCCTCTTCACCGCCTCCTCCTCGCTGAGGGTGTGGGAGAGCTTCTGGAGGGCGCTCAGGATGTTCTCCCTGTACTCGTGGAGCCCCACCGCCTCCTCCACCAGCTTGAGCCTCTCCCTCTGATCGATGGCCCCGAAGGTGTCCACCATGTTCTGGTGCATGATGATGAGCATGTTGTCCGGGTTAAGGGAAAGGTGCTTCAGGAACCTGAAGAGCTCCCCCTTGGTGATGCTTCTGGAGTTCACCTCGTGCCAGTAGGTTCCGTCCCTGCTCAGGTACCGGGAGAGCACCACCCTGTCGGAGTTGAAGCCCGGGAGGGGCCTCTTCCCGTTCCTGGGGGTGTTGTCGAAGACCACGCTCACCCTGGCCAGGTCCTTTCCCCTCTGGATGAGGTCGCTGAGCCTTCTGGACCTCTCCGTGTAGGTCTGGCCCAGGGCCACGGAGAGCCCCAGCAGGATGGAGGATTTGCCCGCCCCGTTGGGGCCGCACACTAGGTTCAGCCCCCGCCGGAGGGGTATCCTGCTGTAGGAGTGGCTCATGAAGTTCTCCAGGATGAGCTCCAGGATCGTACCCACCACCTCCAGCATATGCTTTTTCCCCGGCTTTAAAGGTGGAGAGGAAAGGGCCCGATGGGGATTAAAGCCCCAGGAGGAAGTATTTCGGGTGCCGGCATGGTTCTGGCCGTCAAGGTCTTCGAGATCAAGGAGAAGATGGAGCTTCCCCTCATGGTTCGTAAGCTGAAGGACTTCAGGGAGGAAGAGCCCTACGAGAGCGGGGGGAAGAAGCTGAGCCTGAGGACGGAAGTTCTGGATCTGAAGGTGGAGGAAGGGGGAGTGACGGGAGTCTTCAGCAAGGACTTCGTGCTCAGCCGCTACTACCGCCGGGGGGTGGTGGAGGTGCCCGTGACGGAGGAGGTGCCCTTCTGGATAAGGACCTTCAGGGGGAGGACCTTCCTGACGGTGCTGGCCCCCTCCAGGGCCAGGGGGGTGAAGAAGCTCCTCACCAACTACGTGGCCAACAAGCTCAGCGAGGTCCTTTTTCTGAAGACGGGGGCCATCGTGGAGGGGAGGATAACGCACGAGACCCTCAGGGAACTGCACGAGTCCAATCCCCAAGCCACCAAGCTCATCTGGTTTGACGATATGGACATCCCCAACGTGGGGAAGGTGGCCCTGGCTGGCTCGGCCCTGGCCGACAGCAGGCTCTACCGTGAGTACCTGGAGCACGGGAAGATCTGGTACGCGGTTTTTGAGTTCAAGAAGTACCACATGGTGGTGGGGATCACCCGCAACTGCGTGGTGACCACCTTCAGCAGGGTGGAGCTGAAGGACTTCCTCGAGTGCGTGTTCGGGGAGATTTTACCCCTTATCTCCTGAACCCTTCTTCTTCTTGAGTTCCCTGCCCAGCTCCCTGCCGGAGGCCAGAACCTCCGAACTCAGGAGCAGTTTCGCCATCTTTTTTGGTTTTTTCGGGATGTTCTCCAAAAAGAGAGGGTGGGGGGAGCTTTTTTGAGTTTCGGAGGGAAAAGTTTAAGGGGCCCCGGTAGCTCAGCCGGCAGAGCAACCGCCTTGTAAGCGGTGGGTCGTGGGTTCGATCCCCACCCGGGGCTCCTGGGGGTTTTTAGGGAGGGGAAGATTTTTATGGAGATAAGGGGAAAAAAAGTAATGTCCTCTCCTCCCGAACGAAAAGGGGAGAAGGCCTTTCAGGAAAGGGGACAGATAGAGGCCAGGGAGAGGGAGTACGTAAGGGAGCTGTATGCGGTTTCTGCCAGGTTCCTGCCCGTAGAGAAGGAGAGGGTGCTTTACGCCAGTCTCAAGAACACCTTCGGGGCCGATCCCTTCGCCCTGCAGGACTCCCAGATGTACAAGAGGGGAGGGTACAGGCAGTCCAAGAGGAAGCAGGAGTTCGCCAGGCTGGGAAGGCAGGTGGCGGTGGAAAGGGGTCTAC
>Ga0197143_1002640_pt1 | contig 12884 bp, 16 predicted proteins | sample GBS70_MetaG_FD_148603 | JGI IMG/M metagenome (GOLD analysis project Ga0197143, IMG submission 148603) | Sediment microbial communities from Great Boiling Springs, Gerlach, Nevada, United States - GBS 70_MetaG | ecosystem: Environmental > Aquatic > Thermal springs > Hot (42-90C) > Sediment...
TATGCGCGTGTGGTGGATCCCGCTCGCCATCGGGACGAGGTGGAGAGTGAGGTGACTTTGCGTCCCCGCCGCCTCAGCGAGTTCATCGGGCAGCAGCAGCTGAAAGAGAATCTGGCGGTTTTTATTCAGGCGGCGCGCGGGCGCGGCGAGCCATTAGACCATGTGCTGCTGTTCGGTCCGCCCGGCTTGGGCAAGACCACTATCGCCACCATCATTGCAAACGAGATGGGCGTGCCCATCCATCTCACCTCCGGTCCCGCTATCGAGCGACCGGGCGATTTGGCGGCAATCCTGACCAGCCTGGAGCCGGGGCAGGTGCTTTTTATCGACGAGATTCATCGGCTGGGTCGCCCGGTGGAGGAGGTGCTTTACCCCGCGATGGAGGATTTCCAGATCGATATTGTGCTGGGCAAGGGGGCGGGGGCACGCTCGCTTCGGCTGGATTTGCCCCCCTTCACGGTGGTGGGGGCAACCACGCGGGCAGGGCTGCTCACTTCACCTTTGCGCGACCGATTCGGGATTGTCCACTACTTCCAGTTCTACACGCCCGACGAGCTGGCGCAGATTGTGCGTCGCTCCGCGCGCATCCTGCAGGTGGAGATCGAGGAGTCGGCGGTGCAAGAGATTGCGACGCGCTCGCGCGGCACACCCCGAATCGCCAATCGCCTGCTAAGGCGGATTCGCGACTTCGCCCAGGTGCTGGGTGAAGGCAAAATCACGCTGGAGATTACGCGCGACGCGCTGCAACGGCTCGGCGTGGATGAACGGGGCTTGGACGAGATGGACCACAAAATCTTGCGCACGCTTATCGAGAAGTTTGGTGGGGGACCTGTGGGATTAGACACCCTTGCTGCCGCCATTCAGGAGGATGCGGGCACGATTGAGGAGATGTATGAGCCTTATTTGATGCAGCTGGGTTTTCTGCAGCGCACGCCGCGCGGTCGGATGGCGACGGCGGCGGCTTGGCAGCATCTCCGCTTGGAGCCACCCGCCACCGCGTTGCAGCCCGCGCTGGAGCTGAACACGGATCGGTGAAATGCACGGCATAGACTGGCTTACGGCGCGGGTGCTGCTCTTTTTGACGGTGCGCGTGATGGTGAACAGTTTCCGTCGCGCCTTTGAGAACCCCTTGCGCGCCGTGCTGACCATCCTGGTTCTCATCTTCATCGTATGCGGTTGGGGCAGCGCGCTGCTGGCGATGTTGATAGAGCCTCCCCGCCCGCCTCGCGCGCCTATCCCTGCGTTAGACCCGACTGTGGCGCTCGGACGCAGTATGGTTATCGTGCTGGGACTGCATATCGCCTATATTGTGCTGGGGCTGCTGCCGAGCTTTTCGCGTGGCTGGTTGAGCTACTTTGTGGAGGGCGATGTCCACTTTCTCTTTCCCACCCCGATTAAGCCGTTGACCCTTTTTCGGGGCTTGCTGTTGGTGCGGGGCGCAATTGGCATCGCAGCGCTGATGCTGATGTTGATTATCTACTTGATTCTGTTGGGTGGGCGTTCCATGCGCCAGCTGGCGATGGTGGCAACACCGCAGGCAGGGAGCTGGTCGCTGTTGGCATATCCGCTTCTTTTTCTCGTGATGTCGCTTGCGCTGCTGTGGTTAGGGGTGGCGATACGCTTGATGGAGATGGAGCGTCCGCGTGTTCTCACTTGGTTTTGGGTGGGCATCGTGAGCTGGGCGTTGGTGGGGGTGGGTCTGGTGGTGGGGCGTGCGTGGTTTCTGGTGCAGCAGGCAGGTCAGCCAACCTTCGCTGCGCTGCAAGCAAGTATCGAGTGGCTGCCTGCGATGCTCTGGCTGCTGCCAGCGCGTTCGTTGAGCGATGCGATGCTGGTGGTCTATCAGGGCTGGACGCCTGCTATCGGGCTGGGGCTGCTTTTCTGGCTGGGTGTGCTGCTGTGGGCGGATCGCTGCATTGTGCGCGAGTCGGGACGCCTCTATGAGCTGGCAGCGTTCATGGCGCAGCGCAGCAGCCGACTGCGTATGGCGCGGGGCGACCCGATGCAAGCCGCCTATCAGCGTGCCCTGGAGCGGATGAGCGAGCGGGCGCGCCCTGTGCGCACCCTGCGTTGGTTGGAGCGGTGGACGCCGCGCGGCGTGTGGGCGCTGCTCTGGCGCGACCTGCTGCTTTCGTGGCGACTGCAAGGTTGGGGACTGGTGCTGATGCTGCTCCTTCTGGTCGCTATCCCCACTGTCCCCCTGGCGCTGATGCGCTACCTTATAGAGAAGGATTCGCTCGGCGCTGCCAAAGCCATCTATCTGATGATGCAGTACACGATAATGCTGATGATGGCGTTTGGGAGCTACTATGGGATTGTAGACCTGCTGCGGCGGGTGGAGCTGCAGAAGCCGCTGCCGTTCAGTTCACGCGAGGTGGTGCTGGTGGAGTCGCTGCCCATCGCGCTGCTTGTGCTGGTGATGCAATTGATGGTTGCCATGATTGCGATTTTGTTGTTCCCGCAGGCGTGGGGTTTCTGGTTGGGGATGGGGTTGGTAGTGGCGTCATTTGCTCCCGTGCTGCAGATGGCGATGTGGATGCTGGCGCTATTGAACCCCGATCCGAATGACTACACGCAGCGGCTGGTGCTGGGACTATTGATGTTTCCCGTGCTGGTACTGGCGGGCTTGCCGGGCGGGTTGATCCTGTTGCTGGGACTGATACTGAAGTTGCCCTTAGCGCTAATCGCTCTCCTGACGGTGCTGGCGAACCTCTCGGTGGGCGCACTTTTCGTTGCAATCAATTCCCGCCTCTATGAGCAATTCAGCCCTGTGGATTAGAGGCTACTCGTGCTCGCCTTTGGGGGGGCGGGTCATCAGGCTCTGGAGGGCGTCGCGCACGCCGCATAGGCCGCGCAACAGGTTGGCAATTGCGCTCAACAGTGGCATCTCCACTTGATGCTGGCATGCCAGCTGCTCGGCGACCAGCGCGGTGGGGTAGCCCTCGGCGACCTGACCCAGTTGGCGCAGGGCATCGGCGGGCGCAACGCCCTGCGCTATTGCGTAGCCCAGCCGGTAGTTGCGACTCAGTTTGCTCGCCGCGGTGGCGAACAGGTCGCCCACGCCTGTTAGCCCCATAAAGGTTTCGGGCTGGGCACCGCACGCCACGCCCAGCCGCCTCATCTCGGCAAGTCCGCGCGTGAGCAGCGCCCCTTTGGTGTTATCGCCGAAGCCCAGCCCATCGCTGATGCCCGCCCCAATCGCATACACATTTTTGAGCGCACCTCCCAGCTCCACGCCGATGATGTCGTGGTTGGTGTAGACACGCAGGGAGGGGGTCATAAAGAGCTGCTGCACCTCCGCTGCAGCAGCGGGATTGACCGAGGCGGCGACCGTCGCCGTGGGGATGCCCCGCACCATCTCCACCGCCAAGTTCGGTCCCGATAGCACGACAAGCCGTTCCAACGGCAGACCGGCTGATTCTTGCACCACCTCGCTGAGCCGCTTGCCCGTACCAGGTTCCAGCCCCTTGGCGGCAATCACCCAATATCGCCCGCTTTGGGGCAGCTGCGAGGCAACCTCCCGAATGGCAGCGGAGGGCACTGCCAACACCAATAGGGGGCACGCCGACAGGGCGTCGAGTTCGGCGATGGGAGTGATGCTATCGGGCAAAATCGCTTCGGGCAGGTAGCGTCGGTTGACCCGCTCGTGAGCCATCTGCTGGATGAGGGCGCGGTTCCGTCCCCACAGGTACACCGGTTGTCCCTGCTGCCCCAGCACCCAAGCCAGCGCGGTGCCCCACGAGCCAGCCCCCACCACCCCGATCGGTTCAGCCTTCATCGTCCGTTGGCTCCTCCTGCCACTCAGATACCAGTTGCTTCAGCAGCTCGACTGCCTGTTGCACCTTTGTTCGTGGAACCCATACATAGATTTGCTGCAATGGGGGATAGAGAAATGGGGTAAAGGGCGGCGTATGCGCATAGATGCGACGCTCGCGCAGGTAATCGCGCACCAGCGTTGCCTCCAGCTCGTTGAAGGCGACCGCCACCGTCACAAAATCGCCCGATTGGAGACGCTCCGACTCGCCCAAAATGTACCAGCGCATCGCCGAAAGAGTACCCGATTCCCCTTCTCTGAATCCCGATTCTCTATGGAATAACTCCGCTGCGGAGGTACGGGATGTGGCGATGGCATAGGGTGCTTTGCGCGGAGAGTTGGGCGATTGTGCTGGTCTGTTTGGCAGACCTGTTCACCACCATCGCCTTGCTGACGCGCGGGCTGGCAGAAGAGGGCAACCCCATCATGCGCTACTATCTGGAGCATGGATTGCTGCCCTTTGCGCTGGCGAAATTGGTGCTGGTAGCTGCGCCCATTGTGATTATCGAATGGGGTCGGCGCCATCGTCCGCACACCGTAAGGCTGCTGGCGCGCGCAGGAGTGCTGGTCTATCTCACCCTGTATGCTGGCATGTTTTTTACGATTAATGTGCCCGCGCTAATCACCATTGCGCGGTTCGATAAAGAGGCGATCGAGATGCCCGCTGTCTCTTCAGAGGAGCTGATGCGCGAGCGGGCACGGCTGGGCAAGCCTGTACGGGTGCGGTTCCCACCCCCTGATTTTCCGAGCGGCGAGCCGTGAGGGAAGGCTCACGGTGCTATCCCACCCCTGTTCCGAATCCGACTGCCAAGCGGTTATAGCCCTGACAGCTTTGCCCCTTATTCCAGCGGTGGACGACGCCGATGCCAGTCGGTCTCAGACTGGAAAATCTGCGCCAAAGCAAGGATTTTCGCCTCCTCATAGGCAGCCCCAATTAGCTCCAGTCCCAGTGGTAAGCCGTCGGCGGTGAAGCCCATCGGCACCGAGATAGAGGGCAAGCCGGCAAGGTTGGCGAAGCCACCGTTGCCGCCCATATGCACCCAGGTCTCGTTGAAGCTTTTGTCGATGGGCAGCGCACCCTGCAGCAGGGTCGGAGCAATCAGCACATCGACCTCTTCGAACAGGGCAGCCACGGCGCGGATAGCGGCATGGCGAATGCGCATCGCGCGTAGATAGTCCACAGCGGGGAGGGCGAACCCTGCCAGTAGACCATACATCTGGGCAGGATCGCGCAAGGTTTTCAGCTGCGCGCTTCGAATCAAGTTTTCGAAAGCGGACGCGCCCTCGGCGGTGATAATCACCTCCGCCGCTTCGTTGAAAGGATAATCGGGCAGTTGCACCTCGCGCAGCGTGTAGCCGCGCTTGCGGAACAGTTGCAACGCCTCTTCGAACGCCTTGTGCGCATCGGGCGCATGGCTGAAATCGGTCGGCAACAAGCCCAATCGGAACGGGTAGCGTCGCCACGCGCTGAAACGATAGCGGAAGGGGGGCTGCCCCAGGGTGGACAGGTCATTTGGGTCGGGTCCTGCGATAATCTGCAGCACTTGAGCGCAATCCTCGGCACTGCGTGCCATCGGTCCGATTTTGTCCATCGTCCACGAGAGCGCCATTGCGCCGTATCGACTGACCCGTCCATAGGTGGGGCGCAAACCGGTGATACCACAGAAGGCGGCGGGCACGGTGATGGAACCCCAAGTTTCGGTGCCCAGCGCGAAGCTGACTGTGCCAGCGGCGACTGCAGCGCCCGACCCGCTGCTCGAACCGCCCGCCCAGCGCGACAGGTTCCACGGGTTGCGACAAGCGCCCGTAGCGGACGCATGCGCATACTCATAGCCACCGCCACCCGCCAGCTCAATCATCGCCAATTTGGCAATCAACACGGCTCCGGCTTCGCGCAGGCGGGTGATAACGGTTGCGTCATAGTCAAACACCTGATTTTGGTGGGCAGGCGAACCCCAAGTGGTGGGGAGACCGCGCGTGGCGAACAGGTCTTTGGCGCCATAAGGGATACCGTGCAGCGGACTGCGCATCCGCCCCGCTTTGCGCTCCTTATCTGCTTGCTCCGCCTGCTGGAGCGCAAGTGGCTCAAGCAGCATAGCAACTGCGTTCAGTGCCATCCCGCGCGTCTTGAGCGCGTCCAGGTAGGCGCGTGTAAGCTCCACCGAGCTGAGCTTTCCTGCCCGCATCAGCCGTGCCTGCTCGGTAGCTGTCAGAAAAAGCAGCTCCTCGCTCATGGGCTTGCCCTCCGGCGTGCTGGTGCGACAGGCTGAAACACGAAACTTGGTTCTGAACCTTCAGGCAATCGGAACTGACGGAGGCGTTGCAGCAGCTCGTTTTGCGCTTTCAGCGACTGCTCCAGTCGAGCGCGCATCGCTTCATCCAACGGCTCTCCCCGTACCGCTTGCACCACCTCTAACCAGACCGAATCGGTCTCCCCCTCGGTCTGAGTGTCATCACCCATAGCCAGTGCAAGCGGTGCCAGGGGCATGGTGAGCATCAGCCGAGTAAACTCGCGCCGAGTCATAGCCCGATTATACCAGCGGGTATACTCGATGCGGAGGGTTATGGAATGAAGGTAGGCATTATCGGTGGAGGTGGGCGGGTTGGCTCCAACGCCGCCTATGCCCTGCAACTTCGAGGAGCGGTCTCGGAAATCGTGTTGCTGGACATCAATCGGGAGGCAGCCGAAGGCGAAGCGTTAGACCTTCGGCACGGTGCGGCGATGTCACAACCTATTCGATTTTCGGTCGGCGATTATGCTGATCTGCAAGGCGCGCACCTGGTCATCATCACGGCAGGGCTGCGCCGACGCCCCGACGAAAGCCGACTGGAGCTAATCAACCGCAATGTGGGGCTGTTCCGCGAGATTCTCGGCTCGCTTCGGAATGTATCGCTTGCCCCCGATGCTATCCTGCTGGTGGTTTCGAACCCTGTCGATATCCTGACCTATCTGGCAGTTCGTGAATCGGGTTTGCCACCGGAGCGTGTAATTGGATTGGGCACGGTGCTGGATACATGCCGATTCCGCTCGCTGCTGGCGGAGCATTTTGGCGTGGCGGCGACCGATGTGAACGCGCTCATCTTAGGCGAGCATGGCGATTCGATGGTGCCCATCTGGAGCTGCGCCACGATTGCGGGCGTGCCCCTCAAGGACTATCCGGGCTACAGCCAAGAGAAGATGGAGGCGATTTTCGAACTCACGCGTCAAGGCGGAGCGGAGGTGATACGGCTCAAGGGCGGCGCGGGCTATGCGGTCGGGGTTGCTATCTGTGAGGTGGTGAACGCCATCGCCTTAGACAAGCATCAGGTGTTGCCCGTGTCCACGCTGCAGCGAGGCGCGTTAGGCATTCAGGATGTCTGCTTCTCGTTGCCCACGCGACTGGGGCGCAGCGGGGTGGAGCAGGTCATCGAGATTGCCGTCAGCGCGGAGGAGCGGGACGCTTTGCAGCGCTCCGCCGCCATCCTGAAGGAGACCCTTCAGAAGGTGATGAGCTGAGATGCCGCTGTATGAGTATCGCTGCTTGGGGTGTCATCGCCGATTTGTGCAGCTATTGAGCATCGCGGAGCGGGATGCGCCGCAGCCATGCCCGCACTGTGGGGCACAGCAAGCCCAGCGGCTCGTCTCGCGCGTGGCACGGCTGCGCACCGAAGACGAGATTCTGGATGATTTGGCAGACCGCATGGAGATGGCAGGCGACCCCGACGACCCCCGCACTATGCGCCAGTTCCTCCACGAGATGAGCGCCGCCATCGATGAGGACCCCCACGAGATGGAAGCCCTCTTTGAGGAGGAGCTGTCCGACTCGTCTGACTTGTCAGACCAGTCGGACGGGTCAGACTGAGCTTGGAGCATCAACCATGCAACTCTCCCCCGAAGACCAGGCACTCATCGAGGCGGCACGCCAAGCCCAGCAGCAGGCTTATGCGCCCTACTCCGGCTACGCAGTCGGCGCGGCCGTGCGCACTGCCGACGGGCGCCTCTTTACTGGCTGCAACATCGAGAACGCCAGCTACGGTTTGTCGGTCTGCGCCGAGCGGGTGGCGGTCTTTCGCGCGGTGGCGGATGGCGCACGCTCAATTGAGGCGGTCGCCGTCGTCACGCAGGATGGTGCAACCCCCTGCGGCGCATGCCGACAAGTGCTGATGGAGTTCGCTTCCAAACCAGAAGAGTGTGTCATCTGGATTGCCACGCCCGATCAGATTATGGCGCGCCATACCCTCAGCGAATTACTACCCAACGCCTTTGTTTTGCCGCCACCCTCGCCTCTATAATCGCCCTGCCCATCGTGTCATAGCAATCAAACCCTGACACGACCTGCCAAATGGGAACGCTTGCCACTTTCACTCCTCAATCGGTGAGAAGTAGATGACAGTGACCAAATCTTCGGGGCTGACGGGTCGGTCATAGATGCGTTCCAGCAGCGCAATCACATCGTCGATGCTGCGGAACTCCGGGTTCTCCCGCTCGATATCGCGCGGGGTCAGGTCGGCAATCGGTTTCACTTCCACCCGATCCAAGATGGCTGTGAACAATTTCTTGCGCTTGCCGAATCGCTGACCGACCGTAATCCAGACGATTTGCCCCGCCCTGTATTTGTTCGACTTATCGCCCAGCCGAATGGTCGCGGTTTTGCGCAAGGTACGCAACATGTCCGCATACAGGTCTGTGTAGAAGTTCAGCGCAAACATCGTCTCCATCCCTCGCCTATCATTCCATACTACGATTCGATCTGTCAATTTTACCTCCTGCCTCCCCGCTGGTGGGGACTTGTGATTTGGGTATATTAACGCCACAGAGGAGGAGAAGAGATGCCCATCATAGAGAAGAGTGTCAGGGTGAATGCGCCTGCAGAGCGAACTTTTGCGGTGCTGCAGCAAGTGGAATCGTTCAGCGAGTTTCTGCCGCATGTGAAGCAGGTGCAGATAGTGGCGCAGCAGGCGCCGAGCGTGGTGTTGGATTGGGTGGTCGTGGCGCCGGGCGTGGGCGTGGAGGTGCGTTGGCGCTCCCGTCAAACGGTTCACGCCGACGAGCAACGCATCACTTTCCACCCCGATGGCGATGCGTTGGTGCAGCTTTCCGGTGAATGGCGTGTGCAGGCTGCCGATACGGGCTGCACCTTGTCCACCACCATCGAGTACGAGGCGAAGGTGCCGCCCATCTTCACGGCGGTCGCCCAAAAAGCAGTGAACGACATTATCGAGGGTTGGCTGAACGGTTTCAAGCAGCGGGCGGAGGCAGCGGATGGCGCAAGTTAAGCTGGAACAAATCATTCGCGCGCCAGTCGAGCGGGTCTATGCGGTGGCGCGTGAGGTGGAAGCGTTCCCCCAGTTCATGCCCGATGTGAAGTCGGTGCGCATCCTCGAAAAGAGCGAGGATGGCAGCCGCACCTTGACCGAGTGGGTCGCCTACGCCTCCCAACTGCGCTTGCAGGTGCGCTGGATCGAAGAGGACCTCTGGAACGATGCCGAATACACCTGCTACTTCCGCCAAGTGAAGGGCGATTATGACCGCATGGAGGGCGTCTGGCGGTTCGAACCCCATCCAGAAGGCACCCGATTCTCTTGTGAGCTGGACTACGACCTGCATGTGCCCCTGCTTGGTCCGATTGTACAGAAGGTGGTGCATCATCTGGTAGTGCAGAATCTGAAAGGGATTATGGAAGGTATCCAGCGTCGCGCGGAGGCGGGCTAACTGTGGAGCTGGAACGCCTGCGCCAATTGCTCGAAGCGGTGCAAAGAGGCGCGGTCAGTGTGGAGGATGCACTGCGCCAGCTGCGGGATTTGCCTTACGAATCGCTGGAGTTTGCCCGCATCGACCATCATCGCGCTTTGCGCAAGGGCTTCCCGGAGGTGGTGCTTGGGCATGGCAAGACGCCAGAGCGGCTTGCCATCCTCGTGGAGCGGTTGGCAACCAAGGGACGCGTGTTGGCGACTCGCGTTAGCCCAGACCAGTACGCTGCGGTGCAGGCGCGGGTGCCGAACGCGGTTTACCATGCGGAGGCACGCTTGCTGACGGTAGGCGAGTTTCCTGAAGCCACCGAACGACCCTATGGCGTGGTGGTCTCGGCAGGTACAGCCGATATTCCTGTGGCACAGGAGGCGGCACTCACGGCGCGCTTTATGGGCGCGCGCGTGGAGACGCTGTTCGATGTGGGGGTGGCAGGGATTCATCGCCTGTTAGACCATCGGTCGCTGCTGATGGAGGCGGGCGCGATTGTGGTGGTGGCGGGGATGGAGGGTGCGCTGCCCAGCGTGATTGGCGGGCTGGTGTCCTGCCCGGTGATTGGGGTGCCCACCAGCGTCGGCTACGGCGCCCATTTCGGCGGGCTGGCGCCCCTACTGACCATGCTGAACACCTGTGCACCCGGCGTGTGTGTGGTCAATATCGACAACGGCTTCGGTGCAGGCTACCTGATGGCGCTCATCCTGCACCACTCATCCAAATAGGATGGCTTTGGCAATGAGAAAGTAAATCAGCAAGCCGGCGGCGTCGATGAGAGTGGTGATGAAAGGCGCGGACATCACCGCCGGGTCGATATTGAGCCGCTTGGCAATCAGCGGGAGCGCAGCCCCCACCGTGGTCGCCATCGCGATAATGACCATCTGCGACAGCCCCACGGTCAACGCCAGCTCAAGCCGCAGGTGGAACTCCTTCTGTGTCCAGATGAAGGCGTTCACGACCCCGATGAGCCCAATCAGCAGCCCCAGCATGAGACCTGTCGCCATCTCGCGCAGCACCACTTTCAGCAGCTGATGGAGTCGTACCTCGCCGAGCGCGAGGGCACGGGTGACGGTCGTGGTGGTCTGCGAGCCAGCGTTGCCCCCCGTGCCAATCAGCAGCGGAATAAACCACGCCAGCGCGGAGACCTTCTGAATCTCCTCATCATAGGCACGCAGCACCGTGCCGGTGAGCCGTTCCGCAATGAAGAGCAGAATCAGCCAGCGCACCCGCTTGCGTGCCAAATCCCACGGCGACTGGCTCATGTACGGCTCCTCCGTGACCTCCACCGCTCCCAACTTCAGCACATCTTCGGTGCTTTCACTCACCAGTATATCGACCACATCGTCGATGGTCACAATCCCCAGCATGCGTCCCAGCTCATCCACCACGGGGATGGCGAGCAGGTCATATTTGGAGAGCAGGTTCGCCACCTCTTCCTGGTCGGTTTCGGGCTTGACCACCACCAGATCGGTCTCCATAATCTGCTCGATGCGTTTGCTGGGGTCTGCCAGCACCAGTTCCCGCAGGGAGCAGACCCCCACCAGCCGCTGGCGCGTGTCGACGGCGTAGAGATAGTAGATGGTCTCGATGTCGGGACCGATTTGGCGCAGGTAATCGATGGCTTGCTCGATCGTCCATTCGGGTCGCACCCGCACATATTGGCGCACCATCAAGCGTCCCGCGGTGTTGGGAGGGTATTCCAGCAGTTCGCGCACATCACGGGCTTCAGGAGGAGCCATCTGCTGCAGGAGCGCTTCGGCTTTGCTCTGCTCCAGCTCTTCGAGAATCTGGGCGGCGTCATCGGCGGGCAGCGCTTGCAGCAGGCGCGCCGCTTTATCCAGCGGAATGTGTTCGAAAATCTCCTCCACCAGCACGGGCTCCAGATAGTCCAGCACCTCTGCGGCTTGCTCTTCGGGCATCTGCACCAGCACCAGCGCTTGCTGGGTTGGTTCATCCAGCAGGCTCAGGGCTTCCGCCACATCTTGCGGCGGAAACTCCTGCACCAGCGCAGGAATCAACCCGTCCGATTCCTGGAGACTTTCACGCAGCCGTTGTGCCAGTGCCACCACGCGCTCCTGCATCGCCTGCACCTCCAGCGTTGGGGATTAAGCCTGCAAAGTATACCCCGAAGGGCAACATCGTGTGGGATCTTGGCGTTCCCCTTCTCGAAGGGGGAATCCAACTCGTGACCATCAGCGTATGCCCGTTCAGGCGAAGAGCGATTCACAGCTGCCCGCCTGCCACTCGAATCGCTTCACCTGTGATATAGCTGGCTTCGTCTGAGGCGAGAAAGACCACCAGATGACACACATCCTCATAGGTGCAGCCGCGCCCAAGGGGCACCTGCGCCTCATAGTAGCGTCGAATCGCCTCTTGGGGCAGACCCCACTTGCGGGCATATTGCTCAAATAGGGTCTCCTGCCACATTGGAGAGTCGAGTAAGTTGCCGGGGCAGATAGCATTGACGCGAATGCCATAGGGGGCAAGCTCTAGGGCAAGGCTCTGGGTCAGCCCAATCCCACCGAATTTGCTGGCGGAGTAAGCGCAGTTCTTGTAACTGCCTTTCAGACCCGACTTGGAGTTAATCTGGATGATGACGCCGCTGCCTTGGGGCTTCATCACCTTCGCGGCTTCGCGGGCGCACAAAAAGTAGCCCGTCAGGTTCACCTCCAGCTGCCAGCGCCACTGGGCAAGGGTCATCTCGGTGACCTCCGCCGAATGGATGACCCCCGCGTTTGCCACCAGAATATCGAGCCGACCGAAGGTCTGTACCGTTTGGCGCACCACCTCGGCGACATGGGCTTCGTCCGTTACATCTCCATAGAGTGCCAGCACGCGACAACTGGGCGATTCGCGCTCAATCTGCTGAGCGACCGCCCGCAGCTTCTCTTGTTGGAGATCCATCAGGGTCAGCCCGATGCAGCCCTCTTGGGCGAGGCGGCGCGCGATTGCCTCACCCAATCCCTGCGCAGCTCCCGTGACCCATGCCACTCGTTGCACAAGCCTCATATACCAGCAGGTTCAATCTGAACGGCTGTGCCATAGACCAGAATCTCAGCCGAGTTTTGTGTGACATGCCCCGTTGCGTACCGCACATTCACGATGGCATTTGCACCCAATCGGGCGGCTTCCTCTATCATGCGCCGCTCGGCTTCGGCACGCGCGTTGGAAAGCATTTCTGTATACTCCTTAAGCTCGCCACCAACAATCTGGCGGAGGCTGGCAAGAATGTCCTTGCCAAAATGGGTCGCCCGGACCGTGTTCCCCTTCACGATGCCCAGCACTCGCGCGATGCGATAACCGGGCACTTCCGCCATCGTCGTTATGACCATGAGACACCTCCTGTAA
>Ga0197143_1002641_pt1 | contig 12881 bp, 12 predicted proteins | sample GBS70_MetaG_FD_148603 | JGI IMG/M metagenome (GOLD analysis project Ga0197143, IMG submission 148603) | Sediment microbial communities from Great Boiling Springs, Gerlach, Nevada, United States - GBS 70_MetaG | ecosystem: Environmental > Aquatic > Thermal springs > Hot (42-90C) > Sediment...
TTATGTCCTTGCCTGGATTGAGTTGCAGCCATCCCCAACCGAGGTCGGCAGCGATAAGCCCCTTGCCTTTTCGGACGAACTCTTGAAGCCTTTGGATTTCGCCTTCGGATAGCAGCGCAGGATAAACACAAACGACATCAAAGTTTTCAAGTTCATTCAGCCAATTGTGACCGTCCAATGATTCAGCCTCAAGCCCGCTCGCCCTCAAGGCTTCTGCAACTTTGCGGTTGTGCCTTAAAGCGATTCTGGGAACAGTTTTCTGCGCAGCCCACTTGACAGCATTGATGAACAACTTTTTCGTGTCTGCGGTTTCAAGTGATGGTGCATTAAGGTAGCCTGTGTGCCCGAACGCTACCACCCTGCCTTCGCCTATGACGCTTGCAGCCACAACTGGCTCATAAATCCCGTTCCCAGATTTGCCCACGATTACAGTGACCGCTTTGTCCCCGAACACGCACAAAGGTCCAGGAACGCCCGGCGCTGCTATTTCCTCAACTCCGTTAAGCAAAGCCTGCCTAACCTCTATATCCCACGAATTCTGAACGAGTCCGCAAGAAATTACGAGCATTGCGAGAAAAACTAACATGGCTCACTCCCCCTTCCTCACGAATCTTTTGCCCGCAGTGGTCAGGCGGCACAGGGTTGATTTATTGTGCAAAGTGAAATGGACATCGTTGATGTCAGTGAGTATTGAGACCCAATTGGGTTTGAGCACTAAGACATCATCGTGCCACTGTTCCCGCAAATTGGCGACAGCGTTGCTACCAATGCTTTCGTTGACCGGCGTGACTTTCAGGGCAAGGTTGCGGGTAGCAATGAGGTCGGCGATGAACTTCACATAACCGTTGCCCAAAGGTGCTGCGACATCACAACACCCACAGTCGGTAATGCTGTCGCCAATGAAGACAACCGTTTGACCGTCCTGCACTAAAAACGACATCCCTGCCACCTCCTTCAACATCGCTTCGTTCAGGCTGTAAAGTTTCAAGCAGGGAACTTTATGGGCTGCGCTTTGCGCACCAATAGACGGCGTTGCGGATGATTTTGAGAACTCTCTCGTCTTTCATTGTCGGCGAAGTTTCATGTCCTGGACGAAAGTAGAAAACTCGCCCCTTGCCGACGCTCCATGTCAGTCCGCTTCGGAACCAGTGTCCCGAGCCAAAGGTTGAGATGAACACGACGGTTTCGGGTTCAGCGACTTGGAACGGTTCGGCGTAATACTCTTCTTCTGGCAAGGTGAAATGGGTGATGCCTTTTGCGATTGGGTGGTTAGGGGCGACGACCCAAATGTGCTCTTCGCGACCGTGTCCGACACCCCCGAGATGACCTGGGGAGTTGATGAGCCGTTGGAAGGGTTTTGAGTAGTGCGATGAATGGAGAGCGATGAAGCCCATCCCTTCATCCTTCACCCGCTTGACAATCCTCTCAACGATGTCATCCCTGACCTCACCGTGTCGGACATGTCCCCACCAAATCAAAACATCACAGCGCTGCAGTTTCTCGGGCGGCAAGCCTTGTTCGGGGTCATTCAAACTCACTGCTTCCGCTCGGATGTTGGGGTCTTTGTTTAGGAAAGCAGCAATAACGCCATTGTGACCTTCCGGGTAGTGCTCTTTTGGCTCGGTTCGCTCCGACCAGGCGAGGACATAAATGGGCTTTTTGCCCCGTTGCTGGGCGACCCCTAAACTTGTCGCTGCCGCTGTAAGCAACAAACCCTTCCCTAAATTCAGCCACTCTCGCCTTCGCATCCTTCAAAACCTCCTTTCCAGCGTTTCGCTTCTTTCACTCACATTTCACTCGCACAACTCCACTGTGCCCCAAAGGTGGGGCGAATGCAAAACACTCCATTCTTTTTGACGATGCCAAAAGACTTCTCGGTCGTAGTGCTTGACCCGCACCGTCAAGTTAATGTTCAGACCGATTTTAGCACCGACTTGAGGCTTGAAGCCTTGAAGGAAACTTGCTGGCAGGAGAAACTCAACGATGTAACCGTCTTCTGTCCTTTGCGCCGCTCCTTCAATGGGCAGGTCATAGCAGGTTTCAGGGGTTTCGTTCCCTCGTTTCCATTGACCAGCGTAGACTCGCTCCTCGTCAATCAACGGCACAAACCAAAATTGATGGTCGCCGAGTTCAAAGGAGCAAGGTCGCTTGTCGTTTCTGGTGTCAATAAACAACATGCAACGCCCTCCTTCTCACTCGCTATGGTTCATCAATGCCCTTTCCGTCACCTACTATTGACATCGTAAAAACGAGCGCGACAATCGTTGTGAAGTTTAGCGTCGACGAAGGAGGTGTTACAGATGCGCTGAGGAGGTCGTTTTATGGGACCTGAAGGCTTTTGTGTTTGCACAAAATGTGGATACAGGAAGCCGCATCAGCGAGGTGTCCTGTGCAGGCAGGAAAAATGTCCGAATTGTGGTTCAAGGATGGTTAGGGAAGGAAGTCCTTGCGACCCTTCAAAGAAAGAGGAAAAAGGGCGCTGCTGTTGCGAGGAGGAGTAATCGTGCCTGTCACCAAATATAAACCTGACCGCCCAATCGCTTGAAAGTTAAAAGCGCTGCTGCTGAGACAATGACCATGAAAGTGGTGACGGCGAAGGAAAGTTCAATGTTGCCTCCAGACATGTTCAAAAAGGCTAAAACGGGCAAAACCTTCCCCACATCCGTCCCGGCAACAATTAGCACTGGTGCAAACTCGCCCATTGCCCTCGCCCAAGCCAAAACCGATCCCGCAAGTAGACCGTTTTTCGCCAAGGGCAAAGTTATGCGGAAGAAAGCGTAAACGGGCGATGCCCCCAAACTGCGGGCGACTTGTTCAAACCTCGGGTTGACTTGGTCAAAGGCTGCTTTGAAAACTCTAATTCCAAGCGCCGACGCAACAGCGAACTGGGCAACGATAATTCCTTGCGGAGTGTAAAGGACACCGATGGTCTCGTTCAGCCACCTTCCAATGCTTGTTTGCCCGAAGATGGCAACAAGTGTCAAACCGACGACGAGTGGCGGGATGATGATGAGCAGGTCAACGATTGTGTCAACGACGATAGCGAACCGAATTGGATAGCGGGAAAGGGCATAGGCAGTCGGTGCGCCTATCAAAACGACGAAAAAGGTTGTAGCAGTAGCCGTTATGACGCTCAACTTGAATGCATGCCAAAGTTCCGCTCGTGCGAAAGGGTCGCGCCATAAGGTCACGATTGCCGAGACTTCCTCAACAGCCCTGAAAGGCAAAATCGCATCTGTCCATAAAAGCGAAAAGGCGAAGCCCAAATAGACAAACATGCCTGCAAACACAAAAGTGCGAAACCAAAATTCTGTCCACTTGGTCCGCTTTACCGCTACCATTTCCCTCACCCTTCTGGTGTTCCTGTAGGGAGAATGTCTGCCAGAAAATAGGAACGCCGACAGCAGCAGGTTTTGTTCCCGATTGGAGCGATTTTCGGTTTAGTCCCTGATGATGACATCGCTTGTGGGGAAGAGCAAGCGTAGCAAAATCCAGAAGGTGAGGTTAGTTGTCCCGCCAACGACCAACCCGTAAGCGAAAGGCTTCACTTTTTGGAAGACCGAAAATCCACTGTATCGCAACACAACCGCTTTGAGTGCCCAACCTAAGACGCTGGAGTGTTATGGTCGGCTGGCGGGAAAAACTTCGTCATAGTCCTGAATGCATTGCTGGAAGCCCAGCCCAATTTGCTTTTGGTTGGACAAGCAGTTTGTCTGGCGAGCCTTCTTGCGGGCGTGACTGAACACGGGGAACAGAATCGTCGCCAGAATGGTAGTCATCGCTATCACCACGAGCAACTCAACGAGAAGGAGAGAGGCTTTCAGTTTACCCCATTTCCTCACTGTTTTTGCGATTTTTGAAATCACTCCAAAACGGCAGTCAGTGACTAAAGCCAGGGGCATGAGTAATTTTAGAACATGCTTGGTCATGCGGAGGAAATTTGCGGGGAGGGTGATGTGGATGCAGAAGAAGTTAAGTTTTCAACCCAGCGACCTTCTTATTTGTCCTGCCTCAACGATGTATCGGCGCAGTCTCTCCTCGTCTCCTCCGTGCCTCCAGAGGTGGTAGATGCTTGAGACCAAGTTGCGGTGCAAGAAATGGTCAGTTTCTGTGGGTCCGAATTCTATGCCCAAAAAGCGCTGGCACAACTCAATATCCTCACGAACTTCGCCCCACAACGGTGACTCTCTTTCCAACAAAGTTAAGTTCTCCCAACAAAGGAAACCGCCTGCTTGTTGAAGGTCAAGTTTGATGTTTCGGTAGTATCGGAACAAGGTATCAAGCAGACCTTCCTTTTCCGCTCGAACGAGTCCGCGCCCGACACCCAAAAACTCTGGCGGGATGCCCAGAGAGTAGAAAGCAGCCGTGAAGGGGATGGCACGCGGTAGAACTTTCCCGCGAAGTCCCCTCGGGTATCCGAAAAGACCTATGTGGAGCATTCGTTCCCTTCGGCGTGGAACCAACGCAGCCAACTCGTTCACCAATTCCGCCAAGCCTTCAACGACCTCTTGGTAGTGGTGCGTGAAGATAGCGATCAGCCGCTTCAACTTCTCCTTGTCACCTTCCTGCCACCTTGGCTTTTTGCCCCACCGAAATCGCAGGGACAAGTTCAAGTCTCGTATTGCCCGCTCAACGCTTTCCTTTGGGTGGTCGTAACGAAATGCGGATTGGATGGTGACAGTCCTCACCCCTTCATACTCGCTCAGAAATTGCTCAACTGTGGGAGGCGAAAGCCCACCTCGGAAAGGTAAGCATCCGACACCGATGATGGGGTAGATGGGGATACCACTTTCATCTTCAAAGTCCGCAAACTCGCACAAAGCACCTTTAGCCGCTAAGACCGCTGTGACGATACCACTGTTCAAGGCAGGGTCAGAGCGAGCGATGAAGGTTCGGATGTAAGGTAGGTCATCGCCAAATTTTTCTCGGTGCAATCTCGTGTAGTCATCAAGCAACCCTTTTGCATCTATAAGCAGTTCAGGTGTTTCAATGAGCGGGATAACTTGAAGCCTGTAAAGAGGTCTCCCGTTGCCGAACATTTGTCGCTCCAAGTTAGCCGCTTGCTCAAAACTCTCCTGAAGGTAAATCAACTTCCAAGCCTCGTCGCACATGGGCAGTATGACTTCAAACAAAGGTGGAGAAAACATGTTCAAGTCGCGGGCGAGTTCCTCAGCGGTCAAGATGCTCATGTAAGCGCGAGCCAACCGATAACCTCTTTCAAGCCATATGTTAGGGAGGCGAAAAGTCAGGAAAACATCGCGCCCTAACTGGCGTTGAAGGAAAAAGTTGAAGTGCTCACTGTAAAGCCTGTCAACGACTGCCTCATCAACGAACTTCCCCTCCCAGTCCCACATGTATTCTTCGCAGCCCAACTCAGCAAAATCAAGGTAGCACTCAAAAACCTCGTCGTAGGAACTGATGAAAGCGTCGCCATTGGTCTTCCAGTAAGGGTGCGACGCATTGTCAGGATGCTGAGTCGCCATCGTGGCTGGGATTCGCCTCTCTACAATGTATACGCTCATTTCGCACCCCCTTTAAACTCGTGCCAATTTGCGTGCATTGTTGGGAGAAAAAAAAATTGCCTCCAAGGTTCACGGACGATACGGGAAAATATCCGTTTCCTCTGGTTCTCCCCGCAGCGCTCTCAAGAAGCGTTCGTCAGTGACGCGAAGTTGGAAGCGCCCCTCATTTATCTCCGCAAAGCCCGAGTGACGGGATTTTCGTCGGAACGCTCACGGTCTGGATTTTCAACGAGTTGTCTTGCCCGCTCTGACACCGCCAAAACCAGCAGGAATTTGCTCCTCATCCCTTCAGGCAACCGATTGAGTTGATACTGCAGGTCGTTCAAGAACACCGATTCAGGCACAGAAAACTCCTTTTCCTGCTCCATGCTTTTGGAGCACCTCCGAGATGGCAAAGAGTTTTCAGCGCAAAATAATAGCGCACGATTTTCGGAAAATCAAGCGGTGTGGCAAGCAAAAAGCCCACCACACCGCTTTGGTTTTTGCTCAATTTTCAGGTCACTCTTTCTTTTCCTCAGGCTTCTCTACAACGAGTGCCTCGGTTGTCAGGAACAGGGTGGCGATGCTGACGGCATTCTCCAAAGCCGTCCTAACTACCTTCAACGGGTCAACAATTCCAGCCTTGACCAAATCAACGATTTCACCACTTAAGGCGTCATACCCGAACCGTTCGTTTTCGCTCTCTTGCTGCTTTGCCTTTACCTGCTCAACGATGATGGAACCATCAGCCCCTGAGTTTTCAGCAATTTGCCTCATTGGTTCTTCCAAAGCTCGCTTTACGATTCTGAAGCCAATTCTCTCATCAGGATGGCTGTCCTCAGGCTCTTCCAACTTGCTGGCGACATAGACGAGTGCTGCACCACCACCGGGCAGAATACCTTCTTCAACAGCAGCCTTAGTAGCGTTAAGAGCGTCCTCAAAGCGATGTTTGCGCTCTTTCAGTTCGGTTTCGGTTGGAGCACCAACTTTGATAACAGCGACGCCGCCAGCAAGTTTAGCAAGGCGTTCTTCAAGTTTCTCGCGGTCGTAGTCGCTCTCAGTTTCCTCAATTTGTTTTCGGATTTGCTGGATGCGAGCAGCGATTTCTTCCTTCCGCCCTCCCCCTTCAACGATGGTAGTCTTCTCCTTTTCAACAATCACCCGGCGAGCAGTTCCGAGTTCCTCAAGTTGAATGCTCTCAATTTTGACACCTAAGTCCTCGCTGAAGAACTTGCCACCTGTTAGGATAGCGATGTCCTGCAAGATAGCCTTCCTGCGCTCGCCGAAGGCTGGAGCCTTGACAGCACAGCATTGCAGGACGCCCCTCAGTTTATTGACGACGAGGGTTGCGAGGGCATCGCCTTCAACATTCTCAGAGATGATAAGCAAGGGACGACCTGCACGGGCAACTTTCTCAAGCAACGGCACTAACTCAAGGGCAGAAGTCAGTTTCTTCTCGTGGATGAAGATGAGTGGGTCTTCAAAGACGCATCTCATCGTCTCAGGGTCAGTGATGAAGTAAGGGGAGATGTAACCTCGGTCAAACTGCATCCCCTCAACGACTTCAACGGTCGTCTTTGTGCCTTTGCCCTCCTCAATAGTGATGACGCCGTCTTTGCCGACCTTGTCCATAGCGTCAGCGATGATCTCACCGATTTCAGGGTCGTTACCTGCGATGGTGGCGACATGTTGGACTTCCTCTTTGCTGGTCACAGGGATAGCAAGTTTACGCAAGTTTTCTACCGCTTGCCTCAACGCCTTCTCCATCCCGCGCTTTAGGAAAACAGGGTTAACGCCGGCAGCGACGACTTTCAAACCCTCTTTCAGCATCGCTGCTGCCAAGACAACGGCTGTTGTGGTTCCATCACCAGCGACATCATTCGTCTTGCTTGCAGCCTCCCTCATTAACCGGGCACCCAAGTCTTCAAACTTGTCTGTCAAGTCAATCTCCTTTGCAACAGTCACACCGTCCTTTGTTATCAAAGGCGAACCCCATTTGCGGTCTAAGACAACGAAACGCCCTTTCGGACCGAGAGTAGCAGCAACTGCTTGTGCGACTTTGAATGCCCCGCGAGCCAACGCTTGTCTTGCATGTTCGCGAAACATCAATTGCTTCGCTGGCATTCCTCTTCACCTCCTCAGGGTTTGGTTTACGAATTTGAGGAAGGGTTTTACTCCTCAACAACAGCGTAGATGTCGTCCACGCTTAGCAGGATGTGCTTTTCGCCGTTAAGTTTGATCTCAGTGCCGGCGTATTTGCTGAAAATGACAGTATCGCCGGGCTTAACGCCCAACTCGTCAAAAGGAATAACTCGCCCGTCCTTCAACTGCTTGCCAGAACCGACGGCGATGACCTTTCCCTTGAAAGGTCTCTCCTTTGCTGTGTCCGGCAAGTAAATTCCGCCTGGCGTCTTTTCCTCTTCTTCCGTAACTTTGATGAGCACCTTGTCAGCGAGAGGTTTGACTACTGTTGCCATGCTACATTCACCTCCTCAATCGTTTCCTCAAGAGTTTTTCAAGGGCAAGAGAAGACGGAGCCAAGTGAGGTCACAAGAAGCCATGTAAAATTTTAAACATCGCCAGTGCTCGTGTAAAGACATCGTCCGGGGTGCGTGAGCCGTTCTGCGTAGAGCCTCCTGTGTCCATTCGCGATACATCGTTTCTCCGCTTTCCCTTTTTTCCTACCTCTCAATGTCTTCGTTTCGCCGTGTCCCATGTTACATTTCCCGAACTGCCAATTTTCCGACCCACGATTGTCCATCCCACGACCTGACGAAATTGAGGGCTCGGCAGGGGTCTTGCCTTCCCAATCTGTCCACCGACTCTAAGTTGGTGGCTACAAAAACGAAACCTACTAAAGCGGGCTGACAAAAATATAGGGCGTATCTGTTGATATGCCGAAAAAATTCGGCAGCGAAAGAGTTTGTTTTCCCTTGTCCCTCGCTGAACTCGCAAAATTGGGTTTTCACTTTGCTTTCTTTTCCAGTAGGCTGAGCACTTCTTTGATTCGTTCCGCTCGTCGCTTTGTCCATTCTGCGGCAGGTGACTTAGGGTCAACTTTCACGACGAGGGAGAGAGGGTTAAAGTTGCGCATTTGTGATGGGTCAAATCTTGGACCGCCACCCGGTCCGCCGCCTGGACCACCTTGCCCACCCGGTCCGCCAAGACCTGCACCGAAACCGCCGCCTGGTCCGCCTTGCCCACCAGGTCCGCCAGGACCTCCACCTGGGCGACCAAATCGTGGAAGTTGAATTCGTTGCAGGGCGTTGAGTTGGTCAGGTTTCAAAACGGCTTTGACTTTCCTGAGGGCTTCTTTCGCTTCGTCAGCCGTCAGTTTCTCCTTTTTCGTCAGAGGTTGGAAAATAGCGAGCAACTTTTTGGCTTGGTCTTTAGTCAATGCGGTTTGACCACCCTTCTTCTCCAACTCGCCCAACTTGAGGAAAGTTTCCCGCAACTGGAAGTGATACTTGTGCTCCTCACGGAACTTCTGCCATTGAGCCGACATTTGAGGCGGCGGTTGAGCAATTGCTGCTACTGCAAGCAACGCCATCGCACTTAGGGCGATGCCCCATCGCAACATATCAATGCACCTCCTTGACAAAATTTCGCTCACTCATATCTCAGCGCCTCTACAGGCTCCAACTTAGCGGCTTTGCGGGCTGGGTAGTAGCCGAAAAAGATTCCGACAGCCGCCGCAAAGCCGAAAGCCAAGATAACAGAAATTGGCGAAATGACGACTGTCCAACCTGCGGCTTTGCCAATTGCGTAAGACGCAGTGATGCCGAAAAAGATACCCAACCCTCCGCCGACCAGACTCAAAACCACAGCCTCAAGTAGGAACTGAAGTTGAATGTCGCTGGGCTTTGCGCCAACGGCTTTCCTGATGCCAATCTCTCTGGTTCGTTCCGCAACGGAAACGAGCATGATGTTCATGATGCCGATTCCGCCGACAATCAAAGAGACACTGGCGATGCTTAAGAGCAAAATGATGAAGAGCCGAGAAGTTTGTTCGGCAAGTTGTTCCCATTCCGCTTGGGTTCGCATCGCGAAGTCGCTGGGCTTATTGGGCGGAAGTCTATGGCTTCGCCGCAAGATTCTCTCAATCTCCTGCATCGCTGCAGTGACAAACTCGTTACGAACAATTTGGACGCTGATGGTGTTCAGGTATTCTGTCCCGAAGAGCCGATACATTGCCGTCCGAAGCGGGACCATGATTTGGTCATCCAAGTCCATCGGTCCCAAAGCGCCTTTCTTTGCGAGAACGCCGATGACTTTAAACGGGATGCCATTTATGCGGATGGTTTTCCCGACAGGATTTGCGTTTTCGCCGAAGAGGTTGGCAACCACCGTTTGCCCCAGAACCGCCACCCTCGCGTTTGCTAAATCCTCCTGCTCCGTGAAAAAGCGCCCCTTTTCAACTTTGTAGGCTCGGACAACCGGATAGTTGGCGGTCACGCCGACGATGCTTGTGTTGGTGTTCTTTTGCCGATAGACAACTTGAGCACCCCTGCGAACTTCAGCAGCGACTTGCACTATCAGGGCGTTGCTTTTGCTCAAGGCTTCAATGTCGCGCATGGTCAAGGCTTGGACTGAACCCATGCCGAAACCGACAGCGCCTCGCCGGAACTGCCCTGGAAACACGAGGACGACATTTGCACCCATCTGCTGGATGAGTTGAAGTTGTTGCTCGCGAGCACCCTGCCCAATCGCCAACATCGTGATGACGGCAGCAACGCCGATGAGGACGCCGAGGGTCGTCAGGACGGAACGAAGTTTATTCGCCATCAGGCTGTCCCATGCAACCTGAAGCATTTCCCAAAGCATGGGCAATCACTCCCTTTCGCTTAACACTTCTCACTTGCCACAGTTAACTTCGCTACGGCAAACTTGTCAATATGGCTTTTGCGCCGTCAAAAACTTTGACGCATCGGAGGTGCGAAGATGCAAATCTCTTGGCGAGTCCAGTTTTGGGAGCCAGTTTTGGTTTTGGTCTGGCGCGAGTTGCGAATTCGCTATAAACGGACAGTTTTCGGTTTCTTCTGGTCGCTCGTTCCTCCCATTGCACAGGCTTTCATCTGGCTGATCGTAGTTGAGAAGTTTTTCCGCTACGACATTCCCAATTACTCTGCTTATCTGCTTTGCAGCGCCTTCGCTTGGCAGTTCATCCAAAATGCATTGCTGGATGGCTGTTCGGTGATGTTGTTCCACATGCCCCTCATCAAAGCCTTTCCGATGCGTCGTGAGATTTTGCCCGTTGCTTCCGTCGCCAGCAACCTCGTCCATTTCCTGCTTGCCTTGTTAGTTCTGTTCGTTTACCTGCAAGTCCTCAGAGTCCCGATTCGCCCGCAGTGGCTTCTTCTACCTCTCGTCCTTGCAGGGCTCATTGCACTGGTTTTGGGACTCGTTTTGGCGCTTTCTTGCCTGACCGTCTTCTACCTTGACCTCAAGTTCATCCTTGACAGTTTTGTCCTGAGGCTGCTGTTCTTTGCCTGCCCTGTCTTTTACTTCGTTGAGATGGTGCCGAGCCATTGGTATCACGCTTACATGCTCAACCCGTTTGCCGTTTACCTTACAGCGCTTCGGCAGATTTTGTTGCCGCCAGTTCAGTTGCCCGATGGGCGACCTTCACTGCCTTTTGACTGGCTGCACTTTGGGATTGCACTTGCTATTTCAGTTTTGACCTTGCTGGTTGGCTGGACAATTTTCCGCCGTTATCAGCATCAATTGGCGGAGTGGCTTTGAATCCTCATCGTTCCTTCCACGCCCGAACGACAAACTGGACTGTCGCTGTCGGTTGGTCGCTCATTGCGGTCATGTCCGTTGAGCCCGTTGGCTGGACGATTTGTCGCTCAACGATTGCGTCAATCAAGTGAACGACCCTATGGTTGCCGATGATGCCAGCGGCTCGGATGCGGAAGGTCCCACTCTTGACACAAACCCGTGAAACCAATCGCTGTAACTCCTGCTGGCTTAGCGAGGCGATGTTTAGCAGTTCACCGACGGAGACAAAGCCACCGTTCTGCTCTCGGTAAGCGAGAATTTCCTCAACGGCTGCTGGGTTATCGGGAAGCAATGCCGCTAAAACTTCTGGTGGTGCAGTGTTGATGTTGACCAAGCCATAAAGCACGGGTGCGTCCGTCGTCGTTATGCGCTCCCAAATTGCGATGAGTTTCTCCGTCGGAAAGACTCTACGCAAGTCCAACGGTGAGCGAATTTGCCTTCGTTGTTGTTGACCTGTTTGTCCTCCTGTCGGTCGCTGCCCAGTCCCACTACCTCCGGGAGTTGATGGTTGCGAACCTGAAAAATCGGGTCGTGTCCCAAAACCTTGCTGAGGTTGAACTGCCTCGGCTGGAACCCCTCGCGACGGTCTCATACCTCCCCCTGAACCCGTTGTCGGAAATTGAGGGCGCGTTTGTGGTTGCTGTGGACTTGGTTGAGCAGGACCGATTTGCGATGGCTGTTGTGGTCGTTGAAAACCAGGTTGCTGGACGCTCGGTTGAGTGGGACGAGGCTGAGACGGTTGTTGAGGTCGCTGAAAGCCCGGTTGCGTGCCGGGCTGTGTCGGGCGAGTCTGTGGCGGCTGTTGAGGACGCTGAAAACCAGGTTGCTGGGGACGCTCAAATCCAGGTTGTTGACCGCCAGGTTGAGGGCGAACGAATGGAGGCTGAGGTTGAACTCCTGTCGGCGGGGTCGGTTGCCCCGGTTGTTGTCCCGTCGTAGGTCTTTGTTGCTGTGTTCCATCCCGATACCTCAAAATTGCGTCAATCTCCCCCTCCGTCAAAATGTCGTCCAATGCCTCCAGAAGTTGTTCCCTCGTGGCAGTGTTGATGTTTACTCGCGGCAAGCCTCGTTCGTCAATGTTTGAAGTGGCTGAATAGGCGGTGACCAATTCCGTCAATGGCGGGATGCCTAAGTCAGGATCGCCGTAAAAGATGTCCCTCGTGATACCCTTCACCAGCAACAACTCAAAGGGGCTGACGAACGGCGCGTTTTTTGCCCGATAAGGTTGTTCCAAACTCAGGTAGTAGTCGCTTTCCGCACCCAAAAGTTCGGGTTCTTCGTCAGCATCACGCCAGTCAATAATCGCATCGGCAATCTCTTCCGCTTGAACGCTGTCACCAGTGATTTGCGTGAAGAAGGCGATAAGCGTGTCTCGGTTGGCAGTGTTGAGGTTCAGTTTGCCCGTCTCGTCGGTGACTCGCACGATGAAGACGCCATCCTCAAATTCCCAACCCTCGTCATCCGAGCGCAATTCTGACCATGTTTCCAAGTAGCCGTCAACGCCAGGATTGTCCATTGATAGTTCAGCCAACGCCCTTTGAAGCCCGGCATAAGCGAGGTAGCGAGCCTGAGTTCGGTCGGAAAACTCTGCTGCGACAT
>Ga0197143_1002644_pt1 | contig 12880 bp, 12 predicted proteins | sample GBS70_MetaG_FD_148603 | JGI IMG/M metagenome (GOLD analysis project Ga0197143, IMG submission 148603) | Sediment microbial communities from Great Boiling Springs, Gerlach, Nevada, United States - GBS 70_MetaG | ecosystem: Environmental > Aquatic > Thermal springs > Hot (42-90C) > Sediment...
CTTCGCCCTTGAGGTTGAGGGTGGCGAAAAGGTGGTCTTTAGCGAAGGTGTAATCGCTTATCAAATTGCCTTTGGCCAAAGCCTCGGGGACGGCTTCTTGCTGCTGGTGGTAGCGGCTGAGGAGGAAAAATAGCTGGGTCTGGAAGGCGTAGCGCTCGCGATCCTGGTAGAACTTCTCAAGGAAAGGGTTTTCTTCAAACTCTTCCAGTAGGAGCTTGGCTTTGAAGTAAGGCTGAAGGAGTCTTGCCAGGGTAGTTTTCCCTACCCCGATAGGGCCTTCAATAGCGATGTAAATTCCAGGCACTTTAGACCTCATTACCAGGTTTGTTCGTGTGCTTAAGCAAAAGTATACCACAATTTTCCGATAATTAGAAAGTGGAGGTTTGGACCGGGTGTGTCCCAGTTTCGTCGGGCTGGGCCGTCGGCCTTTCCGCTTAGGCAAAGATGAAGCGCTAAAGCGCCTCTTTCCGTCCTGGCGACCTGCTTTCCCGAACGGCTACCGGGGGGAGAGGGCGCTTCCAGTGCCCTTTGCAATCTCAGCCCACCGGGCCCCGACGATTTTGGGACGCACCCTTTGGGTCCTTCCGGACGTATAAAAAGCTGGCTGGGCGGCCACGATGGCCACCCAGCTTGCGAGGCTGTTCTGAGAGCAAGGGTTGACCTGGGTGCCCGGATTAAGTGAGGTGGGCGCCTCCTGTTACATCCAGAACGGCCCCAGTAATGAAATCTGCCTCAGGCAAGCACAGGAGCAGCACTGCGTTGGCCACGTCCTGAGGTTCCTCTATGCGGCCCAACGGGGTCTTGCTTATGTATTCAGCTCGCACGGCTTCTGGGTCCATCCCCCGCAACTTGCCCTCCCAGACTATCTCCCGCTCCTGCATGGAAGTGCGCACGAAGCCTGGGCAGATCAAGTTGACTTTGATGTTGTATTTGCCGACTTCAACGGCGAGGCTGAGGCCGAAGCCAATCACCGCCCATTTAGAGGCAGCGTAATGGGCCAGCAGGGGGACAGCGCGATGGCCGGCCATGGAGGCTGTGATGATAATCCGACCTCCGCCCTGGCGGATCATGTGGGGGATGGCGGCTTGGCAGGTGAAGAATACGCCCTTCGTGTTCACGTTGAAATTGAAGTCCCATTCCTCCTCGGTTAAATCTTTGGCCCAGTTCATGGTAGAGACTCCGGCGTTAGGGCAGACAATGTCCAAGCGACCCCACTTGGCTACCACGGCATCCATCACCGCCACATTGTCGGCTTTACGGGTCACATCCAGCCGCCAGGCTTCGGCCACTCCGCCGGCCTGTCGGATTTCTTCGGCCACTTGAAGGGCCCATTCTTCGTTAATGTCTGTAACTGCCACGTAAGCCCCCTCACGGGCCAGGGTCCGGGCAATGGCGGCTCCGATGCCTGTCCCGGCCCCTGTAACTACTGCGACTTGTCCATCTAAGCGTCCCATGGAAAACCTCCTTTGGATAGAAGTTTCAAAGCGCGCTTTCGGGCATTCAAGAGGCAGCCCCAGGAGGTTGTGCCAGCAGGGCTGCCTGGGGGAAAAGGGGCTTCAAGGTCTCGTAGAGCTGGCGGTAGAGGCGATAGGCCTCTTGGTAGCGGGCGTGGGCCTTTGGATCGGGCTCATTTTGGAGAGCTTGGCCGGAGAAAGCCTCTATCTCTGCCCAGTCACGGAAGAGGCCTACTGCCATCCCCGCAACGAAAGCTACCCCCAAGGCGGAGCCAGGGTGCTCAGGGAAAGAAGTGACTGGCATGCCCAAAACGTCGGCGGCAATCTGGCGCCAGAGGCTGCTGCGCACGCCGCCGTCGGTGGCTACTACCCGGCGGATAGTGTAGCCGCGGGCAGCCAGGACTTCCACGTGATGTTGGAATCCGTAGATGACAGCCTCCAGGATGGCCCGGAACATATGGCCTTGGCCATGGCTCAAGGTGAGGCCGAAGAAGAGTCCACGAGCTTGGGCATCAAAGATTGGTGTCTTCTCTCCCAGGAAGTAAGGCAACACAATCAGCCCTTCTGAGGCTGGCGGCACGAGGGCAGCGGCCTGGTCCAGCCGTCGGTAGCTTTCCCCAGAGGCTTCCCAGCCCAGTACCTCGGTAACGAACCACTTGACCAGGGAACCGGAGGCGGCCATGCAGCCGTTGAGGAGGTAACGCCCAGGGATATCGTGATAGTCAATGTAAAGTTGAGGGTGTGTTTCCAGGCGATCCAAGCAGTACAAGATATCTCCGGCGGCGCCAAATTTAATAAGTAGGTCCCCATTCTCGCGTAAGCCTGCTGCCAAGGCAGAGGCCACGTGGTCTGCGCTCCCCGCGATAACGGGAGTCCCTGGAGCCAGCCCAGTTTCCTCCGCTGCGGCGGAGGTTACCTCTCCCACCACCTCCGTGGGAAACCGCACTGGCGGGAAAAGGTCCGGATGGAGGTTGCTTGCCTTAAGAAGGTCTGCATCCCACTCTCTCTGGTAGATGTTGAATAGGCCGGACTCTACTGCCCAGTTGATTTCCAAGGAGCGTTGCCCCGTTAGCCTATAAACGATGTAATCGTAAGACCCCATCACCCAGCGCGTCCGACGCCACACTTCTGGCTCGTAGCGTTGGACCCACATCAGGCGTGGGCCGACGTGTTGTTGGTTGGTGTAGCCGCCGGTGATGGCGAAAAGGCGTTCTTGGTCCAACTCTTGGCGTAGCTGCTCAATTTCTTCTACTGCTCGGGCGTCATTCTGTTGTATTGAAGGGCGTAGCACTTGCCCTGTTTCATCCAATAGCACTAAGGCTGGGACCATTCCGCTGCATCCCACCGCAGCGATCTCGCCGGGGGCCCGCCCGTAGAGGAGTTGGCGGCAGACAGATCGCACACCTTGCCACCAATCGGCGGGATTCTCCTCGGCCCATCCCGGATAGGGGGAGTGAAGGTCGTGGGGAGCTGTCGCCTCTGCAATCCGCTCTCCTCCGGGGCCGATCAGAATCCCTTTCACGCCCGTTGTTCCGATATCAATCCCCAGCACCAAATGCCCCATAGATGCCTCCTTTCTTTAGCCTTTAATGGCACCGCCTCCCAATCCGCGGATTAGGAAACGTTGCACGAAGAACGAAGCCACCAGCACTGGCAAAGCTGAGGAAAGTATAGCAACGGACATCTTCCCCAGCTCTACCCCGCGGAAAGTCCAGTAACCGGCAATGGCCACGGGTAAGGTCTTTGAATGGCCTCCGGCCAGCATCAGTGCGTAAAACATCTCGTTCCAAGACATGATGAAGGCAAAGAGGGCAGCAGCCCCCAGACCTGGGCGGGCTGCTGGCAGCACCACCCGCAGGAACGCCTGCCATCGGGTGCAGCCATCAACCATCGCTTGCTCCTCCAGGTCCCGGGGCACATCCTCAAAAAAGCCGATTAGGAACCAAGTGACCAAGGGGGCGATAAAGGTAAGATGGGCCGCCGTTAACGCCCATACGGTGTCTAATAGGCCGGTGTAATAGGCCATCAGGAAGAAGGGGATGATGAAGAGGGCCGGCGGCAGCATTTGGGCAGCCAGGATTAGAAAGCGCAGCCATACTCCTCCAGTGCGGAAACGGGAGAACGCATAGGCGGCTGGAGCTCCCACCAGCAGGGAAATCCCCACCGTTAGGACGCCCACCACAATGCTGTTCAGAAAATACCGGGCAAAAGGGGAGCTCAGCCAGACCTCTCTCCAGCTTACGGCTGTAGGGGTGAAGCCCCACAACGATGGCTTGTTCAATTCCACAGGCGCCTTCAGGGAAGCTGCCAGCACCCAGATGAAGGGGAAAACGACAGCAAAGGTGCTCAGCCCCAATAAACTCAGGCGAAGCACGATGCCTAAGCGCCGGCGGGTTAAGGCACGTCGGGCAAAGAGAGCCATTGCCCAATGGCGGGTGGCAGTAGTCATGCCCAAGCCTCCTGACGGCGAAGGATGTAGAAGAGGGCGACCACCAAAATCAGGATTACAATGGCCAGGGTAAAGGCCATAGCGGCCGCTTCGCCTAAACGGAAATAGAGGAAGCCCACCCGGTAGATGTGAAACAGGATGGTCTCCGTGCGCTCTCCAGGCCCGCCGCGGGTGATGGCGTAAACGTACTCAAAGACCCGGAAAGCATCCAGCATGCGGATCAGCACCGCAGCAAGAATCACTGGCCGCAGCAGTGGGAGGGTGAGATGGCGCAAAATCTGAAAGCCGGAGGCACCGTCCACTCGGGCCGCCTCAAATGGCTCCGTAGGTAGCGCCTCCAGCCCCGCCAAAAGGAACAAAGTCATCAGTGGTGTCCACTGCCACACATCAATGAGTATCAGGGAAAACAAGGCCAAGTTCGGGCCGAACCAGTCAATTTCCAAGCCGATGGAGCGCAGGGCCAGCGGGATGATGCCCAACTGGGAGTTGAGGAGGAAACGGAACATCAACCCCACCGCAATTGGAGTAATGAACATGGGCATCAGCACGATAGCCCGGAAGGCATTCTGCCCAGGGATCGGCCGGTGCAGCAGGAGAGCCAGGGCCAGGCCCAGCAGGAGCTCCAGGGTCACTGCCCCACCGACAAAGATTAAGGTGTTAATCACCGCTGTCCAGTAAGAGGGGTTATCTGCCAGCCCCAGATACTGAGCCAGCCCCACCCAACGCACCTGGTCCAGGGCAGTTAGGCGGTAATCGTGGAAGGAGATGTAAGCGGCGAAAGCGATCGGATAGCCCTGGACCAGGGCCAGGAGCCCCAGGAGGGGCAGTAGCAACAGGCGTCCCAGGGTGCGATCCCGCCGACCCATAGACCGCCCTTTACTTCCCCAGAATCTTGCGGACCTGAGCGGCGGCATCCTTGAGGGCCTGTTCGGCGGTCTTCTCCCCGGCCACCGCTGCGTTCAGCTCGGTGCCCACCACTTGTATGATTTCCTCCGCCTTGGGGCCTCGGGCTAAAGGCTCAGCGTCCTCAAGAATCTTGAGCACAGTCTCGTAGTAGGCCTGGCCGAACCCTTTCTGCCAGACTTCGAGGTCTTTCATTGCGCTCACTCTTACCGGTGCGCCTCCCAGGATTACACGCTGCTTCTCAATACGTTTGGAGGTGAGCCAGGAGATGAAGCGCCAGGAGGCGTCCTTGTTCGGCGCGTTGCGGGGGATAGCCCAGTGCCAGGCCCCTAATACCGCTTTCCCGCCGGGGACCTCGTAGAGGGCGAACTTGCCGGCCAAGTTACCTGCGGGCCCTTGCGGGTTGTTAAGGGTCGGCAGCATCCAGTTGTAGCTCATCATAGTGGCGGCCTCGCCTGCTGCCATTGCTCTAAGAGCTTCGTCAAAGCCCCAGTTCAAGGAGTTCGGTGGAGCTGCTGTGTTGTACATCTCAATGTAAAGCTCCAGAGCCCGCACAGCCTCGGGCCGGTCAATGATGACATTGCCCTGCTCATCCAGCAGGTTGCCGCCTGCCGCATACAGCCAGTTTTTCCATTCCTCAAACACCTTGTAACCGCGCTGAGGTTGCATGGCTGCCCCGTAAATCTTCCCGCCACTTTGCTCTTTGAAGAACTGGGCGATGCGCAAGTAGTCTTCCAGAGTGGTCGGTGGGGCCAGAGGCTTCCCGTATTTCTTCTGATAGGCCTCCTTATAGGCGGGGTCGTCAAAGAGATCCTGGCGCACGATGAGCCCCAAAGCGTAGTTGTAGAATGGGATACCGTAGATTTTGCCGCCCACTACCCCAATTTCTCGGACAGGGCCCACGAAATCCGCAAAATCGTAATCCGGGATGCCTCGGATCCGATCGTCCAAAGGCTCCAGGAAGTTCCCGGCCACGAACTCATCCATCCAGGGGTTGTCCACGATAATCACGTCGTAGGTTGCCTTGGGGGCCATAAACGCGGCCAGGATTTTATCGCGCATGGCGTCGTAGGGCATGGCATCAATGACTATCTTAATGCCGGGGTTCTCCTTCTCAAAATCGGGGAGAAGCTTGCGAATAACGTCGGTGTCCGGAACTTCTTCCATGATTATGGTGAGAGTGACAGGAGCCCGAGGGGCAGGACGACATCCCGTCAGCAAGGCGCTGAGTAAAGTAACTGCAATTAGCAAAAATCTGAGCCAGTAACGCATCACTATACCTCCTTAAGTTTTTGTTTTAAAGGCCCACCTAAGTCGCACGCAGACGGCGCATACGTGCGCCCAGGTAGGTCATAAGCACAAAGGAAAGGAAAGAGACGTAAATCAAAAAGGCCGTAATCGCCGAGGCAATCCGCATATCGTTCCGGATTTGCTGGAAGAGGCGCAGTGGAAGGGTTTGAGCGGTAAAGCCGGCCACCATTGAAGTAACCTCAAACTCCCCCATGCTAATGGCGAACACCAGGAGGGCCCCAGAAAGTATGCCAGGCATCACGTTTGGGATGAGCACGTAGCGCATCCGCTGCCAGAAGGAGGCCCCTAAACTGGCTGCTGCCTCGCTGAGAGTGCGCTCGTCAATCGTCTGAAAGGCGGCTAAAACAATGCGAAACATGAAAGGGAAGCCCAGGATTGCGTGCGCAATGATTACCATCCAAATGGTCCCTGTGAGAGCCAGAGGCGGTCGGGTGAAGGCTTGGAGGAGGGCCGTGCCCACCACTAAGGGCGGGAAGAGGAGGGGGAGGATTGCTGCTCCTTCCCTCAAGCGTTGTCCCCAGCCTGGCCCTGCGCGGTTCAAGGCATAAGCTGCTGGCACTGTGATGAGCAGGTTGAGGAGGACCGCTCCCGAGGCCACAGTGAGAGAGACTAACAGGGCTTCGTAGTTGGCCGGGCGGGTGAGGATTGCCTCATACCAGCGCAGGGTGAACCCCTGGGGCAGGATGTCCTGCCAGAAAACGCTGAAAGAGAAAATGATAGGCATTAGAAGAGGAACCAAAATATACAGCACCAAGAAGACGAGCAAAATCCAGCGAATCATGGTCCCCTCCGGGCAAGACGCCTGGCGCTCCAGCTCAACAGGGCCAGCACTATGCCTGTAATGGTGATTAGCACTATGGCCAGGGCCCCAGCTTGGGGCAGGTTGTAAGTTGATTCGGAGGCATGGGAGTAAATTTGCAAGGAAAGCAAATTCTTGGCCATCCCTACCAAGGCCAGTACTGTCCCGAAAGCTCCCATCATCCCGGCGAACTGGATGCTCATCCCGGCCAGGAAGCCAGGTAGCAGCACTGGGATTACTACGTGGCGCCAGACTTGCCAGGGCCGAGCCCCCAGGTTGCGAGCTGCTTCAATCAGGTTGGGATCCAAGTTTTCAAACACTGCGGCCATACTCAAGGTCATCAATGGGATTTGGAAGAAGGCATAAACCATGACAATGCCCGGCCAGTCGTAGAGGTTGAAGTAGACCGTTGGCGGGAGGCCGAAGGCCCGTCGGACCAAGAGGTTAAGGACGCCGTTGCGGCCAAGCAGGACAATGAAAGCGAAGGCCACCACCAGCCCTGAGAGAGTCATCGGCAATCCGTAAAGAGAAAGCAGGAGGTTGCGCCATCGCGTTGGCAGCCGAACCGCCAGAGCAGCCACGAATGTCCCCCCAATCCCTCCCACCAGGCTGGCCGCTGCGGCGAATAGCAGACTGTTGCGAAGTGCGATCCTAAATTGAGGTTTGGTGAAAGCATTGATGTAATTTTCCAAGGTGAAGTTGCCGTTTAAGTCAAAAAGGCTGCGGTAGGCCATGTTCAGAATGGGATAAACCTCAAAAAGGCCTACGAAGATGATGAAAGGAAGGAGAAGCAACACTTCCAGGGAGAAGAGGCGCAGCAGCTGGTGGGCTTTTATGCGGATTCCCTGCCATGCGACGGTCACTGTACTCATCTCCTCTTTCAGTGGGGGGAGGAGCTTAACTCCTCCCCCTTATAAGCCAAGGTCTTACGGGGCTCCGGTGGCCTCCGCCCAGGCTTTCTTCAGGTCCTCCGAGATGGCGGCATCCTTGGCGTAATCAATCATGACCACCTTGGCATAGGCTTCCTTAGGCGGGAACTTGGCCGCTACTTCTGGCGGAAGCTCTATATCTGGCCGGATCGGCGTCACGAAAGCCTGAGCATATAGCTTCTGTCCATCGCCGCAGAGGAGGAACTCCATGAACAGGCGGGCCGTGTAGGGGTGTGGCGCGTTCTTGGCGATGATCACCCCACCCCCGCTGGCGATGGTCCCATCCGCCGGGATCACCACCTCGCTGGGCACGCCCAATTCTTCCTTCCACTTGAGCAGGTTGTAGTCAAAGTTAATGAGGATGCCTACCTCGCCCCGCTGGAACTTGTCCACCGTCACCTTGGGATCCACTGTGGCTACCAGGCCCATCTTGTGCAAGCGGCCCAGGAACTCAGCGCCAGCCTTGTAGTTGTAGGGGTCACCACTCACTGCGTAGGCTGCCGCCTCCACTGTGTTAATTCCGGTTCCTGTAGCTCGCGGATCCAGATAGGCAATCATGTTCTTGTATTCGGGGTTCTCCAGCTCCTTCCAGGTCCTTGGGATTGTCTTGACCAGGTTTGTGTTCACGATCCAGCCCAGAGTTCCCTTGTAGCCAACATACCAGACGGACCCGGTGTTGGGGTCTTGTCCCTTTTGGCCTTCGGGGAGTTTGTCCCAGCAAGAGACTTTGTAATCTGCGGTGAGGCCCCGCTTGGCCAGCTCGGCGGCAAAGGCTGGCTTGAGGTCAGCGACGTCGTTCTTGCTGGCGTTCTCCTCGGTCATGCGCGCCAGCACCACGGAGCTGCCCATGTCTATGTCCTGCTGGGTGATCCCGAAGCGCTTCTTGAACTCCGCGTAGATGCCGCCGTAATTGGCCCAGATCTCCGGCATCCCGTAGGAGTTGATTACCCCACCCTCCGCTTTAGCCTTCTCTGCAAGGAAGGCGATGCGTTCTTCATAGCTCATCTGCTCAAGGGTTTTGGTCGGCGTAGGCGGCATTGGGGTGGGTGGGACTGGGGTAGGGGTAGCCGGAGCTGGGGTTGGTGTGACCGCCCGTGCACAGGCGGCCAGCAGCAGTGCCGTCAAGATAATTATGGTAAACCTTGTGCCTCGCATAGTAACCTCCTAAGAGAATTTAACTGCCTGCGCTTTCAGCAACTTCCGGACCTGTGCAGGCCAGCTCCGGAAGCGTTCCAGCTCCTCCTCTGTGCTTGGTGCAATCTCTATAAGAAAGATGGCATGGGGGCAACGTTGCTGTGCCGTTCGCAGCACTTCTGCCACATCCGGAATGGAAAGGTCTGGGAACTCGTGAGTATCAAAGGCGCCATCGTTCCAGTGCAGATGGAGGATTTGCACTCGCCCATCCAGGAGGTGCAAAAAGGTCACAGGAGGCCAACCGGCCAAGAATGCATGCCCCGTGTCCAACGTGAACCCCACCGGTTCTCCCAGCCCGTTAAGGAAAGTAACGACCTCTTCTGGGCTGAGTAATAAATCCCACGGTTTGTATAAATTCTCTACCACCACTTCCACGCCTTGAGGGCGGGCGGCTTGGGCAATCTCAGTGATAGAATGGACTGCTGCCGCCAAGTGCTTTTCTCGCAAGCGGTTCAGAGCCTCTATCATGCGGGCATGCGCCGGATGGTCTGGTGGCGGGACATCATACCAGTTTACGTCCCCTGCGTGCAGGTTCAAGCGCTGTGCTCCGATTCGCTTGGCGAACTCCAAATCTTCCAAGGCCACTTCCACTGCCGCCCGTCGCACTCTTGGGTTCGGGCTGGACAGGTTAATGCCGAAGAACCGGGCGTGGACCGAGTAGGACCAGCCGTCCCGCTCTCGCCAGGTGCGCAACTGCTCTTCCCAAGCTGGATCCGTAGCTTCCGGGGCGCGAATCTCCATCCAGGAGAACCCTGCCTCCCTTAGAATCGTTGACCACTCCTCAAATGGAATCCCGGGCTCTGGGCCTTTAAGACCGAAGCTTGGCATCACGATCGCTCCTGTGGTACCACTTGCGCCGTCTCCGGATGGAAATGAATCCATACCGAAGAGCCCACCGGGAAGCGCAAAGCCTCATCCGATGGCATATCAACAAACAGGGTCTCGCCGTTGCTGCGCACCGAAAGACGTCCGATCGGCCCCAGGAAGGTGAGCCATTCCACTCGTCCGGGCAAGGCGTTATGGTTCGGAGGAATTCCCTCTGGAGTGTGACTCACCTTCAGTCGCTCTGGCCGGAGGGCGAGATATGCCGCTTGGCCAGCCTGGATACTTGTGCCTGGGCGGATTTGAAAAGTCCGCTCTTTCCATCGGAAAGTGCCGTCGGACTCCACCCGCCCTGATAGGAGGTTCATTGTCCCCACGAATGTGGCCACAAAGGGCGTGCGCGGAGCATTGTAAATCTCAAGAGGTGTGCCTATTTGCTCAATGCGTCCCATGTTCATTACCACTACCCGATCTGAGAGGGCCAGCGCTTCTTCCTGGTCATGGGTCACGTAAAGGGTAGTGATGCCCAAGGTTTTTTGAATCCGGCGGATTTCCCCCCGTAGTTCTTCGCGGATTTTGGCATCTAAGGCGGAAAGGGGCTCGTCCAGTAAGAGGACTTTGGGGCGCATGGCCAGGGCGCGGGCCAGGGCCACCCGCTGACGTTGGCCGCCCGATAGCTGGTGCGGGTAGCGGTCCTCTGTGCCTTCCAGGTGGACCAAGGCTACCATCTCTTTCACTACTCGTTCTTGCTCTTCCCGAGGCCGCCCGCGTATCATCAAGGAGAAAGCGATGTTTTCAGCCACAGTCATATGGGGGAAAAGGGCGTAGGTCTGGAACACCATCCCAATCCCTCGGCGCTCGGGGGGAACATCGTTCAGTACTCGGTCATCAACGAGGATGCGGCCAGCGTCGGGGCGCTCAAACCCTGCGATGCAACGCAAGACGGTCGTCTTGCCGCATCCCGAGGGGCCGAGCAGGGAGACCAGCTCTCCTTCTGCCACCTCCAGGCTGAAGTCTTGCACTGCCACCACTCGGCCAAAACGTTTGGTCAAGCCCTCCACCACTATCCGTGCCATACCTTTTACTCTCCTCGGAGCTGGCGTACGATAGCCATAAACGAACGCACCCGCTCCGGATCCACTGGGTTCCAGGTTATGCCATCAACTTTCAAGCTGGAACCCACGATTACGCCGTCGGCATGCGGCAACAGGTCAGCGATGTTGTCATGTCGGGCGCCCGTGTTGATGAACACCGGGAGAGAGCCCACTACTTCTTTCACTGCCCGCAGGTCCTCTGCTCGGACCGGCATACTTGTCATGGGGCCGGAGACGCAGATTCCGTCGGGCAGGCTGGAGAAGGCCACAGAGCGGGCTACTTCTGCCAATGGTCGGCTTCCCACAGGAGCAGCGAACTCGGCATTGATGTTGAAAAGCACCCGCACCTTTTCCGCCCCAATAGCTCGCCGGTAACGCAGGGCTTCCCCAGCCGAAGGGTTCCATAGCCCCATATCGCTGGCGTAAACGCCCGTGAAGACCTCTCGGACGAACTGGGCTCCGGTAGCGTGGGCCACTGCTAAAGCGGCAATAGGATCCCAGAGGATGTCAACTCCGAAGGGGACCCGGATTTCAGCTCGCAGTTGCCCTACCACAGCCGCCATCGCTGCCACTGTTGCCGGGTCTGCCCGTAGGGCGTAAGGCCGATCATTCTCGTTGCAGAACATTACTGCGTCAACCCCCCCAGATTGAAGAGCGTGTAGATCTTGGCGTGCCCGTTCCAGGATGCCCTCCATCCCTTGGGTTGCATCGTAAAGGGGGGAGCTTGGGAGAGCTGGCAGATGCACCATCCCAATAACTGGCTTAGAAACCCCAAAAACCTCTCGCAACCAGGACATCGCTTAGCTCCTGTTCAAGGATTTATAGGCCTAAAAGCGAACGGGTTGGGCGATTCTCGGTGACCGTTGCCAACCACACTTCTACCCCCAGCTCTCGCAGCTGGGTGATAATCTCCGGATCCGCCCCCGCATCGGTAATCACCCGGTGCACTCGCTGGACCGAACAGATGGTGGTAAAGGAGATATGGCCCAGCTTAGTGTGATCGGCGAGGACTATGACCTCACGGGCTCGCTCTAAGAAGACCTTTTTGATTTCCACATCGTCCAGGCTGAAATCCGTACACCCAGCTTCCGGATGCAGGCCAGCCACGCCCATGAAGAAACGGTCATAGTAAAACTGGGCTGCCATCCGCAAGGCTAACGGGCCCACAATGGAAAGCTCCTTTTTACGCAGTTGGCCCCCCAAGAGGAAAACGGCTATATCCGTATTGGCCAAAAGCTGGGCGATGGGGATAGAAGCGGTGAACACCGTAAGGTTCCGTCGGGAGCGTAAGAGCCGGGCCAGCTCAAAGGTAGTGGAGCCCACATCCAAGGCGATCACATCTCCTTCACGGATGAACTCCAAAGCTGCACGGGCGATAGCCCTCTTCTCTGGCAGCTGAACTCGCGCTCGGGTCAGATAGGGGATTTCGTGGCCGATGCCGGGCGTTCCCAGGGAGGCTCCACCGCGGGTTCGGATGATCAGCCCCTCTTCCGCTAAGGCTTGGAGATCCCGACGTATGGTCGGCAGGGAGACTCCTGTCAGGTGGGCCAGCTCCTCTGCTGTTGCAAAGGAGCGCTCGCTCAAGATCTGGAGAATTTGCTCCCGACGCGCAGCTAACATGACCTATCTCCGGGTTTATTATAAACGACTCTGACCGAAAAGTCAAGTTTAAATCAGAATCGCTCGCAATTTAATCGCTAACTTAGCACGTCCTGGCAAAGCGAGGGGGTTATCGCCGGGGTTTTCTTGGACTTAATTGTTCGCTGGAGTGAAGCTATCGGATTGCCCGCTCAGTTTCAGCGTCAAATAGGTGCATGTGGTCCATGTCAAAGATGACACGGATAGTGTTCCCCACCAGAGCGCGAGTTCGCGGATCGACGCGAGCGACGAAGGTCTGGCGGTCGGCTGCCAGATGGAGGTGGACC
>Ga0197143_1002646_pt1 | contig 12875 bp, 11 predicted proteins | sample GBS70_MetaG_FD_148603 | JGI IMG/M metagenome (GOLD analysis project Ga0197143, IMG submission 148603) | Sediment microbial communities from Great Boiling Springs, Gerlach, Nevada, United States - GBS 70_MetaG | ecosystem: Environmental > Aquatic > Thermal springs > Hot (42-90C) > Sediment...
AGGGGGCGGTCGCGCAAGTGGTGTGCGACGTGTGGGAGCGGGTGCCGGCTGGGGACCACACGCTGGTGTTGGGGCGGGTGCGCTGGCTGGACTATTGGGAGCGCGAGCCGCTCGTTTTCTTCGGCGGAGACTTTTGTACTGTTCAGCGCGGTAGCCTGGCAGGAAGGAGCGACGTATGGCGCGACACCCCCCTTGATCGAGCTCTGCTCGCAGGCTTGCTGTCTAGTTGGTGACGCGATGACGGTGCACCCCCGGAGCGCGTTCGACAGAGGTCGAAAGGAGCAGCGTCATGGGCTACGCACATCGTCAAGGGATTGCGAAACTGGGTCACACGCATCTGGTTACGCCTGATCTCGACAAGTCACTCTGGTTCTGGAGCGAGATCGTCGGACTCGAGGAAGTCGCTCGCAGCGAGACCGAAGTCTATCTTCGCGCGTATGGGGAATGGGAACACCACAGTCTTGTCCTGAGCAAGGGTCCGGAGGCTCGCGTCGATCACATCGCCTGGCGAACCGAGCGACCGGAGGATGTCGATGCCTATCGCCGCATCCTGGAAGAACAAGGGATCCGCTGCGATATTGTCGAACCAGGCGATGAACTCGGGCAGGGCCGCGCGATCCGTTTCCAGGTGCCTAACGCCGGGCACACCTACGAGATTTACTTCGACATCGAGAAGCCACAGGCACCGCCGGAAACGCGTTCGACTATGAAAAACATGCCGCACAAGGCTTGGCGCAAGGGTATCTCCCCTGTGCGGATCGATCATGTGAATGTGCAAACCACGTACCCGACAGTCGAGCAGGGCATTCGCTTCCACCTCGATGTGCTCGGCTTCCGCCTGCGCGAGCATATCCGTTTCCAAGGGCCAGGGATGATCTACGCCTGGATGAGCGTCACCCCGCTCGTTCACGACGTCGCTCTGGGCGGTGTCTTCGAGCCTCCCGCTGACCAGGCACCAGCACGGCTCCACCACGTGGCCTATTGGCTTGATAACTGGCAGGATGTCTTGCGCGCTAATGATATCCTGGCCGAGCACAACATCAAGCCGGACCTCGGCCCTGGTCGCCACGGTATCTCCCGGGCCTTCTTCACGTACGTGCGTGACCCGGGGAGTGGGCATCGCTTGGAGATCTTTTCAGGGAGTTATCTAATCTTCGATCCTGACTGGCAGTCGATCGAGTGGACCGAGGAGGATTATGTCGCTGGGCTCATCTGGTGGGGCGAGCAACGACCAATCGGCCAGATGGGTGCCATGGCACTGACCACCCCAGCCTGAGAAGGAGGGCGGACGAGCGCCAGCGCTCGTCCGCCCTCTTTTCGGAGAACCCAGCCCGCGAATCGACAGAAAGGGGCACGACGGTGAGTATCAGCGAACGACGCATTGGAACAGGAGCGCTCGAAACGCATACCTGGATCGCTGGAGATCCCGCCAATCCCGCTCTTGTGCTCTTGCACGGCGGTGGCCCTGGAGCCTCGGCCGCTGCTAATTGGCAACGAGTCCTCCCGGATCTCGCGCAGGACTTCTATGTCATCGCACCCGACCTCGTCGGTTTCGGCGAGACCTCGCTTCCAGCTCGCCCATGGCCACGCGGCTGGGCAGCTTGGATGGGGCTCCGCGTCGAGCAAGTCCTGGCGCTTCTCGACGCCCTACGGATCACTTATGCCCACCTCGTGGGCAACTCCATGGGAGGCTACCTGACGCTGCAACTTTTGATCGAGGCTCCCGACCGCTTCGGCCCCTCCCTCCTGATGGGTCCGGCCGGTGGTGCTTTCACGCCCGGTCCGGAGCTCGCTCTCATGCGTGCCTTCAACAGCGATCCCCGCCCAGCGCGGCTGAAGCAAGTCTTCCGATCGTTCGTCTACAGCGACGAATCCGTTCCGGACCTCGACCAGCTCGTCGCTCAGCGCTTCGCCTTGGCTACTCGCCCGGAAGCTATCGAAGCGTATGAAGCGATGATGGGAGAAGGGCCCGTCCCCTTGCCGCCAACGTTGCTCGGACGGATCGAACAACCGATCCTCATTCTCCATGGCCGATTCGATCGGATTGTCCCCCTGGAGAGCAGTATTTGGCTGCTGCAGCATCTCAAGCGCGCGGAACTCAAGGTCTACGACCGCTGCGGACACTGGGTCCAGCTGGAGCGTTGGGAATCGATGCGGGACGACATCCGTGCCTTTGTCAAGGGGCACGCCAGCCCCGTCCGGGCCTGATGCAGAAGGGAGGAAAGACACATGCCCGCCATCACTGGACAGGAGTATCTGTACCGTTTGCGCCATACCCAACCGGAAGTCTGGATCGGCGGCGAACGTGTGGCCGATGTCACCGAGCACCCGGCAACACGTGGTGCAGCCTACCGGATCGCGATGCTCTATGACTTGCAACATGAGCCCGGAAACCGCGACTTCATGCTCTTCCCTTCGCCCACCACTGGGGACATGGTCGGGACGCAGTTCCTGATTCCCCGCAGCAACGACGAGTTGCGCAAGCGATATCTGATGCATAAGGCGTGGGCCGAGGCGACCTTTGGCATGATGGGCCGAACGACCGACTTCTGCTCGGCCATCGCGGTGGCCTTCGCGGTGTCAGCTCCGTTCTTCGGCGATTTCGCGCCCAATGTGACACGCTATCTGGAGGAGATCCGCGAGCAAGACCTTTTCCTCACCCACGCCCTCGTCGATCCAGCAGTCGATCGCTCCAAGCCACCGAGTGGGCAGAAGGAACCGTTTCTCTACCTCGGCGCGGTGCGCGAGACCGATCGCGGGATCATCGTCCGTGGCGCGAAGATGGTGTCGACCGCTGCAGCCTACGCCAACGAGATCATGGTCTGGCCCTATCTCCCCTTGCCGCAGCACTCACCAGAGGACGCACCATACGCGATCGCTTTCTGTATTCCGACAAATAGCCCCGGACTCCGCTTCGTATCGCGCGAACCCTATGGAGGATCCGCACCACAAGACCATCCCTTCGCCGCCCAGTTCGATGAATTGGACACCATAGCTATCTTCGACGATGTCGAGGTACCGTGGGAACGTGTGTTCATTTATCGCGACCCCGAGCGGACCAATACCCTCCTGCGCTCCCTCAATCCGGCTGGTGCTGGATTGATCGAGTTTCAGACGAATATTCGCTTCTGGGCCAAGCTTAGTACGATCGCTGGACTCGCGCGCCAGGCAGCACGTATGCTGCGGATCGATGCCTTCCTCCATGTCCAAGCGATGCTCGGCGAACTCGCACTTTATGCTGACGTAGCCCGCGCGATCACGGATGCGGCACTGCATACGCCCATCGAAGTGAATGGTGTCGTCGGCCCCAATCCGCTTTACGCGAATACGCTCCGTCTGGCTGCGCCACTCTGGTACCCGCGCATCCGGGAAATCCTACAAATGACTTTCGCTGGTCACCTCATGTACCTCCCCGACACCATGAAAGCATTCGACTCACCGGTCGGGCCGTTGCTCGAGCGGTACACCCAGGGAGCAGACGTCGGTGGACGCGAGCGCGTCCAAGTTCTCAAGGCGATCTACGACCTCGCCGTGCATTCTTTTGGTGGTCGCCACGAACTCTACGAGCGGTGGTACGGTGGTGACTCGCTCAAGAACCTCGCCGCCATGAAGTACTTCGGCTGGCCAGCACAAGACTCGGAGGCACTGGCACACAAGCTGATCGAGCTCTCGCAGATTGCTTCGGCCGATTGAGAAAAAGGGGTGAGCACGATGACGACAACCGTTTTCAGACGGTGGACTCCGGAAGCCGAACACAAGCTGATCGAGGACGCAGCTCGCGTCGGCCAGCTCGCTGTCGCGGAAATCGAAGAAGCCGAGCGGAACGCCGAGTTCTCCCAAGAGGTCATTCAGGCGATGGTCGACGCTGGATTCCACCATATGCTGTTGCCGCGCCGGTATGGCGGCATGGTTTCAATGGGGACCTATGAGCAGGCGCTGCGGACCGTCGCGTCTTACAACATGTCGGCCGCGTGGCTCTGCTATTTCTGGGCCATTCACCCGATCTGGGTCGCCTATATGCGAAACGAAGCCGCTGAGCTGATCCTGAGCGAGGACAAGCTCATCGCCGATATCTTCGCAACGCAAGGACGCCTCGAGCCCGATGGGACCGGTTGGCGCCTCTTCGGCGAATGGAAGATGGGAAGCGGCGGCATCTATGCGGAATGGATCGGACTCGGAGCACTGGCCCAGTTGCCGGGCTGGCCCGAACCAGGACCTGTTTTTGCCGTCGTGCGCACCCGCGATGTCGAGATCATCCGGAACTGGGATTCACTCGGTCTTCGTGCGACTGCCAGTCATGGTGCACGAGCCGACGGTGTCTTCGTGCCTGACGAGTTCGTCCTTCCCTTCCTCTGGTTCATGATCGATCCGCATACGCGCCCCGAACCACTCGACCTCGAGGACCCGCTCTTCCGCGTTCCGTTCATGGCCCTTTTCCTCGCTGGCTTTGCGCCAATCATTGCAACGGCTGCTCGCCGGATGGTCGATCTCCTACGCGAGTACACTGAGCGACGCATCCGCGTTGTCCAAGGCGGCGTCCTGGAACGCGACCAGGGCCGAAGCCACCGCTTACTAGGCAATTTGTACAGCCGGCTGGACATGGTGGACGCGCTGGTCGACCGCTATTTCCGCAAGCTCGAGGAACTGATCGAGCGAGGTGAAAATCCGATTTCCGAGCAGGAGCGCTCCCAGATGTTCGCTTGGCGAGCCCAAGTCGTCCGCGAGTCGACACTCGTCGCCTATGAGGCGTTCAACTTCATGGGCGGCATGGCCGTTTACAAGAGTCATCCTGCAGAACGACTGCTTCGCGACATCGTGACCTTCGCCAATCACCCCACCCAAATGTTCGAGGATGCACTGAGCGCGTATGGCCGGACTGTGCTTGGACTTCCATCCGGCCATATCGCCTGAATCACCCGCAAACCATTGGCCGGCGCGCAAGTGCGCGCCGGCCAGCTATTCGCGTGGCCTCCCGCAGCGAGTACAGTGACCAGTAAATGAAAATCGGACCGGAGGCACAGTGGATCTTTTGCATCACCAGTCGAGGCCCAAGCTTGGCCGCATTCGCAAGCGAGACCAGGCCTATCTTTTCATTAAGCAGTTACTCCTGACAAGGGACGCCCAACCCGGCGACAGCCTCGACATAAACGCTATAGCCCAGGCTCTCGGCATGAGCCGTACTCCTGTTCTGGAAGCGACCGCTCTTCTCGAGCGAGAGGGATGGCTTTCCGTTATTCCTCAAGTCGGCGTCTTCGTACGCATCGTGCCTTCCTACGAGGTGTTCCAGCGTCTCGTCGCACGAGCTGCTTTGGAAGGAGTCCTGGCCCAATACGCAACGCGATCCATCACGACACAGACATTACAAGAACTAGAGAACTTACTCCAAGACATGGAACAGCCGGCTATCGATGAGCTGCGGTACAGCGAGCTCAACCGCCGCTTCCACGCGCTCATCCACGAGGCAGCGAGCATGCCTATCATCCAAGAAATGGTCAACCAGCTGTGGGACACCCTGGAATATACTGGCTTAGCAAAGCAGTTGTTCGCCAATCGTGCACCGTCCCTGCGCGAACACCGAGCAATCCTCACCGCCTTGCAAAACCGAGATTCCCAGACAGCCCGGGAAGCTGCCGAGCGTCACGTACTTCGTGTCGCTGAGCTGTTCACCCCCTTGGCTGCAGAGGCATCCGAGCACGATACGCGACTCATCCGGCCGTTGAGACGCCATCCGCGGAGCTGAACGCGGCGACGATCATGCTGTAGTAGCTCGGCGCCTCGTAGCAGAGGACCTCGCCGCGCAGGGGAACCCGTCGCATCACCCCGGCTAGCATCAGGGTCTGCCACAAACCATCGATCGCCGCGTTCGTCGCCTTTTCCTCCGGGAGCTCGATCAGTCGGCCCGGATCGTTGGCTTCGAGCGCTTCCACGACCAATCGATCGACCTCGGCGGCATCGGGATGAAATCCATAGGGGCCATCGGCGCGGTGGGTATGTGCCCAGTCACAGCTGGCGATGAAGGCGATGCGCCGGCCGTCTCGCTCAGCGGCGAGCGCCACGGCTTCACCGAACGTCACCAAGCGTTCGCGCGGCAGCCGACGGGAGGGAGTCACGATCACGACCGGCGGCCCGATATCTTCGTCGGGCGGCGGCGCCAGGACATCGCCGTGGCCGACCAGATTCCGTCCGTGCCCGAGAAACCAGAGCGGCGTCATCGTCCCCCAATCGAGCGGAATGACCGATTGATCCCAGCGATTCCCGGCAAAGCCAGCCAATGCCACCGGAACACCCAGTTCGCGCGCTGCTCCCGCAATCGCCTCCGTCGCTGCCCGGTCCAACGGGACGTTCATCTCGATCTGTCGCCCACGCCAGCGGAGTGTCCCCGCTCCGCGCGCCGTCAAGGCCAAGCAGACCATGCCGTCCACACGCACACCATGCGGTGTCGCCACGACGAGGACGTCCGGCTGGGCCGCGGCACAGAGCCGTCCGAGCTCGAACATCGCAGCCCGCGTCGCCAACCCGCCTTCGGCATCCTCGGAAAGCTCGGGGATGATCGGAAAACCGTGCGGGGCCACGGCACCGAACACGATTCCCATCGCCGTCTCCTCCTTCCCCGGGCAGTATCCCATGACGGCGAAGGCAGGGCAACGCGTCCCAACTCGTCCGTTTACACAGCGTTTACCGAGGGTAGCGAGACTCGGTCTCGAAAGCCGGCTGACGACCGGCTCGGAGAGACCAGAAGGGAAGGTCACCGATGGCCCAACCACAAACGCTCCGACGAGTCCAGCGCTCCAGTCGCGGCAAACGGATCGCACTCATCGTTGGAGGGACGCTGCTCACTCTGTTCCTCGCGCTGCAGGGCGTCGCCCTGGCGCTCCCGCGTACTAACCCACCAGTAATCGCTGAGCCCGCCTGGGACAGTCCCCAGACACGGGAACTCTTCATGCGTGCCTGCGGTGACTGTCACTCCAACCAAACCAACTGGCCCTGGTATACCTACGTCGCACCGGCTGCTTTCCTGGCCTATCACGACGTCACCGAAGGACGGCAGATGTGCAACGTCTCGGAATGGGGAAGCGGAGGCGAAGCGAAGTGTGACGAATCGGTCGAACAGATCCGGGAGGGCAAGATGCCACCGTGGTTCTATCTCCCGCTCCACCCTGAGGCCAACCTCTCCGAACAGGAAAAGGACCAACTCATCCGTGGCCTGCTCGCGACCTTCGGCGAAGGGGGCGGCCAACGAGAGCGGCGTGGTGCACCCAGCACACGGCCCGATGAGGACGAAGAGGACGAATCAGGTGAGGAAGGAGCACGCACCAGCCCGCTCGCTCTCCGCCTCGCCTGAGGAGGGCACTCGGTAGCTCGGAGCGTGCCGGCATTCTCAGGCAGCGGGTGAAACGAGCTCGACGACACAACACTTGACGAAGCGTGTGCGGATCTGCTAGCCTCAGAAAGAAAGGCGCGGAAGGGAAGCAGTAGCGCGCCGAACCCGGTCAGCGAACCGGGGTTCGTGGTGGGAGCCCGGTCCGGTGCGGTGCGCGAACTCGTCCCGGAGCTGCGTTCGCGAACGTGGTCGAGTAGCGAGCGTCGGGTTGCGCCCGTTATCGCGCAGAGAGCGGGCGTCGCTTCTTCTTCGGAAGCGACGGCCAAGTAGGGTGGTACCACGGGAGCGGCCCGTCCCTTCGCGGACGGGCCGCTCGGCATCTGAGGGGAACGATGTTCTATCTGATCTCGAGCCTGCTCCGACTCTCCCTTAGCCGGCCCCGGGGAGGGGCCAGGATGATCGCGGGACGGTCGCGATGGTCACGCGGAACGTGCCACCGGCCAACCGCACGAGAGGTCAGTTCCATATGCTGGATCCAGTCACTGGAGGGAGTCGATGAGCGAGCGATTGATCATCTTCGATACCACACTGCGGGACGGTGAGCAGTCACCGGGCGCAACGATGACCGAGGACGAGAAGATCGAAGTCGCCCGGCAGCTGGTCAAGCTCGGGGTAGACGTCATCGAGGCAGGCTTTCCCGCAGCCTCACCCGGCGACCTCCGCGCCGTCCAGCGGATCAGTCGCGAGGTCAAGGGTGTGACGATCTGTGCGCTGGCTCGCGCCAATCAGCAGGATATCGATGCGGCGTGGGAAGGGGTGCGCGATGCCGAACAGCCGCGCATCCATACCTTCATCGCGACCTCGCCCATCCATATGGAATACAAGCTCCGCAAGACACCAGAGCAAGTCCTCGAGGCTGCCCGCTTCGCGGTGCGCACCGCCAAGCGCTATGTCAGCGACGTCGAGTTCTCCGCGGAGGACGCGACCCGCTCCGATTGGGACTTCCTCTGCCGTGTCTTCGCTGCTGCTATCGAGGAAGGCGCCACGACGATCAACATCCCGGATACCGTCGGCTATGCGGTGCCCCATGAGTTCGCTGAACTCGTCCGCTACGTCATGGAGCACACACCCGGCATCGAAAAGGTCACGGTGAGTGTCCACTGCCACAACGATCTCGGTCTGGCCACCGCGAACACGCTGGCCGCCATCCGAGTCGGGGCACGACAGGCGGAGGTAACGATCAACGGCATCGGCGAGCGCGCCGGGAACACCGCGCTGGAAGAGGTCGTGATGGCGCTGCACGTGCGCCGTGATGTCTTCGGCGGCGTCCTACCACGCATCGTCACCGAACAGATCGTGCCGTCCTCCAAGCTGATCCAGCGGATCACCGGTATCCAGGTCCAGCCGAACAAGGCGATCGTGGGAGCCAATGCCTTCGCGCACGAAGCGGGCATCCACCAGGACGGGATGCTCAAGCACCGCATGACCTACGAGATCATGACCCCGCAGTCGGTCGGCTGGGAGGCCAGTCGCCTCGTCCTGGGCAAGCATTCCGGTCGTGCCGGATTCACCGCCCGGCTCAAGGAACTGGGCTACGGCGATCTCTCGCGGGAGCGGATCGAGCAACTGTACCAGCGTTTCATCGACCTGTGCGACCGGAAGAAGACGGTCACCGATGCCGACATCATCGCGATCGTCGAGGATCAGCTGGCCCAAGTCCCGCAACGCTATACGTTGAAGGGCTGGCGCGCACACTCGGGCTCGGACGGTCGAGCCGAAGCGTGGGTCAAGCTGGAAATCGATGGTGTCGAGCGAGAAGCATCCGCTTCCGGCAACGGGCAGATCGATGCGCTCTTCAAGGCGATCGACCGGCTGGTGGGTCGCCACTGTGAACTGGAGGCGTTCCATGTCGATGCCGTGAGCCCGGGCGAAGACGCGCAAGGCCAGGTCACTGTTCATTTGCGTTGCGGCACGCAGGTCTATAATGGCCGGGGCGTCGCGACGGACGTCATCGAAGCGAGCCTCCGTGCCTATCTCATGGCACTCAATCGGGCTGCGCTGACGACACCGGTCTCGGTCAGTGGAGGTGAGTGACGAGCATGGGTATGACGATGGCCGAAAAGATCCTGGCCCGGGCGGCAGGGCGTCGCCGCGTCGAGCCGGGAGAAATCATCGAGGTCGCGGTCGATCTGGTGATGACCAACGACATCACCGCCCCACTCTCCATCGCCGAGTTCAAGAAACTCGGGGTCGAACGCGTCTTCGACCCCAAGAAGGTCGTCTTCGTGCCCGACCACTTCGTCCCGGCGAAGGACATCAAGGCAGCGGAGCAGTCCAAGATCATGCGCGAGTTCGCGCTCGAGCAGGGAGCGATCTATTTCGAGATCGGACGGGCCGGTATCGAGCACGTCGTTCTCCCGGAGCATGGACTCACCCGCCCGGGCATGGTCATCATCGGTGCCGATTCCCATACCTGCACCTATGGCGCCTTCAATGCCTTCGCGACCGGGATGGGATCGACCGACATCGCCGCCGCGATGGCGACCGGCACGACCTGGATGCGCGTCCCGCAGACCATCAAGTTCGTCTACACCGGCACGCTGCCCCCGTTCGTGACTGGAAAAGATCTCATCCTCTACACCATCGGGCAGATCGGCGTCGACGGTGCGTTGTACGCCTGCATGGAGTTCACTGGCCCGGTGATCGACCAGCTTCCGATGGACGACCGCATCACCATGGCCAACATGGCCATCGAGGCCGGTGCCAAGACCGGCATCTTCGCCTGCGACGACAAGACGCGCGAATGGCTGGCCCAGGTCACCACGGAGCCGTACGAGCCGGTGGACAGCGACCCGGATGCCCACTACGCCCAGGTCATCGAGTTCGATGTCTCCAACCTGCGACCGCTGGTGGCACTGCCTCACCTGCCGTCCAATGTTCGCCCGGCCGACGAGGTGCGTGATCTGCCGATCGACCAAGTGGTCATCGGCTCCTGCACCAACGGTCGGCTGAGCGATCTCCGCATCGCCGCCGAGCTTCTGAAAGGGCGGCAGGTGCACCCGCGCGTTCGCTGCATCGTGATCCCGGGCAGTCAGGAAGTGGCCAAGCAGGCGACCAAGGAGGGGTTGGTCGACATCTTCTTGGAAGCCGGCGCCGTCTTCTCGGTCTCCACCTGCGGTCCCTGCCTCGGCGGTTACATGGGCGTGCTGGCGAAGGGCGAGCGCTGCGTCTCGACCACCAACCGCAACTTCCGCGGGCGCATGGGACACCGCGAATCGGAGGTCATCCTGGCCAGCCCAGCAGTGGCGGCAGCGAGCGCCGTTCTGGGTCGTGTCGCATCACCGTTCGAACTCAACTGAAGCGAGGAGTGGAGAGCGGAGCGGGTGTTCGCTCTCCGCAGGCAGTCGATGTGCAAGCGAGGAGGGCAGTTCCCGTGCCGATGCGCGGGCGTGTCTGGAAGTTCGGTGACAACATCGATACCGACGTCATCATCCCGGCCCGGTACCTGGTGACGATCGATCCCCAGGAACTGGCGCAACACGTCATGGAAGACATCGACCCCGAGTTCGCCAGCAAGGTGCAACCGGGCGACATCATCGTGGCTGGGCGCAACTTCGGCTGTGGCTCGTCACGCGAGCATGCACCGATCGCGATCAAGGCTGCCGGTGTCCAAGCGGTGGTGGCCGAATCGTTCGCCCGGATCTTTTTCCGCAACGCCATCAATATCGGGCTTCCGGTGGTGGAGGCTCCCGAGGCGGTCCGCGAGACGGAAACGGGCGACGAACTCGAGATCGACACCGAGAACGGAATCGTCCGCAACGTCCGCACCGGAAAGACCTACAAGGCGACGCAGTACGACGAGTTCATCCAGCATATCATCCGCGCTGGTGGGCTCTTGAATGCCGTCCGGGAGCGTCTCGCCGCGCGCCAGGCAGCGGGGGGAAGCCAGTGAGCGAGGTGCACGTACTCCTCCTGCCCGGCGACGGTATCGGCCCAGAGGTGGTCGCCGCGGCCCAGCGTGTCCTCGAACTGGTGGGCCACCAGACCGGCTATCGTTTCCTCTTCTCGGAGGACCTCGTCGGTGGTGCAGCGATCGATGCCTATGGCACGCCACTCCGCGACGAGACGATCGAGATGGCGCTGCGCTCCGACGCCGTTTTCCTCGGAGCGGTCGGTGGTCCCAAGTGGGATCATCTCCCGAAGTCCACACGTCCGGAAGCCGGTCTCTTGCGCTTGCGGAAGGAACTCGGGCTCTTCGCCAACCTGCGGCCGGTACGCGTCTTCGACCCGCTCGCCGATGCTACCCCGCTCAAGTCGGAGATCGTGCGCGGCGTCGACCTCATCGTGGTCCGCGAATTGACCGGGGGACTCTACTTCGGTCAGCCGTCCGAGCTGCGCCGCGAGCCGACTGGCCGGTGGGCGATCGACACCCTTCCCTATCGGGAGGAGGAGATCGCGCGGATCGTCGACCTCGCGTTCCAGCTTGCCCGAGCGCGTCGCCACAAGGTGACGAGTGTCGACAAGGCGAATGTTCTCAACACCTCGGCGCTCTGGCGCGAAGTCGCCAGCGAGATCGGTCAGCGCTACCCAGACGTCACGCTGGAGCATGCGCTGGTCGATTCCTGCGCGATGCGTTTGGTCGCCCGGCCGCGCGATTTCGACGTTCTCGTCATGGAGAACCTCTTCGGTGACATCTTGAGCGACGAAGCGGCAGTCTTGGCCGGCTCGCTCGGCATGCTCCCTTCGGCCAGCTTGCACGGTCAGCCACCGCAACGGCCTGGCTCGCCAGCGGTCCGCTTCGGGCTGTACGAACCGGTGCATGGCTCAGCACCGGACATCGCTGGCAAGGGGATTGCCAATCCCATCGGCGCCATCCTGAGCGTGGCCCTGCTCTTTCGCTGGACACTGGGGAACGAGCGCGCTGCTGCGGCGATCGAGCAGGCAGTCGAGGACACGCTCGCCTCCGGTGCACGGACGGCCGATCTGGCCCGTCCGGGAGAGCCAGCCATGGGGACCGAGGCCTTCACCGATCGGTTGCTGGAGCGACTCGCGACGATCCTTTCCACTTGACGCGCCGCGGCAGGTGCCCCGGCTCGTTGCACTGACGACCCGGACCATCGCGACCAGCTCCGATTCACGAGCCTGTTCGATCCGACCCCGGTGCGTGCACTGCACTGGGTCGACTTCGTTCGCTGACGACCAGAGAAGTTGGTTCATCCGGCTTCATCAGGCGTTACCGGTTTCGTGGGTCGAACACGCGCTCCCGAGTTGCCGCAACCGGTACCGATCGCACGCCGAGATCGTTCCTCGGGGACGACCGCTGTACCGGCTCCCCTTTGGTCCCCTCGCTCGCGTTCGCCGCGCGGCACCAGCGGAGGGCGAGCGGCTGGCGCGCGCACCGGGAAGTGTGGGACCACGTTCGGTCATGCATCACTCCCTGCCTCGCTGAGAGAGTCCCCCCACCGAAATGCGATCGGCCCGATCGGTCCCGTTTCACATCTGCCGTGATGGTCGCCAGGATGACGACGCGCGATCGACCAACGCGCAAGGCTGT
>Ga0197143_1002647_pt1 | contig 12871 bp, 20 predicted proteins | sample GBS70_MetaG_FD_148603 | JGI IMG/M metagenome (GOLD analysis project Ga0197143, IMG submission 148603) | Sediment microbial communities from Great Boiling Springs, Gerlach, Nevada, United States - GBS 70_MetaG | ecosystem: Environmental > Aquatic > Thermal springs > Hot (42-90C) > Sediment...
CAAAAAAACTTGATGCAAGGCTTTAAAAAAATAAAAATCAAAGGAGGAACAGACTATGAGATTATTGTATGAGTTTATTCCTAAGGCAAATTTTGTTGAACTGGCAGATGAGATTGCAGATCTCTTGGATGGCTGGAATATAACCGACAGTGCCAGCGGAATACCTGCCCCTTCTGCTACGGCAGTAGCCTGCACATTAAAGACTAAGTATCCAGCAAAATTAGCCTTTCCAATGCTTATCACCAACTACAAAGGACCTGTTGAAGTAGCTGCTGTTGCAAAGGCCTGTGAGGCTGTGGGTATAGATGGCATGATTCCCGACCCTGGCGATGCACCAAAATATGGACATCCCATAAGGATAAGAAAAGACGGAGGATGTGAAATCATTACATCCCAAGAGGAATTTGAAAATTTCAGGCGCTCAACAGGACCTGCAGAAGAGATTAGAGAATTCTTACGGGAGGTCGTTAAGGTAAATAACCTGAGGTTAGGTTGTCTCATTACCAGTCGAAGACCCGTTGAGGATGCCATAGCCCGTATAAAGGAACCCTGGGATTTCTGTTTCTTTCTCAGATTAGATGAACAGTCTCTTCCAAAACTAAAAGAGGTCTCATCTGAATGTAAGAAGCTTGGGAAACCCATTTATCCCTATTTCGTTGTAGAGACACCAAAGAATAAGAAGATCCTTGAGAGGATTGGCTGGTCACCCACTACAACATTAGAAGGTGCAGAGGAATTTGCCAAAAAACTGGATGGTGTTGTCGATGGTATAATAGCCACCTGCCTTGGAGACTTAGAAGGAGATAAAAGATTATTAGAGGTTTTGCAGAAGGTCAGAGGTTAGAGGCTTCGCACTTAAATGTGTTAGAATTATTTCAGAATGCCCCTGTTTACTATTGAAAAAGAAGCCATCAGACGGGCAACTGAGAGATTAAGAGAGGTTCTTGGTGAAAATCTTGTAGCTGTTGTTGCCTTTGGTTCAAGGGTAAGAGGTGATTTTCATGGTGAATCTGATCTCGATGTCCTTATAATCGTGAGAAATAGGAACTTTGAGGTGATCGAAGAGGTGGTTAAGATCTTTGATGAGGAAGAAGGAAGGGATAATATTTTATGGCAGAACTTAGCGTAGAAGAGAAGATAACCCTATCAGACCTTCCTTTTCTTCACCCCTTCACTACAAGCACAGGGCAAGGTGTATGGCCTATGACCTTTTCTGTAACGCTTCCCATAAGGAGCCTCTTGAGACCAGTTCTTCCATGGGAGCCCATCACGATGATATTTGCATCTGTCTCTTTTGCGGTATCTGTGATAACCCTGTAGGCCTCTCCTTCACGGACAATCGTCTCTGTCTTAATACCTGCTTGCTCCGCCTCTTTCTTAAGAGCCTCGACATAGGTCTTTGCCTTCTTTACAAGCTCCTCTACTGTCTTTGGAGACTCGGCATGAAGCTCTGGCGGCACATCCACAGCACTAACAGCCACGAGCTCTCCACCATAAGAACCAGCAAAGTCTATTGCCCTCATCTGGGCAGCTTCACTATATCTTGAGCCATCAGTTGCGATAAGGACCTTTTTAAATCCTACAGTTGTATCCCTTGTAACCACGAGGACATCAATAGGGCTATACCCGATAACACGGGCAGTAACACTTCCCACAAGAACTCTCTCAAGCCTCCTTAATCCCCTTCTTCCTATCACAATCAGGTCACAATTTTCTGCCTGTGCAAGGTCTATAATCCTTTCATGAGGCTCACCCTCTTCGCAGACAGTCTTTATGAGTGCCCTGTGTTTTTCAGCAAGTTCCTGTGCCTTTTTGAGGGCCTCATCACAGGGCCTTCTCATGGCTGCCATTACATTTCCCACTGCTACAAGATCAAGGTCTCCTGTATAAGGTGGTATTACTGATACAACAGTAATCCAGCTTCCCTCGTTCTGGGCAAGCTTAAAGGACTCCTCAAGGGCATGTAGGCTTGTCGGAGAGCCGTCAACAGCAACGAGAATCTTCCTGTATCTTCCCATCATCTTACCTCCTGTGGTTTTTCATGAGCAATGCTCCTCTTTTCCTCCCTGATACCCTTCCATAATGCCCTGAGGACTATGAATCCGCCAGTAAAGAGGGCAAGAACCATCATTGAGAAGCTCAAATTCTTTAATATCTTGACTGTCATATCACTGAGGGGAGGGATTATGCCAAGCTGGGCTGAATACACAGGCACCATCAATCCACGGCTAAAAAGGACGATAACCATAATCGTTCCCATAACGAGCTTTATCATATAACCCTTCACATAGGTAGTCCCTATAGCACCAAGCTGCACACCAAAGAGTGAACCAGCCAGTATTATCATAGAAAGTCTTATATCCACAAATCCATGAAGGGCATACTTCAAAGAGCCACCTAATCCCATAACAAAGGCGATAACGAGCTCTGTTGCCGATGCCATAAGGCTTGGCACTCCAAGTATGTATATCATTGAAGGCACACCTATAAATCCACCCACTGCAATGGTCGCAGCAAGCATGCCTGTGGCAAAACCGAGAGGAACAGTAAAGAGTATGGATATCTTTTTATCGATGCTCTTTAAATATACCATTGTGCCAGGGATGTTGACTGATTGAACCCACCTTGCGATCTTTGTGACCTTCTCCTCCACCTCTGTCTTGTTGTTCTTCATTGATCTAAAGGCATCCCTCAAGACAAATCCACCAACTATAGCAAGAACAATCACAAAGGCCATGCTCACATAGAGGTTTGAACCTGCATCACCGAAGCTTCTTTTTATATTCTCCTGAATCTGGGCACCAACAAGGACACCAGCCTCTGCTGATGCACCCATTATGAGGCCGAGCTTCACATCTACCTGACCATACTTTGCCCTTTTTATAGCTCCAACAAGGGCCTTTGGAAACTTATGACACATATTGGATGCAACTGCAACAAGACCCGGCACACCCATACTCATCATACCAGGCGTAAGAACAAAGGCACCACCTGAGCCGATAAATCCACTCACAAGACCTCCAACAAACCCTACAATAAAGAGATAAGCCATATTCGCCCAGTTCAAATCAATAAAATTCGATGCTGTCTGTGCTATATCGTGCATCTTATTTAACCTCCTTTTTCCTCTTTGCCTCTACGCCGAGGACTGTCCAGAAATAACTTGTGAAATTTCCGTGAATAAAGGAAAAGACAAAGGCCGTTACAATTGGAAGAAGGGCATACCATCCACCCCTGCCAAAGTTCTGGTTAATAATATCCTGATTGGTCAGTAGCAGGGTGTAAAGGACTACTGAGCATATTCCGTAAATAATCATTTTACCTACAGGCTTTTTCTTTTCTGCCATACCGAATTCCTCCTTTTATACTCTGTCTTTAGCCTAACTTTCCATTACAACAACAAGGGGGCATCCAAGGCCATGCCATACCTCTCTAAGAAGGCCCTCCCTACAATCAGCCTCAAGGTCTTCTGAACTCTCAATCACAACAAAGTCTATATTCTTTTTCTCCTTTACATATCTCAGTATCTCTTTTTTGAGACATCCCGACTTCTTAATGAGAGTAAAGTTTATGCCCTCTGCATCAAGTTTTTCCATAAATTCTCTGAGTTCTTCTGTCTCTACCCCATCTGGTGATATATAAAGGATGTCAAGGCCATTACCTATCCTCTTACAGGCATTCAGGGCGTAAAGAAGGCTCTTTCTGCTCATGCTATCCTTTCTTATGCCGAGAAGGACCTTTCTATTTCCCTTAGTTATCTGCCTTGCTGTCTCAAACTCTCCTGCCTCTGCAAAGGCAGAGGCAGCCATTGTGTCTTCAAAGGCTTTATTGAGCCTTCTGAGCTTCATAGATAATTTGATCTCAGGCCTTTACCCTTATTGGTGCCGAAGTAACCCCACTCGCTTTTTCTTGTGATGTAACAACAGTGCTTTTGTCCTGCTCTGCCATAATCCTCTGAGCCTCCTCAAGTTCTCCATGCTCTGCAAAGGTTATTGCCACAAAGAGTTTCTCAAGACTTTTAAAAATCTTCATTTGCACCTCCTTTAGAGCAGTAGAGCAATAGGATATTAAAAAACTGCTGCTCTGCTGGTCTACTGCTCTACTGCACTATATTAATATCATCTTTCATGCCAGACTCTTATCTTTTATAAGTTGCTGAATTAATTAGATTTTACTTCTCCCTCCAGTAATTAATTTTGTTGCATAATGTAATAGAAACTACCTCGCAATAGAGCAGTAGTGCAGAATGAGAGCAGCAGAACAGTAGCGCAGAAGACATTCGTGCGGCAGAGTGACAGTGCGACAGTTTTCATAAGGAGTAAATTATTCTTCAATTTGACGGTCGCACTATCGCACATGCGCACAGTCATTCTTATTCTGCTGCTCTACTGATCTACTTTTATTCATTGCAATTTGCAACAAATTTAATGTATAATGCAACATATGAAAGCCCTATTACCCCACAGCCTCAAAGATAAGGTGATGCTTGGTTACATCCTCGGTTTTTTGCTTATGTCTGGAGTGGTCTTTATTAACTGGCAAAACTTCGAAGGAATGAAGTCCCTTGTGCTTTCGGCTGAGAAGGTGTCTGAACTGATTGACACAGTCTTTGAGGTGAGAAGATATGAAAAGAATCTTTTCCTTTATGGAGAAAGATTGGGGTCTCCAAAAAGTCAAGAGACTTTTTTTGGCAATAGTGAAGATTATAGGGAACTAACCCTGTATCTGGGAAGACTCGAAACCCTTTTGAAAGAAAATGAAAAAGATATTATCCTTTTCAGTAATGAAAAAACCATCTCAGACCTTAAAAGGGATCTCCAGCAATACAAGGAATATCTCTCAGGGTATGGCAAGGTTAATCACCTGTCATCCTGGAAAGAGAAGGTCAGGAGTAAAGGAAGAGAAATCGTAAAGATTGCAGAAGATATCTCGAAGATGAAGACAGAAAAGCTCACCACCTTTCTCCTTTCTTCAAGGAATGTACTGATTCTTTCTATCCTATTTCTTGCATCTACAGGTTTCATTGCTGGGGCAATACTCTACAGGAGCTTTGCAAGGCCTCTCATACTCTTTGAACAACACATGAAAAGGATTTCAGAAGGTGAATACTCCTTTATACCTGTCCTATCTCAAGACAGGGAGATGCTCTCCCTAAGTAAGGCCTTCAACAGAATGCTCGCAGAACTCGAATTAAGGCAGTCCCATCTAATAACAACAGAGAAGCTTGCATCCCTCGGGACACTCCTCTTTGGAGTTGCCCATGAGCTGAATAATCCCCTTAATAATATCTCCACATCTTGCCAGATATTAAAAGAAGAAATCGAAGGTCCTGACATGGAGTTCAAAAAGGAACTCTTAAACCAGATAGAAGAGGAGGCAGACAGGGCAAGGGACATCGTCCGCTCAATACTCGATTACTCAAAGGCTGGCAATAAAGAGCTTGTGAACCTAAGAAAGGTGATAAATGATGCAATAAGGTTCATGAAGGCAGAGATACCTCCAAAGATAGAGCTTTCCATGAATCTTCCTGAAGACCTGGTCGTCTTTGCAGATCCTCAACAACTCAAACAGGTCTTTCTTAATCTACTGAAAAATAGTGTCGAGGCAATGGATGGAGAAGGCAGGATCACCATATCAGCAAGACTCCATGACAACCATATTGAGATAAGGTTCAGTGATACAGGAAAGGGTATGACTCAGGAGGTATTGTCAAAGATATTTGACCCATTCTTTACAACAAAAGAAGGAAGAAGGGGCTATGGTCTTGGGCTATTCGTTACACATAATATCATAAGAGAACATGAAGGCACGATAGATGTCCAGAGCACCCCAGGCCATGGAACGACCTTTTTGATAAGGTTACCAGAGAGGGGGGTTCAGTAGCCATGGCAAGGATTCTTGTAATTGATGATGAAAAGATAGCACTGAGGAATCTTGAGTATATCCTCAAGAAGGAGGGTTATGAGGTTACTGCAACGATGAGCGGAACTAATGCCCTCAGACTCCTTCAGGAAGAGGAATTCGACCTTGTCCTTACAGACCTCAAGATGGAAAAGGTTGACGGTATGGAGATCCTTGAAAACTGCAAAAGGCTCCATCCAGATACAGAGGTAATAATGATCACGGCATATGCAACCATACCATCAGCAGTAGAAACAATGAAAAAGGGTGCCTACGACTACATTGCAAAACCCTTCAAGCTCGATGAGATTAGAAAGATAGTTAAAGAGGCCCTTGAAAAGGTGAGGCTCCGCAAGGAGAATGCCATACTGAGGGAGCAATTAGAACAATATAAAGGCAAGGTAAAGATCATAACTCAGGACCTTGAGATGCAGAGGCTCCTTGATGTGGCTCGCCAGATTGCGCCAACAGATTGTAATGTCCTTATAACAGGTGAGAGTGGAACAGGCAAGGAACTCTTTGCAAGGTATATCCATTATAACAGTAAAAGGGCAGATGGTCCCTTCATTGCTATTAACTGCGGGGCCTTTACAGAGGAGCTCCTTGCAAATGAACTCTTTGGCCATGAAAAGGGTGCCTTCACTGGAGCCACGGCTATGAAAAAAGGCCTTATAGAGAGTGCATCAGGAGGCACCCTATTTCTTGATGAGATTACAGAGATGACACCAAGTATGCAGGTAAAACTTCTGAGGGTTATTCAGGAAAGGGAACTCCTCAGAGTTGGAGGTACAGAGTCTGTAAAGGTTGATGTGAGATTTATTGCAGCAACAAATCGGAACATACAGGAGGCAATAAAAGCTGGACAGTTCAGACAGGACCTCTACTTCAGGCTCAATGTCGTATCCCTCAGGATACCACCCCTTTCAGAAAGAAGAGAGGATATCCCCTTACTCTGCCAGTATTTCCTCAAAAAATATTCTACCCTCATGAAAAAGGAGGTAACAGAGATATCAGAAGATTTTATGACACTTCTTATGAATTACGATTTCCCTGGAAATGTGAGGGAACTTGAAAATCTAATAGAGAGGGGAGTGGCCTTAACGAATTCTCATAAAATAGAGGTTGCTCATCTTCCTGAGGATTTAAGACAGCTCAGTATAAAGACCTTCAGGAAAAAGGATGGAAGGTTTCCAAGCCTTGAGGAACAGGAAGAAGCGTATATAAAATGGGTCTTAAAAGAGGTTGGAGGAAACAAGACCCTCGCAGCCCAGATACTCGGCATTGACAGGGTATCCCTCTGGAGAAAACTGAAGAAATACGGCATGGAGGAGTGAGGGAATTATTCTTTTTTACGTTCCTCAGCCTTTTTTTTCAAGAATTCTAAATCCCTCATGTCTCTATCTCGCATGGTCTCTTTCATCTTTATAAGGGTCTCGAGGCCACATACGGGTATCTTAATATTGTCAATCTCAAATATCTCAATATCTTTTTCAATATCTTTAAAGGAAAAAACTTCACCAATCCTTCCAATAAAATCTATATAAAAATCATCAGGGGTGCCATATCTGATAACAGCATACTGGCTTATTTCCTCGGGTTTCAATTCTTCTATGGATGGATCATCATAAATGGAAAGTAAAGCCTTCTTAAGCCTTATTATATTTTCTGGAGAGTCCTCAATAAAAAAATCTATATCCTCTGTGAGTCTTGCAAGCCCATGCATTATCATAGCAAAACCACCAATAATGACATATCTTACACCTTCTTTATTAAAGGCCTGACATAACTCAATCAATGCCTCATCCAATTCTTTACTGCTCATACTGGGTGTCTTCAATATTTTTAAACATTGTTATTCCTCGCCTTACTGGTTTTCTCCTCTGAAATCTCCTGAGTCTGAATAGTCTGAAGGCCTTTTTAATCCACTCACTATCAGGGTAAAAGTTCCATAAATCCATCCTTGCTTCTTCAAATGTCCTGAATCTTTTAAAGGGCATTATAGAGTTACCCCCTTATATTTTTTAAAATTTCTCTGAAGGTATTCAAGAAATTACCTTCCATTGAAAGGTCAAATTCCCTTAGCCATCTCTCTATATAATTTATGTCTATGCCTGTATTCTTCAGCAATACCTTTCTCACATCCTCTATATCCCTCGGCCTTCCAGCAAATACCTTATGAATAATCAGGTCTTCGGGACTACAGAAAGAAACATCTTGTCCAAGAATCTTTACTTTCCTTGCCCTTCTAATTGCCATCTGCTCATAAGGTGTGAAGGAAAAGATGAAATCTACTCTTATCCCCGATTCTTCATGAAGGCATGGAAGAACCATCGTCCTTGAAATAAAATCTGATATATTCTCAGGGAGCGCTCTTAATGGAACAACTCTCACAATTTCAAACACCTCATCAAGACGATTAATATCTATACCAAGGGTTATATCTATATCCCTTGTTAACCGTGGTTCACCATAGAGAAGCACTGCCTGACCACCAATAATCATATATGGAATGTTTCTATTATCTAAGAGATTGGCTAATCTGGAGAGGAGTTCTTTAAACATGAATTCAAGATCCTCGCTATCCTTATATCCTTTTCTATATCCTCAAGAGGGTCTTTCATAGGAATAATGCCGAACTCCTGTGCCTCCGTCCACAGCATCTCAAATATCTCCAATGCCTTTTCAAAGGGCAAAGGCCCTTCCTTTCTTGAATAAGAGTCCTCAAATTCCTTAAGCAAGTCAGGAGACTTTATCATATAAATCTTTCGCCCTCTTAAGAAACTCCCTTGCCATTTCTATTGCCTCTTCTGCCTCATCTTCAGTAAAAGGGATTTCAGGATAATAATCTGCCTCCTCTCTCATCTTCATAAGTCTTCCGATTGCCTTGCCAATCTTTATATCAAACTCGCCTGTCTTTATGTAGTAGAGCCCAAACATCCTCTCTGTCCCTTCATGGGTTTTTGGATAAATCCCCTTCAAGAGTAATAATGCCTTTGCTGCATGGAAGATAGCATAGTAAGATGAAGCAACTGCCTTAAAGAATAATCCTTCCCTGAGCAAGACCATAGCTGCCCTTATCTCTTCGTCTGCCCTATTGAATTCATCCTTCGCTCTTAAAAGGGCTTCCTGTCTATCTAATCTCTCGACCATATCAAAACGCTCTCCTTATGTGCTTCTTGTAAAAATAGACTCTTTCGTGTCTCTATATCTTCAAGGGTTACATATACAGTTGACACAGGGACATCATATTGCACCTCAAGCTCAAAAAGCAAGTCATCAATCTCATATCTCTCTTTTCTTGAGAGAGGTCTGTCTGTAACGATAAGGAGGTCTAAATCTGACTCCTCAAGGAAATCCCCCCTTGCCTTTGAGCCATAAAGATAGAGCCTTTTAACAGAGGGCTGAATTGGGAATATCTTTGCTACAAGGGCCTTTAAAAGCTGGTTTTCATTGTGATTGAGAAAAGGGTGAGAAGGGATTTCTATACTATTACTTATGCCATTGGCTTCTGTCTCCATCAGTGATTAATACTATCAGAGCCTTTATCAGGATGTCAAACAGTCTCAACCTTCACAACAAGAATACCTACCTCAGCATGTCCAATTACCCTCTCTGCAACACTTCCCATAAGTAATTTCTGGATGCCTGTTCTTCCGTGAGAACCAAGGACAATAAGGTCAGCGTTATGTCTTTTTGCAAATTCGATGATTGCCTCATAGATCCTCTCATGGGGTCTATTTTTAACAAGCTCTGTCTCGACCTTTATACCCTCTTTATTACACTCTGAATTTATTCTCATAAGGGCATCCTCTGATTCCTTTATCCTTTCCAGTGGGGCATCAGGCCTTGTTACTGCTATAGCATAGAGATTTGCACCTGTCTCACGGGCCAGTTGAATTGCCTCCTTTGCTGCCGCCTCACTGAATTTTGATGCATCAGTAGCTACAACGATATTTTTAAATTCAATCCTTGCAGCCCTTGGTACAATAAGGATATTTGTAGGGGAATGACCAACCGTCCTTGCTGTTACACTTCCCATCAGAAGCCTCGTTATACCTGTCCTTCCCCTTCTACCCATTATTATAATTTCGCACATTTTCTTTTGAGCCTCATCAATAATTAATTTATAGGGCTCATCGCCCTCACGGATAATAATCTCTGATTTTATCCCCTCTGTTTCAGCCCTCTGCCTGAGCTCATTAAGTAAATTCCTTGTCTTTTCTTCTATTTTCTCAAAGATGCCAGGGGCTAAGGCAGCAAACTCAGGATTAGTCTCTATAACAGAAAGGATATAAAGTTCTGAATTGAACCTCTTTGCCAGATTAATGGCCTCTCTCTCAGCCCCTGAGCTGAAGGTTGAACAATCTGTTGCAAGAAGGATCTTGCTTGGTTTCATCAATGACCTCCTGTCTTTAACACTCCTGATGCTGCAAGCAGAAGCACCAGGACCTCTATTATTGCAAGGATTCCATAGATCTTATCTTTTTTTCTGAAGAATATGGGAATTACCGCGATATAGCAGATTATTGTAACACCAGCAAGAAAGGCTATACCAAGGAAATTGAGAAAGTCTCCTTTATTCAATAACTTAAGCCATGTCCAGCCCTGTGGTATTCCTGTTGCCTCAAGGTATTGGTGAACAGAAAGCTTCCAGTATTTTGGAAGGTCATTAACTGGTATGTAGGCCGGAAGGATACCTGTTAAATAGATAATGAAGGATAAAATAAGAGCCACAAGACCTACCTTCATGCCAAGGTCAAGAATTGTTGCGTATCTTATCTGCTCCTCCGTTGCCTTAAACTTATCTGCCATATTGAATATCCTCCTTATTAAGTTATTAAAAGGGGTCTCACAGGAGGAAATAAATTTCCACCTGTGCACTAATTCCATATCCCAAAGCCTTTAAGTAATGCCCTGAGGCCTGAAAAGAGCAAAAGGGCTATAACAATGTATTTTATTGCTGCTGGTTTTGTCTTTGCGAGGATCTTCACTCCTACAATTGAGCCGACCATTATCCCGATTATTGAAGGCACAACCAGCATGGGCAGGACTGCCCCATTGTTTATATATATCCATGCAGCTGATGTATCGGTTATTGATAGTAGAAACTTACTTGTGGCAACAGATACCTTAAGGGGCGCACCCATTAGGAGATTCAGAACAGGCACATTTGCCCAGCCCGCACCAAGCCCAAACATTCCTGCCATAATGCCTATGAGTATAAATAAAGCAAGTCCTTGAGGTGTTCTGTGGATCTTCCAGTGAACCTCCTGGCCAGTTGATGCCTCATAGTAAATCCCGTTTATCCTCAAGGCAGTTGAGAGGGCATCTGCCTTTGGCACATCGGGAAATTCTGACTTCTTTGCCATGAGCATTATGGCAACGATACCAAGAATAGTGGCACCCAGGGCGATATTAACAATATTCTTTGGAAGGGCAAGGCCTATCATTGCACCAATTATTGCACTTGAGGAGGCTATGAGTGCAACAGGTATGGCAAGCCTGAGGTCTGCCATACCCCTTTTAAGAAGACCAGGGCCTGCTGCAAGGGCACCCGAGAGGGCAACGAGAAGACCTGCTCCCCTTACAAAGTCTAAGTTAAAAGGAAAAAATCCACCAATTATCGGCACAAAAAGCACACCTCCTCCCACACCACCAAGGACAGCAACAATGCCGAGTATGAAGGTAACAACAAAAAGCACCAGAGGCCATATCCACCAGGGTGTTGATGACCCATGATTAGCCGTCTCTACTATATCTGTTGAGCCAAAAGTGAACTCAAAGGTTGACAGAAGAATAAGCACCACAAGGCATATAACAAATATTGGCAAAGTAACAGTAAACTTCTTAAATTGCATTCCTTAGCCTCCTACTATCTTCGTTCGGAATATTATTGAAATTTGCAATAGCTATATTGCCTTTTTAAGCAAAACTACTATAACACAGATGAAGAATAAATTGAGCAAAAAAAATCTTATAGGTAGATAAGATAATCTTAGAGACTGCTCGCTTATCCCCTGATAAATATCCAAAGGCAAGCAATTAAAAGGCTTGTGAGTGTTACAGGGATTCCCACCTTTGCATGCTCCCTGAAGGTGCTCTTTACTCCTTAACTGGAGGCTGTCTCAAAGACTATGAGATTTGCGATACTTCCAATAACAATAAGATTTCCAGCCTTAGGTACTTGGTAACTCAGGTGTAAAATCCTCCGAGTCTGAACTGAGAAGAGACTACCATATAGGGAATAAAGAAGCTAAATGGTGGGAAAGTCAATTGCCATTATTGCCTCCTCCGGGCTCAACACACCAGAGGCAACCATTGCTATGACGCCGAGGATTGGGATACCAGTCCTGTCAAGGGCAAGACCTGGTATCTCACCAATGGCTATACCTGCGTAGATACCAATAAAGATAAAAGGAGTATTAGAGTGTGCAAAGAACTCTCTGCCAATAATATTGCCTGACTATTGTTTAAGTCTCGCAATCTCTTTCTTAATCTCATCTATCACATCTGCATTAAAAATTGATTTTTTATCATCCTTTTTAATTGAGAAAATAATGAATACCTTCCCACCCTTATCTTTTTGAAATTTATCATGTGTTTTGCTCAACCATTCTTTCCATTTATAAATCTCAGGGGTTTGTTCATATGTTATTGGTTTTATCTGCAATCCAATATATCGATTTCCAATCTTGATATAAAAATCCACATTGTATAATCTATCCCATGCGTCTGGCGCAGGATGGATTTCTACTCCCAACTCTCTTTTCAACTTCCCGTATATCGTCTTAATTTCTGTTTGATAACCATCAAAGGTTCTGTTTACAACAAGATTATAAATATGGTTCTTCAGGATTTAGTGTGGATTATATTGAAAGAATAGTAGGAGATGTGAGAAACTATCTTTCAAAAAGACAGGAGGTTAGAAGATGCAAGACAAAGAACTATATCGGCAGCTTTTGGGATTACA